>WNGR01009219.1_pt1 | contig 10379 bp, 6 predicted proteins | sample 5407581 | NCBI WGS metagenome assembly WNGR01 (sample SAMN13153383, study PRJNA577476) | soil metagenome | isolation source: 80 cm soil or saprolite under Garry oak tree replicate 2 | place: USA:California | collected 2016-06-15
TCAACGGCACACAGTTGATCCTCGAAGCCGCCTGCAAGAAGAAAAAACTCGTTCTCGCCGCTTCCACTTCAGAGGTCTACGGAAAGAATACAAACGTTCCGTTTCAAGAAGACGCGGATCTCGTGCTCGGGCCCACCACCAAAGGCCGCTGGAGCTATGCGGCCTCTAAAGCTCTCGATGAGTTCCTCGCTATTTCCTACTGGAAGGAAAAGAAGCTTCCCGTTATCGTGGCCCGCTTATTCAATACCGTCGGCCCCCGGCAAATCGGACGCTACGGCATGGTGCTCCCCAATTTCGTGAAATCCGCCCTGGACAACACCACCATCAGCGTCTACGGCAATGGAAAGCAGTCCCGCTGCTTCTGCGATGTTCGAGACACGGTCGAAGGTCTCATCCGCCTGATGGACTCCGAGCGGGCTATCGGAGAGGTCGTCAACGTCGGCAACACCGAAGAAATCACCATCGAGGGGCTGGCGCACCGCGTGAAGGAACGCACCGGCAGCTCTTCTCCCATTGAGTACGTGCCTTACGACAGAGCGTACGAGCCCGGCTTTGAAGACATGATGCGCCGCGTACCCTCGGTCGAAAAACTCCATGCCCTGACCGGCTTCCGTCCCTATACGCCCTTGAATGAAATCATTGACCGCGTCGCTGCCTTCTTTCGGCAAAAAACAGAAGGATTGGACGTCCAAAATCTGGCCACGGCCAGCGCCGACTGAATTCCACTTCAGCTAAACGTCTCGCTCCCGCACCCAAAGAGTTCGGCATCCGCACTGCGTTGCGCGCCTCCGGATAGGGCCTGCAACCTGGTCCTCCACTCTCGCATAACTCTCGTTCCTATGGGCCTCCTCACCGGCGGGAGTGTGTGCTCGCTGGCTCAAACGGGAGTGGGCAACCACAAGCGAGAGGCGGGACTTTAGAATCGTTCTCGAGAACAACCCCTTCCGTAGCCTGGCAGCCTGATACTGCGCTGGTATTTGTTGTGCTAGACTCTCGTCTGCTTTCTCGCGCAGGCCGCAACCCCGCGACGGCTGTTCTTACCAAGCTCGCCCATTTCCAGGAGGTTTCCATGAAACGAGCAATGACATTCACCCTATTCTTTCTCGCCTTTATGGCTTTTGCTGCGCTTTCCGCCCAGGCGCAGGAAGTGAAAGGCTGTTATGCCCACCATCCGCGGTATCTTTCCGGCTTGGTCGAGGTCAGTTACGCACCCGGCTGCGTGGGGCACGACGAACCCGAACTCGATCCGGTTTCAGCGGCGCCCGGTTCGGCGCGCGATCTCACCTGGACCGCCGTGCTACCCACCGGCGGCCAGTCGAAAGTTTCGGACGTGGGACCGACATTCTGGTTTGGCGGGACAGTGACGGATCCCAAGAGTCTTTTTGGCCAAGCCTTCGTCGAACTCCAGTTCTATCCGGACTCCCTGGTTGCCAAGTGCTTCCAGGACGGCGCCTTCAGCGTACGCTTTGCCCCCGACACTTACACGTCCTGTTCGCCGGTTTTCAAAATAAACCCGACCGGCAACCCCAATAGGTTTCTGGAAACCGCGGCCTTCAACGCCATGCTGGAAGACAGCGCCAACCCCGGCAATCCTCTGGTGATGCACGCGGGCGACACCATCACGGTGCATTACTTCGCCACAGACGCAAAAGACGGATTCCACATTACCGTGAATGATCTGACCACCGGTCATTCGGGTACCATCATTCTGAATTCGCACTCGGACGGCCCGCTCATGCCCGCGTTTGACACGCAAGAGGTCGGCAACGCGCTCGGATGGGGAATCGTCTTCGACACGCCCAACAGCTTCGTTTGGGAGATTGGCCACGCGTCTATCTTCACCGGGGGCGCTCAGTTCTGCAAGCCGGGGCAGACTTTCTGCGACTCCTACAACGCCGCGACCTGGGCGGGCTTTTCACCCATTCAGATCAAGGGTGTGACCTTTGGTGACGGCTCCGCTCCAACGGGCTGGGCCGTGGTGAGTGACCAGGGCGGCAAGGCAGAAGTGGCGAAGACCTGCCCGGTCTACGGCGGACCGTTTTGCATTTATCCCTGGTACACGCTGGGAACCAGTGGCTTCCACTATGGCGTGGACTACCCGGACAATCGCAAAGACTTCCGCCAGGCCGACCAGTTCCCGCAGACCCGGCAGTGCGGCGGCCCCTTCGGCGCCAACACCACGTACTGCGCGAACACAATCATCAAGTAGCCCTTTGTGGCCTTCGTTCCAGACTCATTGCCTGCCCTCAGGCCTTCGCCGCCTGACCGCGGAACTCCCCTGCATATTCCGCAAGGAATTGATCCATCGTGATCGGGCGGCGTCCGAGCAATCTCTCCAGCACTCCGTCCACTGCTCCGCCTTTGCCGCTCGTGTAGTATTCCTGCAGCTCGAGCAGCGCCGTCACCTGCCACTCCGGCATTCCCTGATCCAGCATCGCCTTGCGTAGCGCCTCCACTGGAATATCCACGTACCGCGCCGCAATTCCCGCGTGCCGCGAAATTTTCTCGGCAACGTCCGCGCACGTCAGCGCCTCCGGTCCGTTCAATTCATACGTCTTCCCGTCATGCTCGCCGCCTCGCAGCGCCTTCGCCGCCACCGCCGCAATGTCTCTCACGTCCAAGTAGCTCGTCCGCGCATTCCCCATCGCCCCGTAAAACGCACCCTGCGCCCGGATGCTCGGCGCATAGTACGTCAGCACGTTCTGCAGAAAACTGTTCGGCCGGAGAATGCAGTGCGCCATCTTCGTCGCCTTCAGCTTGTCCTCCGCTTTTCGGTGCCAGCTCGGAAACGATTTCCCGTAATCTCCCGCTCCCAGCGCTGAATTCAGCACGATCCGCTGCACGCCTGCCGCATCGCTGGCCTCAATTGCGTTTCCTTCCAGTTGCGCCAGGTCCGGAATCGGCGAGCACACCAGATAAACGCTCTCCACACCGCTCAGCGCCGCCGCGAGGCTGGCCTTGTCCGAGAAATCCGCGATCACCGTTTCCGTTCCCGCCGGAGCCTTGGCCGCCTCCCCTTTGGAACGGTACATCGCGCGATGCTTCTGCCCGCTTCGCGCCACTTCTGCCAGCACTGCTCTTCCGACAGTTCCACTCGCACCGGTAATTAAAATCATTTTTCTTCCTCCTGGGATGGGCAGGTCACAAACGGGGCGGATCCTGGGACCCGATCCCCGCGGGCCTGATTTTCTTCACCTCACCGCAATGGTATAACCATCTCGCGCCTGCCGGAAGTAGGGCCAGTAGCTTCAACCCCTTGAGTCTCACTGCGTGGGTTCACGCCGCGGAAGGGGCCGCAGCGAGAACGAAATGCAGGTCGCTGAATCCCACGGCCCCGCTCTGGAGAGCGTTCAAGCCGACTTCGGCCAACGTCGGAATCACCTTGCGAAGATCGAAATCAATATGGTGACGGAAGTGCACGATCAGGCTGAGCCTTTCATCTGCCGATCCTCCAAAATCGACGGCAAGCAGCCGCCCACCTGGCTTCAGAACCCGCCGTATCTCCGAAATACACTTTCGTCGAGACTCGTCGGGCAAATGATGAAGCATCACGGTGCTCAGTACGGAGTCGAATGTCGCGTCTGGAAATGGCAGCTTCTCGACAGCCGTATTTTCAAAGACTATGTCGACACCCCGCCTTCCTCGCCTTTTTACGCGCTCTCTTAATTATCTCCGGCGAGTCGTCAATCCCGCACACTCTGCCCTTCGGGCCGACCCGCTGCTTGGCAGTGATTGCGAGGGTTCCAGTCCCACAGCCCACATCCAAACCGACTCGCCGAGTTTCAGGCCCGCCAAATCGACCACCTTCTTGCGAAAGGCTCCCTCCCTGCCGAGCCATATCACCCGAAGCAGAGGGTCATATCCGAAGGCCCAATGGCCGGCGCGGGAGATTGCGAGAGCACGGGCGTATCGCAAGCAATTGAAAGAAAAGAAGATGGCGAGGTTAAACTCGCCGCCACACCGAACCCGAGCGGAAGAGGATGTCGGAATATTCACGGATATTGAAAACACTTAAGTTACTTTTCTATGAGTGCTTCCCACGAAGTAAGCCACTCGAGACTCCAGTTGATCCTTACGCCTAGAGTCGACCCGAGCAGGATAGAAAGTATCCGAGGAAGCCAATCTCAGAGGACGTCGGGCCACTATCGGGTTAAGATTAGCGCCGCAGTATTAGCTACCGTGGATGTTGGCTCATGTACGAGACCGGGACTCATAACTGCAAACTTGATACAACGACAGGGTATGAATCGGTGTACGCCCTTCTGATCTGGATTCTTTTTATAGTTTGGCTATTCGCCGCCCCCCCCGTGTGGATCAGCCCCGCCGCTCCGGCTCCGGACAAGACTGTGCAGATCGCCGACTTCAACGACGTGGCCAGGAAAGCCGGACTCACTGCTACTAATGTCTTCGGCGAAAAGGACCGCACCACGTACGTTCTGGAGAGCACAGGCACTGGAGTTGCGATTTTCGACTACGATAATGATGGGTGGCCGGATATTTTCCTCGTGAATGGATCAGCGCTGAAAGGTTTTCCCGCTGAGAGCGCCCCTACCAATCACTTGTATCGCAACAACCACGACGGGCCTTTTACTGACGTAACTTCCGAGGCAGGCCTTGTGGCAACCGGATGGGGTCAGGGCGTATGCGTAGGGGACTTTGACAATGATGGATGGGAAGATCTTTACGTCACCTATTACGGAAAAAATCGCCTCTACCACAACCGCCACGGCACTTTCGAAGAGGTGGCGGAAAAATCCGGCGTGGCAGGCGACGGAAAGACCTGGAGCACCGGCTGCGCCTTCGTGGATTACGATCGGGATGGGCAGCTCGATCTGGTCGTTGCGAACTATGCGAACTTCGACCTTGCACACGCCTCTCCCCCTGGCAAATACCCCAGCTGCTTGTGGAAGGGCATTGCTGTCTTTTGCGGGCCACGGGGTCTGCCTGGCGGCAGAAATATCCTCTATCGCAATCTCGGCAAGGGCCGCTTCCAAGACGTAACTGCGCCTTCCCGCATCGACCGCACGACGGGCCACTATTGCTTCAGCGTTTCGCCGCTCGATTATGACAACGACGGCTGGCCGGACATCTACATGGCTTGCGACAGCGCACCGAGCATTCTTTACCATAACAATCACGATGGAACTTTCACGGATGTCGGTATCCTCTCGGGCGTAGCCTATAACGCGGATGGCCGGGAACAGGCTGGGATGGGCTCTACGGTTGCTGACTACGACGGCGACGGCTATCTCGATCTTTTCCGCACAAACTTTTCCGACGACACTTCGACGCTGTTTCACAACAATCACGACGGAACCTTTACCGATGTCACCTATCCAGCTGGGCTGGGCGCTCATACGCGGTTTCTCGGCTGGGGAACGATGTTTTTCGATTTCGATAATGATGGTTGGCCGGATCTTCTGTTAGTGAACGGCCATGTCTATCCGGAGGTAGACAGCCTCAAGCTGGGCATCGAATACAACGAACCGAAGCTATTGTTTCACAACTCCGGAAATGGAACGTTCGCGGACGTCTCGCTGATCGCAGGCCCGGCCATCCTGGCGGCCACGCCCGCACGGGGCTTAGCTGTGGGCGACTTGTGGAACGATGGGCGGCTATCGGCCGTGATCGTGAACCGAAATTCTCCCCCTAGCCTCCTGGTGAATCAGAAAAACTATTTCAACCATTGGATCGAGATCAAAACGATAGGCACGCGCTCCAATCGCAGCGGCATCGGAGCTCGTGTCTTCGTGAAAACAGATTTGCGGGAGTACACTGATGAGGTTCGCAGCGGTTCCAGTTACATTTCGAACAGCGATATGCGTGTACATTTCGGGCTGGGCGCGGCGGACCAGATTCAATATATCGAAGTGCGTTGGCCGAGCGGTAGTGCCGAGAGATTCCGTCATGTGCCGGTGGATTGCGTGGTGGCCGTCAAAGAAGGGTTGGGCGAAGAAGTCCAGCCGAAGTAGTATCGTATTGAACGATCGGATGAAGAGACTCTATCTGCAGCCGGCGATGATCGCAAAAAGGCTTACGCCGCTGATCTTGCTTGCTCTTTCTTGGAACGCGAACGCGGTCGCCCAGCAAGAAGAAGACTCCCTGTCCGCCGCTCGCTCACTTCTCCAACAGGGAAGGAATGGCGAGGCCATAGCGCAGTTGAAGGTGCTTTCGGCGCGGCGGCCCCAGGTGAAAGGTGTCAATCATGAACTGGGCGTCGCCTATTATCGCGAAGGAGAGTACCTGGAAGCTGCCAAGTATCTTCAAGATGCCTGGAACGAGGACCCCAAGGATCGCGATGCTGCGCAGCTCCTGGGGCTGTCTTATTATTCTACTGGGAGACCGACTGACGCCATTCCGGCATTGGAGAAAGTTCGCACTTGGTATCCCGACGCAAACATAGATGCCCTCTACATCCTGGGCCTTTGCTATGTAATGACTAAACGCTACCCAGAGGCACTGCGAACGTTTGCGCAATTGTATGGAGTGAAGGCGGATTCCGCTGCTGCTCACCTCCTCCTGGGTCGTATGCTGCTTCGACAGGGTTTCGATCCGGTTGCCGAGAGCGAGATCCAGTCGGCACTTTTGATTTCTCCGCAACTGCCCTTGGCGCACTTTGCGCTGGGTGAGCTCAACGTGTACGGTGGGAATTATCCCAAGGCTGTCCAAGAGTTCAAGGCGGAATTGGTTCTGAACCCGGCTTGCGCTGTCGCGCTAACGCATTTGGGCGAGATGCACTGGCGGCTGAGCCGCGACGAGGACGCGCAGAAAGTTCTGCGGCGTTCCATCAGCCTGGATTCAACGGCTTCCGAGCCACACGTTGTTTTGGGCAAAGTACTACTTCGCGAAGGACAAACCGCACTTGCCGAGAAAAACTTGCGTGACGCCATCCATCTCGATCCCAGCAGCTACACTGCTCACTATTTCCTCGGCCAGCTCTACCGCAGCGAGGGCAGAATGGAAGCTGCGGAGCAAGAATTGAAAGCGGCTGCGCGGATTCAGCAACTGCAGACATCCAGCCCCGCCCGCAACTAAGTGGTTCACAAATGGCAAATGTCGCTAGTGACCGGCGCGCTTTCCCTTGGCGCTGGCTAATTCTGATTCTATGACTTGCTCGAACGCGGCTTCCGGCTGCGCACCACTCAGCAAGATTCCATTAATGAAGATCCCAGGCGTCCCCATGACGCCGGCGCGGATTCCGTCCTGTAGGTCCCGCTCGACTTGTGAACGGTATTTGCCACTCGAAAGGCAAGAGTCAAACTGTTTCTCGCCCAGCTTCGCGTTACGAGCCATCTCCAATAAGCCACTTTGGTTGAGCTTGTCCGGATTGGCGAATAAGAGGTCGTGATATTCCCAGAACTTCCCTTGCTCGCCGGCGCAACGCGAAGATTCGGCGCCTAGCTCCGCTTGCCCATGCATCCCGCGCAGGGGAAAGTCCCTATAGGCCAGGCTGACGCGGCCTTCGTACTTGGCCAGCAGGCTCTTCAAAGTCGGTTGAACTTTTCTGCAAAGTGGACACTGAAAATCCGAGAATTCAATGATTATAACCGGCACATGCGGGCTTCCGCGCAGCCGAGCTGGATCAAATGAAACCTCGGTCTTAGCTTGCTGCAATGACCCAGGTATTTCGAGGTGCTCGCGCACGCGCTTCAAGTAGTCCTGTCGATTCTGAGGAAGTTCTGTCTGCTCCGGCGTCAATTTTTGGCGAACGATCTGCAATTCGGGCAGCTCTTTGTCAGCTTCACTCCAAAGCTTCTCCGCAACACTGAACTGCCGAATGGCCGTAATCGAGTTGCCCTCATGTTCAGCTACGAGGCCCAAGGCGTAATAGCCGCCGGCGTAGCTCGGGTCTTGCTGGATCATCCCCTGTGCAGTGATCTCGGCCAAAGCCCATTCTTCGGTCTCACGAGCCCTGCGCGCAATTGAATCAAGCTGAATTAGCGCTTGGCTTCGCGCGTCCGGTCCAGGTGAGGCCCGAAGCTGATCCTCGATTTCCTTCATCAGTGCGACGCCTTCGGCGGATTTTTTCTGTGAGAGCAGGATCTCCGCACGCAGAGTCTCGGAATACGGCCGCAACCGATCGGCTTCGGTTGCCGTAACCAGAACCAGCGCATCGCGCGCCAAAGCTAATTCCTTCTCGGCATCAGCGACGCGATTCAGGACCACCAGCGCACGACCCATCAACGTATGCCCCGCAAAGCGCGCCATCATCGAAGGCCTCTGCGCGAGAATCTGCGATTGCTCGTATGCCTCTTGAGTGCGCCCTCGCGCCAGCAGAAATTCCGGCCATTGCCTGTGGTCGAACTCCGCAAGTTCACCGTGCGCCGGCAGGGAAAACGATTCACGCAGCAGTTGCTCCGCCGCTTTCATTTGTCCCAGCAACTGGTGGCACATCGCCAGGAGGCCGAGGTTATGAGGACGATGCCAGTCGTACTCTGCAGGAATATGCTCGGCACGATAGTAGGCATTCTCCAGCTCGTTCGCTTTTCGAAACTCTTCGATGGCATCCTCAATGCGCCCGGCCCGGCGAAGTTCATGCCCGCGCATGTGATGTGCGTGCGGAATCGAGGAGGATATCCGCAGGTACGCCTCGCTGTGATTCAACGCTTCTTCGGTGCGTCCGATGTTCTCGTAGGAGTGAGCCAAATAGTGATGCGCAGCGGAATTATTGGGAGAAACCGCCAGCGCGGATAGGTAAAACGCGATGGAATCCAGGTCCCCCGTCTGACCGTGTCCCGCCCCCGGGCCTTCATCGGCAAAGCCTCGCAGAATCCAAAGACCTGGGTCAAGAGGGTTCGCCATCAAAGCGTCGTAAATGGCTTTACGGTAGGCGACGAACTTGTCGAGGTTCTGCTTGTCTTCGAGGAACTCCACAAAGCGGGCACGGATCTCCATACGCTGCCGTTCCGCATCGGTTATCTTGCTGGAAAGCGATTGCGCTTTCTCTAATGCCGCTCGCGCAGCGGGAACGTCTTGCAGTTGCACGTAAACATCGCATAGTCCGACATAGGCAGCAGCTAAGGACGGATCCAGTCGCAAGGCTTGGTGAAAGGAGCGCGCCGCTTCGATCCAAACGTACGAAGCAATGTAGTTTAACCCCTGATCATAAAAGGCCTGAGCTTCCGTGGAGGACGTCGTCACTTGTTCGTGAAGATTGCCAATGTCGCGCCGAAGCGGGAGCGGCCGCTCGAGAATCTCGTGCGGCACCCAGCCGACAACTTCAGGTCCTCCGTGGCCCTCATGTTGCGCCAGGGCCGGCGCTACCCATACGGCCAACAAGCAGGCCTGCAAGATTGCCAGTCGCGCCACGAGAAAGCATGCGTGGCCTTTCCATGTGTCATGATGGACGGTGTCCCTATTCTTGCCGGTTTGCCGCGAAACGCCCTCTCTGTGTAAATTCATTTTCAAATTTCGGTCACCTCGACGGAGCGAACGTAGTATCCGGAATCGAGTCGCCTTGTTTCCACCAGCGGATCAGCCACCCTCAGCCGGATCATATAGGTTCCCACAGTTTTAGGCGTCCATGCATGTGACCAAAAGCTCCAGGGATCATTTGCTGTTTGCGAAAAATGCGCCACTCGGACGTAGTCCTCTTCCGGATTAAAGCGTATTTCCAGCGCCTTCACCGGGCGCGACCCTCCCCACAGAATCCCAACAACGCGATACTTAATTCTGCCGTCCACAAACCACTTCTCCACACGAATCGGCATAGCCGCCTGGTCAATAGTTGCCGGCCGGTAATCTCTCGCCAGCTTCGGTATACCTTGCTGATGTGTTCGCGCGGCGAATTCTTGCATCTGCGATGTCGCCAGGAAATTTTCATCGACAAATGTGATGGCGTTCACCCACTTGATGCACGTGCATCCGTACCAGCCTGGCGCGACCAGGCGCACTGGCGCACCGTGGTCTCTCGTTAAGGGCCGCCCATTCATTTCCGTCGCCAGGAAAGTCTTTGCCGACTGGAGTCCTTCCAACGTGAAAATCCAGTCCGCGCCGGGAATCGACGTTGCCGATTTCATCGGGTACTGGTCGAAGCCGGAAACCATCACGCGATCCGTTCGCGGCTTGATTCGAGTTGCGAGCAGGTCAGAAATAGGTACGCCGGTCCAATCCCCCACGCTGAGCAGTCCGAACCGCGTTGCTCGCGCGTTGCCGGAGCATTCCATCAGGTGCATGCCCAAGGGTTTCGCGCTTTTCTCTAAGTCTCCTAAGGTGAGATTCACCGGCTCTTGAACGAACCCGCCCACCTTGATCGTCCAGGGCTTCCCGCCATCGAGTAGCTCCGAAGCGCATGTGCGGGTATAGAATTTTTCGATCGGCGTGACCAACTGCTCCGGATTTAATGTGGAAAGGTCGGAATACAACCGCGCGTCGAGGCC
>WNGR01013543.1_pt1 | contig 10378 bp, 10 predicted proteins | sample 5407581 | NCBI WGS metagenome assembly WNGR01 (sample SAMN13153383, study PRJNA577476) | soil metagenome | isolation source: 80 cm soil or saprolite under Garry oak tree replicate 2 | place: USA:California | collected 2016-06-15
CCGGATGCGTGGGAAAGAACCTGTTGCATTAACTTCTTCCAAATCTGAAGGTTCAGCATCTTCAGAGCAGGTGTGAGGTCAAATGTCTCTGCCGACTTTTAGGCTGGAGTTGTTCCTACTTGACAACCGTAATTTACACTGGCCTCAGCGGTAGAATTTGTTGAGGCGTTTACCCTTGTCCTGGTGGCTGGGATCACGGTGAACTGGCGCAGTGCCATAGTGGGAGCCTTAGCTGCCGTCGCGACGCTCGCGGTGATCGTTGCCACCCTGGGCGTCGCCTTGGTCACTTTGATCCCCCTGAAGGTCTTACGCTTCGTGATTAGCTTCTTGCTCTTGTTGTTTGGCCTCAAATGGCTCAAGAATGCCATTCAACGCTACAGTGGGCTCAAGTTCCTGCACGACGAAGAGGCCATTTATACCGCCAACCTGGCACAGGCACGCGCACGAGGGGAACCCGTCAAGACCGGCCTCGATACGTTCGGGGTGCTCCTCTCCTACAAGTCGGTGTTACTGGAAGGGCTTGAAGTCGCCTTCATCGTCATTTCCTTTGGCGGCAGCGGTGCGGGTGGCCTTGGCCTGGCTGCCCTGGGTGCGGCGGCAGCCGGACTGCTGGTGATCGGGGTCGGTGCCCTGGTGCAGGCCCCTCTCCAACGCATCCCGGAGAACACCTTGAAGTTTATCGTCGGTATCATGCTCACCACCTTTGGCACCTTCTGGTCGGGGGAGAGCTTCGGCATCACCTGGCCCTTCTCCGACCTGTTTCTGCTCCTGCTGGCTGCCCTCTACCTGGTCGCATCGGTACTGCTGATCACGGCTATCAAGCGGCGAAAGCCGCGTGAGGCATTGGCAACCACGACATCGCAGGCTAGCATGCTCTCTCAAAAGAAGGAGGTTCGATCATGAACATCATCCTGAAAGTTATCCTGGCCGTCTACAATTTTTTCGTCGGCGACCTGGTGATCCTGCTTGGCGTGACCCTCTTGATGGCCGTCCTCGCCCTGATCCACTTCCTGGGCGTGTTGGCCCCGCTGCGAGGAGGATCAGGCATGATCCTGATCGTCGGCGTGCTGGCGACGCTTGTGGCCACCCTGGGCCGTGAGGTCATGAGGCCCGAGAACAAGCAAAAGGCGTAACCTTTCCCTCTTGTGGGTCTTGCGAAACCGAGCATTTTCGTGTACGCTCGTATCGTCCACCTGCACAGAGCATTGATGAGTGAAATGTAACACGTTTTCCTCTCGAGGAATCAACAGAAAGAAGAAAGGGACACAACCATGGGATTTGACCAGTACCACGAACCGCCGAACGAACTGCCACAAGAGACACGTACCTTTGCACGCATGATGGTTTCGCTCACCGAATAAGCCGAAGCCATCGGCTGGTACGAGCAGCGCTTAGCCGTGGAGCCAAACGCCCAGGCGCGAGCCATCATGGCCAATGCCCAGGGGGAAGAATTCAAGCACTAGATATTCTGACAACCTGATACACCATTCTAGAAAGGACACTCAGCATGACAATTTACTCAGTACTTTTTCTCGTTTTGGTCTTCACGACCTTTTTCCTCAACGGCATCCAGGCGTACATCCATCTGGAAGCGTATCCACTTTTCGCCTTCGTCGGGACTGAAGAGTTCCCAGCTTATCTCAAGGAATATGAGCGACGTTTATCATTGCCACTCATCTTGCCATCCGGTGCGCAGGTGTTAAGCAACCTCGTTCTCCTTTTTATACGACCCGCCCAACTGTCCCTTGTCTGGCTCATTGTCGCTCTTGTTTTCAATATAGCCGTGACGGTTGTGACCGTTGTGCTGGCGACACCCGTGTATAATCGATACAAACAAGCAGGCAAAATCACCTCGGATGGTATGCGTGAACTTTTGCGCATAAACTTCCTGCGCCTGGCTTTGTCAACGTTGAGCAGCATCGTCGTCCTCTACCTGCTCATTGGCGTATTAATCATCTGATCAAAAGGGGGATGGACCGCGGAGGCGAGGATGAGCAGGGATCCTTGCGCCATCATCCCTGCTCAGTAGGATACTTCTGCAGATTTCGCTAGCAAAATGGCTGATCCCACGGGATGCGCAACGAGCTGCACTTTGAGCTCAAATGACTCCATTGACGGTTTTTTCCGTCTCTTCCCACCCGTCATCGCCTTCACCTTTGCCAGGTGAAGAGCAGGTCAGTTGGCGGGTCAGCCAGCGCCTCCTGGAGTTCACCGTGGAGCAGCTGCAGCAGTCGGACCTGCACCTGGGTGATCCCCGCTTGCTGGCAGGTTGCGGCAAACAGTGGTCAGAAGATACTGTTGGCGAACCTCCCGGCGCGGCTTGCTAAAGGAGTGCGCAGAGAACGAGCCGAAATTGCCCGAACGGGAAGAAAGCCAGGCTTCGTTGTGTCCCTGCAATTTCTGCACGGTAACACATCTTCGCCCAACTGTTCGAGCCAGAAAAACGGCCTCCCTGGAGTTCACATCGAAGCTGCACTTTGTGCGCTGCGTCGTTTCTTCGTTTTCGAGGGTTTGCCAGCAGTATCTTCTGACCACCTTTTACCGTGGTCATACGGAGTGGTGCGCTTGCAGCGCATGACGTTTCAATTTTGGTGAATTAGGTATTGCAGAGCTATAGACACGCATCAAGAAATCGCTGCTGGAGGGGATGAATGTATCCTGAATGCCATCCTGATGAGTTTGAATCACCAAAATTGAGGAAGACCTGATTATTCATGAGGCATCCTCTTCTGTCAAGGTAAGATTCTCCCTTGAGGCAATGCGGGTCCTAAATAGTTGACATTTAACGCTGGTCATCCGTTTTGATTGGGGCTATATTTTCTGCCATTTCATCAAAAGGTAAAGAAGAGTAAACAAGAGCAAATAGCGATGAACACAGACACTCAACATCCTGAGCCAGAATCTACACAAGGAGAAACATTGGCACGTCATAACTGGTGAGAGTTAGTCAACGGTCCTTCTAGGGGGAAGGCAAGCGGATGAAGAAGAGAGTGGCCCAGACTACTTCATGGGATTAGCTCAGATAAAGCTCGGCGAGCAGGGTAGGCCGTGGAGATGGCGACGGAGGCTCATCGCCTCTGGTGGCGCCGCGCTCCGCTGAGATGGCCTGCCAGCTGGGCACCTCATAGAGACCAATCCACAAGATGATTAGGGAAACCACCGATAGGACTTTCATGAGGCCAATACACCAGGCAAAGGGGGCAGCTTCTGCCAATGCAGCTCGCACTGAACAACAGGGAATTGCTCCTGTTCATGAGCACATGCGTTCCTCCGCTGCTTGAAGAACAACGATCTCTGGCTTCCAGGTATGCTTGGAGCCATCCAGATTCAGCTCAGCCTGCTAATGGCTCCGGTAAGGCGTTTTAACGGAAATGGCTGGCTCAGAATGTCCTGGACGCCTAAAACATTTGGATCTGGGTGGCGGCAATGTGGAGTGATAAGGATGAGAGGAGGCAGGGAGATCTCCCAGTCGATAAACAGACCCTTCAATCGCTGCCTGATGTCGCCCCCTGCTTCATTTCCTCGAAGTACTATATGATCCAAAATAATGGCGACGGGGGCAATCCCTGACGGGAGGACCATACATAGCCAGTTCAGCGCATCGGAGCCTTTAGGGACTGCAATTGGGCAGTAGCCCTCAAGCTCAAGAGCCAACCTGTGTAGCTCCCGGAGACCATCCTTCTCCTCTATTAGAAGCACAAAGCATTCTTTTCCCCTGCTCTCCGGCAGTGGGAGTGTTCTCATCTCATGCAGCTGATCCTTTGATAGACGTCTGTCTGGCATTGGTACCTTCCCTTTCCAGGCCTATTCGACAACCTGCCTGGTCTCTTGCTTCGCCTCCTGCTGACCGCCCAGAGCAACACGTGTGAGTGCGAAGCTGAACGTGCTCCCCTCTCCGCTACCTGCGCTCTGCATCCAGATCTGACCTCCCATAGCCTCTACCAGCCGTTTGCTGATGTAGAGACCCAACCCCGCCCCCCGTACCGGGCTATTCAAATCACGATCCAGGCGTACAAAACGTTCAAATAACCTGGTTTGATCCTCCTTTGCGATTCCCAGGCCATAATCGCGAATGTGGATAGTAGCCCGATCATGTTCCCAGATGCAAGAAATGTCGACTCTGGTATCAGGCGGCGAATACTTGAGGGCATTGCCGACCAGGTTCAGCAATACCTGGCGCAGACGCAGTTCATCAGCCATGACATAGATGTGCGCGGCAATGTCAATGCGTATGGTACGCTTCTGTTTCCGCGTCACCCCTTCAAGGATCTCGCTGACATGCCGGACCGCTTCCACCAGGTGTACCTGTTGGAGATTGATGGAGTCGGCGTCGACCTGTACGCGACTGGCATCCATAATGTTCTCTATCAGCAGGACCAGTTCGTCACAGCCGCGCTCCGCCTTCGTGATAAATTCAGCCCGCCTCTCTGGAGAGAGGGTCTCCCCGTAGCCAGCCAGCAATTCGATATAGCCATGAATGGCGGTCAGCGGGGTGCGCAGTTCGTGCGAGGCGGTCATGATGAACTGGTCTTTCAACCGGTCCAGTGCTTGCTGCCGCTCTACAGCGGCCCGCAGCTCTCTGTTGATCCGTTCCTGTTGCTGTTGTTCCTGCTGGTGCAAACGTGCCACCTCCAGCACTGGTGAAAAACGGTCGATGACCAGTTGAATGACCTCGAAATCGGTGCCAGCATACCGCTGTCCTTCACCCCTCTCGCCTAAAATCATCATGCCTAGAAGCTTGCCCTGGAAATGCAATGGGGCTACCAATGGATCATATTGCCCTTGTGGGGACGTTGTGGCTATGAATCGGGCCATGGCGCCAGGAGTCTGCCGGTTGAGTTCACTGAGGTAGCAAGGCCGCGAGGTAGAGGACAGGACATGTATCCTATCCTGGTCCACTTCCAACCAGTATATCCGTTCCGCTTCATCATCTTGCTTCAAGTCTGCTTGATGCACAGCAATCAGGGTGTTTTCGCTTTGCTTCAGGCGTTCTAACAGCAGTCGTCGCGGAGTATTATCTGGTTGACCATCATCAATGAGAGGTGGGTAGAGACGGTAACGTCCGGACTCGTCGAGCACGAACAGGCAAGCCTCCTCAGTTTCGAGTATATCGATGACCGCTACAGTGATCAGCCGAGCTGACCTGTTGACATCCAATGACTCACGCGTCAGGAGGGCTGGCCGTTCGATGAGCCGGCGATAGTGCGCGATCTCGCTAAAAAAGAGACGTTCCGTCGACCGTTGCGCTCCCCGCCAGACCAGCGGTCCCAAAACGACCAGGGCAGTGGTGATGGCGAGGGCAAAGGCAACTGTATGACTGGACAACAAGACGCTGCCAACTGCAAGGACCAGGTAGCCTAGCACGGCAAGCCCTGTGCAGCCCACCAACCAGGCTGCTGCCTTTTGCACGTAGCGGTCGAATACCAGGATCTGGTAGCGCAGGATGGAATACCCCAACCCGATGGGTATGAGCACCAGGGTCACAGCGCTGATCTGGCTGTCGACGACAAAAGGGGAATTGAGCGTTAATGGCACTACTGTGAAGACGAGGAATGGGCAAAGGGCAAGAATAACCCCACCCATGAGAATACGCCGCTGCTGGCGTATGCGCAAGGAGGTCGCCCGCCGGTAGGAGATGCCAACGGTAGTCAGGCAACCGAGCAACGCTAGCACGTAGTAACCATCTTGCAGCGTATGCAACCAGGTTGCAAATTTGCCATGATAGGCGAAATCCAGCAAGGCATATGCAACGATCAAGATACTTGAAAAGAGTAGGACAGCCAGGTATCCGCGCAACAGAAGGCGGGTATTCCGACTTCGGCCTGTCGACAGGAGAAGGTTGTAGGGGAAGACCAGCAGGAGTATGGCAAGGAGCGTCAGGGACAAAGCTGAACTGGCGTGGCTGAAAGCAGAGATCAGTGAGGTATCATTCACGTCGGAAGCCGCCATGGTTTGCACGGCAAAGATCGACATCATGAAATAACAAAATCCAAAGAGGGTTCGTGCCACCAGACGATCGCGCGCGTAGAGCCAGACCAGGGTGCCGACAGCGAGAAATAAGAGGGCCACGAACTCGCTGAACCCGAAGCGAGCCCAGGGAAGGATGCCAGGGCGTTGCGTTGGGAAAAAGAGTACCCCATCCACGATTAACAGTCCAAGGTAGCTAGTAACAGCGATCAGGATGGTAAGGAGGCGCCCCGGTTTGACATTCAGCCGGTAGAGCTGTTTCATCTGCACATAGTGATGCGGGTGCTGTTCGTGCTTATCCACAGGAACAACTTGCATCCCCTCCTTTCCCAATGTAGATATGCCAGGAATGCCTTGCCCTTCCCTGATGGCTTCCATCTGTGAAGGCAAAGGCAAACAAGAGCTGACATAGGCATCTGGATACAGAAGGTACAGACCGGACTGGCAGAAAGCTGGCCGCTTTCCCACCAGAAAAAGTCGGGTAAGGCTACTCGCCATCCAGTTCCCCGGCACACGCTTGTGCGAATAAATACGCAAGAGCAGGCCCAAGAGGCCTGGTGAGCGCTTCAAACTCCTGCAGGCGTTCACGAAAGCGTTCGCGATAGAGTAGACACAGACCCGAGGTTACGGCTATACCTTCGTGCAAGGAACGAAGATATTCCCCCTTCTCCTGCTCGACTGGCAGCGTTTCTCCCTGGAACGATGCTCCATAGATGTCCGCTGCGAGCACGATGGGTAGCGTTTTCTTTCCTCGTGCCAGGTCTGATTTCACCCCCCCTGTGGGTATAGGAGAAGAGACAGTGTCTTGTAAGAGATCATACAGGTCGTGTGCGTCATTGTCAAGTTGGTGGGCGATGCCCAGCAATTCCCCTAGCTCGGCGACCCTGTTACATATCTCCTCGGGAGCTCCAGCGGCCAGGGCGCCCAGCAAGCACGCCAGGCGCATGAGGGCGCCCGATTTGGCGGTGAGAATCTCCAGACAGTCTTGGGGGGTGAGCGAAGCGACGGCTTGCTGTTCGGTCAGCAGATCGCGGTGCTGCCCGCACATAGCGGTCAGTGAGGTGTCATTCAAGGCGGCAAGCAGCCGGAGCGTGCCGGCCCCCTCGAGGTGGGCAGCCGTGTCGAGTAAGGCCTGGTTCGCCAGGGACAGCAGGGTTGTCGCCACCGGCAGGGCACGTGCCACCCCGAGCGCCTGGATCGTCGGGGTGACATCGCCATCCTCGACATCGTCGAACAGGTCCAGTGCGCAGATGTAGCACTCGGTCGCGACCGCGACATTTGTTGCAACAAGCAGGTTCATGTCCGGAGAGATCTGCTGCGCGATGAGGAAGGTAAGCAATGGCCACACACCTGCAGGAAGCACTGAATGCACTCCACTTCCGTCTAAGGACTGGTCGGACAGCAGCTTGCCTCGACTATGCAAAGCCTGTGTCACATCAGGCGCTAGATCTTGCGAGACCCCTGTGAGCAAACGAGCTAGCTGTTCGCGCAAGAGTTGCTGAGCTTCGTGTAATGCGGGGTTTAACAATGCGTGGTGTCCCTCACATAGGTGTGTTCGAGATGCAGTAGAGCACGTTGTACAATTTGGGGAAATAGAGATGGGCGCTCCCTATAGTGTGCAGAAGTTTTTCATGAGAGCCTGCTTCCCCAGCAGGCTCCTCTACTTGAAGGCAAGGCGGGATCACCTTTGTCAGGTCTGACTCACTTCCGCTGCTCCCAAATGCCTTTACCACCAGGTGAACGCCGGGGGCTGGGGCTCACCGAACGCCAGTTGGGGTACCATCCGCCTTATGACGCGGACAACGCGCGGCGTAAAGTTCTCACGCGCAATGGTGCTTTCGGGATCAGTGGCCAGTCCCTTACGCAACTGCTCGTCTCTCCAGACACGATGAATAAAATCCCGAATCAGATCTTCTTCCATGAAAATGTTCTTCCTTCCCTGATCTCTGGTTGTATAACCTATGCACTCACAAACACTACGGAAACATGTTACACAAGCTAACTACGATCTTCCCTCCTGCAAGACTTTTTTGTGCAGAAGCAATTTGAGGAGGCTTTCCCTAGAGTAAACGGAGACGATACAACAATTTCGGCATGCAGAAGGTGCGTGGAATAGGCACCTACGGGGAAACCTGGCGACATTACCGCACTACTATTTCAACTTGTGTCTATCAAGCGATACAAATGTACTGGAAACTATGATGTAATTGCAAAAGATATAAGGGACTGCGGGATAGCTTGCTGGAACATGTGTTTAAAGAATGCCTGGTACAGCCATTGGATATGGTGGATAATTCGATCAGCCCCTGCGAACTCATTCCAGACTGGTTTTACCCTCATTCGACTCTACAGATAGGGTACTTCATCCTGTAGACCCATGCGCCAGTACCTGCTTTTCGCTTCATCATGCCGCCTCCTGCCATTTCACGTGGCGCCTCCTCACTTCATTCACACTCAACATGTGAAGTGTGGCACCGGTGGCAAGGGAGAACAGAGCACATCCCGCGCTGTCCATCGTCGATTGGTTCTTCCCGCTGCCATGGCTGGGGTGCGCTGTCGGTAGCATTGCGCCATCAGCTTGCCACCTCGCGCTCGTGGTTGCACGAGTGCCACTCGGAGCGATGCATGGGGACGCACACAGTGTTAGTAGGCTCGCCACCATTCCAGGTGGACTAAGAGGTGTGGAGCGAGCTTCGCCGTGGCCCAGGTGCGGCGTGCCAACGCTGCCAATTCATGACGGACGGTCAGATTCACTCGCTCGATGAAAGCGGTGTTCAGCCGTCCAGAGAAGCCCAGTCCCTGCAAAACGACCTTGAGAGCGGCCTCTGTCCCAAGGCGCATCATGTGTGTGACCCGCACCAGCTTGCGCCGCCGGTAGCTTTTTTACCTGGCCATAGATCAGGCCCGCCACCACCTGCCACTGGCGTACGTGCTGACCTCGACTTCCCACTTCTCGCCACTGGCCAAAATGGGCCGTGAGGGCATAAAAGTACACATGGAAGCCATCACTGGTGAAGAGTGGGAGACAGTCAGAGGCTAAGACCTGTCGCAAGGAGTGGATGAGCAGATGTGCCACGTTTTGCGTGCGGGGACTCAAATGGAGGACGGGAAGAATCTTCGCGCAGGGGTCGATAGCGAGCCACAGCCAAAGTACTTGTTGATAACTGCGTAGCCTGGTGCGCAGTTCGTCCAGCTGGAGATGTGGGAGCCGGAGATGGGAGAAGAAACGCTTATGCAAGATCTGTGCGTGCTCACCAGCACGAGTCAGCCAGGTAGTGATCGTGGAATCACGATAGCCGAAGACCTGCTCGGCGGCGGAAGCATCCAGCCCTGAGGCTCGCGCCGTCAGCACTACTGTGACCCGGCACGGAAGGGGGTTTTCAAACGGTACAAAGGGGTATGGCGCCGGGCACTGAACGTGGTGCGGCAGGCCTGAAAGCAGAACGTCTGGACGCGCTCAGTACGGCCATGTATGCCATCCCCAACGAAGGCATGAACCTGAGCGTCTGTGATCCCGGAGTACGGGCATTGCTGGTTGGGACAGGCGAAGCCCTCGGTGTTCACCCGCTTGGATGCTCCCCGCCGACTTTTCACCTCGCGCCAGGGGCGTACAGGCGTAGGGGCAGGTCTCACACCCGACGAGGGGGGCAGCAGAGGCGACAAGCGGGGCAATCAAGTGGAGTGCGTGGCTTGAGAAGGCGTTGGACCGTGGTGCGCATGGCCTCTGCTTTTGAGTGGGAAGGTGGATGATGGGTCCAGTACAGATGACTAAGCTGTGCCAGCAAGAGCATGAGGAAGGACAAAAGCAGGAGCAAAAACACATGAAGCGTCATAAGGATCCTCACTGCTTGAAATGAAGATCATGGGAAGTCTATAAGGAAGGATACGCAGGGTCGAGAGGGATTGTCAAACAGTGAGGAGAGCAGGCGCAATTATCCACCACCGAGAGGGGCAGTACCAGTAGTTCGGCGTGTCCGGCGTGAGCAATTTTCATGTCTTGACTCCCTCCTCGAGCATATGATGCACGTAGTACGGCATTTTCCTGGCTCTTCGTTTAGAGCCTGGCACTCCTGACTAGAATAGTGCGAATGATACATGTGGAGAGTAGCCTGATGCTCTCACATTACGTACCTCAAATTTAGAGTGCAGTCAATATAATTGTTCGGCATAGACGAACAATAAGGCCAACTATATTCGGGATCAGGACGATGTAATGGTTGAGGTGCTGGAGCGACCCAGGAAGCGCAAAGCATTTTGTCTAAGCATGGCCTCTCGCTCCTCGGAAAGAATGTTATGCACGGCATCGATCACGACACCGGGTGGTACTTCTCGCAGTGGAAAGGGATAATCAGTTCCCATAATGAGTCGGTCAACACCTACGCGCTCAATGAGAAGACCTAGATTGTTGGTG
>WNGR01009228.1_pt1 | contig 10374 bp, 9 predicted proteins | sample 5407581 | NCBI WGS metagenome assembly WNGR01 (sample SAMN13153383, study PRJNA577476) | soil metagenome | isolation source: 80 cm soil or saprolite under Garry oak tree replicate 2 | place: USA:California | collected 2016-06-15
CCTCCGCCAGCCGCGTTTTCCCAATGCCAGCTTCCCCAGAGAACACCACTATATGTGGTTGCCCAGTCAGAGCACGCTGCCACATGTGCTGAAGTTGTGCCCACTCGGACTCTCTGTCCACCAATGGCGTGACGCCAACTAGCGTTGTCGCAGGGGACTTTGTCGGAATGAAGGGTGCATCCTTCTGGAGAAGACGCTGGTACGCTTCCTGAGTAGGAGGAGTTGGCTCCATCGCCAGCTCGCGCTCCAAGATGGTGGCGCAGGTGTGATAGGTACGCAAAGCTGCCGCCCGATCGCCACTTCCAGCATACAGGCGCATCAGGTGTCGATAGGTGGCTTCATGCAAGGGGTCATGTCGCAGCAGTCGTTGAGCAAGACCAATGGCATCCTGGTACTGGCGTTCCCTTTCCAGCAGTAAGACCAGCCGTTCCAGGACGCCGAGAAATTGCTGACGCAAGCGTTCGCGTTCAGCAAGGAGCCACTCTTCATACGCGCCAGGCAGGAGATCACCACGGTATAACTGCACAGCTTCTTCGAGCGCCTGGCGCATGGCGTGCTGCTCTCCCGTTTGTTGTGCCTGATCCGCCTTGGTGAGGGCATGTTCAAATTCCGCCACATCAAGTGTCCAGGGAACATCGGGTTGCCAGTGGAGCATCTGTTTGTCGGCACGGAGATAGGAGTTCACATTGGGCAGGGCACGACGCAAGTGGTACACTAGATGACGCAGGTTGGTGTGGGCTTGCTCTTCAGTCGAGTCGGGCCAGAGGAGAAAGGCCAGATGAGTGCGGGATTGAGGGGTGTGGCGATGGAGGACAAGATAGGCGAGAAGTGACTGCAGACGCGGCCAATCAATCGCTGTCACAGGCACATCATCTACACCGAGCAAGAAACCGCCCAAGAGATGAATCTGCAGGGTTGGCATCATAGGAAGTCTCCTTCCGCATTTTCTCCCCTCGTGAGGAGGATTGAACCTCTGTTGCCGCCATGCGAGACTATTCCAAACCAGTGGCAAGCTGAGCATCTAATATGGAATAGTCTCATTATACACCCAAAGACTCGCTCTCGAACAGGAGGTGGCGCTTCGCGGGTACAACTTGCTCGTGTTTTTCCACCTCAATAATCGTCGTCAGATTGTAACGGGTATGCGTGGTTTCCCTGCCATCCTGTAACTCGACTGTCCAGGTATGCTTAGTGTCTGAGAAATGAAATAGCTCATCTTGGTCAAATGTATTGCGATTTTCTCAACTACAGGATACACTAGGGGAGCTACAGAGCCATTCATATCTATCAGGTTTGTAGGGGGAAACATGCAAAGTGCTGGAACACTGAGCACTCCTGTACTCAAAAAGGCAATTGACCGCTACTACAAAGAGCTTCAGGAATACAAAGGCCGAGCAGATTATGAGCTGGCCGTCAGAACAGCTTTTTTAAATCTCCTGGCTGAGACGGCTCGCCAGGTAAAATGGATGCTTATACCAGAACAGACATTAGAGGGTGGTATTCGGCCTGATGGAGTACTGCGTGATAACTTTGACCTGAAACGAGGCATCTGGGAAGCAAAAGGACCGCAGAGCGACCTTGACAAAGAGATTTCTAGAAAGATTGCCACAGGCTATCCCCTGACCAATACCATTTTCGAGAACACAAAGCGAGCGGTGCTCTTCCAAAACAAAAAACGTTCCTTCGAGTTTGACCTACGTAACCCCCAGGAGGTCGGCGATCTCCTTAACCAGTTCTTCACCTACACAGAACCCGATATTGCAACCTTCGAGGAGGGGGTAAAGGAGTTTAAGCAGCGCGTGCCCGAACTGGCACGGGCATTACTGGCAGTCATTGAACGAGAATACAAACTCAATAAGAAATTCATAGCAGCTTTTGATGCATTTTCCGAGCTATGCCGCCAGTCTCTTGACCCCAAGATCAGTAAAGATGTTATCAACGAGATGCTTGTCCAGCATCTGTTGACCGAGCGACTCTTCAGCACCATCTTCGATAATCCCGATTTTATACGTCGCAACGCAATTGCTGCCGAAATTGAAAAAGTGATCGACGCTCTCACCAGCCGCTCCTTCAACCGTCACGAGTTCCTCAAGTCGCTTGACCGCTTCTATGTGGCAATTGAAGCCGCAGCCAAAAGTATTGATGGCTGGTTCGAGCGGCAGCACTTCCTTGATACCGTCTACGAACGCTTCTTCCAGGGATACTCAGTGAAACGAGCGGATACGTATGGCATTGTCTATACGCCGCAAGAGATCGTCGATTTTATGTGTGCTAGCGTAGAAGAGGTGTTGCAACGCGAGTTTGGCACCTCGATCAAAGAGCCAGGCGTACAGATCATTGACCCTTGCGTTGGCACTGGCAGCTACATCGTGAACCTCCTGCACCGTATACCCAACCACCGACTGAAATACAAGTATGAACATGACCTCTTCTGCAACGAGATTATGTTGCTGCCCTACTATATCGCATCGCTGAATATTGAGCACGAATACTACAGCCGTATGGGCGAGTATCAACCTTTCGAGGGCACCTGTTTTACTCATACTCTCGAATTGGCTGAAAGCAGACAAATATCCATGTTCGTGGAGGAGAACACCGAACGCATCCAGCGCGAGAAAGACGCGCAGATTATGGTGGTGATTGGAAATCCTCCATACAACATAAGACAAAAGAGCGAGAACGATAACAACAGAAATCGTCGTTACCCCGTGATTGATGGACGTATTAGCGAAAGGTATGCAAAGGACTCGAAAGCTACGAATAGAACAGCTCTCTCAGATGCCTATGTGAAATTCTTTCGATGGGCGACAGACCGTTTACAAGGAAGAGATGGTATTGTTTGCTTTATAACAAATAACTCTTTTATTGATCAGATAGCTTTTGACGGTATGCGTAAAAACCTTTTGCAGGATTTTACGCAGATTTATCACCTTGATTTGCATGGAAATGTGCGTAAAAATCCAAAACTTTCAGGTACGACGCATAATGTGTTTGGTATCCAAGTTGGTGTCGGTATCACTATAGCGGTACGTTCTTCGCGGCATATAGAGCGGAAGCTGTTCTACTATCGTGTCCCTGAATTTTGGCGTAAAACAGAGAAAATAAACCTTCTAAAGGAGAAAGGTAATATCTTTGGTATTGATTGGCAAGAATTACACCCTGATTCCAGAAATACTTGGGTTACTAGCGGCTTATATCCAGAGTTTGCCTCGTTTTTCCCTATAGGAAATAGAGAGGTAAAGGCTACATATGATTTGGGAGTAGAAGCCCTTCAAGCCAAAGCCATATTCAAGCTCTATTCAAGAGGAGCGGAAACTACACGTGATAGCTGGATGTATGATTTCAATAAAGGCAGACTCACTTCAAAAGTAAATAGGATGATCGAAACATATAATGCTGAGCTCTCTCGCTGAGAGAGAGCTGGTACCCCAAAAAATGTGGATGATTTTGTGCTTGCAGATGAGACAAAAATCAAGTGGAGTAGCCGATTAAAAGAATGTCTTGTTCGAAAGATAGAGGCTAAATTCGACCCTTCTTCAGTACGTAATGCTCTATCGGCCTTTTTGTAAGCAATTTCTCTATCTCGATAGTATCATGACTCATCGTCAAGGCCGATTTCCGAATATCTTTCCTAAGGCGAATAATGAACTGGAAAACTATGTAATGTGTCTTAGTGATTTGGCTTCAGAAAAGCCTTTTATGACTTTAGTAACTAATGTTATCCCCGACTTGCATCTAGTAGGAGCAGGGGCTAATGCTCAATGCTTCCCCTTTTACACCTATGCCGAAAATGGCACTAACCGCCGTGAGAATATTACCGATTGGGCACTTGCGCATTTCCAAGCGGAATATGGCCCTGATGTGAGGAAGTGGGATATCTTCCACTATATCTATGCTATGCTGCATCACCCGCAGTACCGCGAGCGCTATGCCGAAAACCTGAAGCGTGACCTGCCACATTTCCCCCTGCTGCATCGAAAAGAGGCGTTTCAGGACTGTGTTCGCATTGGCAGGCAACTGATGGATATTCACCTGAATTATGAGCAGGCTAAAGAGTACCAGCTCAAATGGATTGAAAACCACGATGTGCCTTTCTCCTGGCGTGTAGAGAAGATGCGACTGATGCCAGATCGAACGGCAGTAATTGTAAACGATAGCCTGACACTGTCAGGAATACCTCAAGAATGCTTCCAATATCTGCTAGGCAACCGCTCGGCTCTTGAATGGGTGATTGACCAATACCAGGTCAGTGAGGATAAGCGCAGCAACATTGTGAGCGACCCTAATAACCTGGACGATGAGGAGTACATTGTGAGATTGGTCGGGAGAGTGATAACGGTGAGCGTTGAGACTGTTCGGCTGGTCAATGAATTGGCGCAGGCTGTGAAAATGGAAGACTGGATGAGCGAGACACGAAAAGTGAACTAATATACAGCTAACGCACAATGATGCTTTTGAGGGAATGCAATGTATGAATGATCGGACGAAGGATTGGCAACATGCACTGGAAAAATGGGTGCAATCTAATCCTAAGGTGATGCCCGATGACCTGCGACAACTGCGGAAGGTATTTATACAGCGTTTCCCCCTAGAGAGCCTGGGCAAAATGCCGCTTGATGAGTACGCTGTTGGGAAACCCGATAGTTTTTGCTACTGGCTAGAATTTAAAACAAAAGAGTTGGGAAGCATTAAGGGGGGAAGTGCGGCGAAGTTCGGCGTCTGGTGGAGCAAGGACGAAAATCGATGGCGCTGGAATAGCATTTATCACAGTGCAGAAGATGCTTTAGCACATATCAAGGATGGATTGGTTGCTCTGATCCAGGCAGTGAGAGAAGGGCAGATGAACGTGCTCGACAAGATCGGTGCAGAGCAGCTTGGCCCCAATCGCTACTCGTTGCGCTGTAAACCACTGTATCTCTACTTTCCAGATCAGTTCTTGCCTATTTCTCATCCCAGTCACTTGAAGCATTTCCTCTCACAATTTGGTGCGCAACCACGAGGCGATTTACTTGCTCTCAACCGTCAACTGTTGGCGCTGCTCCAATCTCTTCCCGAATTTGTGGGTTTCGATACGCGGCAGATGATGGTGTTTCTCTATATGTGTCTCCCACCGAGCGGAGTAGACCCCGTTGCTTCTCCCACAGCGAAGGAGTCAGTCGCTGAGGTTACCACCTCAGCGAACCGCACGAAAGTTTTCATCAGCTATAGTCATAAAGACGCAAAATACTTAGAGCGTCTTCAGGTTCATTTGACACCCTACGATCAGAGTAAGCTCGTTGACATATGGGTCGACACGAAGATTAAGCCAGGCGCTAAATGGCATGACGAGATAATGAAAGCTATAGAGTCGGCGAAAGTAGCAGTACTCCTCGTGAGTGCCGATTACTTGGCCTCACGCTTTATTACAGAAGATGAATGACCTCCACTATTGGCTAATGCTGAACAAGAAGGTACAACGATCTTTCCCGTTATTCTCAGTCCCTGCGCCTTCGTGTCGAGTCTCATAAAGTCGTACCTACCCATTTTCAGCTAAGTCTCACAAAGTCATACCGGTCAAGTTGTGAGCGTACTCAAGCTGGCGCCAAGCCGCCAAGGAGAAAGGAAGAGCTAATTGATAGACCGGCAGGGCTTGCAAGAGCGCAAGTTCCCCCATCAACTCTGCTTTTGTGATACCTTGAGCTGGCAGTCCAATGGTCTCTTCGCTTCCTTCGAGCTGACAAATCAAGGTCGTGGTGTCAGGATCAAAGCGAATAGCCACGCCGCACCGTGCAAAGTGTTTCCCGAGATAGTATTGGTAGCGACCTCCGCCAAAGTAGCTGTTGGAGCGAACGCCGCGGAACCACCGGCCTTGGGCGAGATAGTTGCAGACCTTCTCGAGAGAAAGCAACTCCTCTTCCCATTCAGGACGATAGGATCGTCCCGAGTGAATTGCGTGAGGATAGGCTTCTAAGGGTGGTTTGCCGTCGAGAGCGCGACTGGGCAGGTGGTGGTTGAGAACCTGCCGGCGTTCATCCAATCCTGCCCACAAGGCGGCATGGGATGGGTAGGTTTGTCCGAGCAGCGCCTGTGCGGTCATCGTTTGATGAGTGCGCAGAGTGTTGGCGTGATCGGTAGGACAACGCTTGCGGGTGAAGCGCACTTGCACTCCCAGCGCGAGCAACCACAAATGCAGCCGCGTAGGAAAAGGGGAAGGTGTCGTATTATCGTAGAAGACGGTGCCGTGGTCCAGCGTCAGGGTCTCCGGCAAGCCATAGGTTAAGAACGCTCGGCGTAAGGTCAGTTGGTAGTCGGGTAAAGCTGGATTGGTCGTGCGCGAGGCTGGGATAACTTTCGGCCTTCAGGCGACTGGTGACATCAACCAGATGAATCAAACTCACCTTGCCCACCCCTTCCACACGCATAATCACATGCCGCATCCATTTGCCATTCTTGATGCGGAGTGTGAGGCTCGGTGCGTGCTGGTTGGGGCAGATCGTGATGGGGTTGATAGCGGCGCGTCAAGCCCGCTTGTTTGAGGAGCCTGGCAATGTGTGCTCGACTCGGCAGCGGCTGATTGCACCAGGAGGCATCCGTGCTTCCGTGTAGCGAGCAGGGTGTTGGGTCCCCAGCCAGGATGCAGGGTGCGCAGGTGAAGGACAGCCTCCTTTAATTCCTGAGGAAAGGTACTCACCGGGCCAGTGGCAGGCCGTCCCATACGGGAGGTTAAGCCGACGTGCCCAAGCTTGAGTGACCTTCGTCGCCACTTGCGTACCGTCCACACTGAGCAGCCTAAGGCGGTGGCGATTTGCGTATCATTCAACCCAACGCTCGCTTGCTCCATAATCTCTAAGCGTACTTGAAAGCTGGTCGTTTGTCCTGGCAGCTGCATATGGTCTCCTTCCCGGCTTTCATATGGTCCTCCTGAAGGAGATCATAGTGCATTGAAGGAGACCTGGGGAAACCTCGCCACGACCTGCTTCACATATACCTTTCCTATCTCTTGGACTACAACAGAAGCTCTACTGTTTTTCAGCTGTAAAGACCAATGTCATGCGAGTTGGACGCTGGACAAAGAACCAGGCGAGAGAAGGAGTACTTTCTTGCAGCGTGCTCCTTAGCTCAAAATTAAGCGGGAGCGGCGGAAGCTCACCAGCGACAATCCCAGCAAGATCGCATCCAGCACGGCAATAACGGCTATCGCTAGGAGCAGAAACTGGGAATAGCTCAACGATGAGACAAAGTTCGCAGGCAATGCTCGCAAGGCAAAAATACCTCCGAATATAAGCACCAACGTACCAATGCTCAAGATTTGCTGCGCCTGCCGCACCGTTGCTGATCGCAGCGAGATCAGCACTCCTGCACTTGCTCCCAGTATACTGGACAACAGACTCAAAGCCAGAGCTTCCAGTAACACGTCTAAAGGATGATAGAACGCCCAGCTACCGTGCCCACTCAACAGGTTGACCAATACCAGGCCGAGCAGCAGGCCAACGAGAGCCATTCCCCAGGCATACCCGACAGTCGCGATCACCTTTCCCAGCAGAATCGCTCGATCGCTGATGCGGCTGGCCAGCAAGGTTTCCAGCGTGTGTCGCTCACGCTCTCCGGCGATGGCATCGCCAATAAAAGTAATAATGACGAAGAAAGGAATCCAGAGAACCACAAACATCTCGATGGGTGAGAGTTCAAGCCACTGAAGCCCGAACTGCCATGGGAGATAGACACCCAGAATGCCGACCAGGAGTACGGGGCGTATCAATGCCCTCCACCCTCCCTGGAAGAGCAGGTCCTTCGATTCTTTCCAGATCATGGTCCAGATATCGTTCATCTCTGTTCTTCCTCCATCAAGGTCAAAAACACGTCTTCCAGGCTGGCCTTGCCCCTGCGTACTTCCTCTACCTCCGCGCCTGCATGCACCAGCAAACGGACGAGCGGGCCCATCTTGCTCTCGCCGCGCAACTCGATGAGAAGGTGACTGTTGTGCAACTCGGCATGGACAACTTCTGGCTGCTCTCTGAGCGTGGCCAGCATCTGCTCGGTGAAGCCATCTCCCACGATCTCTGCCTGCGGGCCGCCAGTCCTGGCACGCAGTTCATCGGGAGCGCCAACCGCCAGCAGTTTCCCCTGGCGAATCACGGCTACCTGGGCACAGAGTTTTTCGGCCTCGCTCAAATTGTGGGTGGTGAGCAAGACCGTCACCCCTTCTCGTGCGACCAAGCTGGCCAGGTCATTGCGCAGGGCCGCGGCAGCCATCGGATCAAATCCGGCAGTTGGCTCATCCAGGAAGACGAGTGATGGATGGTGAAAGAGCGCGCGAGCGACCGCAAGTTTCTGTTTCATGCCCCGGCTCCACTTGCCCACCTGATCCTTGCGGCGATCCCAGAGATCGAGGTGGGTGAGCAGCTCTTTGATGCGCGCTCGCCGTTGGGGTGCAGGCATATGGTAAATACGGCCATAAAAGTCGAGATTGTCTTCGGCGGTCATACGCTCATAAAGCCCTGCAAACTCGAGCAACGCTCCAGTGCGAGCACGAATGTCATCCGCCTGTGTGCGGGTATCGAAGCCAAGCACGCTGGCCTGGCCCTGCGTCGGTTCTAGGAGGCCGAGCAAGAGATGAATGGTGGTCGTTTTGCCCGCTCCATTTGGTCCGAGAAACCCAAAGACGATACCGGCAGGTACCTCCAGGGAGAGATCATCGAGCGCTTTGACTGGGCCAAACGAGCGGGAAAGGTGTTCGATGTGAATAATTGGTTCTGGCATTGCCATACAACTCCTTGGTCTCCGAAGTGCTGTGGTGCGCCCGTGCCTTTCTCGAGCACCAGAGCTCGATGTCGGTCTGTTGCTACACGTCACTACGAAATCGAGTATAGCTATCTGCTATAATTATTAGAGCACCTCGCTATTGCTCTGTCAAGAGCAATACAGGGGGATTTCTGATCAGAAGGTTTTGGTTGTTTTTAGTCCAATGGATAGGAAAGGTATATGTGAAGCAGGTCGTGGCGAGGTTTCACCTGGGTACGACTTTATGAGACTTTGCCAAAAACAGATAGGTACGACTTTACGAGACTCAACAGTCGTATACTCGAAACCGCCTCTTGCAATCCTGTGCGTAAACCTCTACTATTAAGGTACAATATAATGCGCCGCAGCGCACATTATTAGGAACCAGTTTTCTTAAAATTTCTTGCTTGCGAAACGTGCCAAGAAGCGGCATGATAGACCTATGACACAGCAAACACTTTTTGCACAAACCATCGCGTCCTTTTTGCGCGAACTTGAGGGAGGAAATAAAAGTCCACTGACATTAACCGCCTACAAAACAGACCTCATGCAGGTTTTTCAATGGCTTGCTGAAAATGATGTGACCGTGACGACTCCCGGCCTGGTGACGCGAGGAGATGTCAATGAGTATCTGGCCTATCTTTCTTCACAAGGAAGAAGCGGAGTCACCAGAGCGCGAAAATTAGCCGCTCTCAAAAGTTTCTTTACCTTTCTCAAAGATGAAAACGTGGTAGCCGTCTCCCCCGCCGAGAATATTCATATGCCAAACAAGGAGCGCAAGCGAAAAGTTGTATTGCGTCAAGATGAATACAGCCGCATGTTATCAGAAGCAGGAGGCAACCCCCGCGACTTTGCCATTTTACAACTCTTCTTAACCTATCCCTGCACGGCAAGAGACATAGACACAATACTTATCAATAATCGCAAGAAATGAGAACTTGATAGTGAGATGGCTTTTGAGGCAATATATCACGCTGTTTCGTAATTTACCTGAAAGTTTGCTCATCCGTTGAGCGTAAACCTTGCCCAATAAGCAACCATTGAGGTAAAATTTTTTACGTGAATGTTTGCGCGAAGTATGCATCCCGACAAGCTGTTACGTGCCGCAAGCTAGACTATTTCAGGTAAAACAAGCATTTGGGTAGAGTCGGAACTTTCTTGACAAAAGAGTTTTTCGTCTCTTTCCCTTGAGATAGAATAGAGCGAAAAGGATCACGTACTGGTATCCCTAATGCGTACCAAGGAGGGACCAATGAAAGATCAGGCAGAGCACTATCAGACGCAGGCATCGAGGGAACATACCATGCAACCACAACTCATCTTGGCTTCACCCACCCACCGCCTACTCACCTTTACCCTCATCCTCATTCTCACCCTCACCATGGCTTGCACAACTGCCACCCCCTTCCGCTCACAGCCAGCCCCTACCCAAGCAATCAGCTTCCCTCCCATCGCCGGCTGCCCACTCTTCCCCTCCAACAACATCTGGAACACCGACATCTCTCAACTGCCTGTTCACTCCAACTCTGCCAACTTCATCAAGAGCATCGGCCTCAATGACCGTCTCCATCCCGACTTCGGCTCCGGCTTGTACGACGACGAACCCATCGGCAT
>WNGR01009235.1_pt1 | contig 10371 bp, 9 predicted proteins | sample 5407581 | NCBI WGS metagenome assembly WNGR01 (sample SAMN13153383, study PRJNA577476) | soil metagenome | isolation source: 80 cm soil or saprolite under Garry oak tree replicate 2 | place: USA:California | collected 2016-06-15
TAAAGGTGTGGGACGAGCAGGCGCACCGGTCCGCCGTGCTCGGGATGCAGCGGCGCGCCGGCGTACTCATAGACGACCCACGCCTTGTGGTCGGTGATCTCGTCGAGCGGCATGTTGGTCGTGTATCCGCCGTCGCTGAAGGCGACGACGTACTCGGCCGCCGTGTCCACGCCCTCCATCAATGTGTCGACCGACACGCCCTTCCAGCCAGGGTCGAGCTTGGACCACTTGGTCACGCAGTGGATGTCGACGGTGATGTCTTCCGTCGGCAGGCTCTTGAACTGATCCCAGGTCCATGTCTTCGGCTGGTCGATCTCGCCGTTGATGGTGAAGGTCCACTTCGCGAGGTCGACCCGCGGGGTGGGTCCTGCGGAAAGGACCGGGAAGTCGTTGACCGTGTGCTGACCCGGCGGCACCCGCGAGCTGCTGTCTGACTCGCGACGCCGGCCCTTGAAACCTCGCGAGATAAAAGCCATCCATCAACCTCCTGAGGAGCCGGCCGGGTTCACGGAAATTATGGCGAGGCGCGAAGTCGCGCCCCGCCCAGTTGCGCTAGATCGCCACGATGCCGAACGGCGTGGCGCCGGCCGGCAGCTGGAACGGCGACGACGATAGCTCGCTCAGCGAGCCGCCGCTGACGGCGAACGCGCTCACTGCGTCGAGGTTGGCGTCGACCACGTAGAGGGTTGAACCGGTCGGGTCCAGCCGGGCGTCAAACGGCCGGATGCCGGTGCCGCTGCTGAATCCGGTGCTGCCGAACAGCTGCAGCGACCCATCGGCCTGGATCGCGTAGCTGGAGATCGTCGTGCTGCCGGTGTTGACCGTGAACAGCCAGCGTCCGTCGTGGGTGATCTCCACCCAGCACGGCGCGGTCTGGTTGTCTGCGTAAGGCGAGCCCCCGATCGAGGTCAGGCTGCCGGTGGCCGCCACGCTGAAGGCGGAAACCGAGCCATTGCCCGTGCCGCCATGGGCGTTCGAGACGTACAGGTGCGACGGGTTGGTGGGCGAGAACTCGCTGCCGAACGGTCCGGCCGCCTCGGCGGCAAATGGCGAGCCGGAGGCGGCGGTGAGCCGGCCATCAGAGCCCGCGTTGAAGCTGTCGGTGCGGAACGTCGAAGGATCCGTCGTTCCCACCTCGATGCCAACGAGGTTCGTGCCGGTCGAGTTGAACAGGATGTCGCCGGGGTTGGCTGTGGCCGGCAGTGATCGCGTCGATTCCGGTATCGGCGACAGGTGGCCGCCGGCGTTGATGGTGAATCCGCTGTAGTTGCTGCCAGTGCCGCCGTTGCCTGCGTTGGCGACGTAGACGAGGCCACCGTGGACGGCGATGCTGATCGGCATGCTGCCGCCCGAGGAGACAGGGCTGCCCTGCGCCTGGAGGAGCGAACCGCTGGGAAGGACGCGAAGCACTGAGATCTGGTTGCTGCCCGCGTCAGCGACGAGGAGGTAGCGGCCGTCGTCCGTCGCCTGCAGCGCTCCCTGCGAGCCGATGATTGCGCCCTTGCCCGCCCCGCCGGCTGCGAATGGTGAGCCCGGCAGCGCCGTGAGCGTGCCGTCGCCATGACGCGTGAAGCCCGCCACGGTGTTGACGCCTGCGGTGTTGTCGTTGACATTAACGTGCGTGTCGCCAGTTGACGCCGCCGCGCTCGACGCAGCGGCCGACCCCGCGATGAGAACGCACACCATCGCGAGCGCGGAGCTGAACCTGCGAATGAGATGCACCAAGAGTGAGCCTCCTTGCCTGAAAAGTCCGCGGCGGTCTGATTGCCTCCGCCGTGAAGACTTGGTGCGCGCCGGGGCGCGTGCGTTACAGGGAGCCGTCCCTCTTCGCGTGCCAGTCGCGAAACGCAGTCGTGAGCTCACGCTCGAGGGATGCCGGCAGCGGCTCGGTGCTTGCGATCCGGCCGGTGACCTGCAGCGTCTTCCTCAGCTGTTCCAGGTACGCGCGGCATCCGTTGCAGCCCGCGATGTGGTCCTCGAAGCGCGCGAGGTCGGCAGGCGCAAGCGCGCCCTCGAGGTAGTCCGTCATCAGCTCGACGACGTCGCGGCAGATCACCGCAGGTACTCCTCGAGCATCTTCCGAACCGCGGTGCGGGCGCGGTGCAGCCGTACTCGCTGGTTCTGCGCGGTGATACCGAGCATGCCGCACACCTCTTCGGAATCCATGCCCGCCACGTCGCGGAGCACGAGCACCTCTCGCTGCGTGGGCGGAAGTGTGTCCACCGCGTCACGGACGCGCTTCATCGTCTCCTGGCTCAACAGCCGCGACTCCGGCACGTTCGACCACGAGTCGGGAATCTCCTTCCATGTGCCGCCGGCATCGAACCGGTATGGATCGACTGTCGCACCGCGCTCTTGGCGATCACCGCGACGCCATAGGGACGAGAATGGCAGCACGCGCATCTCCTTACGCCTGCGCGATCGCGCGATGTTCAGCGCGATGCCGAGGATCCATGTCTTGAGAGTCGATCTTTCCTCCAAACGGTCGAGGTTCGTGAGCATGGTCAGCCAGGATTCCTGGACGACGTCCTCGGCGATGTCCCGGTCGCGCACGTAGCCAATGACCAGGCGAAGCATCGGGCCGTGCAGGCGCCCTACCAGCGACTGAAACGCCTGTTCGTCGCCCGACCTGAGCGCAGTCAGCTCGAGGTCGTGGAGTCCTTCGGTCACCCCCGCCCCAGCATAGTTGCGCGTAAGCACACCTCTTTCTGTGCAGCTAGAGGCGCGTGCGTTACAAGGACTTGGTTCAGCGCACGCTGCGAATCCGGCTGACGAACAGGGTGCCCAGCACGAACCAGATCGCGGCGCCCGCGAACACAAGGCGGAACCCAAGGAAGTCGCCGGTCGCGAGGCCGAGGATGTGCCCACCCGGGTGGTTGAATGCGTGCAGGATCGGCGCGAAGGCGGCCGGTGCCAGCGCCGGTGGAAGCGTGAAGGCGACGTGCCAGAGGCCCATGTCCCGGCCCGACGACTTCTCGCGGTCGGGCAGCACGTCGCATGCGATGGCCCAATCGACAGCGACATAGAGGCCGTAGCCGATCCCGAAAAGCACGCCCAGGACGAACACCAGCGTCACCGACTTCACGAGCCCGAACAGGAGAACGCTGGCGACCGCTGCCTGCAACCCGCCCGACGCGTATACGAAGATCTTCCTCTTCCCAAATCGGTCCGAGAGGTGGCCGCCGATGATGGCGGGCAGAATGCCGCCCGCAAGAACGGCTAGACCCCAGTAGCCGGCCAGCGTGTTCGGGTTGTGCACCCGGATCACCTGGCGGAAGTAAAGGGCCAGAAACGGATAGATCGTGTAGATCCCCATCATCACGAACGCTCGCGTCGAGAACGTCCAGAAGAAGTCGTGGTTGCGAAACGCAACGAAGAATCCGCGGATGGCCGGCACGCGAGCGCCCACGAACCCGGCCACCAGCCCCGCGCCAAAGCAGGTTAGACCGGCCACGATCGAAAGCGGCGACATGGGGATGAACAGAAACGCGATCCACGCCACCACGGCGATCACGGCTGCCGCGGCGGCGACGACCGCGGCCGGGTCCAGCTGCATCGCGGGCCGCAGCTGCGATGGTCTGGCCGGCTCATCGGCCGCCAGCAGGGTGATCACCGTCGTTACCGCGAGGATCAGCGCGATCGCGGCGAAGCCCACGACGATGCCGGTCCGCGTTTCGCCGAAGAGCGCAACGGCGGCGGTCACCGCGGCCAATCCGGCCACGGCGCCGAGCCCGTTCATCATGCCCAGCGACCCGGATGCGCGACCGCGGTCGGCAGGCGGGACCACGTCGGGGATGATCGCGGCATACGCGCCGCCGGCCAGGTTGAAAGTCAGCTGCACGAGCATGTAGGCGAACGCGAGCGGCAGCTGCGCGCCGGAGAATGCAAGCAAGCCCAGCCCGGCCAGGTTCACGACCGTGCCCGCCAGGATCCACGGCCGGCGCCGGCCCCAGCGCGTGCTGGTCCGGTCGCTGAGCCAGCCCGCGAGGATTGGCGCAAGCAGCGCGAACAGGTTGCCGGCCGCGCTGACGCGGCCGATGAGCAGGTCGGCCGAGCCCCCCGCGATCAGTGTCGCCATGAAAGGGAGCAGGACGAAGTTGATGGGCGGCCAGTGGGCGCCCTGGCCGAACCACATGGCGTTGATGCCGAGCAAGCGGGCCGTGCTGATGCGCTCGATCTTGGTCGCAGCCTTTGCTTCGCCGGCCATCACGGCGGTGCTCATCTCGATCAAGTCTCCTCGCAAACATTGAGCTGTGCGCAGACGACCGAGACCGGGATAGCAAATCCGAGCGCCTCGACGCCATCGCCGACGTACTTGCCGCTGGCGACACCGATCACATGGCCTTGCGGGTCGACCACCGGCCCGCCGCTGTTACCCGGGCTGATGGGCGCCGAGAACTGCACGTAATCGCTGCCTTCGATGCTGCGAAAGCCCGAAACCAGGCCGATGGAGATGGATCCGCCAAGGCCCAGCGGCGAGCCCACTACCATCACGGCGGTGCCCAGCCGCGGACGCGCGGCCGCAGGCTTCAATGGCGCGAGCCTTTCCCGGACGTGGACGACGGCCAGGTCGTCGGTCCGGTCGGTGCGCACCAGGGTGCCCTTGAGCGTGCGGTCCGCTTGAACCACGTCGACGGTTTGCTCACCCATTGCCACTGCTTCCGCCACGACGTGGAAGTTGGTCACGAGGTCCGAGCCGCCCGCGTCTGAGCGGACGACCCAGCCCGAGCCGAGGCCCGCCTCGGTGGAGATCGTGAACACGGATGGCTCGGTGCGCGCGGCGAGCTGCGACCAGTCGGTCTTCTCGGACTCGCGCAGCCTCAGAACGTTGATCTCCGACTGCATGCGCGCGATTGTCTGCCCCTGCGCGGCCGTGGCGCGCGCGTCGTCCTGCTGCGCGCGCCAGGCCGCGCCGGCGACGAAGCCGGCGGTTCCGGCGGAGGCGGCGACGCCCGCCACGAGCGCCGCCGCCACGACTCCTGCCGCTCCGGTGCGAAGGCTACGCACCTTCGACCTACTTCAGCTCGGCCCCGAGGGCCGACTCAGCCTTGGCCATGCTGAGCATGGAGTCGTTGAGCTTGTTGAATCCGTCGTCGACCTTCTTGACGTTGTCGGTGTCCATGCCGGTGATCAGCTCCTGCAGCGCCGCGATGCCCGCGCTGAGGCTGTCGCCCAGCTGGCTGTCCGAAGCGGACAGAGAAGCGGGGACGCTGGCCGACCGGCGGTCCGACTGGAACGCCTGCATGTCCTGGAGCGCCTGCTGCGCCGAGGTGCGGCACGTGCTGTAGCTGTTGCACGCGACGACCTGGCCGTAGTCGGTGCTGACCTTGCCAGCGTCGACGGTGTACATGTGCACGTAGTCGGCTACCGCCTTCTTGTTGGCGGCGTCGGTCTGCAGGTTCGTGAGCTCGAGCTTGGTGCTGCCCAGGGTCGTCTGGGTGGCGGCCAGGCGCTGCCTGGTCGCGTCCAGCCTGGTGTTGGTCGAGTAGAAGAGATAGCCCAGCGCGCCTGACGCGATGAGGCCGACGGCCGCGATGGCGGCCGGCACCAGCCACCTCGGGCGCTTGCGTGCCTGCTTGATCGGCGTGACGACGATCGGCTCCGCGACCGGTGCCGGCTCCGGAGCCTCGATCACAGGGGCGTGCGGCTCTTCCGCCGGCGCGGCGAGCTCCACCACGACCGGCGCCGCAGGAGGCACGACCTCCTGGCCGTTCGGGTCGTCGAGTGTTGCCACTCGGTCGTACTCGGGATCCATGGACATCGGAATTCCTCCTCTGAACTAGGTGGTGGCTGGAACGCACACGCACTTTTCCGCGGATCCCGTCTCAGAGCCAGTCTCAGCAAGGTGTCGAAATCCGTCTCATAAACCAAGTGATTTCGGGTTTATGGTTTGGCGGGGCCTGACACGGGAGTGAAGATCGCGCGTGGATTCGTCGGCAACCCCCGCGTCTTCGACGCGGTGGTGGCGCTGCTCACGGCCGCCCTGCTCTTCGGCGCCTACCTCACCGCCTACGCCTACGTGATCCTCCAGAACAAGGTGGTAGAGCCTTGGGGCCAGGTCGGCTCGAGCATCGTCGTCGCCGCTTGGCTCGCGATCACCGCCGTTCTGTTCGCGGCGTTCGCATTTGGCGTACGTGCCGGCAGGCCGTGGCACAACGCGCTGCCCGATGGCTATGTGGGGTCGCTGGCCGCCGCCCTCACGTTCGGCGGCGCCTGGATCGTTGACACCGCCTACTGGACGCCGGAAGTGGCGCCGAACGCGTTCGGCCTGGATGCGCTGTTCACGCCCCCCCACCTGGTGCTTATCGCGGCCGCCGCTGTGATGGTCAGCGGACCGCTGAGAGCGGCCGCCCGGCGCGGCGAGACGACAGCCACCATCACCACGCTCGTGTCAGCGGCCGTGCTGCTGTCCGTGTTCACCTTCGCCACTCAGTTCCTCCATCCACTCGTAGACCCGTGGGGATTGACCAAATACGAATTCAGGACCCTGGCGCCGCCATGGGTTGGCGAGAACATGGGCGTCGCGGCAATCCTTGCTCAGGCGCTGATCCTTGCCGGAACGGCATTGCTGCTGAACAGCGGCTTTAACCTCCGAACGGGATCACTGACGTTCGTATTCATGATCAACGGCGTTCTGGTCACGATCACGAAGCTCCACTTCGAATGGCTACCTGTGATGGTTGTGACCGGCCTCGCGGGTGACACCTGGCTGGCGTGGTCGCGGCGGCGCCCAGGGCGGCCATCTGCATCCCTGTGCGCGGTCGTTGGCGGAGCCTTTGCGACCGCTTACATGGTCGAGGTTGTGCTCATCGGAACGTCGTGGGGCTGGTCGCTGTGGGCGGGGACGATCGTGGCCACGACCATGATGTGCTGGATGATGGGCCGCCTCCTGCGCGCCGGCTTGCCGGCTGCGATCGTTGCGCCCCTGCTTGCGGAAGGTACGCCGGTCACCGTCCCGGTCGAGGTCCGGCACGAGGTGCGCTGGACGCGCGACCCCGCGAGCACGGTGCGCCCGCAGCTCGTACGCGCGGCGCTCGACGACCTCGGCACGCCTGAGGCGCTTGGCCGCAGCCCGCTCGGGGCCCTGGCCGGCATCGCGCACGGGGAGTCGACCGCTGCGGACTTGCGCGCGGCGCTGGTCGACGTGATCAGCGAGCTGGCCGGGTCATCACAGCCTCGCGACGCCGAGGCGGGCCGCCTGCTCCTCGACTACTACGTCAAGAAGGTCGGCAGTCATGAGGTGATCATGGAGAGGCTGCACCTCTCCCGCCCCACCTTCTACCGCCGCCTGCAGCGGGGCTTCGCGCTGGTCGCCGAACGCCTCGACGAGATGAGCGAGTTTGCCGAAAAGGTGCCTGTAGCGCGCTGATCGCGACGTGGATCTCTCAGCCGAGCATCTGATCACCGTCGGAGTGATCGCCGTGGCGGTCGCGGCGCTGGTCGTGGCCGCGCGCACTCGCCCAGGTCCGTGGACGGTGCCCGCGGCGCGCGCGCTCGCGATCCTCATCGTGGTCAACGAGACGAGCTGGTTCGTCTGGGAGGCGGCACACCACGCGTTCACGATTCAAAACGACCTGCCGCTTCACCTGTGCGATGTGGCCGCCTACATCTCCGCGGTCGCGCTGTGGCTGCGCACGCCGCTGCTCGTCGAGCTCACCTACTTCTGGGGCATCGCCGGCACGGCCAACGGTGTGATCACGCCGGACATCGGCAACCAGTTCCCGTCCTATCTCTTCTTCCAGTACTTCATCCAGCACGCGGCCATCCCGGCCGCGGGGTTGTTCCTGGTGGTCGGGCTGAAGATCTACCCGCGGCCGTGGGCGGTGTCGCGCGTGATCGGCTTCAGCCTGGCCCTGCTGTTCTTCGACGCGTTCGCCAACCTGGTGACGAACGGCAACTACCTGTTTTTGCGCTCCGTGCCGCCCGGCCCGAACCTTCTGTCAGTGCTCGGGCCCTGGCCCTGGTACATCTTCTGGAGCGCGATCGTGGCGATCGCGATCTTCGTCCTGCTCGACGCCCCTTTCAGAATCTTCGGCCCCGGACGCGCTCAATCGAAAACCGAGCCGTATCAGCCACCAGCATGACCGCCATGACCCCGGCCTCCACCGGGTCGCTGACGACCAGGTCGGCAGCGTCTGGAACGGAGCCCGCCATGTTGGTGCAGACGACGATGATCCCCGCCTCCCGGATCTCGCGCACCGCGTTCGAGATGTCGCCGCCCATCAGCGCGCCCGCAAGCACCAGCACGCGCGCGCGATGCAGCCGGGCGACCGCCCGCACCGCGTCGGCCAGCTGCTCCTCGCCCACAAGCGGGATCGTGTCGACCGAGATGCGCTCGCCGCGGATGTTGTGGCGGTCGGCCTCGGATACCGCGCCCTGCGCCACCATGCCGACCTGGGCGCCGCCGCCGATCACGATCACGCGCTTGCCGTAGATCCGCTGGAAGGTCGGAACCACGTGCACGCTCTGGACGCCCTGGACGCCTTGCAGGTCCTTGACGAGACCGGCCTCGTCGGCCGCTCCGGAGACCTCGATCTGGAGCTCCGCCACGTCATCCCGCCTTGCGCCGCCCGCGATGTACTCGATGTTGGCGTCGTGCCGAAAGATCACCTCCGAGAGCCGGTACAGGACGCCCGGTTGGTCCAGGGAGGCGACGAGCAGGCCGATCACGCGAGGGTCTGGCACGCGCAAGACGATACCTGTCGGCCGCGCACTATGACACGCCGGCCGATTTGGCCGCCAAACCCATGACTTGCCGATGAGAAAGCGATAAGCTTCGGCGCCTCATGGGTTTTCGACGCATCGGTATTGCGATCGTGCGCCGGGCGCGCGCAGGGCGCCCTCTGATTATCGACAGGGGAGGTTCCCCGACGTAGCGCGCAGAGCGCTCATGTCGCGGGACCTCTCAGCCACGAATAGGCTGGGAGGTTTTTTTATGGCCGTCCGACCAACGAAAAACGGAAAGAAGAGGCGGATCGTCGTGTACGACACGACCCTGCGCGACGGTGCTCAGGGCTCGTTCGTCACGTTCTCGGTCACCGACAAGCTGCTGATCGCGCGTGCCCTCGACCGCATGGGCGTCGACTACGTGGAGGGCGGGTTCCCGGGCTCGAATCCGAAGGATGAGGAGTTCTTCGCGAGCCTGGCCGAATCGCCGCTGAAGCGTTCGCGCCTGGCCGCGTTCGGGGCCACGCGTCGCGCGGGTGGCACGTGCGAGGGCGACGCCAACCTCGCGGCGCTCGAACGCAGCGGCGCTCCGACCTGGACGCTGGTAGGCAAGAGCGACACGTGGCAGGTCGACACGGTCCTGCAGACGACGCCCGACGAAAACCTGGCGATGATCCGCGAGTCCGTCGCGTTTGGCGTGGCGTCAGGTCACGAGGTCATCTTCGACGCCGAGCATTTCTTCGACGGATTCACGCGCGACCGCGAATACGCGCTCGAGGTGTGCGCCACCGCCGCGCAGGCGGGAGCGGCGTGGGTCGTGCTGTGCGACACAAACGGCGGAAGCCTGCCGTCGAAGATCCGCGCCGGCGTCGAGGCCGTGGTCGAGCGGCTGGCGGCCGTGGGCAGGGGCATCGGCACCGGCATCCACACGCACAACGATTGCGAGCTGGCGGTCGCCAACTCCATCGAAGGTATCGCGGCCGGCGCCGACATGGTGCAGGGCACCATCAACGGCTACGGCGAGCGGTGCGGCAATGCGAACCTGATCTCGGTGGTCGCAAACGTCGTGCTGAAGCTGGGCCTCGAGGCCATGCCCTCGGGGTCGGTTGCGCGCTTCACCGATCTCTCCCACACGGTGGCGGAGATCGCCAACCTCGCGCTGCCCGCGCAGCAGCCGTTCGTCGGGCAGGGCGCGTTTGCGCACAAGGGCGGCCAGCACGTGGCCGCGGTCTTGAAGGACGCGAATGCGTACCAGCACATCGACCCGGCGCTCGTCGGCAACCAGCAGCGCGTGCTCGTCTCGGAGCTTTCCGGCCGCGGCAGCGTGCTGTCCAAGGCGCGCGAGTTCGGCCTGGAGATCGATCGCGAGGATCCCGAGACGCGCCGCATCGTGCAGCACCTCAAAGAGCTCGAGCACCGCGGCTACTCGTACGAGGCGGCCGACGCGTCTTTCGAGCTGCTGCTGCGCCGTCTCAACCCCCAGTACCTGGCGCCATGGCGCGTGGTCGACTTCACTACGTCGGTGCGACGGCACGGCACCGCGGTGCAGGCCGAGGCGACGGTGAAGGTCGAAGTCGGTTCTGACGTCTACCACACCGCCGCATCCGGCAACGGCCCCGTGAACGCGCTCGACGCCGCGCTGCGGAAGGCGCTCATACCGAGGTTTCCTGCGCTCAAGGGCGTGCGGCTGCTTGACTACAAGGT
>WNGR01012110.1_pt1 | contig 10371 bp, 10 predicted proteins | sample 5407581 | NCBI WGS metagenome assembly WNGR01 (sample SAMN13153383, study PRJNA577476) | soil metagenome | isolation source: 80 cm soil or saprolite under Garry oak tree replicate 2 | place: USA:California | collected 2016-06-15
GGGCCGGGCCGGCGCCGGGCCCGCTCAGCTGGCCGCTGCCCAGCACAGCGGTCACCCATCCGCGGACCGCCGGGACGTTCTCCCGGGCGCTGCGCCTGCTCACCCGCGGCGGCGGGCCACTCGGCCTGGCCCAGGCGCTGAGCAAGTGCAGCCTGCAGCCGGCCCGGCTGCTGCAAGACCGCGTGCCGGCCATCCGCCGCAAGGGCCGGCTGCAAGCCGGCAGCGACGCTGACATCGTCGTCTTCGACCCGGCCACGATCAGCGACCAGGCCAGCTACGCCAACAGCACCCGCCCATCGACCGGCATCCGGCACGTCCTCGTCAACGGCACCCTCGTGGTACGAGACGCGGACATCGTGGCCGCCGCCCTGCCCGGCCGCCCGCTCCGCGCCGACCCCCGCTGAGCCAGCCGCCTGCACGGGGGTCCGGAGGGTTCCCCGGGCAGGTCCGCCGCACCGCCGGGCCCGCCGCTGCCGCCGGGCCGTACCACCCGGCGCGCCTCAATGAGCGCTTCCTCGCAGCCCTTCCAGATTCCGTTGAAGCTCGTCGCCACGTCGAAGCGGTTGCTGTGCGCGCTCGGTGAACCCGATGGATGTGCACATTGCCGGGTCTATTTGCCTACCGATGTGCACATTCATCGGGCTGCCTGTCTCGGTGCGCACCGCCTTGGCCGCGGCAGGAAGGAATCAGCTGGCCCGAGCCCGAACACAAGGTCCCGTGGACGGGCACTTCTTCTTCGTCGTGGTGCAGAGCGCTTTCGAGGTCGGCGACCATCGCCTCGAGCCGCTGCGAGGTGCCGGCCCACTGGTTCTGCTCGGCCGCGAGCTTGTCCGCCGCATCACGGATCTGCTGGATGGCGCTGTCCGCCAGGTCGGCAGCCGACTTCTGCTGCTGAGTCGCGAGCATCGACTCCTCAAGCATCGTCGCCGTCGATGTCATCAGCTCGCCGACCTCACGGGCCTGCAAGGCCCCTTGCTCTGTCGCCATGATCGTCGCGTTCGTCTCGTCCCGGACCCCGGCGATGATCCCGCTGATCGAGTCCGTTGAGCTGATCGATCGCTCGGCCAGCTTGCGCACCTCGGCGGCGACCACGGCGAAGCCTTTCCCCGCCTCGCCGGCCCTGGCCGCCTCGATCGCCGCGTTGAGCGCGAGCAGGTTCGTCTGGCCCGCGATGTCGTTGATCAGCTCGAGGATCTCCCCGATCTTCTGGGTCTGCTCGCCGAGCGAGAGCGCGCGCTTGGCGATCGCCTCGACCTTCTCCAGCACGTCGCTCATCGTGACGCCGGTTCGTGCGGCTGCGTCCGCCACGGCATGCACGTTGTCGGCGATCGAGCCTGCGGTGGTGGCCAGCTCCTCGATCGTCGCCGAGGTCTGGGCGACCGCCGCGGACTGCTCGCTCGTCGCCGCGGCCGTATTGTTCGCCGCTCCGCGCAGCTCGCCGGCCACCTCGCCGAGAACCGCCGACGTGGAGCGGAGCCTGGTGAGAAGCTCGTCCCGGTCGCTCAGCCGGTCCAGCGCGGCGGTGAGATCGGTCTCCCGGCGGAACGAGCGACCGAGCAGACGCTGCGTGAACAGCGCGAAGCCGATCCCGGCCAGGACGGCCAGGATGCTGGCGGAGATCCCGATCACCAGCGCCAGGTCCGACGCCGCGTTCGCGGCCGCTTCGCTGGCATCCGCGTCTCGGGTCTCAATGCCGACCAGTGCGGTCAGGGGCGCCGTGACCGGGGTCGCATGGGTGTCCAGGCGCCCGATCCCGATGAACTTGCGCACTGGGCTGGCGCTGGTGAGGCTGGTGGCCTTCAGGAATGCGGAGTAGTAGGCCGTCTGTGCGGTCACGGCCTGGGCATGGGCCCGTGCGCCCGCGGCGCTCTCCGGAGTCACGCGCGCGGCCAGCGCGGCGAACCGAGCATGCTGCACGTGCACGCCGTCGAGCACGGTCGGCGATGCCGTGGCGATATACCGGAACATCAACAGGCGCTCCTCGGCGAAGGCCGAGAGAAGCGCCTGTGCGTTCTGTGCGTCACGGCCCCCCTCATGAGCTTTTGCCGTCTGGGAGACGGCCACCTGGTAGAGCCCGACCGTCACCCCGACCGCGGCCGCGATCAAGGCGATGATCACAGCGCTGACGAAGGCGACCCGGCGCCCTCGCCTGGCCGGCAGCTGGCTCTGCATCGTCCCCCGCTCTTGTCCCCGTCTCGCGAAGCCCGCAGGGCCCGCGCGTACCCCTGGCATACCCGTCGACGACGCTGCATTATCGCTTGGTGACAAAAAGTAATCAGACTGTGCATGCGCGACGGGCTGGCGCGCGCTGCGGCGGAGGGCATGCTCGCCGGGTTCGCCATGGCGGCCACCCAGGCCGGGCTCGGCCTGAACGCCAACGTGGTCATCGCGGCCGTGCTGCTGTTTGCCAGCAGCGCGGCGTTCGCCCTGTTCAACATCACGGCAGTCACCATGCGGCAGCGCCTTGTGCCTGCTGACCTGCTCGGCCGGGTGACTAGCCTGTATGGCACCGTCACGCGCGGCTGCGAGGCAGTGGGCGCGATCGCCGGCGGTGTTCTCGCGGCCGCTGCCGGGATCCGCGCCCCGATGCTGGCGGGTGCCGTACCGCTCGCCGCCGTGATGATGCTGCTCGGGTGGCGGCACCGGGCCCGTCCCGGGACCGCCTGACCGCCGGCCTGGTCCGCACCGCGCCGGGCCGCGGTGCGCAGCGCGGCCGGCGGGTAGTTTCCGGCCCGCGCGGCTTGCCCGGGCGTCTCCTCGGGGGAGCCCGGGCGTCTCCTCGGGGGAGTCCGGGCGCCTTTTCTGGGGAGTATTGCACCGTGGGATCGCTGATCGACATGCGGGAGCGGCGGACGTCCGAGTGTCGCCTGACGCCTGACCAGGCGCTGCGGACGCTGGACGAGGCGGAAGCGTTTCTGCGCGATCGCGGGTTGCTGACCCGGACGGCGGACTGCGCGCTGCCGAGCCTGTATGAGGCGTGCCATGAGGATCCGTACAAGCCAGGTAGCCCAGGCTTCGCGACGTGGCCTGCCACGAAATGGCCGTGGTTCGGCGAACTCGCCGGGCGCGGTTATCTCCTCACCGCGGTCCACCGGGGCAAGAACCTGCTCGTGACCGGCGAGGTGGCACGCCTGCTCGACCCGATCTGCCGCGCGGAGATCGAGCGTATGCGCGGCGCAGACGCCGGCTGGCGCCGGCTGCTGGATCATCTCGCCGCCGCGGGGCCGTCCAGCATCGAGGACCTGCGCACCGAGCTGGGGCTGAAGCGGCAGGCGCTGAAGTCCCTGCGGGCCCCGCTGGAGCGGTGCGGCGTGATCGTGTCGCGTTCGCTGCAGGTGACCGCTGGCGAAGGACACCTCCATTCGAGTGAGCTGGCGCGCTGGGATCAGGCCTACGCGGGCGCTGGCACTGGCGCTGGCGACGCGGACGCACATCCGGGCCGCGCGCTCAAGGACCTCGTCGCCGCTGGCGTGCGCGCCGCGGTCATCGCGCCCGAGCCCGAGCTGCGGCGCTGGTTCTCCTGGCAGTGGTACTGGACGGACACGCTCGTCGATGAGCTTGTCCACGAGGGACGCCTGCGAAGGGCGGGCGGTCAGGTCACGGTGGTCAGCTGACCGGTCGGCGGATGCGGCCGGCGAGGACCTGCGCGATCTTCAGTCGCCGAGATCGCGAGCGAATACGAGCACGCTGTTGGCGGGGATAGTGACGTTTCCTGAGTGCGGCAGCCCGTTCACCGGAGGCCCGCTGGCGTCGATGCCGCCGGGATTGCCTTCGACGGCCGGGTTGGGCAGGCAGTCGTAGAAGTCGCTGTTGAAGACCTCGTGCCAGTGACCGGGCTGCGGGAAACCGAGCGGGTAGCTGTGGTCATGGAAGGTGGACTCGCGCAGACTTGCGACCACCACGACGTCACGCCCGGCATCGGGCACCCACCGCTGGAACGCGAGTACCCGGTTGCCGTTGTCTGGCGGGTAGACGGTGATGGGATCGCCGCGCAGGGCCGGGTGCCGGCGTCGCAGCCAGATAAGGTCGCGCGTCAACTGGTGGAAGTCGCTCATATGGCGGTCGGCGCCAGCTAGCCCGTCCCACCAGATCAGGCAGTCGGCGCGGTGCGGGTCGTCCGACCACAGCTTTTCCTCAAGGAACTCCTGGCCCATGAACATCATCGGTACCCCAGGGGCGGTGAGCAGCAGCGCCGTGGCGACGCGAGCCCGGCTGCGTGCGTACCAGGACCGCGGGTCGCTCCCATCGGCCAGTTTCGGGATGCGCGGGTGCCGGTGGTCGCCGTCGGCGTCGAGGACGAGATCGTGGTTCTCGATGCAGTTGTAGGCCTGCCAGGCGAACGGCACGTTCCACGGGCGTTCCAGCCCCGCGCGCAGCTGTCCGAGGTCCGCTGGAGCGGCCGCGCCCGCCGAGACCTGCTGCAGCAGGCCACGGACGCCGTCGCGCAAGGCGTCGGCGTACCCGATGTCGAAACCCATCCCGTCCGGCGGGTTCCAGATGGCACGCCAGCGCTGCTCGCCCCAGTACTCGGCGATCAGGGCGGCGGCCGGCCTGCGTTCCTTCAGCGCCTGGGTCAGCCGCTGGCACATCGACCAGCCGCCCTTGGCGTCGATGACGGTCACCTCATCGAAGCGGAGCCCGTCAGCGTGGTATTCATCGATGAAGAGGCTGGCGTTCCCGATGAGGAATTCCCGCACCTCCGGCCGCTGGAAGGCGAAGACCCTGCCGCCGGCCCAGTCGTCAGGGGAGAAGTAGATGCTGTCAGCGGGGCCGCGGCTGGCCGGGAGATCGAAGTAGTCGATGCTTTGCGCGTCGAGATTCCCGCCGGCATGGTTGTACACCACGTCAACGAGGACCGCGAGCCCATTCAGGTGGCAGACATCGATCAATGCCTTCAGCTGGTTCACCTGCCCGGTGAGCTGGCCGATGGCCAGGCCCGGGCATCCCTTCTTCGCCAGCAGCGCGTTTACCTTGTCGAGGTACGGCGGGAGCTCGCCCGGGGGCACGCTGTAGTCGCGTTCGGGAGAGAAAATGTCCGTCCCGTTGTAGCCCAGGCTCCACTCGCCGGGGAACTCGACCACGGGCAGCGGCTGCAGGGCATTGACGCCGAGATCGGCGAGGTACTCGACCCGGTCCAGCACGTCGAGGAATCTCGCCGGGCGCCGGGATCGCAGGTCGCGTCCCTGGTCGTCGCGGGCGTAAAACACGCCGACATGGAACTGATACACCACCAGGTCATTGAATGGCGGCGGTGCGAACCCCTGATCGTGCCACCGGTAGGAAGCCGGGTCGCGCACGATGCAGTCGCACTCCGGATAACCGGAGAGATCAAGCTCCCGCGCCCAGGGGTCGCGCTTCAGGCCCTGCCCGCCCGGGCCGATCACGAAGAATCGGTACCTGGTCCCGTCCGCGACCCCGGGGAAGAAGCCCGTCCAATGGCCACTGACCGGGTTCCTGACCAGCTCATCCTCCGGCCTGGCCAGGTAACCCGCGGCCGCGTCTAAGGCCAGGTACACGTGCTCCGCGCCGGGCGCCCACACCCGGAACGTCGCGCCCGCACCCAGCAAGCTAGCTCCCATGGGTGTCGAGTCGGTGATGAATGCCTGCGAGGCTGGCATTGACGCATCATCTCATCGCCGCTGCTGGCCAGGAAGTACGGCCGCGGCGGTGCGCGGTCACCGAGCGCCGCGGCTTCTCGTCCCATGGCCGGCCAGGGTCAGGCCAGCACAGACTGAAACTCGATGGTGTCCGGTGCGGGCACCCGGCCCGCCCGCTCCACCCAGACCGCGGCCTGGCGTGCCTTGAGGCCGGCGACCAGATCCACCGTGGGCTGCGACGGGCCGATGCCGAGCTGACAATGCAGCACCCGCGCCAGCGAGCGGAACTGGCGTACCGCCTCCCCCGCATTGCCCTCGGCAAGGTGCACATCGATCACCATGCGATGCGCGCTTTCCCTGAGCGGGTCCGCGGCCACCACCGCCAGGGCGGCGTCCAGTGCCCGGGCATACAGGCCCATCCGGACCAGCCTGCGGGACAGCGCCTCCAGCGCGTGCAGCTGCATCTGCCGGAAGCGCTCGCGCTCCACCTCGACGAAGTCGTCGTACCATTGCGGCAGTAGCTCCGCGGTCAGCTCGCGGGAGTCGATACCGTGGGCGCCGAGGTCTACGCGACGGAGGTCAGCTGCGACGCGGACGATTACCGCTATGCCAGCGAGCAGGGCTTTCCCCGAGCGAAGCTGGCCGCCGCCGAGTTGCCCGGCGACGTCGCCGCGCGCTGCCTGCGTCTCGCGACGGACCTGGGGCTCCCGGTCGCGGGCATCGACCTGCGCCGGGCGCCGGACGGCAGCTGGTACTGCTTCGAGGTCAACCCCTCGCCGGCCTTCACGTATTACCAGGCGGCCACCGGCCAGCCGATGGCGGCCGCGGTGGCGGCGCTGCTGGCGGCGGCGGTGCTGTGCTCGGACGCCCGGCCGTGACGGCGGCCCGGCAGGAGCTGCGCCCCGATCCGGCGCAGCGGGTGGGATTCGGCACCGCAGAGGTGTTCCGCGCCCGGCTGTTCTCCCCGGCCGAGACGGCGGAGATATCGGCCGCGGTAGACCGGATCCCCGCGTCGCTTCGGCGACATGGCTGGAGTTCCGGCTCCAGCGGCATGGTCACGATCGGCGAGCCGCTCTACCGCAACCGGGCACGGCCCGACTACTACGCCGAATGCGCCCGGGCAGACAACCGCCGGCTTTACCGGCATTTCCGCTGGGTCTACGAGAAGGTCGCCGAATTCTTCGAGCAGCGGTATCGAGCGCCGGTGGTGTTCGCCGAGGAGCTGGCGCTGCCGGGGTTCCATCTCTTCGAGTACCTGCGGGCCGGCCGCTACGAGGGAGGGTCCTGGCATTTCGACCTGCTGCACCGGCAGGTGCCGTTTCTGGCCGCGCACCACGACGAGATCCAGGCAATCGTGAACTTCACGCTGCCGGTCGAAGTGCCCAGCGGTGGCACCGGCATGGACCTGGTCGACGACGAGCCCGGTGCCGCCGTGCCGGGTGCCGGAGTCGGCCTCGCCGCGCCATACGCGCCCGGCGTGCTCGTCTTCAACGAGCGCGAATACTGGCACCGGATCGGTGCTTCGACCTGCCTGCACGATGGTGAGCGGCGGGTCACCCTGCAAGGTCACGGCGTTCGGTTCCGCGGCCGCCTGCTCCTCTTCTGGTGATCAGCGCCCCGAATGGTGATCAGCGCCCCGCAGTGCCTGGCGGCCCGATGCTCTCTTCGTGACCGTCGACCGCGGCGATCCAGGAGATGAGGTTGCGAACGCCTTCGGGCAGCGACCGTTCCGAGAACCCGATCTTGCGTTCCTGCCCCTCGTCCTCCACCGTTACCAGGTAGCTGAATCGGTCCGGCTCGGGCTCTGCTGAGTCCGGTGTTGCCGGAGCGCCGGAAATCCCCGCCTGCCGCACCAGAGCCGCGAGTTTCTGGCGGTCGCCGGGAGACAGCCGTTCAGCGTCCGCGGTGGTGGTCCGGATCAGTCCGCCGAATCCACCCCCGCGGACGACGGATACACGCACGATGCGAGCATACGCCCGTCCGCCAGGCATGCCGCCCCGCAGTGGGCAGTTCTACGCGGCGGCGATGCCGACCTGCTGCCAGGCCGCCCTGACCGCCTGCTGCTCAGCTCCTCCGGCCCCGAACAGCTCGCCGCTGACGGTCACGGTGGCGTCCGCGGCCGCCTGGAAGTCCGAATTCTCGGTCAGCCGCGTCGTCAGGGTGGTGTACCAGATGGCGCCGGCCTTCTCCCACGCGTGCCCGCCGAGGGCGGTGGCGGCGAGGAAGAAGGCGTGATTGGGGATCCCGGAGTTGACGTGCACGCCGCCGTGATCATGGCGGGGGTCCCCGTCGTCCGGTAGCTGAACGTAGTGATCCATGTGTCCCGGCTGGTTGTCGAACTGGAACGCGGTCCCCGGGGCCTTGAGCGACCGCAGCGCCGGTCCCGGCATCTGCGGGCCCATGATGCCCTCGCCGATCAGCCAGTCTGCCTGATCCGCGGTCTGGCCCAGCGAGTGCTGCTTCACCAGGGAGCCAAAGACGTCCGAGAACGACTCGTTGAGTGCGCCGGATTGCACGCGGTACCGCAGGCCCGCCGTGAACTGGGTCACTCCGTGCGTCAGTTCGTGGGCCATCACGTCCAGGCACCCGGTGAAGCCGCCGCGCTTGAACATCTGGTCGTCGCCGTCCCCGTAGACCATCTGGGCTCCGTCCCAGAACGCGTTGTCGTAGTTAGCCTCGAAGTGAACGCTGGAGACGAGTTCGAGTCCCTGGCCGTCCACGCTGTCTCGGTTGAAGACGCTCTGATAGAAGTCGAAGGTCGTTCCCGCGCCGTCATAGGCCTGGTTGACGGCCGGGTCTCCCGCGGCGGGCTCTCCCTCGCCGCGCACCTTCAATCCCGGGAGATCGCCCTGACTTCCATTCTGCACGTCATAGACGGTTCGTCGCTCGCCGACCGGCGGCAGCAACAGTGCTGCCGCCGCTTGCGGCTCGTGCTGGACCAGCCGCCGCACAAGCGCGCGCCGTTCCCGGACCCGCTCGGAGATCGCCAGCGTGCGAACCGCCGAGGTCCGCGCCTCCGGTGACCCCTCCTCGATCATTTGCACCAGCACGATCGGCGGAACGATGAAGCACACCCCGTCACCGGCCATGTCTCCTCCTTCTAGCTGGCATCCGGCGAACCAACCGTGGCATGGGTCCCGTCGCGCATTCCTCACCGTCGGCTCGCCTTCCATTGCGCCATCCGGGCCTTGATATAGCTGTCGTATTCTGCCGGAGTCTTCAGGGCCCCAAGGGGTGGCGTCGCGATGCGGTGCTCGGGAGGAAGCGGGAGCTGGGATACCAGCTCGGCCTGGATCTGTTCGATGTGGGACGGTACCCCGATGGCTGGGTTCGGTCCGCTCGTGCCGTGAGACTCGGTAGCCCCCAGCGCTCCTCGACCGTCTTGAGAATAGAGGTGTGATCGAGGGGCGTGAAACCGGCTGGCACGTCGAAGACGGTGCCGGGCACGATCAGCGGCGAGACCAGCACGGTCGGGACCCGGACACCAAAGCGGGTGAAGTCGAATCCGTACTCACCGATAGCCTGGCCCGGTGCAATTGCCCCCGTCGGCGGGGGGACGTGGTCGTAGCATCCGCCGTGCTCGTCGTAGGTGACGATGAGCAGCGTATGGTTCCATCCCGGCCCATCTCTAAGTGCGCGGTAGACATCGTGGATGAGCTGTTCCCCTTTGGCGACGTCGTAGTTGGGGTGCTGGCTGTTGCCTGCCGCACCCCAGCTCGGCTCCAGGAACGCATACCCAGGTAGGTGCCCGGCGGCGGCGTCGGCACGGAAGTCGGCGAACAACCCGAAGTTGGTGTCGGGCGCGCTCGTCGTGTCTGGAAAGTCCAGCCGGGTTAGCGGGTCTTTGTCATATCCGTAGATCTTCCAGCTGACGCCCTTCGCGCTCAGCAGGCCGAAGATGGTGGGTACGGTGAACGACTTGGTCGAGTCATTCATGTGGCCTTGGCTTGTCGCCGCTGCGGCGAACGCCCGATTCGGAATGGTCTCGGTCGGGACGGAGCAGTACCACTTGTCGCATACCGCATAGCCGCGAGCGAGGCCCGACAGCACGGGAAGCATCGCCGGGGTGAAGATCCCCATGATGTCGGCGGGCACCGTGCCGGGCTTGATGGGGCGATGCCGTTGGCTGGCCAGTTTCAGGGTCGCGGCGAAGTTCGTGACGAATCCGCCGTTGGTGGAAACCGGCGGCGCCGGCGCCGGGTCGGCGCTGAACAGCTGCAAGTTGGTTGCGGAGTAGCCTTCGCCGGGGTTGCAACCCGGCATGAAGTAGGCACTGGGCTTGGTGGGGTCAATCTTGAAGACGGTGACCTCAGCACCGTTAGCGTCGGTGTTCGCCTCGTCTCCACGCAGTCCTTCGAAGGAATCCCACGTGGGAGAGGTATTGCCCGCGTCCTCGTACAGGAAGCCCAGCATGTGGTCGAACGAGCGATTCTCGAGCATCAGGACCACGATGTGCTCGATTGCTGCCAGCTGCTTGCCTGCCATGAAGCCCCCCTTCGCGGCCCAACGGCGCTCCTCGGCGTCGCCGTTCATCGTAACCTGGGCGTAGTGTCCGGTGGAGGCCGTTTCGTGGGTATCTGAATCGATTCCTCGAAGTGCTCGCCCGCGGTGGTGACCAAACATTGGGCAGGGTCATGCATACGTCGGCACGCGGCCCCATGCCGCCCTGGTCACGGCAGGTGCCCGAATGACATCGTCATCCGTTATATACTACCGGTCATGTTTCCTGCTCTGCTTGAAAAGCCGGATTACGACTCGCTCGAGCGAGCAATTC
>WNGR01018043.1_pt1 | contig 10370 bp, 16 predicted proteins | sample 5407581 | NCBI WGS metagenome assembly WNGR01 (sample SAMN13153383, study PRJNA577476) | soil metagenome | isolation source: 80 cm soil or saprolite under Garry oak tree replicate 2 | place: USA:California | collected 2016-06-15
CTTCACGGCGATAGGGTGCTGAGTAGCGGCGCCTATCGTTCTTGGTTTCTGGTTTCTCTCGTCTGGATCGCTCTATTCACCTAATGGGGGTGCTCGTCAGCGGCGCCCCATCTGTCTGCCTCATTATATCACTATCCAGGCCCTTTGGCGCTCGTTCGCTTCTTCAGTTCCCAGGCGAGTATGCGCACGATGGCTGCCACCTCAGCATCAGGCGGGCGGCGCCCCGTAAGCTCTTGCAAGTGGCCCTCTATGGCTGCCATGTGCTCAAACACGAAGCTCCATGTAACAAGCTCCGCCTCAGTGAAGCTAGCCGCACGTTCACGCCAGGCCTGGATGGCATCCTCTTGCTCACTCATGACCAACCTCCTCCGTCTAACTCATGCTCGGCAGCCCATTCGAACACATTCATCACCAATCCACCTTTGTTGAAGAGCTCTTGCGCGCGGGCGCTCTCCGCCTGGCGTGCCTGTTCTTTCTGCTCTTCATTCATGGCCTCGGCCACCAGCAGTTGTTCGATTGAGAGCGTGGTATCAAGTGGCTCGTCGTCGTCATCCAGATTGAGCACGCCAGGACGAAGGACCATAGGCACAACCAGCGCCATCATGGCATGGCAATCTGCGATATCGTCGTGTGGCGCCAGTGGGAAGGTAAATAGCTCCTTCTCTATCTCGTGCAGGTTGAGCAAATCTTTGAAATGATACGCCTTGCCATTGCTGTAGAAGATACTGCCCGTGGTTGAGCGCACTACCTTATCAGATTGCGGTGTGAATGGCTTAATGGGCAAGCCCTTGCGCACACAGTCCTGGATCATCGCCAGTTGATAGCCAGCCTTCTCAATGGCGATCACCGCATGACCGAAGCGCTGGAAGGCGAGTGAGATGGCATCTTGCTGCTCTGGAAACTCAAGATGATCGTGAATGCAATCCAGTAACAAGCCATCTTTGTATGGGGTGATGGCCCACGTCTCAAAACAAAAGTAGTCGGCTTTCGTTTGCGTCGAGGTCGCCAGGTCGATCACGCCCAGGTTCCAGCAATCCCGGGTAGCAACCGTCACACGGCCACGAGGCGTCTCGAGCAAGTAGCTTTGTGTGGGTGCGTCTATCGTGAAGAAGCGACGATCGCGCTCCTTATAAATATTTCCACCTGCAGGTGTGGGTCGCTGCATGTAGATCGCGGCGAAACCAAGCGGCCCATGTATTCTTTTCTTCTGCTCTATCACTGGCCTGGGAAACCTCTCCGGCCAGAGGAGTTCGCCTTCTTCTTTGCGTGGATCTTGCCATGTTTTTCCTGAAGGCCAATAGGTTCGGCATGGTGAGCCTTCTTCAAAAAGAGCAGGCAAATTTAAGTGAGTCCACTGGCCGCCAGCAGCGCCATCGATAATCAAGCCGGAGACGTCCTGGGTATGCACGCGCATCCCGACCACGATCATCGCGCCGGTGGCTTCGTCGTTGAGCCTGGACATCCAGGTATTGAGAAACCAATCCAGCACCGCCTCACGCTTCATATCGGAACGTTTCTGCTCAATGGGGTGCGGATCATCGATGACGAGGATGTCTCCGCCCTCACCTGTCGTCCCGGCAGCTCCAACACTCACGGCTTGCCGGTAGCCTGAAAAGCTGCTCTCAAACTTCATCTTGGCATCTTGATCTTTGGTCAGTTCAAAGCGAGCGCCATGGTGGTCCTGCCACCAGCTATCGCCATAGCGATCGTGCCACCAGTTCGATTTGAGAATGCGCCGGCACTTGAGATTGTCTCTTGTCGCCAGATTGAGCGCGTAAGACGCGCATAGCCATCTGAGAGAAGGATGGTGCAGCCATGACCAGGGATGGATAAGAGTGGAAATATAAGAGGACTTCCCATGGCGAGGTGGCATGTTGACCAGCAAGCGCTTGATATCGCCCTCTATCACCGCCTGCAGGTGCTCTGCGATACAATCCAGGTGCCAACCGCTCACATACGCTTTCCCGGGCTCTATCACATGCCAGGCTTCTTTGGCAAAGAGAGCGAAGGAATTACGGCAGCGCTCTGCCTGGATGCCCATGCTTGAAGATGACTGCACCGTGATCATCCGCTTCTCCGTATCGTAGTAATGTTCTCATCTCGCCCTCTTAGACGCTCCTCCGCCGCTAGAAAGATAGGGTAGATGATATCCAGTTCGTCCTGGGTGAACATGCCCCAATTGATACCTCGGGGCAATTCGGCAGTCACATCACCCAACAGTCTCGCCTGCAATTCCAGTTGCTTCTGGATGCGATCGACAGCGGACAGCGCCAGGCCATGCGTTTTTTTATTGGTTCGGGCAGAGTTCAGAATAGCCAGGGTGACGGCGTTGATCGCTTTCAGTTGCTTCACCACGTCAAGCGCTTGCGCCTCTTCTTTGGCTTGCTGCGACTCTTTGATGGCTTGCTCTATGTGACCATCGGCATGCCGTGCGACCGACATATGGCCAACAGAAAACTGTAACGCTATGTCACGATATGGCACGCCCGAGGCAATGGCAGCCTCGATTTGAGCGCGTTGTGTGTGTGTACAGATGGTGCAAACGCGGCTCATAGCAACCTTTCTCCAGTCCGAGCGGCTACCACGCCGGATAGCCGCTGACCATTCCAGAAGACGAACAACACCACGACGAAAGGAGAAGCGATCGGGTAATGTCTGCTCATGCTGCCGTCTCCTTGTCTCGTCGTGCGTCCTTCGTCTGTTCACATTATACTATACTTTGAGCACTGCGAACGGTTCTCGTGCCAGTGGCGCCGTCCTGCGCTGCTTGTCATAGATCAATATCCAGATCACCCAGCAGTGCATCGAACGCTTGCACCTCCTCTATCGGGGGTTCAGCCTTGCCAGCCGCTATCTTGTACAACTTCTTCAACGTTTCCCTGTCCACGCCCTCCGTTGTGATGAAGAACACATCGTCCGTTTGGTTACAGCCGTACAACATGCCGCCACCATGCTTTTTAGTCCATCGCGCAATCTCCTCATCAAAGAACGAAGGAGCCTTGTAGGTTCGACTCCTGCTTTCTGGCTGCTCATCATAGCCCACGTCGCGTATCGTAACGCTTGACATATACAGAGAGATTCCCTTGAGCGAGAGCAATTCAACCCAACTATGCGGTCTACTCGGGAGGTCTTCATTGGTGAAACCGATGCCGACCCGCTCTATGCTTGGATGAGCAAGAGCAACGTCAAGAGCAATGGAATAGTCACCAATAAACACCCCTTCCTGATAACTTGCCAAGCTGCTGGCAGGGCGTGTTATCCAGGTAAATCTTGATTTTCGCCCTAACGAAACTGGGAACGAATAGCCCGCTTTCATAGCGCCCGGTCAACCTGTTGCACGTATCGCACAACAGCCCGCGTACCAAGTGCGTCCTGTGGTCGTGATCAACCAGCAGGTAAGACTTGCGCCCGCATACGTGGCAGCACTGGAAGTCTTTGAAATTCAACAACTTCAGAAAATCACGTCTAGGCATGTGCATATGCGGATGCGAAGGGGGAACAAACGTCTCAGTAAAGCGGTTCTCGTCGAGCCCGGTACGTGGTGAACTCACGCGTCACCACCTTCGCTTCAAGCGGCGCTGCTCTTCTTCGACAAGCTCTTGCGCCCGCTGCTGTATCGACGGCGCCATGCCTTTGCGATAGATGGTAAACGAGCCACCACCGATGGCGTCAAGCATCTGCCTGGCAATGGTTGAGAGCTGCGCGGGCGCCGTCTTCTCTTCTGGTGCGGGAGCCTTCGTTATCCTGGCTTCTTGCTCCTCCAACAAGATCAAGACATCTTGTCGCACTCGACGCAGATCCGCGCGGCGTGCTTTGGTGCTGCCGTTTCTCATGGCATCACCGCCGCTGCCAGGGTTGTCCATAAGGGAGGTTTTGTATGCACAGTAGTGCCGCCGCACACCTTCTCTATCGTGATTCGGCCGTAGGTGAGCGGTCCGCGCTGCTTATCGCGCTTGTGTATCTCATCCCACTTCGGACGCATAAGGCCCGATTGCCGGAACAAGCGGTCAATCCTGTCTCTATCGCGGCCAGTATAGAAGTCGAGTTTGCGCACAAGAGCCAGGTCAGCGCGGCTTGCATCGCCGTCGTGATATTTCTTGGTATTGCCGGCCATCAGCGTTGCAAAAAATTCATCTTTCAGCGCACGGGCAAGCAGCTCCTGGTCATCGGCTTCGGTCGCGATACTGGCGCTGGCTGGCAAAAGTTCCGTTTTAGAACTTTTCACCGGCGCGGGAGGAGATATTTTTGAGAATAGCGCGTCAATTTCAGCTTGCCTCGTCTCTATCGCGCCGGGTGTCCCTGGTATCTGCTCGCCAGTGAAGGTGAAGTAACGGCCGGTCGAGTACATTTCGACTTCTTTTGTTTTGATTGCGCTCGCGATCGCGCCCTTGACGATGATATGTGCTCCAGATCTGGAGGGCGATTTCTCAGCATAGGAGGAGATATTTTTGAGAATATCTGCGGCCTGGTCGCTGATATTGCCCGACAAGTCAATGCAACCGTCAAGGTCGATTCCTATAAATGGGTCGCTTTCGCTGAACACGAAGCCGATGCCATCGCATACAACGCCTGGTTTCGCTTTGAACGCGATCGCCTGCTCATAACTCCCCCATGACTCCGGATCGCTGACGCTGGCCGCGCCTCCCGTGTTCGGATTGATGGGGATTTTTTTGCGCTTGCCGGAGGCCCTGTCGAGAGCGCCGTAGCGCCAGCAGACCCACTGTGCATACGTGCGCAACTCGTCTAATGCCGGTGTTTTCAAATCGGCTAATTCAAGTTGAATTTCTCGGGGTGGGGTGGGGGAGGGTAATAACTTGATTGTTTCGATTTCACCGGCTTTTTCCTCGTCCTGGTCGGCTAATTCATCTTGAATTTCTGGACTCCCATTGATTGGCTCGTGTGACCACTTTTTACACTTCGGGCACCAGAACGTGTTATAGGCATCACCCTCTGTGCTCCCGCAATGCTGGCAGCGCCGGATATGCCCTCGGCCCGCGCCGTCTCTTGCGCCTCCCTGCTTGCGTACATCCTCCGGATTGATGCGATAGGCGAGCGGCTGCTGAAAACACGGCTTTTTCTTAATGTAGTAGTCAGTGGTGTATTCCTTTTTGCCGGTCTCTGGATTCTTGCCCAGGTCGATGCGATCCCTACGGATGTCAATCATCCCTACTTTTTTGAAGTGTTTGAGATGCTTGCGTACGGTTGCGACGTCAGAATCCGAATCCTTCGCAATGTGCCAGTTATCAATTTTGATCCAGCCGCCTGCGTCGGGGGTATGGCGCGTCAGTTCGCGCTCCAGCGCCAGGCGCGTTACCTTGTGGCCAGACTTGAGAGTGTCTGTTTTGACTGAGATGATAGTGTCGGTGAGACGAAGCGCCGCCCGTAGTCGCTCATTATCGGCTCGCTCAAAAGCAAGGTCTTGCTCGAGGCGTTCAATTTTGCTTTGCAGCGCGTTTACATCAGAGCGAGGTTGAGAAATCGCAACGTTGCTCATGCTCGCACCTCCACCACATTCGAGAGGTGAATAAAACGAAACAGAGTCAACGTATGTGTTATATTGATAAGGAAGGGGCAACGCTGTCTACACTTCCCAAAGGTGTACTTGCTACACGAAGTGAAGTGTGATATGCTGTGTGCAATCGGGTGAGAACCCATGCACATAGATAATCCAAGCATTGTAGTTATGCTCCTTTTACGAACGCTGGCACTAGGTCTTGGCAGAGCGAGGGTCAGCGTTTTATTGTGCCCAAAATCGGGCACAGATAACAAAAAAGCGTAAGACATCAGCATTTTGCTGAACTCTTACGCCAGTAGACAAAGCAGCGTGGCATCTTCGCGATACATCGGTAGCCAAGCCGCGCGATGTAGAGCGGTGCATATTTAGTTGTAGGTCTGGCCACTCAAGCCAGTTTGCTACCTTGAGCATGATGTTTTCCAATCACGCCCGTCCGAACATCCGGCGCTGCCAGGTGCTCGGACGAGAATACCGGGTCCAATCATGTAATATCCCCCTCATTGTAAGCTAACTCCCTTCTCACTGCAAGCAATCCACCGCTTTCATTGCCTACTCAGCACCAAAACTGTCCTTTGGTACAGTAAGTGATACTGAGTAGTCGTCTATCATAATTGGTCTTATGGCTCGCCATACGCGTCCGTATCTTCCCAAATCCGCTCGTCCGGGTCAATTCCGAGTTCTTTGGCAATCCGCACCGCCAGGTCAGGTAATGCCTCGCCATCGCGTGGCAGAATGACGCGTGAAAAGTTCCAGGGAGGTGGATCGCCGTCAACCTCTGATGGGAGGGGATCCTCTGATCCGGCTGAAGAAATGATCACTGAGAACCCTTGTTCGCCATCAACCTCGAGCACAGCAAAGGAGATATCCATGATGACGGTGCGACGCTTGTACGCCACTAAATCACTGATTTCGGGCTCATCGCCCTCGGTCAACAGGTGTATCCCTTCTGCCAATGTGTATTGTTTCGCCATGTGCTATTCCTTTCTCATCTCCTCGGTGTTTATACTTCCTGTTATAGAGAGCCATACTGCGCCAGCAGCAGCAGCGCGCCGGTATCTTGCGCGACATCAAGCTCCTGGCAATAAATCTGCGTTGTGCGCAAGCTCCGGTGGTGTAAGGTATGCATGATCTCCAGCGGACCGCTGCCTGCTCTGTACCTGGAGAGCGCTCCAAGATGACGGATGCTATGGGGCGAATAGGCATGTCCCGACAGACCCGCAATCTGTACGTAGTGCCGCATCCTTTCATACAGTCCCGCGCTAGAGAGGCCAAGAAAGGGATCGCGCGCGAAACCACCTCCAGGAGGCCCGATGCTTTCAAACAACGCCGAATCCGGTTCCATGACTCTTCCTGACGCGGCGATGTACGTTTGCAGCGCGGCCATCGCGGGCGCGGGCATCTCAGCCGTAATGCTGCTCCCACCTTTGACTCTGACCGTGTACCTCCAGCTCTCTCGTGTCTCGCGCGTTTTTGCATCGATGAAGGTAGTTGGTTGTAATGAGCCCCAGGTGAGTGAGACAAGTTCCTGGCGCCTGAGCGTTGACCAGAATAGCATCAGAAAAATGGCCCGGTCACGAAGTCCTATCATGGTATCCTTGGGGATGCATGCTACCATGCGCTCGAAATGCTCCATGGGCATGAGCTTGTGCGCCGGGCTCTCCCTGGTCGGTCGCACGCCCAGTGCCGGGTTACGGTCTGTGATGGCGCGGCCTCCGGCCGTTTCATAGCCTGCGGCGAACCTATAGAATGAGTTGACAATAGCCGCGCGCTGGTTGTGCGACCGTGCGCCAGGCGGTGGACCGGAGGCCGTCTTGTTGCCTATAGGGCCTTTCATGGTCGCACGGCAGGCATAGGCCATCACGTCAGCCCTGGTGATGGCTCCCGGTGCCTTGCCTGCATTGTCAAAAAAGCGCGTGAGGTGGCCTGAATACGCGGCCACTGTCCTCTCGCTGTGCGATCTTGACCACATGTGCAGCAGGAATGACTGGTAACAGGCAAGCCAGTCAGACGAGAGTCCTTGCGGGTGTGGATAATCCTCTGGATGAAACATGGTTGCCTGCCTCCTTAATGCCCTTTTATTTCTCCGATTTTAAATCGCAGTATTCCAAGTCCTCCGGTCAGCTATGAGAATGCCACTTAGCGTACTAGTCGAGTAGCTTGTTCCAATCAATCGAACGCGGCACGGATGTCGGAGGCGTCTCGTCCTGCTCTTCTACCGCGTACCGGATGTCCTGTAGCTCGGTTTCAATCTCTTCATACGACGGCTGCGGCGAGAGTGGGCACACCTGCCCGCTGTAGTGGGCGCCGTGGCAGTATGGGCAATCGTGTAAAATCGGCTCTATCGGCTCCAGGCTCCAGGTATGTGTATCCCACGACCAGCAAAACTCTAGCCCTTGTTTGGCTGCCCAGGTCTCCAGGTTGGCGACCGATTCCTCAACGCCATCCTCGGGCCATGTGCCAGCCTCATGATGATAGGAAGAACGTTCTTCGTAGGCTCCGACAGATACCAGGTGTTGGAGCTGGGTCCAGGTGATAAGCGCCACTTGTTTGTTTATTGCTGTGTTTTTCATGATGCGTGCGCCTCGACAAACAGGGCTACTTCTTCATCGGTCGCTTGTCGTGAGATGGGCTCGCCGTTTGGCTGGCGATAAACTGCCACATATTCTTCAACAGGCCAATAGTATTCACCGTCAGCTACTTCATCGGTTGCTGTGCCATCGACTTCTACAATCCAGACCTCCTGGCCGGGCAGCTTCCCCAGGATGGATGTAGAATCCACCTGGGCAAGCTTTCCTTCATCCTGCCATTGAAACTGGGTCGCCATTCCTGCCTGACGATGTATCCAGTGAGTATCTGCGCTCATGATGCTCCTTTCAGTGCGGAAAGTGGGATATGTGATGCCAGGACTGGCAGCGAGAGCACCAGTAATACAGTTCTTCCGATCTGCGCTGTAGCCATTGTTTCATGATTGTTCGCTCCTTATCTTGTCTAGCCAGCGCTGCGTTGTGCGTAGGCTGGCGCCTGCCAAATCTGCTATGGCCTCGGGCGAGGCCTCGGGGTTGCGTGCTAAAGCCGCGCGGATCGCGGGCTCCTTACTAGTGAACTGACCAGTATAGATGGGCAGCTCGTCGGTTGATTGTTCGCCCCTGTCGTCAATCTGATTGAGATTTGCGGGAGACTCTTCGGCTTTTAATCGCCAGAAATGAGCAGCGGCAGGGCGATCAATGCCGAGATGCGCTGCTAATGCTTCATCGCTCGCGTCCGGATACTGCGAAAGGTATGCACGCGCTCGTGTCAGCTTCTCATCTTCTGATAAGGCAGGCGAGGCAGGGGATAGCCTCGGAATAGGGGTATGCCCGTTGGTGATGTTCGGTTCGTCTTTCAGATCATCCTTCACCACCGGCGCGATCTTATCAAGGATGCGCTCGACCAGGAGCAGCCGTCGCGCCGGTCGCTGTGCCGTGGTGACTGCTGTATGATTTGAGACGGCCACGACGACGGCCATACTGATTGCCACTGCCGACCGAAGGTGTGTGATCACAATGATATCCAGTCCCAGTTGCGACAACGCATTGAGGAAGCTGATCCCCATCGTTTGCATCAGGCTCTGCGTGTCTACCGCAGCCCAGTCGACCAGGCCGAGGCATATTCCCATGACGGCCAGGCCAATAGCCGCGCCGTAGTAGTTCAGGGTGAACGCCCTGATACACCTGCGCCAGGTGACAATAAAGCAGGCAGAGACGGCTATGGCGAGCGAGCCTGCCCATACGTACATGATGGCTGGCAATTGGAGCAGGCGCCCGCCGGTGATGAAGTCCACCACAGCAAGCGCTGCGCAGCCAATAAGCAGCGGTTCTGAGAGAATGGCGAGCAGCTGCTCCATGTAGCCGATAAGGTAGGATAATCCATTGAGTCCTGGATACTCACCATCAAGACGAACTTTTTTCGATTGAGTCATAGACCCCCCCCTTCTGAGAGTGAAGAGTACACAAAATTGGTGTGAGAGTGAGCGTGCAGAGCCTCACTCACGCTCATTCTCACGGCTTCCTCACGCTTCCCTCACGATCTTTCGCAGCCTCGATCACCTGCCGGACGCGCCACTCTGTCCAGTAGGTATCACCCGATTCCTTATAAGCGGTAGCAATCGATTTGATGCCGACGCCATGTGAGTGGACCTCTAACACGTCAAGCGCCTGCCTCACGCGAGCGACGGGCTCCTCTGTTGCCTCCTCAGTCACCACGGTCGGGGCAGGCAAGGCGAGCGGGTACATGCGTGAGGTAGCTGCATCGAACACCCCGTCATGCTCAAGCATCGGGATAAACCGGGCATGGAGCGCCCGCCGCTTCAGGTCGATCACCAGGCGAGCAACGACGTACACAAAGAGGAGCGCCAGCAGCGAGAGTGCGCCGACGGCAATCCAGAACAAGAAGCCCCACAGAGCATACACGAGCACCAGGCTAAAGATCGTCACCGGCACAATGGCTACAACGACAGTGCTACGAGAAATGCGGTTTCTGCTCAAGACTTCCACATGTGGTGGTTCGCTCATGCCCAAATGCGCTCCTCCTAATGTCGACCAGTAATGGATTTTATCCTTAAAGGACTCCATCCTCGACAGACCAGCGCCCACAAGATATACTAAATACAGCTTGTGGCACGCAGCGTGAAGACTTCACACGCCGAGCGCTGTGTGCCCTCAGGCAGCCCGCTTCGCTGGTTTGCCTCGCCGCCCTACATGATACGTCTCCACATCTGCTCTCCAGTACAGTTGAGTGCGAGCATCAAGCCGCTTCGTTCCAATCTTGCCGAGCTTCCCAAGCAATCTCACATACGCATCTGATACTGCGTGATCGG
>WNGR01011048.1_pt1 | contig 10368 bp, 6 predicted proteins | sample 5407581 | NCBI WGS metagenome assembly WNGR01 (sample SAMN13153383, study PRJNA577476) | soil metagenome | isolation source: 80 cm soil or saprolite under Garry oak tree replicate 2 | place: USA:California | collected 2016-06-15
CGGTGCCAGTGTTGCTACCAGTACCGCCTTAATAGTATGCAGCCGATTCTCAGCCTGGTCGAAGACGATGGATGCTTGCGATTCAAATACCTCGTCGGTGACCTCTAATGCTTCCAGGGCATATGTCTCGTAGATTTCCTTCCCCAGCTTCGTGTCTCTATTATGTAGGGCAGGCAAGCAGTGCATAAATTTCGTATGGGGATTCTCTGTCATTGCCATGAGTTTGCTGTTCACCTGATAGGGAAGCATCAACTTGATGCGCTCGGCCCAGAGCTGAGGAGATTCGCCCATCGACACCCAAACATCAGTGTACAAGAAGTCGCAACCATTGACAGCAGCTTCGACATCCTCTGTCAAAGTGATATGTGCTCCGGTCTGCTCGGCGACAGCTCGCACCTGCTCCACACGAGCCTCGCGGGGCCAGCATTGTTTCGGACCAGCCAGACGAATATCCATGCCCATCTTCGCAGCACCGAGCATCAGGGAATCGCCTACGTTGGAACCAACATCACCGAGAAAGCAGAATGAAACATCTTTCAGAGGTTTGTGTGCCTGTTCTTGCATCGTGAGAAAGTCGGCCAGCACCTGGGTTGGGTGGGCCTCATTGGTAAGACCATTCCACACTGGCACACCGGCATAGCGAGCCAGTTCTTCCACCTGCACCTGCCCAAATCCGCGATATCCGATGCCATCATACATCCGACCCAGCACACGAGCCGTATCCTTCATGCTTTCCTTGCTCCCAATGTGGGAGCCACTTGAGCCTATATACGTGACCTTCGCCCCTTGATCGAATGCCGCAACCTCAAAGGCACAGCGAGTCCGCGTCGAATCTTTTTCAAAGATGAGGGCAATCTGTTTCCCTTTGAGGTGCTGTTCTTCTGTTCCAGCGTATTTCGCTGCTTTCAGTTCAGTTGCCAGTTGCAGAAGAAAACCGATCTCCTGTGGTGTAAAGTCCTCTAACTTCAGAAAGTGCTTGTTCCTTAAATTGAGCTTACTGTCGATCATACACTGCGTGGTGTCAGTTTGCATGTTCATCAATTCTTGCTCCTTCAACGCTGTGTGCTTCGGAAAGGCAAAGACAGTGAAGCACCCCATGGCTACAAGCCAGGAGCTTCGACAGTTCTCCCACGTGGGGATCGCTGTGGGACACTTCCTGCCCCGTTGTGTTTGTGGAGGTGGTAGCGATGCAAGATGTTGCGGGCCGCATTGTGATCCCTGTCCAACTCACATCCACAGTCAGGACAGCAATGCCAGCGGACTCCTAAATCCTTGGGATACTTTCCATTTTCATCTTGTTTGGGCTCCGGTGCTTTAGTCATGTTGGCAATCTGAAGATCTTCAAAGACCAGCGTCCCATAGTTCTTGACTAGCTTATGAGACGCTTTCTGCAAGAAGTCTCGTCGTTTGTTGCGCACTTTGCGGTAGAGTCGAGACAGCTCTTTCTTGGCACGGTGACGTCTCTGGCTGCCTTTCTTGCGACGTGCAATTTTCTGGTGAGCGCGCCGTATCTTCTCTTCAGCATTGCGGTAAAGACGCGGATTTTCGATGAAGGTTCCATCAGAGAGGGCCGCAAAAGAATTGATACCTAAGTCGATGCCAACCTCTTCTTCTGAAGGATGAAAAGTCATGGAAGGATCAAATTCATACTCAGTGGTAAAAATGGCGTACCACTGATCTCCCTCTCGCTTAATTGTGCATGTCTTGATCGTGCCTTTGATCTCACGATGGAGTTTGATCTTGATGTGACCAATTTTGCTGAGATGGAGCCGTTTGTTGATGATCTCATAGCCACTTTGTGGATAGCTAAATGAGTCGTAGCGATCCCCACTTTTGAAACGGGGGTATCCAGGCTTTTCCCCATTCATGACACGCCTGAAGAAAGCTTGCATGGCTTTATCCAGACGCTTCAACACGTCCTGTTGCACCTGGCTGTGGATATCCTGATACTCTTCTCGCAAGTGTTTGATGGCAGGAAGTTGATCAGCTTGCATCTGATAGGAAACAGACACTCCATTCAACCGATAGGCTTCACGCCTTTCTTCAAGAGCGGCATTGTAAAGTTCCTTGCATCTTCGCAGTATCCATTCTAATTTTCCGCTCTGTTTGTGTGTTGGGTAGAGACGGAACTTATACGCCTTGTTCCCAAGATTTGGCTTCTTTGGCTTGCGCTCTTTTTTCGGTTGTGCCTGCGTCTTAGTCACGCTTTTCCTTCTTGCTTCTCTTGAGATGATCGGCAATGGCGGTGAGGATTTCTCCATTGAGGGATCGATTGTGCTGTTTTGCGGCCTCTCGTATCTCTTCCAACAGAGGCAGAGGGATACGAATTGAGAGCGACTTGGTCTCTTTTGTGTGTCCATCCATATATCTAGTATATGGTTAAACTAGATATATGTCAAGAGGTAGAGCTGACATCTAGACATTTGGAGAGAAGGCCTGTCATCCTGAGCGAAGCGAAGGACCTGGCTCGACGGACGCAGAGGTCCTTCGCTTCGCTCAGGATGACAGGCAGGACAGCACTCAAGTCCGCTCACGGGAAGTCTTCTCTCCAAATGCCTGGCTGACATCTTCATTTTTTTACAGAAATGAACCGCACCCAATACCGCTCGCTTGTTGCGTTGATAGCACTTTTCTTGTAAGATATCTTTTTGTAAAGATGCATTTACCTTCAAGCTATCCGGCATAGTACGGATTTTTCTCTTCATAAGGGGGAGAAATGCAAAACTGCAGATTCTGCGGCTCACCTTTGCCAGATAATGTCCGCTTTTGTGGTTATTGCGGAGGCGTAATCAACGATCCGCAACAGGGAACAATGGATGTCACCAGCCCATCAGTAGGCCGTGATTTGACACTTAATCCTCCACCTCCACCAAGCAAACCACCTCATTCTAGTCTTGAGAATGCAGAGACAGAGCAGCAGAACACGGATGTGATTATGAGAGGATGGCCTGAAGGGGGACTGGGGCAAAACATCCAGCAACCTAATGAGCATCAAAGCGATGACAGCTACCCTGTCCTGCCGGATATAATGCTGCCGGGAATGTTTAGAGGAGAGGGACAAACTCCTCCTGCAGGACATGTGCCGATGGTCCATGGAACACCACAGGTAGGTCAAGTACCAACCGTTCAGGGGACTCCATCAATGCCAACTACCCCTCCTCCTGGACTTGCCCATGGAGGAGGATTCTCTGCACCTTCTCCCTCCTCAACTCCAGCCTGGGAAGCGCAGATAGAGACTCGTCCTGTAACACAAAGCCCTCCTCCTCATTATTCACCGCAGACTCCACTGCCACATCATGAAATCCAGCCACCCTTGCATCACCCATCCCCACCTCTACCGCAGCATCGTCCACAATCGATGCCCAATCCGCCTGCGCATGCTGAGCATCAGCCTCATATACATAGACCTCAGCCGTTACGACTGCGAGCCGTTACATCAAAATTGCCAGTTGGCGTAATCAGATGGATTATACTCTTGATAACAGTGATAGTTGCCCTCACTGCCAGTGGCATTATTATTGCGCTAGCGGTTCCACCTGCCGTTTCACTCAGCGGCAGTAGTACCGTCACTGCTGGAGGAACATTGTCAGTGCATGGCAAAGGTTTCTTTCCAGGGGGAAGCGTCACCTTCACTCTTGATAACGGCTTGCCCATCTCCTTGACTAATCACGCTCCAATAGAAACAACTGCGTACAGCGCAGATAGGGGAGCAAGTTGGGCAAGTATATGGCAAATACTTCTTGTAGAGCAACCTGTGTTGCAGGCAACATCGAAGTCTACTGTTTCAGTGAGTACTCTAGGCTCGTTTGATACAACCATCACAGTGAGTACAAATTGGGCACAGGGAACACATACGCTTCATGCAACAGAAGGTTTTGGTTCGCGTTCTGCTGCTCTTTCGTTCATGGTCATCATACCACCCAAGTTGATAATTCAGCAGCAGCAGAAGCTCACAGCAAGCAGCAATAACTGCCTGGTCATTGCTGGCAGTGGCAACCTTATTAGAGGTTGGCTCTGTACTGTGACAATCAACACAGATTCAGGTGACTTAAGCTGGACAGCATCTAGTACCAATCCATCTGATCAATTCACGCCATCAGAAGGAATTGTGCATCCAAACCATCCTGAATCGGTGACCATCTTTATACCAAATGAGCCTCGCTGCTCTAATGCAACGTTCACATTTGTAGGGCCAATAAATACTATATCTGTGTCCTGGAGTTGTCCTACCCATTGATGGGTCTTTAAAGGATATCTTGTATGCCGCCTGTCTTCCCTAAGAGGCTGTTGTTTTTGATTGTGAGCGTTTTATTGTGTATCAGTACGCAAGTGCTTCTCTTTTCATGGGAAACTTTTTTCGGCTCACAGTCACCTTCATCACAGACCAGAAATCGTTCTGCAATTCTCGCCACCCTCACTCGGCCAGCCATTCAGGATCAACAGCCTCCTTTTGAAAAAGGGGTTGTCTTTCCTCAATGGAACCAAACCTCTTACGGCCCTGGCGATACCGAGTGGCTGCAAGGCATAGCCGATATTCACGTACAGACAGGGGCACATTGGATAGAAATGCCTATCCTGTTCTCGCAACCTTCGCTGACTTCTTCGCAGGTCATGGCGGGTCCGAATACGCCCACCGTGGCATCGGTTGTGGCTGGCATACGCACAGCACGTGCTCGTGGCTATCACGTTTTTATCACTCCTCTCATAGGAGTCATTGGTCCAGGATTGTGGGCCGCGAATATTCAATTTTCTAGCTACAAGCAGGAAGAAGATTGGTTTAACAGCTTTTGGCAGGCGTTGAAGCCATATGTATGGGCTGCTCAAATAGCTGGAGCAGATCAAATATCGATTGGCAGCGAGGAGGTGTGGCTGGAGCAGTTTGCTCCAGCCACGTTGTGGAATACGCTGATTGCACGTGTTCGCAGTGTTTTCTCCAGGATCATCACCTACGATATGGATTGGACATCCCTCAGTAACCCTGTTCAGACCTGGATGAAGAATCCCAACCTGAGCATGATAGGTGTCACAGAATACATTCCATTAGTGGATATCCCCAAACGTGTTGATCCGAAGCTCATGTTCTCTCTGTGGAGAGACAAGGTGAAACGTGCAATCGATAACTTTGCTATACATATTGGTAAACCTGTACTTATTTCGGAGATCGGCTATCGCAATAGCACAGATGCCTTGTATCATTCCTGGGAAACAGAATCATCAGCCCCACCTGACCCTATAGAGCAAGCAGCCGCATGCAATGCCGCCCTGGGAAATGTGATGTCCGATCCCTATATTGCAGGCATTTTCTTCTGGGGATGGGACGGAGTGGGAGCATTTAAACTTGCCGGGCAACCTGCTGTAGTTGTGCTCCGTGAGTGGTACACCTCGTCATAATGGAGTGAAAGATGAAGCAATTGAAATTGAAGACCGAAATAAAACATCAGATGACAAACATAGCTGATGCGGATATAGGTCTCCAAGTTTCTCGATACACTGAGTGGCTTTCAGCGCAAACTAAACAGCACACGCTCGCCAGTACTACCCAAGAAAGGAACGACTATGCTGAGTGTGCTAATAAAACCGTGCTGTTAGGAAACCAGAAAATTGTTCCTTTCGCTCCATTTCAGCCAGCATACTCTGCCTTTCGGACGATCACCGGCTCACAAACAGCAGCACTCATTACACTTGTACTTGTCTGGGTATTAGGTGTACTCGTGTTTCGGGAAAGAATGCTGATCATAACGATGACTGGCATTATCGAATTGTACCTCGGCCTGATTCTTCTAAACGTCGTGATCTCGCTGAGCACATTCCTGCATTCGCCCGAAGAACAGATTGACGAGGTCATTATTCACGCCTTACAAGATGCCGACTGGCCTGCATATACCATTCTTTGTCCTCTCTATCAAGAGGCAAAGGTGGTGCCTCAATTTGTACAAGCCATGCAAGACCTTTCCTATCCTACCGATAAATTGCAGATTCTCTTGCTTCTGGAAGATGATGATGCCGAGACGCGTAAGGCTCTACTAGGGTTATCCCTGCCACCCCATTTCAAGCTTGTGACTGTTCCAGCAGGTTCACCTCGCACGAAGCCCAAGGCATGTAACTATGGCTTGATGCAGGCAACCGGCCAATATATTGTGATCTACGATGCTGAGGATATTCCAGAGCCGCTTCAATTGAAGAAGGCCTTGCTGACCTTTGCTAATCATGGGCCAGAGATGGCGTGTGTGCAGGCCAAGTTAAATTTCTACAATCCACATCAGAACTTGTTGACAGGGCTATTTACCGCAGAGTATTCGCTCTGGTTTGATCTTATTCTTCCGGGCTTACAACGTATGGGATTTTCAATTCCACTAGGAGGAACCTCAAATCACTTTCAGACAAGGACCCTGCGTGCATTAGGAGGATGGGATGCCTTTAATGTCACAGAGGATTGCGACCTGGGACTACGGCTGCATCGATACAATCTGAAGACTGTTGTGCTCAATTCGGTCACCTATGAGGAAGCTAATTCTCAGTTTAGGGACTGGCTACGCCAGCGTTCACGCTGGGTGAAGGGGTATATGCAATCCTACTTGGTACATATGAGAAATCCATTTCGCTACTTATACTCCGGCAGTCTCGGTGAATTTCTGTCGTTGCAATTCATGGTTGGTGGCAAAACAGCAGCACTCTTCCTCAATCCCTTGTTATGGTTACTCGTTGGGGTGTACTTTTTTCTACGCCCAGTGGTAGGTGATACCTATCAGACCTTATTCCCCCAGCCTTTACTCTATCTGGGAACACTCAGTTTGATCTTTGGAAACTTTTTTTACTATTACCTCTACCTGATTGCATGTGTGAGACGCAAACACTATAGGCTCATCAAGTGGACGCTGCTCGTTCCATTCTATTGGATCATGATGAGTGTAGCAGCGTTCATTGCGCTCTTCCAACTGATCGTCAAACCGCACTATTGGGAAAAAACACAGCATGGTCTGCATCTGCGCGGAAATGTCCCCATGCCAAACTTTGCCTTGCTTCATACGCAATCGCTAGTAAACGAACCTACCGTTCGCGTCCCTCCGGTCGCTAGCGCAAATGGACATAATCCTCGTGCAAATGGACATAATCCAATTTCTTCGCTCAAGACATCTCTGCGAGAAGCGGTGATGCTGCCGTTGTCAGTGGTCTCACGCCCAGAGCAGAGAGAGCTACATCAGCGAAAACGTATAGCCATAAAAGACCCCTGGCTCGTTGTGGTAGTCATGACGGCCTGTATAGCAAGCGTTGCTGCATGGTGGTACTACTTTCAGCAACAAGATATTTTACTCTACGGCGATGCCTATGGACATCTGAGGCTGGCTCGTGCAGTTCTCGATGGTCCCACCGTGAGTCTTGCCCAACTTGGCGGTGTATGGTTACCGTTACCGCATGTGTTGATGCTTCCTTTTATCTGGAATGATTATCTCTGGCGCACAGGTCTGGCTGGGAGTATCCCAGCCATGGCCTCCTATATCGTATCTTGCATCTACCTCTACCTTGCTGCACGGAGATTGACACGTAATGGTTGTGCAAGTTATATAGGTACCCTCGTTTTTATCTTGAATCCTAACATCCTGTATCTCCAAGCCACCCCACTGAGCGAAACAGTTTGTATTGCGACATCAACGATGGCATGCTACTACTTTCTGGTATGGATACAGGAAAACCACCCCAAATACCTGATCTTTGCAGCGGGCAGCACCTTTCTTGCAACACTCACGCGTTATGATGGTTGGGCCTTATTCTTTGCTTTGCTTATTTTGATCGTATGTATTGGCTGGATGAAGCACCACAGATGGAGCGAGATCGAGGGCAACTTCATCCTTTTCGGCACACTCAGTGGCTTGGGAATAGGATTATGGTTGCTTTGGGATCTGATCATTTTCGGCGATCCACTCTACTTCCAGCATGGACCGTATTCTTCACAGGCAAAGCAATTTGGGTTTGGCAATCAAAATATTGGGTTCCTTCAAGAACACATCCTGTTTACTTATCATGATCTCTGGCAGTCTCTCCGCTACTACACGCTCGCCTCTATAGACACCCTGGGACCTGTTCTTTTTAGTCTGGCTGCTCTGGCCCTTGTTATTTTTGTGGTTCGCCGCCGCTTCTCGCCGGAAGTGTTTGGAGCATTGACGTTTTTAGTACCATTTGGCTTTTATGTTGTGTCCCTCTACACTGGGCAAGCCATTCTCTTGATTCCTGAGGCGGTTCCAGCCCATACCAATCTGCATTTTTACAATGCACGCTATGCAGCAGAAATGGTTGCCCCGGCTGCAATCTTTATCGCCATCTTGGTAAGCTATTGGCCGTTTCTGGCTCTGAGACGCTTTTGGCGTGTAATGGGATACAGTGTTGTTACCATCTTCATCACCGTGCAGACGATATTGGTCGCTTCTGGGGGCATCATTTCCTTACAAGATGGCCAGTATGGTAGGTCCTGTGCTCGATATCACCAGATAGATATCTATCTGGCACAGCACTATACTGGGGAAAAGATTTTGGAAGATATCTTTACTTCCGGCATTGATGGACTGGACGCTGGAGTGGACTTCAAGAATATTATCAATGAAGGCTCTGGCAAATTATGGACAGCAGCACTCCACAACCCAGAGGCATATGTAGACTGGATCATCGTACACCCTTTAGAGCTAAAGTTTCCAGATGAATCTCCTGATTTAGTTGCGCTCAATGTTAATCAACAAAGCCCGGCATTCATTGCCCAATTTACGCTGGTTGTGCAGGAGCCGACAGGTCTCCAGTTGTATCACCGTAATGGGCTACCCCCATTGCCAGCACGCCCAATACCAAACAGCTTACTTACTCTACACAGTCTTTGTGGCAATGGGGGTTCGTGACTACCACCTTTCAACTACAAGTCATGCTTATTGATACGCATGTAGAGCACACTGGTCAGTGAGACGAGTCCCAACACAACTGAGAAGCCCATCAAGCCGTAGAAACCAGCGATATCCACGCACAATCCACCCAGTGAAGCACCTATCAATTGCCCCACTCCCATGACAATCGAGTACAGACCCATCACGGAACCTCGTTTGCCCGGCAGCAGTTCCGCAATTGCGGCCATGTGGGTCAGTGAAGCCGGACTGACACTCCCTGGCATAGAATGCCAGGGGTTCTTCCTTCACCCATGAGACTTGCCCATCGGTCTCACAACCGAAAAGTAGAGGCCCGCATGTCCAGAAGCGTTCATGGAGATTGCTCTCCATCGGTTCCCGTGTGCCCCACGGTACCGGCCTTCTTGCTGACAGGAGAAACATCTGACCGTGAGGTGAGAATGACGCCCCTTTCGGGATTATACGCCCGTTTCTCTTGTTGGTTCTTTGGTTAACACGCTAGTGCTTTTACCCAAGGGAACGATTTACCTTGGAACCCACAAACACTCTTCAGTTGTCAAAGTACTATCCATATGATATCATATGGAGTATGAAAAAGCAACGTCTAGCAACAACAACGATTAGATTGGATGAACAAGACAAGCAGATTATCGCACGGGTTAAAGAGTACTACGGTGTCAAATCGGATAATGACGCTATCCGTCTTGCTCTGCGAGAAACGTTGCGAGAAATGGAACGGCAGACCCCCAACCCATCACGCCCCGAAAGGTAGGCCCATTCCTCCCCCGCATAAATGACGGGGGCTTTCTGGGCCGTTCCCTGTAATCCATGCACCTACCAGGGCATTGATCGAGAGCCACGCCGGAACAAAGGGAAAGATGCGTTTGTGGCGGAGTAAGGAAAGACTTTCGGTGAGCGAATGATGCGCGTCAACCTGCACTGTGCGGTGTGTACTCTCCTTCAAGAAGCAAGCGATCAGTACACCGTTGATGATATGCAGGGCGATCACGACGAAAAAGCCCCAGGTTCCCAACAGGCTGCTGACTTTCCCACCAAAGGGAATTGCCAGAGCCAGACCGCCAACGGTAGCAACTTCAAAAGCGGTCATCACCCGTGCCCGCAGTTTGTCCGAACTACTGGTGGCCTCAGTGATATAGCCCAGAATGGTCGGTGCATTGAGCGCAGTTGCAGCTCCCTCAAGTAAACGTCCTACCAGTACCGTCAGCAGCAGAACCACCAGCCAGGCGTCAAAAGGCGTGGTATGGGGGTGTGGAAAGAGCAGAGCGGCAGCAGCGAAACAAAGGGCTGCCACGCTTCCCACGAGTGGTGCCGAAAGCAGGAAAGGTCTACGACCCAGGAGATCGGAGAGACTACCCACGAGCGGTGCCAGCACCAGTTCGCTGAGATAGAACGCTTCGAGTACAATAGCAACGACCGTCGCCGAAGTGAAGTGTTCGCCCAGGTAGAAGCCAAGCAGCACAAAACT
>WNGR01009240.1_pt1 | contig 10367 bp, 12 predicted proteins | sample 5407581 | NCBI WGS metagenome assembly WNGR01 (sample SAMN13153383, study PRJNA577476) | soil metagenome | isolation source: 80 cm soil or saprolite under Garry oak tree replicate 2 | place: USA:California | collected 2016-06-15
ATTTATGATCTCCTAGTTTGTCTGCTAAGAGTCCTGCATAATAATCCCGTTCTTCTGGTGTATCCTTCGTATCCTTTTTGTTCTGTTTTGCAACGTTAATATATCTTTCTAAAGTGTCTTTCTCTGATCGATGTAAAGAAGGTTTACCCCCGATGTTAAAGTTCTTTCCCCCGATGTTAACATTCTTTACATCTGCGTGAGGGTCGTTGTCTTCAGGTTCGTTTTCCTCAATGGGGGTTCTCATTTTCAGTTTGTAATACTTCTTGATCCTGGCCTTATCGCTGTCGTCAATTTCTTCCTCCAACAAGCCATGCTTTACCGCGCCTTTCAGTCCTGCGATCACCGAGGGTTTACTTAAACCGGTGCCGGTGTCTATACGCTCCCCGCTCTTTTTCTTTCGGCCATGCATAAACTCATCGGTGGTGATTTTTTTGACCATGTCAAACTGGCTGTATCCCCAGGTGTGTTTGAGCACATATTCAACCAGCTTTAATTCAGCAAGGCTTGTGACTTGCGCGGTGATATCAGTCCACTCATTGGGCAGCCGGAAAAAATTGGCTTCCGGTTTGCTGAAACCCTCAAATAGTGGCTGGGACAGTGTGTGCATAGCTGGTTCGGTCTTGACATACCAGATGAGGTTTGCTACGCTTTCCTGAGCGAAATTACAGTGAAAGCGGTTTCTTCCTCTTACCGGGTCGAGACCGTTTTTTTGTGTGTCTGTGACATCAGCTCACCAATAATCTAAACATGGGATTTAGATTGCTGTCAAGCCGCAATTTTCATGATTTCGGGCTTTCCTGATAGGGGGTTTTCAGGCTTTCTTCCGTTCGGGCTTTCCTGCTTTCCGGCTATCCTGAATTCTTCCTTTCTTCCTTTCGTGATTTCATGAAAGGAAGCTTATTTGTGCCGCTCCAAATATTCTTCTACAGCTTGTTGTACTACTTCATAGTCAGCCATTTTATGCCTGGCCGCAAATACGGTTACTTCCGTTTGGAGTTCTTCTTTTAGCTGAGTTGAATACTTCGGTACTTTTCTATTTTCAGGCTTTCGGGCATTCATGATTGCCTGATTGCCTGATTGCCTGATTTCATGATTTCTTCCTTTCAGGCTTTCTTCCTTTCGGGTATTCAGGCTTTCAGGCTTTTTCTCAGGACGTTGAATACTCGGCAAGTTATCCATAGGAGAACCAAGCTCCATTTCTTTTGCATGTGGGTCGAAGTCTTGAACTCTAGGCGTTTTCATAACTTAACAGCCAGTCGGCAAAGACATCATAGGCAATGCTGCCAGGGTGTTTTGGCTCTAGCATCGAAACGGGTATTTTCTGGTCGTAGGATCTGCTAAAGAGCGTCGAATGAGGTATTTTGACATTCAGAATATTCTCACGCCAAATTTTCCGCGCATTGGCAACAATAGCAGGGGAGTGGGTCGTCGTCGAACGGTACATGGTAAAGAGTATTCTCAGCTCCTGGTGAGAGAGCGCGTATTTAGTCCACATGATACGCTGCACATGGTTGATTAAATCTGCCACTCCGTCAACTGCCATGCGTTCAGCAGAGGCGGGGATGACAATTAAATCGGCGGCTGCCAGTCCATTAAACGCAAGCATGGCTTTTCCTGGCGGGGTGTCAATCAAAATAAAATCATAACTTGGTTTCAAAGGAGTTAAATATTCAGATAATTTTAATTCGTCACCTGGCTCCAATGCTTCTTCGATGGCTGCTAAAAGGATATGAGAAGAAAGCACATCTATGTTGAAACGGGTTTTACGAATAGCAAGTGAAGCGGGCTTTGCTCCCATAAACACATCATAGAGATTAGGGGACTGTTCCGGGTCAAGATCGAGGTAGCGGGTTGTGCTGGCTTGCTGGTCAAGGTCAACTAAGAGCACTTTTTTCCCTTTCTTCACTAAAGCAGCAGCCGTATTGACGCTGGTGGTCGTCTTACCTGTGCCTCCTTTGAAAATAGAAAAGCTCACGACTTTCATAGTTGTTTCTGCTTCACTAACTCCTCATATGAGGAGAAGGGAATACGCCATTGCTGCTTCTGGTCTGGTCGGAATACTCCTTTTAGGACTCCCTTCTTGATCCACCTTGAAACTGTTGCACGATGAACATGTAACAATTTGGCAACTTCAGAAGCATTCAAATATGCCTTCATATACCTACAATATAAACTCAACAAGAAATTGTCAAGAGGTCAAACTGTTGCATCTGGTGCAAAGACAGTCAGGTGAAAAACTACAAGACCATGTATGCCAACTATAAGATACTTGGTGGAGGGGGTCTAGCCTCAATGATGGTGTGGATCACTGGTGTCAATGTCGCACAAGATTTATTAGGCGGCGTGAGACGTAGTTTTGAAGTGAAAAGGAAGAACGTGAGATGAAGCGACCTAACAACAAATGACAAGCAGAGGTTGAGTAAAAAGCAGAACACCTACCACGTTCGGTAGGTGTTTTTTTGTTCTGTCCTGCAATCCCGCAAGCGGGCAATGAGCCATTTAGACGCAACCGAACATGATGAAATGCCTGCTCCTCCTGCGTTTCAATCCCGGACGGAGGGTCGGAACTAATTCCTAACAAGCAGGCTGCGTTTCGTCGATGCGCGTCTTGACAAGAGCCAAACTCGCGGGCAGAGTAGAAAAAGAATGTTCACCTACTCACCCAGCGAGGAGCTTAGTGCTATGCTACCATACTCTCGTCTCTTTGACCAGCGCACCTTGGCCCTGCTGATGGAACATGATGCCATCGTGCAGCGCTACCGCGCCTTGTTCGCCCTCATCGACTGGCAGGTGCTTCCCGATCCCGTGCCTGTTCCCTCGCGTCCCGGCAAACGCCCGCATCCCGAAAGCGCCTACATCAAAGCCTTGCTCATCAAGATCAAGGAAGGCTACGAGTACTGTAGCCAGCTGCGCACCTTTCTGGTCGAGCATCCCTTGCTCGTGCTGGAACTGGGCTTCCGTCCGGTGCTCAACCGCGATCTCCCCTACGGCTTTGATGTGCAGCGCACCGTGCGAAGTCGAACGCTGGTTGCGCGAAAAACAACGCACGCTCGATCACCACCACCTGCAAGACCTCTTCCACGCCACCGTGCATGCGAGGCCTCGAAGAAATCCCGGGCCTGGGCGAGGTCGTGGCCATCGATGTCAAGCACCAGTATGCCTGGGTCCGTGAGAACAATTTCCGCGAGTCCATCACCGATCGCTTCTGTAAAGAGCGTCAACCCCGTGGCGACCCCGATTGTCGCGTCGGCGTCAAAAGCAGCACCAACCAGGAACAGCCCGATGGCTCCACCAAGGAGCGCAAAGAGTATCTGTGGGGCTGCGGCTCTGGCATTGCCACGGCGACCACGCCTGACTACGGCGATCTGGTCATCGCTGATTTCACCCAAGGCTTCAACGCCAGTGACGTCAGCTATTTCCTGCGCGTGTACATCCAGATGGTGGCCGTGCTCGGCTTCTTTCCCCTGCATCTCACCGCGGATGCGGCCTACGATGCCTGGTATGTGTATCAGACGTGTGCTCATCGTGAGGGCATCATGGCCATTCCCAAGAATGGGCATGGACACGACGACGTGCCGCGCGATCGCGATGGCGTGCCCGTGTGTCCCATCGGCTTGCGCATGCATCCCACCTATCGCTTCCTGCACACCAAGGGCTATCACGCTCAGCGCTATCGTTGCCCCTTGCTGTTCCCTCAACGCACCGGAGAGACCTGCGAGCACGAACAATTCCTCAAAGGCAAAGGCTGCGTCAAGGACATCACTATCGAGAAGGGCGGCCTGATGCGTGCCATGCTGGATCGCTCCTCACCGCTCTACCGCGCCGTCTATCGGCAACGCACCAGTGCCGAACGTATCAACAGTCAAGCCAAGGCCCGCTGCATCGAACGCCCCAAAGTGCGTCAGGGCGACTCGGTGAAGCGGCTCAACACCTTGACCTACATCGTCATCAACGTCAAAGCCTTAGCACGAGCGCGTGCCATCAACGCCTCCCTGCTCACACCCAAGCTCGGCAAGCTCGCCTAGCCAACCGGAGAGCCGGGACGCAAGCCGCTGACCTTCCTCCTCCACTCAAGAGCCGTGAGTGCTGCCTGCGCCTGCCTTCATCTCCCCTTTCTGCCGCACAAACGCTGCTCTGAGCGTTTGCCATGCTCTTCTTTGGGCCCTTAAAGGGGAGATTTCCGACCGGAATCCACGAGATGACCACTCATTCTATATATGCTGTGGCTTCTTCCCCGATTCTACTCTCAGAATACTTCCGACCCTCTAAACGAGCAACTTTCTGCTCCGGCAAAAGATGTGCGTGAGGGTAAAGCGTCTTCACCTGGTCGCTGCCGGTTCGTGAAGCAATGCGGATAACTGCTTGAAATGTATAAACTCCTGCCGCTACTTCCCTTGGAGCAAAGCCAACATCTGGTTTTCTCATATGCGTTCTTTTCCTGTGATACTAACAAACTCAGCAATAATTAGCAAGCGGGTGCGGTTTGCAGAGCGTTACTTGAAACCTTATAGTTTTCTTGCATTTTATTGGCCGATGAAATTTCTTATTATTTTAGCCTCGAATTTTCCTGCAGAAGATCCGGATTTCCGAAATTTTGCTGCATCCTATATTCTGCGTTTCTTTAATGCGTTGTAGATCGTCATATCCAAATAGGTATGTTCCCCTGTCATTCTGTCGGTTTTCTCTGGATCATATAAACCTGATTGCTGAAACAGTCGTTTCGTCTGTGCCAGATCATCATTCGTCCAGTACAAAAGTAAAAGCGCGAGGGTAAAATCTGCCTCACTTTTGGATCGGTATCCAGTGACATTGCCTTGCCATAATGCTTGAAACCGTTCACGATTTCGAGCAGATTGCGCTTTCTCTAAGACTTCTGCATCTGAGCGCGTTGGAGCAGATCGCGCTAAGGGTTCACCTATCCCCGAACCCCTGCCCCTAGTGTTTTCTGTACTGCGGATAGGTGGTACTTCTGGAACAAGAGATGTATACAAGCTGGTTTGTTGCTGCTGGCGTTCTGCTATGGTTGTCGGTGCTCCTGGCACATGATCGGTGGTGATGGTGAAAAACCGTCCCTCTGCATACATCTCAACATGGCCTCTTTTTCTTCCTGCTCCTGGTAGTGTTGCCTGGGTGAGAATATGCACGCCTAATTTTGATGGGGAATATTCAGTGTAGCTTGATAGGGAAGTGATGATCTCCTGTGCCCATACTGCGATACTGCCGTCTTTCCCAACACAATTATCTAAATCAGTGCCGGTGAATGGATCGCGTTCTGAAAAGACAAACCCAATCCCGTTATAGCGTCCGCTTGCCAGTGCTTTAAGTGCAGGTTCTATGCTTGTCCACGTCGTTGGATCATTTGTCCTAGCTGGTACGTGTGTCCGTGGGTCAAATGGCCGTTTCTTCAGCTTGCCTTGTTCAACGGTGTATTTCCAGACCACAAACTGAGAATAGGGAAGGAGTTCTGAAAGCATACCTGACTGAAACTTCTCTCGAAGGTCTGTAGCTATCCCTGCATAATGTCTTTGTTCTGCTCGTTGTTCTAAACTGCGTCCGGTCTGCATAGTCTTTATCTTTCCTGGGATGGTAGTGGTTTACATAATCTTTGTCAAGCACACAATTCCTGCACATTAGATAGAAAAGATGTCCTTTTCTCTGTGTTTGAAACTTCGGAAACGTTCTCAATTGGCTTCCCATGCGGGCTGAGAAAGAGGGAAGAGCACTAGGTTTGACAAAAAACAGCATAGCTTCTGCTATAGTTGTAGGAAAAACCTTGCAAAAAACACTATGAACGCCCTTCCTGCCTTGGGTTCTTTGATAAAAAGGAGAGAAATAGGGGAGTGGTACTTTCCTGCCTGCGATATGTGGAAAAAGGCATGAATAAACGCATCTATAAGGCATGTTTCACCGCCTTTTTGGATGCGTTTTGAACTTTTGTTTTTAATGGCTTATGAACTGGCTCTGGAAGCCATTCGAGAAAGTGTTCATTATTGTGTAACGCAAATCTTGAACTGCATGTCCGCAGGCAGCACTCTCGCCTGGCGCATCTCCCCGGCTACCCAGAGCGCGCCTTCGTCCGCCAGCAGCACGCTGCGCATGCCCAGCACCGCCGCTCGCTGCACATCTTCCAGGCAGTAGACCAGTTGATCTTGCCCTCGCAAGCGCGGAGTGACCGTCTTGCCGCCGCTGGAAACCGCCATCGCCCCGATGTCCCGCCCAGCATGGGGTCGGGCGAAGAGGCTGACTTCCATGCCTCGCTCCCGTGCCAGACGCCCCATCTCCCGGATCTCATTGTCCGTGAGCATCATCACGCCGCTTCCTTGCGAAACACGGTGGATGGTGATCTGATAGCGGTCAGCCTCCTCGATAATCGCCGCCAGCGCGTCAGGGCCTTCTGTACTGGGAATTTCTACACGATACTGCGCTCCGTCGGGAAATCGTTTTGTGCTGCTGGGCAAGCTGTGCAGATCGCCCGCCGGCAGGCCCATTGCTTCGAGGAAACGTCGCGTGGCCTCCATCAAGAGAGATCCCCTTTCATGTATGTGAAGCGTCGCCCATGTGCAGGGATATAGCATGTCAATGTGGGATGGTATGCTCGCACGTAGTCTACTAGCACGCCCGGTCTGCCCTGGTTGGCGGCGAACATCTCATAATGTGTCGGCACGAGCAGTTTCATGCCAGCCGCAGCAGCCAGGTCCGCGGCCTCGCGTTCATCCAGGTTGCCCACAATATCGAGCTGCTCACGAAAATAACTCCGACCGTTGATAGGCAGCAGTGCAATGTCTGCTTCAAGCCGACGCAAGCGCTGCACCAGCTCGTCGAAAACAATTGTATCGCCCGCGGAGTACACTCGTACCCCAGCCATCTCGATGACATACCCAAGATAGCGGTAGAGGTGCCTATCATCATGCTCAACGAAACCGAAATCGTAGACGGCCGGCGGTGCCTTGAGGCCATGCATAGCCGGGACAGGAAAGAGTTTAACCTCTCCCAAGCTTAGCTCCTCATCTGGTTGAACACCTATCACTCGTTCAGGTGAGATACCGAGAGCCGTCACCTGTTCTACAATTGACAGAGGCACCACAAAGCGAGCCTGTAGTGACGCCTGAGCCAATCCGTGCAGGGTGTGCGCATCGAAGTGGTCCCAGTGCTCATGGGTACAGAGCACTAGATCAGCAGGCGGTGCCTCCTCGGCTGTGAAGAGCGGGGGTATCAACCGAGCAGGATGGTCAGATAGAAATGGGTCCAGGTAGACAGTGGTATGAGCGCTGCGCAGCACGAAACCAGCCTGCCCTAACCACCAAAGTGCAATTGTGTCCGGTGGAAGCTGCGTGTTGAGAATATCCATGGCTGTAGCGGAAAGGTGTGTAGACATCATTGCTCCCTTCCTTCCTGATCTCCATCGTGGACGATCAGTACCTTCAGCGCCTTCGGCTGGCGCTGCATCAACGTCTCCAATGCAGCCGGGTAATCAGCCAGCGCGAAGCGGTGCGTGATGAGCGGAGCTAAATTCATCGGCTCTAACAGCGCGGCCTGCTCAAGCGATGCATCTTTCATCTTTTTGTCGCCTATGTCGTGTATCAAGGCAGATACCTATACGCAGGCAGCGTCAAAAACTCCACAAACCGCTCCTCGGTAATAATATTGTCGAGCAATTGAGCAGCCTTATCAAACTTGCGTGAAGCGTATTGCTCCTCGCCAATTGCCTGTTTGATCCTCTCCAACTCTTCGGCCTCGATTTGGCGGAACAATTCGACAGTCACCTTGCGCCCATCATCTAAAATGCCCTTGGGATGACGAATCCACTCCCAGATTTGTGATCGGGAAATCTCCACCGTCGCCGCATCTTCCATCAGATTGTTGATGGGAACGCAGCCCAGGCCATTCAGCCATGACTCCATATATTGCAGACTGACATTGATATTGGTACGCAGGCCAGCCTCGGTAATCGTACCTTCGGGTAGAGCCAGCAGGTCTGCCGCCGTCACATGCACATCCTCGCGCTTGCGGTCGATCTGATTGGGTCCCTTCATGACCTTATCAAATTCTTCCATCGCCACCGGCACCAGACCAGGGTGAGCCACCCATGTGCCATCATGCCCATCGGTAGCCTCGCGATGCTTATCTGCCCGTACCTTCGCCATCGCCTCCTCGTTGGCTTGGGGGTTGTTTTTAATCGGAATCTGCGCAGCCATCCCACCAATCGCATGAACGTTGCGACGATGGCAAGTTTTGATCGCCAGCAGAGAGTACGAATGCATGAAATGCGTGGTCATGGTTACCTGCGCACGGTCAGGCAGGATATAGTAGGGAATGTTGCGAAACTTTTTGATGGCACTGAAAATGTAGTCCCAGCGTCCACAGTTCAATCCGGCTGAATGTTCACGCAGTTCGTACAATATCTCGTCCATCTCAAAGGTTGCCAGGATCGTCTCGATCAGCACCGTCGCCTTGATCGTTCCTCGCGGCAAGCCCAGCAGCTCCTGTGCCATCACAAAGACATCATTCCACAGTCGCGCCTCCAGGTGACTCTCCATCTTAGGCAGATAGAAGTAGGGGCCGGTGCCACGTGCCAGTAGGTTTTTAGCGTTATGGAAGAAATACAAGCCAAAGTCGAAAATGCCTCCCGAAACTTGCTGCCCATCAATCAGAACGTGCTTCTCCGGCAAGTGCCAGCCACGCGGACGCACCAGCAGCACCGCCGTCTCCTCATTCAGCGCATACTGCTTCCCTTCTGGGCTGACATAACTGATAGTACGATTGACGGCATCACGCAGGTTAAGCTGCCCTGTAATCGTCGCTTCCCATGTGGGAGAGAGCGAATCCTCAAAATCGGACATAAATACCTTAGCACCGGAGTTGAGGGCATTGATGATCATTTTACGCTCGGAAGGGCCGGTGATCTCGACCCGTCGATCAAGCAAATCATTGGGCAGCGGAGCCACCGTCCAGTCACTATTACGAATATTCTCCGTCTCAGGTAGAAAATCAGGCATTTTACCCGCATCAATCTCCGCTTGCCGCAATACCCTCCTCCGTAAGAGCTCTTCGCGCCGACCTGAGAAAGTACGGATCAGCTTGGCTACAAAGTCCATAGCTTCAGGGGTCAAGATTTCGGCAAATTCTGAACTAACGGGAGCATTAATCTGGATGCCTTCTCCATAACGAGGTGTGGTAGTCATGACGAAATGTTCTCCTTTCCATAATAAGTTTAACATAAAAATTACGCAAGATGCATGATTGCCCAGGTGCGCGTGCGATTTTTGCGAAGCATGATGACCGCAGAAGCATGATGACCGCAAGGGTCATCACTACTATACGACGGCTTCGCAGGCCGACGCATGCGTGTATAGTAGTGATGACCCTTGCGGTCATCATGGAGTGGCGGCGGTCATCATGGGGTGGGGTGGCCATCATGCTCACCATGCATCTTGCGTAATATTTATGTTAATGAAACTGAGCCATTTCAGTCGACTCTGCCAGAGCAGTTGTCGAAGACATACCACCGGAGATCACCTGAGCGACTTCGTCGAAGTAGCCAGTACCCACCTCACGCTGGTGCTTGGTGGCCGTGTAACCATACTCTTCCAGCGCAAACTCAGCTTCTTGCAGCTCGGAGTAGGCGGCCATACCATGATCACGATAACCAAGAGCCAGTTCAAACATGCTTGCATTGAGAGCGTGGAAGCCGGCGAGGGTGACAAACTGGAACTTGTAGCCCATCTTGCCCAGCTCTTGCTGGAAATTCGCAATGGTCTCGCCATCTAGCTTCTTTTTCCAGTTGAATGAAGGCGAACAGTTGTAGGCCAGCATCTTACCAGGGAAGTGCGCATGAATTTCTTCTGCGAAACGCCGTGCTTCCGTCAGACTTGGTTCAGAGGTCTCACACCAGATGAGATCACAGTAGGGAGCATAGGACAGACCTCGTGCAATCGCCTGATCCAGGCCACCGGGTATTCTGTAGAAGCCCTCCGCTGTGCGCTCTCCCGTTATAAATTTCTGGTCAGCCGGATCGATATCAGAGGTGATCAGCTTCGCGCTGTTGGCATCGGTACGCGCAACAAGTAATGTAGGCACACCCATCACATCAGCAGCAAAACGTGCCGCCACCAGGTTTTTAACGGCGGCCTGTGTGGGAATCAAAACCTTGCCACCCATATGTCCGCACTTCTTCTCCGAGGCCAACTGATCTTCAAAATGCACGCCAGCGGCCCCTGCCTCTATCATCGCTTTCATCAGCTCAAAGACATTTAAGGGACCACCGAAACCGGCTTCGGCATCGGCCACAATTGGCGCATACCAGTACGTATCACCCTTCCCCTCGGAAGCCTGTATCTGATCGGCGCGTTGCAGAGCCTGGTTAATTC
>WNGR01022184.1_pt1 | contig 10366 bp, 7 predicted proteins | sample 5407581 | NCBI WGS metagenome assembly WNGR01 (sample SAMN13153383, study PRJNA577476) | soil metagenome | isolation source: 80 cm soil or saprolite under Garry oak tree replicate 2 | place: USA:California | collected 2016-06-15
AGAGGGGACCCACGCGATCGAGCAGGAAATCAGCGCGGCGGCGGGACGGCATGCGCTCGTCACCCCGCAGCTCGAGGCCGCCCTGGGGTACGCGCAGAATCAGATGAAGCAGGCGCGCGAGCAGCTCGAGCAGGGTGATCCCAACCCCGCCACCGCCGCGCCGTTCGCGGAGCAGGCGCTCGATGCGCTCAACGCGACGGCGCACGCGCTGGTGCGCACGGCGCAGCGCGTCGCCGGGGCGAAGTCGGGCTCCGGCTTCCAGGAAGCGATGGAGCAGCTCGCCCGCATGGCGCAGCAGCAGCAAGGGATGAACGGCGATGCGCAGGGCCTCTTGCCGATGATGGCGCCGGGCGGCGATGCGGTGATGCAGCGGCTGCGCGAGCTCGCCGGTCGCCAGCGCGCCCTCGCTGAGCAGCTCGAGCGCTTGCAGGCGGGCGGCGATGCCAGTGCCGCCGGCGCGCTGGCGCAGGAGGCGCGCGAGCTGGCGCGCCAGCTCGAGGCGGGCAGGCTGGACGCCCGCACGGTCGAGCGGCAACAGCGACTCTATCGCAAGCTCCTCGACGCGGGCCGCACCCTCTCCGGCGACGAACCCGACGAACAGAAGGAGCGCACGAGCCGCGCGGCGCTGGGCGACGGCGTCCACATCCCGGGCGCGCTTCGGCCCGGGGCGACCGGCACCGGGCCGAAAGTCCGCTACCCGACGTGGGACGAGCTCACCGGCCTCACTCCCGAGCAGCGGCGCCTGGTGCTCGAGTACTTCCGCCGGCTGAATGAAGCGAAGCCTTAGGCTCGCGCTCGGTCTCATCGCCCTGGTGCCGGCGCTGGCGTGGGGTCAAGCGATCGGCCCCGGGTTTGAGCTCGAGCGCTCCGGCCACTACGGCGACGCGGCCACCGTCTACTTCACGACGGTCCGCGCCGATCCGACAAATCTCGCGGCGCTGCTCGGCCTGGAGCGCACACTCTACATCCTGAACCGGATGCCGGAGCTGCTGCCGCTCGTGCAGAACGCCCGGGCGCGTCTGCCCGAGAGCTCCGCGCTGCGCAGTCTCGAGCTGCGCGTCTATGCGGCGCTGAATCAGCTCGATTCGCTGGAGGCAATTGCCCGTCGCTGGGCGGCGAGCGCCCCGCAGAGCGACGCGGCCTATCGCGAGTGGGGCCAGGCACTCGCCGATCGCCGCATGTGGGATGAAGCGCGTCGTGCTTTCCTCATCGGACGGCGGACACTGGGCGGCGATGGGACGCTCGCGCTTGAGCTGGCGGAGCTCGAGCAGCGCGCCGGAAACTGGGAGGCCTCGGCGGCGGAGTGGGGTCGCGCGGTCACGCGGTCGCCCGACGTGGAGCCCAGCGCCGCTAGCCAGCTCGCCGACGCGCCGGCGCCGCAGCGGGACCGGGTGGCGCGCGTGTTGACGGTGCCCGGCGCGTCAGCGCGCGCGCGGCGCCTGGGCGCGGAGCTCCTCCTCACCTGGGGACAGCCGCTCGCCGCATGGTCTGCGATCGAGCCGACACTGGCCCCGGCCGACAGCGATGCGCCGGCGGCGTTGCGGCGCTTCGCCGACCTCGCCGGATCGCTGACCTCGCCCGAGGGCCACCGCGTGCGCGGCCTCGCGCTGACGCGCTGGGCCGACTTGGTGCCGTGGTCGGTCGGCGCGCGCGCGCGCGCCGAGGCGGTGCGCGAGCTGCTCGACGGGGGCGACAAGATCGCCGCACGGCGCGTGCTCGAAGGGTATGCCGATTCCAGCGGCGTTGCCCAAGCGGCGCTCATCCAGCTGCTGATCGCGGATAATCAGCTCGACGTCGCCGAAGAGCGTCTCTCGGCCACGTCCACGGCGCTCGCGGCGGACGATCGCGCCGCGTTGCGGCTGGCGCTCGCCCGGGCGCGCATCGCGCGCGGCGAGCTGGACCGCGCCGCGGCGGCGCTGGCGAATGACTCCAGCGTCGCGGGGCTGGCGCAGCGCGGCTGGATTGCGCTCTATCGCGGGAACCTGAAGGACGCCATGGAAGCGTTCCGGACGGCCGGTCCCTACGCGTCGGATCGCGCCGCTGCCACGGAACGCACCGCCATGATGGCGATGCTGCAGCGCATCCAGGACGAGTCGAGTCCCGAGCTGGGCGCCGCGCTGCTCACGCTGGCGCGGGGCGACTCGGTCGCCGCGATCGCGGCGCTGCGCCGCGCGGCGGCCCGGCTGCCGGAGCAGGGAGGCCGGCTCGAGGTGTTGCTCCTCGCCGGTCAGATCGCGGCCCAGAAGGGCGGCGACCAGGAGCCGACCGCCACCGCGTTGTTCGACGAGGTCGTCCGCGCGGGTGGCGAAGGCGCCGCCCCCGCCGCCGCCGAGCTCGACTGGGCGCGGCTGCTGGTGCGCCAAAGCCGCAGCGTCGAAGCCATACCACATCTCGAGCATTTGATTCTGACGTACCCGAACAGCGCCTTCGTTCCCGAGGCTCGGCGCGTCCTGGAGCGCGCAAAGGGAGCAATCCCGAAATCATGAGAAGGAGAGAGTTTGTTCGGAGAATTGGGGCGTGCAGTCTGGGGGGACTCTTACCGTCCCTTACCGTCCCTTACCGTCTCTTACCGTCGCTTCTAGTTCCCATGGACGACTCGCAAACCGATCATCTCAAAGCCTACGGTCTGACGTACAAAGCGATCCAGGCCGGTCTCAAGGCGGAGTGGCTCCTCAACTACCGCGGCGGCTCGTTTCTCATTCCCGATCTCGAGGCGCTGCGCCGTGACGCGGCGCTGAACGGCATCCACACCGAGCCGGTTGACAGCGCCATGACGGCAGTGCGCGGCGAAATCGAGGCGAACAACATGGACGCGGTGCCGCTCGAGAAGGCGCCCAAGGTGGCCGTCTACGCGCCGCCCAACGCGGCCCCGTGGGACGACGCCGTCACGATGGCGCTGCAGTACGCGGGGATCCCATTCACCAAGATCTGGGATGCGGAGGTCATGAACGGATCGTTGAAGGACTACGACTGGCTGCATCTGCATCACGAGGACTTCACCGGCCAGTACTCGAAGTTCTTCCTCATCTACTCCGGGATGGCGTGGCTCGCCGACATGGTGCAGCGCAACAGCGACATGGCCCGGCGGCTCGGCTTCCAGACCGTGCCGGATCTCAAGAAAGCGGTCGCGCGGGGCATTCGCGGCTACGTCGAGAACGGCGGCTTTCTGTTCGCGATGTGCACCGCGACCGAGACGATCGACCTCGCGCTGGCGGCCCACGCCGTGGATATCGCCGCGACGTTTGCCGACGGGACGCCGCTCGATCCCGACGCCGACGCCAAGCTCGACTGGTCGCAGGCGTTCGCGTTCACCGGCGCGCACATCGAGACCAATCCGCTGGTCGCGAGCTTCTCCGATATCGACGGCCACCAGGTGAACGGCGGCGCGCGGCGCCAGCCGCTCGGCGCGTTCAAGCTGTTCAACTTCAGCGCCAAGATCGATCCGGTGCCCACGATGCTGGTGCAGGGCCACCGCCCGGTGATTCCCGATTTCTACGGCCTGACGACGTCGTTCACGCGCAACCGGCTCAAGCCGGGCGTCACCATCCTCGCCGAGGAGGAGGGGGCGCCGTGGGTCAAATACATCCACGGCGATCTGGGGAAGGGCACCTGGACGTTCTTCGGCGGGCACGATCCGGAGGATCCGCAGCACCAGATCGGCGATCCGCCCACCGATCTGTCGCTGCATCCGCATTCGCCGGGCTACCGGCTGATTCTGAATAACGTGCTGTTTCCTGCCGCGAAAAAGCGCGAGCTCAAGACGTGAGCGTCGAGCGCCTGGCGGCGGCCGCGCGCACTCTGCTGCAGGAGGAGATCGCCGCGGCCCACGGGCGCGAGGTGTCGTTCGTGGTGCGCGCCGATCCGAACGGCGCGCTCACCGAGGCGCGCGTGGTGGCGCGCGGCACGATCGACGCCGTGCTCGCGCTCCCCGGCGTCGCGCAACGCGGCGAGATGGTGCTGCACAACCATCCCAGCGGGTTCCTCGAGCCGTCGGGCGCCGACCTCCACGTCGCCGCGCGGCTGCACGACGAGGGCGTCGGCTTCGGGATCGTCAACAACGACGTATCGACCCTGTACGTCGTCGTCGAATGTCCGCGCGCGCGCTCCCTCCAGCACCTCGACGCCCTCGAAATCGCCAACCTGCTGACCGAGTCCGGACCTGTAGCCCGTGTGCTGGGCTCATCCGCGTTTGAGGATCGCCCCGGGCAGCGCGACATGGCGGCGTATATCGCCGACACCTACAACGACGGCGGCATCGCGCTGCTCGAAGCGGGCACCGGTGTCGGCAAGTCGTTCGCTTATCTCGTCCCGGCGCTCGAGTGGGCGCGCCTGAACGGCGAACGCACCGTCGTCTCGACCAACACGATCAACCTGCAGGAGCAGCTCGTCGGCAAAGACCTGCCGATCCTGTCGCGCGCGTTCTCGACGGGCGAGCACGGCGTCACGTTCGCCCTGCTCAAGGGGTGGCGGAATTATCTGTGCCTCGCGCGGCTGGAGCAAGCGCGCGCGGGGCAGGAGTCGCTGTTCGACGACGGGCGCGGCGCCGAGCTCGAGGCGATCGCGGGGTGGGCGGCGCGCACCGCTGACGGCAGCCTCTCCGATCTGGTCGAAGAGCCGTCCAGCGACGTGTGGGACGCCGTCGCCGCCGAGTCGGATCTGTGTACGCGTCTCAAATGCCCGCACTTCGATCGCTGCTTTGTTTTCGCCGCGCGGCGCCGCGCGGCCGAAGCCGACGTCGTCGTCGTGAATCACCACCTGCTCGCCTCCGATCTGGCGGTGCGCATCGCGTCGGACAACTGGCAGGAAGCCGCCGTCCTGCCGCCGTACCGCCGGCTCGTTCTCGACGAGGCGCATCATCTCGAAGACGTCGCCGCCCACCACCTCGGTACCCAGGTCAGCATGCTCGGCGTGCAGCGGCTGCTCGGCCGGCTCGAGCGCAATGGGCGGGGGTTGTTGCCGACGCTCGCCGCGGAGCTCGGCACGCATGATGATCTGCTGGCGGCGGCGAGCCGCGACCTGTTGACGCGGAGCGTGCTCGACGCGGTGGTCGCGGCGCGCCGCTGGGCGGAGGAGCTGTTCGGGCGGCTCGCGCGGCGGCTCGACACCGAACAGGCCGCTACGCCGGTGCTGCGCCTCACCGATGCGTTTGCAGCGGACGGCGTGTGGCGTGAAGGGCTCGACGTCGCACTCGACAACTTGCTCATCGCGTTCAGCAAGCTCCGCGACGGCGTGGAAACGATCGCCGACCGCCTGTCGATCGACGATCCCGCCGAGATGCGCACGCGGCTCATCGGCGAGTTGCGGGGCGTCGTACGGCGACTCGACTCGGCGGCAGAGGGACTCAAGGCGACGTTGCAGCCGGTCGGCTACCGCCCGGCCGCGGGCCCGGCCGTCCGCTGGATGGAGCGGCGCGGCCGGCGGACGCCCAACCTCACGCTGTCCGCCGTGCCGCTCGACCTGGCGCCGGTACTCAAGGAGGCGCTGTTCGATCGCGTCGAGACCGTCGTGCTGACGAGCGCGACGCTCGCGGCCGGCGGCGAGTTCACGTTCCTCGAGGAGCGCCTCGGGCTGTCGCTGCCGCCGTCGCGCGTCACGGTGCGCGAGATCCTGCCATCGCCGTTCGATTTCGGGGCGCAGTGCGTCTTCGGCATTCCCACCGATATCCCGGAGCCGAAAGGCGACGAACCGGGCCACGGGGCCGCGGTCGCGCGCGTGCTGCTCGAGCTGGCGCATGCGTCCGATGGCGGCATCTTCGCCCTGTTCACGAGCCACGGCGCGTTGCGCCGCGCCGCCGACGCGATTCGGGGGCAGGTCGGCGCGCGTTGGCCGCTGCTGATCCAGGGCGAGGGCCAGCGCGACCAGCTCCTCCGGCGCTTCCGCGACGCCGGCTCGGCAATTCTGCTCGGCACCGATTCGTTCTGGGAAGGTGTGGACGTACCGGGCCGGGCGCTGCGCGTGCTGATCCTCGCGAAGCTGCCGTTCAAGGTGCCGAGCGAGCCACTAACCGCGGCGCGGCTGGAGCGTCTCACGGAAGCGGGAGTGGATGGCTTCACCCACTATCTCGTTCCGCTCGCGGCGCTCAAGTTGAAACAGGGATTCGGACGGCTGATTCGGACCAAATCGGATGTCGGCGCCGTTGTCCTGTTGGATCGGCGTGTGGTCACCAAGCGCTATGGCGCCACGATGCTCGAGGGGCTGCCGCCGGCCTCGAAAGCGATCGGGAACTGGCCCGACGTACGCCGCGAGCTGGAAGAGTTCTTCGCGATGCATAGTATCGGCGCGCCGCCAACGGCGTCTTGGAGCTAGATTAGAGCTGTCTGCTATCAGCCATCTGCCATCAGCCTTCGATTGCTGATGGCTGACGGCAGATGGCCTCTGACCACAGTTGATCGAGCAGGGTGTGGATCTGATCGACGTCGGAGCCGGCGACGCCGACTTCCCGCCGCCCGATGTGGCCGTCAAGGCGGTGGCGCGCGCGCTGCAAGATCCCACTATGAGCCGCTACGCCTTTCAGCTCGGCCTCCCCGCGTTTCGCGAAGCCGCGGCGGCCTACATGCGGCGGCGCTTCGGCGTCAGCGTCGATCCGTTCAAGGAGCTGCATCCGCTGCTCGGCTCGAAGGAAGGGATCGCGCACCTCGCAACCGCGGTGCTGAATCCCGGCGACGTCGCGATCGTGCCTGTGCCGGGTTACGCCGTCTACCACGGCGGCACGGTGCTGGCGGATGGCGAGCCCTACCTCTACACCCTCACGCCGCGCACCAATTTCCTGCTCGAGCTGGATGAGATTCCGGCGGCGATGCTCGCGAAGGCGAAGCTCGTCTATCTCAACTATCCGAACAATCCGACCGCTGCCGTCGCGCCGCGCGATTACCTCGAGCGCACCATCGCGGCGTGCCGCAAGCACGATCTCGTGCTCGCCTACGACAATCCGTATTGCGAGATCACGTTCGACGGCTACGTCGCGCCGTCGATTTTCGAGATCCCCGGGGCGATGGACGTCGCGGTCGAGTTCCATTCGCTCTCCAAGAGCTTCTGCATGACGGGGTGGCGGCTCGGCTGGGCGGTCGGCCGTCCCGACCGGATCGCGGCGCTCGCGCGCGTGAAGAACTACGTCGATACCGGCGCATTCCTCGCGGTGCAGGCCGCGGGCGCCGAGGTGCTGAAGCACGCGGAGCGCATCGCGGCCGGATACGCGGCGCAGTTCAAGGAGCGGCGTGACGCGATTCTGCCGGCGCTGCGCGCGAATGGGTTCGAGGTCGAGACGCCGCGCGCGACGCTGTACCTGTGGATTCCGTTGCCGGAGGGATTGGCATCGGCCGCCTTCCAGAAGCGCGCACTCGAAGACGTGGGCGTCGTAACGTTGCCTGGCAGTGCGTTCGGCGCCGGCGCCGAAGGATTCTTCCGCATTGCGTTGACCGTCCCGATCCCGCGCCTCATCGAAGCGACCGAGCGGTTGGGAAAGGTGCTCGCCACTGTTTGATCGTCAGGTAGAGCGACTTCCGATCGGCCGCGCGTGGCTGTGGACCGCGGCGATCCACGTCCTCGCGGTGGTTCTGTTCTTCACCGTGCAGTGGGCGGCGCCGTGGTGGAAGGGGACGTCAGTGCCAACTGAGCGGCGGGAAATGGGCGATACGCTGATGTTCATCCTGGGAACCCGTGAAGTGCGCGCCAAGGGTCCGACGATTGCGACGACGAAGCGTGAGCCCCCTCCGCCTGTCGCCGCGCCTTCGCCGCCCGACACAGCGCCCACACTCCCGGCCTACGACCCCAATGCCAACCGAGTGGCGCCAACCCCACAAGTCGGCGACGGCCGGTTGTGGGTGAGCCCGCGGCCGGGACTGCCGGCGGCGGTCGCCGACCAGATCTATGGCGATACCGCCGCCCAGCACACCGCAGCCATCGAACGACTCAAGGCGATGGTGGACTCGCTGAACGTGATCCTCGATCAGGAGCAGCGCGAGCGCCGGCGCCCGTCGTGGACGATCGGCGGCACGCCGAACAAACCGGAGTGGGGCATCGACTCGGCGTACATCCATGTCGCGGGGATCAAGATTCCGACGGCGGTACTGGCGTTGCTGGGCAACATGCTGCCGCAGGGCAATTTCGATGAGGCGATGCGGCAGCGTCAGCTCGACTATATGCGCGCGGACATCATGCAGGCGGCAGCGCGCGCGCAGTCGCTGGCGCAATTCCGCCGGTACGTGCGCGAGCTGCGCGAGCGCAAACAAGCGGAGCGCGACGCCGACGAACGCCGCCGCGCCCAGGACACCGTCAAAGCCGTTCCGTAGTGTATCTCGCCGCCGTCCTTCTCATTCTCCAGGCGCCGAGCCTCGACCGCACGGAGCAGCGAGTGCGGGCGGGCATTGCCGCCGCGCGCGAAGCGCAGATCACCTACCTGCAGCAGGTCGTCGACATCCCCAGCAGCACGCTGAATTTCGAGGGCGTGCGCAAGGTGGGTGCGGTGTTCCGCCTCGATACGGTGGTCGAACCCGCTGGGGCGAACTGGGTGCGGGAAGATTCCAGCGCGCGCGCGATCGGTGGAGCCGACATGAAGGGCGGGGACGTCGTAATTCTGTACGCTCTCAAGGCGCTGCAGACAGCGGGCGTGCTCCGCGACATGAACATCACGATCGTCTTCACCGGCGACGAGGAGCATCCCGGGGAGCCGCTCGCTGACGCGCGCCGCGCGCTCGTCGAGGCTGCGCAGCACAGCGATGTGGCGCTCGCGTTCGAGGCCGGCAACCGTTCTGATGCGACCGTCGCGCGCCGCGGCACCAGCGCGTGGCGTGTCATCGCGACCGGCCGCCAGGCGCATTCGGCGGGTGTGTTCGGCGACGCCGCGGGCTATGACATCGATTCACGCGGAGAACCGGAGCCAATTGATGCTGTCGGCGACGCCATTCCCCTGGGCTAAAGCCCGGGCTCGGCCACTACGCGCGCCCTTCAAGGGCGCCCGCTTACGCCGAGCCGGTCCTTCAGGACACGGGAAACGAACCCGGCGAGCGCTCTTCATTACTCTCATTGCTCTCGTCGCACCTCTAACCGCTCAAGACACCGCTCGCACGATCCTTCGCGCTGGGACCGTCCTCGACGGCCGTGGGGGCGTGCAGCACAACGTCGACATCGTCGTCGTCGGGAGTCGCATCGAGCGGATCGCCCCGCGCGGGCCCTTGCCGGCGGGGGCGCGGATCGTGGACCTGGGCGACCGCACCGTGCTGCCCGGGCTGATCGACGCCCACACCCATCCCGCCTGGTACTTCAATCGGAAAAACCGGCTGCACACCACGGACGACGGCGACACGCCGGCGCAGTCGATTCTTGCAGCGGCCGCCAACGCGTACGCGACGCTCAGGGCGGGCTTCACGACGATTCAGAGCGTGGGATCACGCAGCGACGTGGACTTGCGCGACTGGATCGCGACGCAAGGGCTGCCGGGCCCGAGGATTCTCACGTCGCTCGATCCTCTGATCGACCGCAGCCTCAGTCCCGATTCCCTGCGGGCACTGGTACGACAACACAAAGCCCAAGGTGCGGACCTCATCAAGATTTTCGCCTCGGGGAGCATCCGGGAGGGCGGGCAGCAGACGCTGTCCGACTCGCAGCTGGTGGCTGCGTGCGGCGAGGCGAAAACCCTCGGCCTGCGTACGCTGGTCCACGCGCACAGCGAGGCGGCGGTGCGTGCGGCGACGCTCGCGGGATGCACTGAGGTCGAGCACGGCCTCTTCGTGACGCAAGACGTGCTCACCCTGATGGCCTCGCGCGGAACGTACTTCGATCCGCAGTGCAGCCTGATATTCCGCAACTATCTCGACAATCGGGCCCGCTACGAGGGAATCGGCAACTACACCGACTCCGGGTTCGCGGTGATGGAGCGCGTCTTGCCGCTCGCGGCCGCGGACATTCGCATGGCGTTGGCGACGCCGGGGCTCAAGGTCGTCTACGGCACCGACGCGGTCGCTGGAGCGGACGGCCACAACGCCGAGGATTTGATTTGCCGGGTTGAGCGGGCGGGTGAACCACCGATGCACGCGATCGTGGCGGCGACGTCGCTCAATGCCGAAGGGTTGGGCCTTGCGGCGCAGATCGGTGCGATCGCGCCGGGGCTCGAGGCCGACATCATCGCGGTGGACGGGGACCCGCTGCACGACATCACCGCGCTGCGGCGCGTCAGCTTCGTGATGAGAGCGGGGCGCGTGGTCCGGAACGATGGTGTGAGGTCGTAGAACAAGTAGGGGCGCAGCATGCTGCGCCCCTACGCGCGACTTCCTGCCGCTACAGCCTTACCAACGTTCCGCGAATCTCCCCGCCTGGGTGCGCCTTCGTGTGGATGTTCACGTAACTCCGCCCTGCCCGAATAATTGCTAGG
>WNGR01024635.1_pt1 | contig 10366 bp, 8 predicted proteins | sample 5407581 | NCBI WGS metagenome assembly WNGR01 (sample SAMN13153383, study PRJNA577476) | soil metagenome | isolation source: 80 cm soil or saprolite under Garry oak tree replicate 2 | place: USA:California | collected 2016-06-15
CCGAGGTGCGCGGCCCGCTGCCGCAGGAGATCGCCTATGTGTTTCAGGAGAACGCGCTGTTTCCCTGGAGCACGGTGGTCGAGAACGTCAAGCTCGGCATGATGTTCCAGGGCGTTCCACGCGCCGAGCGCGAGACTCGCGCCAAGACATCGCTCGAAGCGGTCGGGCTCGCGGACTTTGCCGGTCATTATCCCGGCCAGCTGTCGGGCGGCATGCGCCAGCGCGCGGCGCTGGCGCGGGCGCTGAGCCTCGAGACCGGCATCCTGCTGATGGACGAGCCCTTCGGCGCGCTCGACGAGCAGACCCGGATGGTGCTCGGCGAGGACCTCTCCGTGCTGCTCGCGCGCACCGAAAAGACCATCGTCTTCGTCACCCACAGCCTCGGCGAGGCGGTGTTTCTCGCCGACCGGGTCGCGGTATTCTCGGCCCGGCCCGGCACGATCAAGGACATCATCGAGATCGAGGAGCCGCATCCGCGCAAGCCCGCTTTCATGACCTCGGAAAAATTCACCCGCCTGCGCAATCAGCTCTATGCGCTGCTGCACGACGAAATCCGCAAGGCGGTGATCGAATCCGCGGCGAGCGAGCGCGCCGCCGGCAGCAAGGCTGGGGGAGCTGGACTATGAGCGCACGAACCAGGCGCGACCGCAGCCGGCTCCTAAGTCGCGCCGTGCAGGCCTTGTTCGTCGTCGTGCTGGTCGGCGTGTGGTACGTCGCGACGACCTGGGGGCGCGTCAACCCGATCCTGCTGCCGAACCCGGTCCAGGTCTATTACGAGCTCACCGACGTGCTGCGCAGCGGCGAATTCGCCGGCGACCTCATGGTCACGCTCACGGAATTGGCGATCGCGTTTGCGATATCGTCCACGGCCGGAATCACGCTTGGCTATCTGATCAGCCGCTCGCACTACTTCATTCGGGTGTTCGAGCCGCTGCTGGCGGGGATCTATTCGGTCCCGATCATCCTGTTCCTGCCGCTCTATATCCTGTTCTTCGGGCTCGGCCCGCCGTCGAAGATCGCATTGGGCGCGAGCATCAGCTTCTTCCCGTTCATTCTGAACACCATTGCCGGCTTCGGCTATGTCGACCGCATCTTCATCCTCTCCGCGAAATCCATGGGCGCGTCGAATTTTCAGCTGTTCCGCTGGGTGCTGCTGCCGGCCGCCTTTCCCATCATCCTGACCGGCCTTCGGATCGGATTCACGGTCGCGCTGCTGTCGATCCTCGGCAGCGAGACCATCGCGTCGCTGTCTGGTCTCGGCCACCGGATCGTGCAGCTCGCCGAGGGGTTGGATACCGCGCGCATGTTCGCCTATGTCGCGTTTGCGGTCGCCATCGCGGCGTTCCTCAACACCGTCGTCTCGACTCTCGAAGCGAGGGGAAAACGGTAGAGCATGTTTCGTTTGCTTGGACACAACTATTCGGCCGTCATTGCCGGGCTTGACCCGGCAATCCATCTTTTTTCGCTTAAACCCTTTATGCGATGGACCCCCGGGTCAAGCCCGGGGGTGACGAATGTGGATGTGCAAACGCCAAATCAACTCGACCGGAGCATGCGGTAGATGTCGCGCGCGCTCGACATGCCTCGCACGAATGCGAGCGGCGAGCTTCGCCGCCGCATCAAGAAGGAGTTCTTGGCGCGGCCTGGCCTGGCGCGGCTCGGCGTCGTCATCCTCCTGTTCATCATCTGGGAGATCGCGGCGCGCTTCTTCGTCGACAAGATTTTCCTGAGCCCGCCGTCGCAGGTCTTCACCCTCCTGCACACCGTCTTCCAGACCCCAGGCGTGATGGCGGCCTTGCGCATCACGTTCTGGGAGCTTGCGGTCGCCTTCGTGATCTCGGTCGCCACCGGCCTCTCGGTCGGTCTTGCGCTTGGGCTGCACCGCTTCACGCACAAGAGCTTCATGCCGATCATCCTTCTGCTCTATGGCACGCCGCAGATCACGATCCTGCCGATCTTCATTCTCAATTTCGGCATCGGCCCGGCCTCGAAGATCGCCTTCGGGGTGAGCCATGGCATCTTTCCGATCATCGTGACTGTCGTCGCCGGCGTGCAGAACATCAAGCCGATCCTGCTTACCAGCGCGAAATCCATGGGCGCGAGCCGCTGGCAGATCTTCCGCTGGGTCATCTTCCCGCACATGATCCCGAGCTTCTTCGCCGGCATGCGGCTCGGCATGACTGGCGTGCTGCTCGGCGTGCTCTTGGCCGAGCTCTACGTGTCGACCGCGGGCATCGGCTATTTCACCAATTTGTTCACTCAGAGCTTCAACCCGACCAAGCTCCTCGGCCTCATCTCGGTGCTTGCCGCCATGGCGATCCTGCTCAACGAGTTTGTGCGGCGCCTCGAGTTGCGATCCAGCCGCTGGCGAGCGGATTGAGAGGAACACCCATGTCAGGCAAGCTGAGATTGACCGTCGCCTGTGGTGACTACGACATCATCCGGCCGCTGAAAGAGGGGCTGGTCGAGGCCGGCGGCATCGAGCTGGTGTTTCTCACCGACATGGGGCCGCGCGAGCGTCACTGGCGGCTGGCGCGCAAGCACGAGTTCGACGTCTGCGAGGAGAATGTCGGCGCCTATTTCATCGCCCGCGACCAAGGCCATCCGATCAGCGCGATCCCGGTCTTCCTGCATCGCCGCTTCCGCCACGGCTTCGTCTTCATCAACACCGCGGCCGGCATCAAGTCGCCGAGGGATCTGATCGGCAAGCGCGTCGCCGGCACCAACTTCATGCCCGCAGGCAACATCTGGATCCGGGGCATCCTCGAAGAGCATTACGGGGTGCCGTACAAGGAGCTGACTTGGGTCGTCGATCGCAGCGAGGACATCCCCTTCGATGCGCCCCCGGGGCTCAAGATCGAGATGAAGACATCGCCGAAATCGCTGAGCGACATGCTGGCCGACGGAGACGTGCCGGCGATGATCTCGCCGACCATCCCAAAACCCTTCACCTTGGGCGACAAAAGGATCGCCCGCCTGTTTGCCGACTACAAGAAGATCGAGATCGACTATTTCCGCTCGACTGGCATTTTCCCGATCATGCATGTCACCACGGTCAAGCAGGAGATCGTCGACAAATATCCATGGGCGACGACCAACCTGGTCAAGGCCTTCGAGCAGTCGAAGCAGATGGCCTATCGCCGTCTCGCCAATCCCCGCATGGTGCCGCTCGCCTGGGTGCGCACCGCAGTGGAGGAGCAGGAAGACATCCTCGGCCGCGATCCCTGGCAATATGGCCTCACCCCCGCCAACCGAAAGAATCTCGAAACCATCCAGCGCTACGTGCACCAGCAGGGCATGGTCGGCAAGACGAGGCCGCTCGACGACCTGTTCGACGATACCGATCTTGGGGATTCCGGCGGCTCGGAAGAATTCTAGCCGATGACCTTCCAGGAACGCCTCGCCGCGGTCTGCCGACGGATGCAGGAGGAGAAGCTCGACCTTCTCGTCGGCCTGCATGATGGCGCGCATTTCATCGAGAAGCCGAACCCGGTGATGGTGTTGAGCGGCTTCAAGTCGCTCGGCCCGGCGGCCGTGCTTCTCCGCCCCGACGGCAGGTCAGACCTCTTCGTCACGCCGCATTGGGACGCCGAGCGGGCGGCCGAATGCTGCCCCAAGTCGCGCGTCGTCGGAACCGGCGATATCGTCGAGGGGATCGCGAGCCAATTCAGCACGAACGCTCGCTCGGCAAATTCCATCGGCATTGCCGGCCTGCGCTTCCTACCGTCGCAACTCGCGGCCCGTATCACCGCCGCGCTGCCCCAGGCGCGGACCGCGGATATGATCGTCTTCGATGCCGCGCGCACGAAGACCGCCGACGAGATCGCCCATGCCCGCGCCGCCGCGCGCATCGCCGAGCGGGGCTATGAGCGGCTGATCGAGATCGCGCGTTGCGGAATGAGCGAGGATGAGCTTGCGGTCGAGCTCAAATGGTACATGAAGACGCTCGGCGCCGAGGACAATTTCCTCATGCTCTGCGCCGGCCCGCACAATCGCGCCGTGGCGCCCTCGACCGGCCGCAGGCTCGAGATGGGCGACATCATCCTGGCCGAGATCACGCCGAGCTGTCGTGGCCAGCTCGCGCAGATTTGCCGGACCGTGGTGATCGGCCGCCCGTCCGCGGAGCTCGCGCGCAAATACGAGCTGGTGGTGCGCTCGATGAATCATGGCATCGCCGCCGCCGTCCCCGGCGCCGCCATGTCGGACGTCTGCCACGCCATCAACGCCGTGCTCGACGCCGAGGGTTATGGCGAATTCTGCCATCCGCCGCACATTCGGCGCCGCGGGCATGGCCTCGGCTTCGGATCGGTGCGCCCAGGCGATGTCAGCCTCGACAATCCGACCGTGCTCGAGCCCGACATGGTCTTCATGATCGGATACCTGTTGTGCGGAGAGCCGGTCGTGATGACGCCGCGGGGCGCACAGCCGTTGACCGAGCAACAGGCGGCGCTGGCCATGGTCGAGAATTAGCGCGCGTTCCGGTGGGTTTGATTCAGCCGTTGCAAACCGAGATGCGTCACCCCCGGCTTGACGCGGGGGTCCATCTTCTTCGCAAGAAGTTTTGCGAATAAGATGGATTGCCGGGTCAAGCCCGGCAATGACGACCAAATGCTGCGTCAAGACAAACGGAAAACGCTCTGCGCGCAGCGTTGGGGATTGCGATCGTGCTCACCGTCCATCCGACCTTGCTGATTGGACCTTCCGACTGGCAGCCCGAGCGCATGCCGAAAGAGGAGTTTGCCCGGCGGATCGAGGCGCTGTGGCAAGCTCATCCGGCGGCGTCGCGCGCGATCGTCCATGGCGACAGCGCGCATCACGCCGAGCTCGCCTATCTGACCAACCTCGTCCCCAAGCTTGAACCGGCGGTGGCGCTCATCTCGCGCACGGGCGCGCGGCGGCTGTTCGTCGGCGGTGGTCCGAACATGCTCGGCGCCTCCCGGCCCCTGACCTGGATCAGCGATCTCTTCCCACTCAAGGAGCTGGGCCAGGCCATTGCCGCGCCGGCGACCGCAGCCGCTGACGGTCGCGCCGAAAAGTCGAACACGCTGCTGATCGGCCTGGGCAACATGTCCACCACGCTTCGCAACACCATCATGGAGGCGATCGGCCGGGCCGATGCCACGCAGGATGCGACGCCAAAATTGTGGGCGCTGATGCGGCCAAAATCCTCCTGCGGGCTCGCCGCCATCCGCGAGAGCTGCGCTGTTCTCGGCGCTGCGATGGGGGCGATCGGCGAGGCCAAGCGCGCGGGCGCGGGAGCGACTTCGGCTGTCCTGGCAGGCGAACGCGCGGCCAATGCCTGCGGCGCGCAGGATGTGCGCACCTTGTTCAGCGTGAACGGCGGCCGCACGCTGCAGCCATTCGACGCATTGATCGACCGGACCATCGACCCGCTGCAGGTCTACGTCGCCGTCAGGCGGTTCAACTACTGGGCCGAGGGCTTCGCCCTCCTGTCGGAGCGGCCCACTAGCGCAGCGGACAAGGCGGCCGAGCTCTTGCGCCTCGCGCTCACTGCGACCAAGGCCGGCGCGGTCGCTGCGGAGGTGACGGCGCTGGTCGCGGCCGCGATGCCGCCCTACTCCTGCCACCTGGTCACGGAAGGATCGCTCGCCAATTCCATCGGGCTCGCGCTTGAAGAGCCGCCTCATACCGACCTTGGCGCGACCTGGCCCTCCGCTGTCATTGCCCGCGAAGGCGGGCAATCCAGTAATCACCGAACGTCGTTTGATGCATGGTCGTGCAGCCTCGCGGGTCCGGTTACTGGATGCCCCGCCTTCGCGGGGCATGACAGCGCTGGTACCTTCGAAGAAGGCGACGTCTGTTCGCTGAAGGTCGGCATCACCGACGGTGCCGGAGAGCACGCCATCGTCTCGGCGATGGCTGCGGTGCGCGGCGGCGGCAACGAGCTGCTCTGGTCAGGGCACGGCTGAGATCGACAACACCCGAACGAAAGAGGACCTCTCATGACCTCCGGCGCAACCGCGGCCAAACCCCACCGCATCGATGTCCATCATCACATCGCCCCGCCCCGCTATATCGAGGAGATGAAATCGCTGCTGCAGCCGCCGACCTTGGCCTGGACGCCTGAACGATCGATCGAGGACATGGATAAAGCCGGGGTCGCGACCTCGATCACATCGATCACGACGCCCGGGGTGTGGATCGGCGACCATCCGCAGGGGCGCAGGGTCGCGCGCGACTGCAATGATTACGCGGCGAAGCTCGTCGCCGATCATCCCGGCCGCTTCGGCATGTTCGCGGCGCTGCCGCTGCCCGACACCGAGGGCAGCCTGCGCGAGATCGAATACGGGCTCGACGTGCTCAAGGCCGACGGCATCGGCCTGTTCACGAGCTACCGCGACAAGTGGCTCGGCGACCCGGCCTTCGAGCCGGTGATGGCCGAGCTCAACCGGCGCAAGGCGCTGGTCTACACCCATCCGGAAGCGCCGCTGTGCTGCCGCGGCCTCATTCCCGGCATCAACGAAGCCGTGATCGAATACGGCACCGACACCACGCGCGCGATCGCGCGCATCCTGTTCACCGGCACCGCCACGCGCTATCCCGACATCCGATGGATCTTCTCGCATGGCGGCGGCACGCTGCCGATGCTGGCCGAGCGCCTGGTCAGGGCCGGCCTGCTCAAGCACCTCGCGCCCCACGTGCCGAACGGGGTGATGGCCGAGCTGATGCGATTTCATTACGACGTCGCCCAGATCGCCCACTCGATGGGGCTCTCCGCGCTGACCGAGCTGGTGCCGCTCTCGCAAATCCTGTGGGGCACCGACTTCCCGTTCCGGCTGGGCACGGAATATCTGCAGCCGCTCGCCGAATTCTTCAGCGCCGGCGACCTGCGCAAGGTCGAGCGCGAGAACGCGCTCGACCTGCTGCCGCGATGGAAGTAGGGCGGGTCAGATTAGCCGAAGGCGTAACCCGCCGCTCTTCCGAGCGATGGCGGATTGCGCTTCGCCAATCCGCGCTACGTGCTACGGAGGTGTTGGGCAGCCGCGCGAAATTCTGCTATTCTCCCATCCAACCAATGCACGGCGACAGCCACGAATAGCGGAGATCGACCCATGAAGACGCTGGTCTTGGAAACCACTTCCCCGTTCCAGGGGCTGCCGGAATTGGTGGCCTATGCCGAAGGCCTGTTCGAGAACGAAGGCCTCACCATCGAATGGGCCGAACGGGACGAGGCCGGGGTCAAAGTCGCCGACACGTCGCTGACCGATGTGAAGGGCGCCGATCCCTTCGTCAGCCATGGCTCGCTGCTCGAAGTGGGCAAGGCCGACATGTACAATGCCTGCGAATGGGGGAACTACTGCCGTGTCGGAGCGACCGGCATCGGCAGCCGCCAGGTCGGCCGCCGCGGCATCGTCACCTACGGCGCCATCGCGGTGCGGCCGGATTCCCCGGTCTACACCCCCCAGCAGCTCGCAGGCCGCAGGGTCGGAGTGCCGTTCTATGCCGGCACCCATTATCTCGCGCTGCATATGCTCGAGGGCTTCCTGCCGCGCGATCTCATCCAGGTCTGCCGCGCCCCGACCGGCTCGCGCAACCGGTTCAATCTCATGATGCAGGGCGAGATCGAGGCCACTACGCTGACCGAGCCCTACATCACGCTGGCGGAGAAGAAAGGCTGCCGGATCATCTGCTCGGCCTTCTATCACGGGACCGAGGTCGCCTCCGACAGGGTCGACGCCGAGACCTACCGCGCCTTCAACCGGGCGGTGCGCGAGGCGGTACGCCGCATCAATGCCGACAAGCGCGGTTACCTCCACTATTTCATCGACTATCACAAGGCCAAGGACCCGGAGATCGGAACGCTGAAGCCCGAGGATCTTCGTGAAAGCCGCATCGTGGTCTGCGATCCGGCGCCGATTCCCGCCGACGAGCTGCAGCGCACCTACGAGTGGGTGAAGAGCTGGGGCATGCTGGAGGAAACGGAGTCGCCCTCCCAGCTCGTCAACATGAATGTGCAGACCCACGCGCATGTGGCGGCCGAATAGGCCATCACAAGAGACTGATGGAACCGGCAGAGCAGCAGGAGCCAAAGGTCATCGGCGCTTCGGTTCCGCGTCTCGAGGATGATCCCCTCGTCCTCGGACGCGGATTGTTTGCGGCAGATGTGTCGTTTCCCTTGCAGCTTCACATGCGCGTCGTGCGTTCCCCGCTCGCGCATGGGCGCATCCTCGCCGTCGATGTCGCCAAAGCCTTGTCATGCGCAGGGGTCGTCGCGGCCTGGACCGGCGACGATCTTGCCGATCTTCCTCCCATCGACTTCCGCGACGACCGGGTGGAAAAACTCGTTCCCTATCGGCAGCCGCTCTTGGCGCGCGGTCGCGTGCGCTATGTCGGCGAGCCGGTCGCGGTTGTCTTCGCGCAGGATCCCTACCAGGCCGAGGACGCCGCCGAAGAGGTCAAGATCGAGCTCGATGCCTTGGCGCCGGTGATGGCGGCCGACGACGAGCCGGGCGAATTCGAGCCTGGCCTTTCGACCGCGCCGATGATCATCGAAAAGAATTACGGCGACATCGATGCCGCGTTCCAGTCCGCGCACGCGATCGTCGAGCTCGATCTTTCGGTCGGACGCCATTCGGCGGTCCCGCTCGAGACCCGCGGCGCGATCGCGCGTTACGATCCCGCCCGCGATATTCTGGAGCTTCATGGCGCCGCCAAGGTCCCCCACCGCAACCGCGAGCAGATCGCCCGCATCCTGTCACGGCCGCTTTCGTCCGTGCATCTCTTCGAAGGGCACGTCGGGGGTGGCTTCGGGGTGCGAGGCGAACTCTATCCCGAGGACGTGCTGGTTTGCCTCGGGGCCTTGCGGCTGGGCCGGCCGGTCAAGTGGATCGAGGACCGCCAGGAACATTTCGTGGCGGCCAACCACTCCCGCCAGCAGCGGCACAAGATCCGCGCCGCGGTCGATGCGCAGGGGCGCATTCTCGGCATCGAAGACGCGTTCTTCCACGATCAAGGCGCCTATGTGCGCACTCACGGCGCGCGCGTGGTCGATCTCACCGCCGCAATGCTGCCCGGTCCCTACCGGGTCCCGGCCTACAAGGCCGCCGGCCATTATCGCCTGACCAACAAGACTCCCGCCGCGACCTATCGCTCGCCCGGGCGATACGAAGGCACCTTCATCCGCGAACGGCTCGTCGATGCGATTGCCGAGCGCATGGGGATCGACCGCGTCGAGGTGCGGCGCCGAAACCTGATCGACAAATCCGAAATGCCGTTCGAGCGGCCGCTCGCCGCGCTCGGCGACGACGTGGTTCTCGATTCGGGCGATTATGCGGGGCTCCTCGACAAGACTCTCGATCGTCTCGGATGGGCCAGGCTTCAGGCGGGACTGGCGCAGCGCCGCCGCGGCGGCGAAGCGGTCGGCGTCGGCCTCGCCATGTTCGTCGAGAAAAGCGGCTTGGGTCCGAGCGACGGCGTGAAGATCGCGGTCGAGCCGACGGGCGATGTGGAAGTCGTCACCGGAGGCGCCTCGCTCGGCCAGGGTTTCGAGACCGTGATTGCGCAAATCTGCGCCGAGACCCTCGGCGTCGACTATCGCCGCGTTCGCGTCGTGCATGGCCGGACCGACCGCATCGAGCATGGCCTCGGCGCGCATGCGACCCGGGCGACGGTCATGACCGGCTCGGCCACGTATGTTGCGGCCATGAAGGTGCGGACCTTGGCGCTCGACATCGGATCGCAGCTGTTGCAGATGCGCGCCGATGAGCTGACGGTCTCCGCCGGCCGGGTCATGCGCAAAACCACGCCAGCGGGTCCGTCGCTTGAATTAGGCGAGATCGCAAGCAAGCTCGGCCCCGGCTCCGAGCTCTTGAACGGCCGCGCGCCAGGACTTGCGGCCGAGGGCTGGTTCCACACCGAGCACATGACCTACCCCTATGGCGTGCACGTCGCCATCGTCTCGGTCGACACCGAAACGGGCGCGGCCAAGGTCGAACGTTATCTGATCGCCTATGACGTGGGCCGCGCGGTCAATCCGATGCTGGTCGAGGGCCAGCTCGTCGGTGGCTTCGCGCAAGGCCTGGGCGGCGCCCTGTCCGAGGAATTCGTCTACGACTCGCGCGGCGAGCCGCTGTCGACCACATTCGCCGACTATCTGGTCCCGACCGCGGGCGAAGTCCCGCCCGTGGATGTGCTCATCACCGAAGACGCGCCGAGCCCGCGCAATCCGCTCGGCCTCAAGGGCGCCGGCGAAGGGGGCATCAATGCCGTCGGCGCCGCCATCGCCTCGGCCATCGATGACGCCCTCGGGCGGCCAGGCGCGATCTGCCGTCTTCCCGTGACCCCCGCGCGGCTGCGGGAGCTCATCCGTGGGCGCTCGTAGGTCGTAGGATGGGTTGAGCGGAGC
>WNGR01022307.1_pt1 | contig 10365 bp, 13 predicted proteins | sample 5407581 | NCBI WGS metagenome assembly WNGR01 (sample SAMN13153383, study PRJNA577476) | soil metagenome | isolation source: 80 cm soil or saprolite under Garry oak tree replicate 2 | place: USA:California | collected 2016-06-15
GTTAGCCGCTTCGATGTGGGCATGACAATGCGGCACGCGAAAATGCGCTAGCCTCCCAAGCTGTCGGGCTCCAGTATCGCGCGGGCTTTCATGGAATCGGTCGTACGCGAGTGTTTGTCGTGGAGGAAAATGGCGAGCTGGTGTCGCACCGATTCACCTTGCGAGGCTGCGACCTCCTCGAACAGAGCATGCTGAACGTCTTGCGGCAAATTGCTCCAGATCCCAACGACGGCTTCTCCCAGAGCGCGGGAGAGCTTCTCCTTCATCTCTGCCGTCAGCTCATCCATGACGCTTCTCCCAAATTTCGTCCGTTTGGATGCAATTTATCTTCTTTGCATGAATCCTTTCATGCGATGGACCCCCGGGTCAAGCCCGGGGGTGACGAGGTGGGTGGGCAATGGCTGAACCAGGTAGACCGAACGTGTTCTAGTGACGCGCACCCGCGTCGACGCCGATCTCTCCGCTCTTCTCCAAAAAAGCGTGGCCAAGACAGGCAAGGACGTCGGCCATGAGCTTCGATTGCTCGGTGTCCGGTGCGAGCAAAATGAGCTCGGCAAGGCTCTCGGCCATCCTTGCCGCCAGATCAGCGAGATCGGCGCCCTCGCGGTCCAGGTGCTTCTGGACCAACTCGTTGATATCGCAGTGCAGGCAATCGGTCATGGCATGCCCTTTAGCGACGCGGTTTTACTGGTCGGCGGCATTATACCAGTCTTGGTCAAGATCGACACGCTCCAGGCCGGCTCGAACCCTGTCTCCAGGCCGAAGTTCCATCGGAACCGAACAATTCGGGCAGGAGTTGTCTGGTATCGGCGGGTTTGGAGTTGGGCGCGAAACGAGAAAGGACATGTCATGCGGATAGTCACGCGGACGATGGTTGCGCTCGGCTTTGTCGGCGCCATGGCCGTTGCCAGCCCGAGCCCCAGCCTGGCGCAGGGCGTCTACTTTCAGGCTCCGGGTGTCGAATTCGGGATAGGCCGGCCCTGGTACCGTGATCGTTACTACAGGCCCTATGCCTACGACTACGGGTCCTACGCCTATATGAGGCCGCGTCCGTACTGGGACGGGCGGACTTACGGGCGCAGCCAGGGTCGTTACTGGCGGCCCAACCGGGTGCCGAGCTGGGACTGATCTCGGCATGAGCATGCGCGCGCCCTCCCGGCCGCGGTCGGACGCCCGTTCGGAGCGGCGGGAGGGCGGTGCTCGAATGCCGGGCGCTATCCGGCAAGTGTCGGCTTCAAGGAACCTGCCCGGAAGGCATTTGTGCCTTGGGGCAGCGCTCTTTTTGCTTATGGCCGCTGATACGCAGGCGCAGAACCGCGACGAGCTTCTCCCGCCCAGCGCTTTTGCCGGCATCAACGATCTGCAGGCGCGCTCGCGGGCGCTGTTCGCGGAAGCCTCCAAAGTCATCATGAGCCCGCGCTGCATGAACTGTCACCCGGCCGGCGACCGTCCTCGGCAGGGCAACGATCGCCATCCCCACATGCCGCCGGTCACGCGCGGCGACAACGGCGGGGGCGTGCCTGGCAATACCTGCCGCGCATGCCACACGGACCGCAACTTCACGATCGCCGGGGACAATACCAGCTATCAAAGCATCCCCGGGCATCCGCGGTGGGGCCTGGCGCCGATCGAAATGGCATGGGAAGGGAAGTCGCGGGGCGAAATCTGCGCGCAGCTGAAGGATCGCAACCGCAATGGCGGACGCGACTTGGCGCTGCTGCAGGAGCACCTCGCGAAGGATGATTTGATCGCCTGGGGCTGGACTCCCGGTCCCGGACGCCAAGGCGTGCCAGGCACGCAGGCGCGTTTGGGTGAGTTGATCCAAGCATGGATCGACACCGGGGCCCAGTGTCCTTGAAGCATCCATTTAGTTGGCAAAAGGGCAACGCATCCGAACTCGTAGGGTGGGCGAAGGTGCGTCCTTGGGCGATCAGCCGCCTTTGCCGGTCGCGAGCAGTCTCCTGACGTAGCGCCGGCAGGCGGGCCATCTTCCTATGAGCCGGATCCTTCACGAAGCAGCCCTTCGAAGATCGTGCCCCGGTCGAATCCCAGGCGGGCGAGCCTGAAGCTGATGCTGGTCTTCAACACGCCAAATCCATAGACCACGCTGCGGCGAAAATTGATGGAAGAGGCCTCCGGAAAGTAGCTTGTCGGAGAAGAGATTTCGCCGATCCTGAACCCCCTGTAGATCGCCTGCGATAACATTTGATTGTCGAATACAAAATCATCCGAGTTGCGCTCCAAGGGAAGGGCTTCGATGACCGACCGCGTGAAAGCTCGATATCCCGTGTGATATTCCGACAGTTTCTGTCCAAGAAGGATGTTCTGGACGAATGTCAGCGCGCGGTTCGCAATATATTTGTATCGAGGCATGCCGCCGGCGATCGCGCTCGTGCCGAGAATGCGCGAGCCCAGGACGACATCGAACAATCCCGAGCACAGCATGGAGGCCATCGGCAGCAGCAATTTCGGGCTGTATTGGTAGTCCGGGTGCAACATGATGACGATGTCGGCGCCTCGTTCCAGCGCGAAGTGATAGCAGGTCTTCTGGTTTCCGCCGTAACCCTTGTTCTTGCCATGCGCGACTGAAAAAATGCCCAGTTTCCTTGCCACCTCCAAGGTGTCGTCCGTGCTCGCGTCGTCGACCAGGACGACGTCGTCGACGACGTGTGAGGGGATCTCGTGAAACGTGGTTTCGAGCGTCCGCCCTGCATTATAGGCGGGCAGCACGACGCAAATCTTATGGTTTGCGATCATGCGAAAGACTATCATGCATGCCGATCCAAGGGCCACCTTGGGACGTTGCGTCGATGGAATGAGAAAGCACCGGTCCGTGGGTGACAGGAACGGCGAAGGGCTCTCCGCCTTGTTCGGCAGGCCCGAGCAGATTGCGGTCGAGCGCGGCCTGGCCGAGTTTCGATCCGGACGGCCGGTGATCGTGACCAGCGCGGGCGGCTGCGTCATGGGGCTGCCGGTCGATGGTCTCGACGAGGCGCGGCTGGCCTTCTTTCGGCGGCTGTGCGCGCCAGCGCGACCGCACCTGGTCGTCACGGCGCCGCGCGCGCGCGTGCTCGGGATCGAGGCTGCCGGACCGGTCGGGCTTGCGATCGGCGACGGGGTCGGCGCAGCGGCAATCCTGTCGGTTGTCGCCGAAGCGCCGGTCGAGCGCAGCTTCGCCATTGTCCCGGCCGGAGCCGCGGCGCAAGCCGCGGTCGAGCTTGCCAAGCTCGCGCAGCGGCTTCCGGCGCTGCTGGTCGCCGAGGGCACCGAAACGGCCTCATGCGAGCCGCCCCTGGTCACGGTCTCGGCCGCCGCGGTCGGTGAGTTCCGGCAGGCGGCCATCGCCTCGCTCGCGGTCGCCGCCGAGGCGAGCGTGCCGCTCAATGGCGGATTGCCGGCGCGCTTCGTGATCTTCCGCGATGCCATCGGCGGCACCTCGGTGGCGCTGATCGTGGGGGAGCCCGATTTCGCCCGGCCGGTGCCGGTGCGCCTGCACTCGGCCTGCCTGACCGGCGACGTCTTCGGGTCGCGCCGCTGCGACTGCGGCGATCAGCTCCGGCTGGCGCTCAGCCGCCTCGACGTCGAGGGCGGCGGCATCATTCTTTACCTGGAGCAGGAGGGCCGCGGGCTTGGACTGGCGAACAAGATGCGCGCCTACCGGCTGCAGGACGCAGGCCTCGATACTCTCGACGCCAACACGGCGCTCGGCTTCGACGACGATGAAAGGGAATATGGAATTGCGGCGCGCATGCTGCAGATGCTCGGCTGCACGCGGGTCCTGCTGCTGACGAACAACCCGGTGAAGCTCGACGGCCTTGCCCGGGCAGGGATCGACGTTTCCGGACGAATTGCGCTGCAGGGGCCGATCAACGCCGACAACCGGCGCTATCTCACCGCCAAGGCGACACGCGCCGGACACAAGCTCGATCACCTCGCGACAACGCTCGCCGAAGGCGGACCGCTCGGCGGCGACGAGAGCCCGTAGTGCTCGATGGTCCGGCGAAAGGGGGGCTCGCATGATCGACGGCAAGGCGCCTTGCGCCTACAGCCTGACCGCGCGCGCGCTGCACTGGATCACGGCGGCGCTGGTCCTGACCACGATCCCGATCGGCATCGTGATGGCGACCGAGACCGCCGCTGCAGGATTTCCTCTACGATCTGCACCGCTCGCTCGGGGCCGTGATCATCCCCCTCATCGTCGTGCGGCTCGGCTACCGTTTGACGCACCCGCCCCTGCCCTTGCCCGACGACATCCCGCCGATCCAGCAGCTCGCCGCGCACGCCACCCACTGGGGCCTCTATGCGCTGCTGCTCGTGCAGCCATTCGTCGGCTGGGTCGCCACCTCCGCCTATGGGGCGCCGATCATGGTGTTCGGATTGTTCCAGCTGCCGCCGATCTGGCCCAAGGACCAGCCATTCTCCGAGTCTCTTTTCGTGGTGCACCAAGTGATCGGTCTTACCATCGCTTGCCTCGCGGCGGCGCATATCGGCGCCGCGCTTTATCATCATTTCGTGCGCAACGACCGCGTCCTCATGCGCATGATCACCGGCTGATCGCTGCCGCGCCGGCAGATGAAACCGGGAGAGATTCGCTGGTCGAAGGGCACCACCTCTTAACCTCCCCCTGAAAGGGGGGAGGACAGGCGCGCGACGCGCGCCAGGTGGGGGTCCCGTCTCTCCGCACGCACCGCGCTCTTGGAAAGAGGAACCCCCACCTGGTCGCCTTCGGCGACCGTCCTCCCCCTTGCAGGGGGAGGTTTGGCATCGTGGCCCCTCGCTTGCGGGCAAAGCCGAAAAGGCACATGCTGACCCGCCCATCCGGGGGGACATGGGCCACGATCTGTCGCTGAAATGGGTCGACTGTTCCGAACACCGTTCCGCATGATCGATCAGCAGGCTGCCGTCGGCACGGCGAGGGGCCGAAGCTCATTCGCTGTCCAGGCGCCAGTCGCGGCATGGCGTTCCTGGCTTCCGCCCCTCCTCGTCTGCGGCGGCGCGGGATTGCTGTCGGTCATCCTGGGGCCCGACGACTACTGGGATCTGCGCTATTATCACCTCTATGCCCCCTGGACCTATCTGCACGACCGCTACCTCTACGACATCGGTCCCGCCCAAGAGGAGGGCTTCCTCCTCCCGGTTGCGGACTTTCTGTTCTATGGGCTGATCTCCTCGCCCCTCAATGAAACCCCGCGCATCGTCGCCTTCATCATGGGAGCCGTGCACGGCATCAATGCCGCGTTGATTCTCGCGATCGCCTGCCATGTCCTTCGTCCGCTCTGGCTCATCGAACGTTCGGTGCTCAGGGCAGCGGCCTTCCTGATGGGCGTCTCCGGGGCCGGGTTCATATCTCTGCTCGGGACGACGACCAATGATCTCACCAGCTCGCTGTTCGTGCTGGGCTCGCTGTTCGGCGTTCTCAAGGTTGCCGAACCGGCAAGCGAGCGCCGAACTTGGCGCGGAACTTGGGCCGCCTTTGCATGGGCGGGATTGTCGGGCGGCATCGGAATCGCGCTGAAATATACGTCGGCCGTATTCATGCCCGGCCTCGGCGTCATCGCTCTGCTTGCGGCGCTGCGGCGCAGGACTGCGGGCGGCCTCATTGCCTACGGCGTCGCGGCCGGGGTGGGATTTTTCGCGGTCGCGGGACATCACATGCTCACTCTTTGGCGCGATTTTGGAAATCCGATATTTCCCTACCTCAATCAGATCTTTCAATCGCCGTATTGGGAACCCAAAGCCATTCACGAGGCACGGTTCCTGCCGCATGATCTCTGGCAGCTCATTGCCTTTCCTTTCTATTGGACGGAAACCGGCGCCTATGTCGTATCTGAGCCGCCGCTTCGCGACTGGCGCGGCGCGATCGCCTACGTCGCTGTGGCTGCCGGATTGCTGGCGCTGGCGGCGAGCCGGCTTCGCGGCGAGGATCGTCGGGCCCGCGTATTCGCGCAAACACCCGGCCTCGGTCTCGTCCTGGCCTTCGCCGCGGTGTCCTACTTCACCTGGGTGCTCGGCTTCGCCTATTACAGATACGCCGTGCAGCTGGAAATGCTCACTGGCGTGGTCACGATGGGAGCATTGATCTGGCTGTTCGAGGATCGCCGGCTGCGGGTCGTGGTCGCGCTCGTGGCGCTGGCGATCGCCGGCGCCACCACCGTCTATCCCGACTGGGGCCGCAGGCGGTATGAAGATCGCTACATCGATGTCCAGGTGCCGCAGTTGCCGGCGAACAGCGTCGTCCTGGTTGCCACTTGGGATCCGGTCGCATATTTCATTCCATACGCCGAGCCGAGCGCGCGATATCTGGGGATCGAGAACAATTATCTGGCGCTGTCCCAGAACAACAAGCTCGCATCCGAGGTCAAGCGGATCATGCGGACACCAGGACCACCGAAGTTCGTTCTCAGCGTCAACGAATTCAACAGCAACGAGCTCAACAGCCTGCTGGGGCAATTCGGCCTGAAACTGGGCGCTCTGCCCTGTCAACCCATCCGGTCGAACCTGGGGAGGAGGAACCCGTTGAGCCTTTGTCCGGTGGCCGCCGAATGAGGACACTGCCCACGTCGCTTCTCCTTGACAGAAGCGTTCCGACCACCGACCTTGGAGGGGAAGGAGCGCGCTCGAGGCCTTCGTCATGGCTCGCAAGTTCCTGATCGCAGCAGGCTCGCTCGCCGCTGTGGTTTTCTTTCAGCCTTGCGCGATGGCCCAGTGCTCTCGATCATCGGCGGCCGGCGCTTCGACGCCCGCCGCCTCCCCCGCTCCATGGAGGCATGCAATGGCAAAAAAAACCAGGGCTTCAACGACGGCACGCACGACCGCAAAGAACGCGGGGAAGCCGGTCACGAGCAGTAGAACCCGGGCGGCGGCCGCGGCGGCAGGGCCGTCGGACGAGGAACTCGACCTGCGCGATCGGTTGAAGGCAGGGCCGCGCCGTCAGGCGGGGCCGCCGCTCAGCGGCGACATGCCCGAGCGGGCGCCGATGCGAGCGCTCAGGGAGGAAGTGGTGCCGGACCCGACGGACCCCAAGGAATAAGGGAGCGCGGACATGCCGCTCACACTGGTCCAGAACCTGGGGCTCGACGACACGGCCACCAGCGAGCGCACCTCGACCATCTGCGAGCCCACTGCGGCCGCCAACGACCGCCAGCTCATGATGACCGGAAACTGGTTCGCCTCGACCTCCACCGATGCCGGGGCGAACTGGACCTTCCTCGACCCGTTTACCCGCTTCCCGGCGTCGGCGGGCGGCTTCTGCTGCGACCAGATTGTGCTCTTCAACCCGCGCCACCGGATCTGGATTTGGCTGCTGCAGTACATCTCGACCGCCAATGGCGACAACATCTTCCGGCTTGCGGTCTGCCGCGAAGCGCAGTTCGGCAACTGGTACTACTGGGACTTCGCCCCCAAGAACCTGAACGCCGCCTGGAAGAAACAGTGGTTCGATTACCCGGACATGGCGTTCACCAACGAAAACCTGTTTGTGACCTTCAACGTCTTTCTCGGCAATGCCTGGGAACGCGCGGTCGTGTTCCGGTTCCCGCTCGCCACGCTCGCCTCCGGCGCCGCGCTCGGCTACCGCTGGTGGTCGACGACGGGCAACGGCTCGATCAGGCTCTGCCGCGGACCGAGCGCCACCATGTACATGGGCAGCCACAACTCGGTCAGCCAGATCAGGGTGTTCCAGTGGGCGGACACCTCCACCACCATCGCCTGGACAGACGTCAATGTCCGTCCCTGGACTGCGGGGGCCTACTCGGCTCCCGGCCCTGGCGGCGTAAACTGGCTCGGCCGCCTGGACCCGCGAATTACCGGCGCCTGGGTCGGCAATGGCACGATCGGCTTCATGTGGTCTGCGAACCGGGACACCAACCACCCCCTGCCGTATATTCGCGTCGCGCGCCTCAAGGAGACCACAAAAGCCCTCATCGACGAACCGGACATCTGGAGCCGCCTATCGGCATGGGCCTATCCCGCGGCGGCGGCGAACTCGCAAGGCGCGGTCGGGATCAGCAGCTTCTATGGCGGCGGCACGCGCCATCCGGGCCACGTCGTGGGCGTAAAGACCGCGACCGGCTGGGATACGCAGCTGTCGAGGACCAGCACCGATGGGCCCCCCGACCAATCCTGGGGTGATTACCTTTCCTGCCTCGCCCACCATCCGGACGGGACCCAGTGGGTCGCATCGGGGTATACGCTTCAGGGCGGGACCTCGCGCAAGAACATCGAGCCGCGCTACGTCCGATTCCACGGCTAGCCCGCTGCTTGCCGGCATGATTTGACGACTCGAAAGCGACCGGCCCGAAGGCCGGCCGCTACTGTTCCGGTGGTCTCGACTCAACTCGGCCAGCCACTGTCCCGCTGCAGCGCGCCGCGGATGTGGATGTCGGGATCCGAGCCGATGTACTTGCCGCGGGTGTCGTACACGTCGAATGACGGGTTCATGCTGTTCTTCTTCGTCGCCGCCAGCGAACCGGTGGCGGTGCCGAGGATGATTGCCAGGGCAATCGCGGTCTTGCTGAACATGGTCGTATCTCCTGCTGATGTTGTCGCTCACACCTTCTTGGTGTGCTCGTACCTTAAGCCGCGAATGCTTCAGGTAAATCAGCCTGACGTCCCGCCGAATCGATCCACGAAGGCCGGCGAGAGGCGTAAAAAGCCTTGTCCGCCATGCACTGTTGGCACTCGGCGCAGCAGCCAGGGGGAGATGCTTTGGTCCCGGGACTGAAGGATCGCTTGGACCGTGCGACCTTTTTCAGGATGCCACCCTGCGCCAGACGCTCGCCAGCCAGGGCTGCTGTTCGCACGGCAGGCCGGCAGGGCGGTAATAATGGGTCAGCTCGACGAAGCCCGCAGCTGACACATAGCGGCGCCAAGTCTCCAGATCATGATATACGCCGTAGCACCCGCGGTTCCAGCCTTCATCGTTATGGCCGCGCGGATTCGAGCTGAACAGCACGCCACCCGGTTTCAGACTTGCGCGCAGTTCCAGCAATACGCGCGGCAACTCCTGGCTTGGTACATGAAACAGCGCGGCGTTGGCGAACACGCCATCGAAATGGCCGTGCGGTAGATCGAGCTTGAGGAAATCCTGCTGCCATACTTCGCAGCCGCTGTGGGCGCGCGCCATTACGGCGAAGTGCGCGGCGCCTTCCAAACCTACCGCGATGTGGCCGAGTCCGGCAAACACCTTGAGGTCGCGCCCGGGGCCGCAGCCAAAATCGAGTATCGTGAAAGGCGGCTTACCATCGATGTGTTGCAACAGCGCCGCGATGTTTTGGCCGACGTCGTGATCGCGCGTGCCTTGCCAGAACTCTTCGGCACGCTGATTGTAATGCTCCAGCGTCAGGTGGGCGATCTTTTCCAGGTCTTGCGGATCCAGTTTCATGCTCTAGAGAAGCCCTTGTCGGTTGGCGAGAACGAGGCACTCGGTGCGCTGGACATCCTCGCCGCGTTGAGTAACCTCATGACAGTCTCAAAACAGCAGGGAGGCACCCGCACGTTGACGGCCGTCAACTCGGGCGGCACTGCCATATGCAAAACTTCCCCCGCTCGCATCCTCGCGAGAACCGCATATGGCATCCTGATGTCCATTGGAGATGCAAGATATGGCTGACCTTAAGATCAAGCAAATACCTGACGATACCATTCGGCAAAGATGGCTGGAGAGCCAGCGTGACGATGGCCGGCCTACGGAAGACGATATCGTGCGAGAGCACTTCGGACCACGAGGCGAAAAGAAGGACGACCCCAATAGATTGCCGCTGGAAGCAAACACGAGACGGGATTTGCCTGGGTCGAAGCTGGTGACGGAAAACCACGTCAAGATTACCGAGTGAACGAAATTGCAAACAGCGCGGAGGGTACGATCCCTTGCATGATTGCAGAGAAGGATCGCTGGTTTTCAGAAGCGACAAGCTGCAAGATCGTCGGGGCACACTGCTGCCGCGGCGTGCATGCGGGCGCCACCCCGCCGCCCGCAGGCTGGTCATTCCTATTCCGTGACCGCAGAGTCAGAAGATCGGAGGCCTGCAATGCCGGATTATGACGCGATCATCATCGGGACCGGACAGGCGGGGCCGCCGTTGGCGAGACGGCTGGCGGCAGCCGGGCAAAGGGTCGCAATCATCGAACGCAAATTTTTCGGCGGCACTTGCGTCAACACCGGCTGCACGCCGACCAAGACCCTGGTCGCGAGCGCCTACGCCGCCCACGTCGTGCGCCGCGCCCGCGAGTATGGCGTCACGATCGGCGGCCCTGTCGGCGTTGACATGAAAGCAGTGAAGGCGCGCAAGGATGCCGTATCAGGAGCATCGCGGACCGCGGTGGAGAGGTCATTGAAGACTCTGGCAGGTTGCACGGTCTATGAAG
>WNGR01009246.1_pt1 | contig 10364 bp, 7 predicted proteins | sample 5407581 | NCBI WGS metagenome assembly WNGR01 (sample SAMN13153383, study PRJNA577476) | soil metagenome | isolation source: 80 cm soil or saprolite under Garry oak tree replicate 2 | place: USA:California | collected 2016-06-15
ATTGGGCGACGCTGACCCCGGACGAGAAGAAGCTTTTCGCTCGCCAGATGGAAGTCTTCGCCGGCTTTGGCGAGTACGCCGACACGGAAATCGGGCGACTGATCGAGGCCATCAGGGCAAGCGGTCAGCTCGATAACACGCTGGTCTTCTACATCGTCGGTGATAATGGCGCGAGCGCCGAAGGCGGCATGAACGGGCTGTTCAACGAGTACACCTACTTCAACGGCGCGGAAGAGACCGTGCCGGATATCCTGAAGCACTACGACGAGCTCGGCGGTCCGACGACTTATCCCCACTACGCCGCCGGCTGGGCGGTCGCTGGAGACACGCCGTTCACATGGACCAAGCAGGTTGCCTCAAGTTACGGCGGTACCCGCAATGGGATGGTCGTTCATTGGCCCAAGGGCATCACGGCGAAGGGCGAGATCCGCTCGCAGTGGCACCACGTCATCGACATCGCACCGACGATCCTGGAAGCAGCGAGCCTGCCCGAGCCGAAAAGCGTGAACGGCACAGCGCAGACCCCGATCGAAGGGGTGAGCTTGGCTTACACCTTTGCCGATGCCAAGGCTCCGAGCACGCACATCACGCAGTATTTTGAAATATTCGGCAACCGTGCCATCTACAATGATCGTTGGCTGGCTGGCACCGTCCATCGCGCCGCGTGGGAACGCAAGGTCCGGAGGCCACTCCAGGACGACGTCTGGGAGTTGTACGACACGCAGGCGGACTTCAGCCTGGCCAACGACCTGGCCGCTAAAAACCCCGGGAAACTCAAAGAACTCCAGGACCTCTTCCTGAAGGAAGCGGTGAAGTACTCCGTGCTGCCCCTCGATGATCGGACGGAGGAGCGCTTCGTAGCCGCCCTGGTCGGTCGCCCCGACTTGATGGCTGGCCGTACTTCCTTGACCGTTCACCAGGGAATGACTGGGATGTCGGAGAACGTCTTCATCAACCTGAAGAACCAGTCGCATACGATCACCGCCGAGGTCGATATCCCGGACAAGGCCAACGGCGCGATCCTTGCCCAAGCCGGGCGGTTTGGCGGCTGGAGCCTTTACCTGAAGGACGGCAAGCCGACCTACACATACAATTGGCTCGGCCTACAGCGTTACACCGTCGCCGCCAAGCAGGCACTGCCTGCCGGGAAAGCAACAATCCGCTTCGAGTTCGCCTATGACGGCGGCGGCCTCGGCAAGGGCGGCGTGGGCACGCTCTCGGTCAATGGGAAGAATGTCGCCGCCGGACGGATCGACCGCACCCAGTGTTGCGCATTCTCAGCGGACGAAGGTGCCGACGTGGGCGCGGATGAAGGCACGCCGGTCACCGAAGCCTACAAGGTGCCATTCAAATTCACCGGCAAGATCGCGAAGGTCACGATCGAACTGAAGGAAATGAGGAAGGCCGACAACGACGACGCGGAGCAAGCCCGCAAGGCGGCTGCACTGAAGAAGGGATTGGCCGATTAGCTAGGTGTATGCGCCGCGGAGGCCTCACGCGGATCACTGACGTGGGGAAGTCTGGCGCCGGAGTGCGTCGACCAAATCTTTGACAGTCTGGTCGTCGGGGGCAATCCTGGATAATTTTTCGGCGTATTGCAGCGCTGTTGCCGGATCTCCCGCCTCGCGACTGAAACTGGTTATCGCCATTAGAATTTCGCGATCTCCCGGGTGCGCATTCTGAATTTCCTCCAGATACGCGATTGCATCCTGCCGACGCCCGGCCGAATGCAGCGCCACACCGTATACATAGGCATATCTTGCGCTGTTGCGATCAAGGTCGGCCGCACTTCTTAGTTCAGCAAGCGCCGCGTCAAGCCGCTTGAGCCGGATCAAGCTCAAACCAAGCGCGTGATGCAGGCCGCCATCACCTGGCGCGATCGCGATGGCGTTGCGCAACACCTTTTCGCCGTCGTCTTCCCGACCCGTCTGCCGGTATAGATCGGCGAGATTGATTGATGCGCCGCCAAATTGCGGGCTCAATCGAAGCGCAGCCCTGTATTCCGCTTCAGCTTCGCTATTTCGTCCACGTCGCGCGTAAAAGGCGCCCAGCGTAGATCGTGCTTCGGGCCTGTCGGCATTGAATTTTTGCGCGGCGACGAATTCCTCTGCCGCGCGATCGAAGCGCCCGCGGTCGATTTCCGATAATCGCGCCGAAGGCACGTCGCCCAGGAGTGAGACCGTCCGAATGCGTACGCTACGAACGGAATCCAACAAAAGGGGTGATGCGATCGACCATCTTTGCTCGAGCGGTGCGTTCTGAAGCATATCGAGCGCACTAATTCGTACCATTGGATCGTGATCTGTGATCGCGGCACGCGCGAGGTTCAGGTTTGCCGAGGTGGCGCGAGCGCCAAGCTCGCTCAACGCACTGGCTCTAGCGATGGCCGGTGAGGTGCCATCCGTGGCAACGCCCGCGAGTAGTCTTGCGGCGTCAGCCTGATCATTCCAGGCCGAATGAAATGCCGCTGCATAGTTCTGGAAACCCTTGCGTCTCGGTCCGTGCCAGCGCTCGATTGCCGCTGCGGACCATTCCGGGGACTTGTCCTGATGACAGTCGTTGCAAGCATTCGGTGTGCCGAGCTTCACCGATAGGTCGGGACGCGGAATGCGGAAACTGTGGTCGTGCCGGGAGTCGACAACCATATATGTACGGGTCGGCATGTGACATGACGCACAGGAGAGCGGCGGGGTCACTGCATCGTGTCGATGGTGCTTCACATCCGCGTACTTTTCCTGGGAGTGACATTGCAGGCAGGTGTTGTCACCGGATAGCCGCAGTTTGGCACTGTGCGGATCGTGACAGTCGCTGCAGGTGACGCCGGCGGCGAACATCTTGCTTTGCTCGAACGAGCCATAATTATAGGTCTCCTCCACGTCCAGCATCTGTCCGTCGGCATGATAGAGACCGCGGCTAATCGGCGAGATCATGTGGGTGTCGGATAGCGGTTGTCCCGGGACCCAGGCTTCCGAAAACTGGCTGCGCCGGGCATGACAAAGCCCGCATGTCTCGACCTCGGCACGCAGCGCTCGCGGCGCGGTGCTGCGGGAGACATTGCCAGTCTCGGCATTGGGTACCCACGTCGCGTCGCGCCGCTCGCTAAATCGTTCCGCCAATCCCTTGGTCGGATCGTCGATCTTTCCGAGCGGCCACCAACTGCCTCTATCTCGGGCCCAGTCGACGTGGCGAGATCCCTGACCATGGCATGCCTCGCAACCAACGCTGATTTCCGCGAAGGTCGTCGCGAACCTGTCGCTTGCCGCGTCGTAATTCTTCCGAACGCCCGTGGAATGGCACTCGGCGCACATGAAATTCCAGTTCTGGTTGAGCTTCGTCCAATGCAGCACATCATCGTGGCGGATTTCCTCCTTCGGATAGAGGTGAAACCAGCGCTGACCACCTTTGTCCTTTGGCCGGCTGTCCCAGGCGATTGACAACGACTGCAGCCGGCCGTCAGGAAACTCGACGAGATATTGCTGAAGCGGATCGACTCCGAACGTGTACTTGATCTCAAAGATCGCAAGCTTGCCGTCCGAGTCGTCGGTTTCGACTAAGAACTTTCCGTCCTTCCGGAAAAAGCGGGATTTTACGCCGAAATAGTCGAATGTCGCATCGGAGAAATCCCCCTGCACCGATATATCTGTCGCATGAGCCATCGCGAGCTGATGCTGCGAGCCCTGCCACAGCTTTGCCTCGGCCTGGTGGCAGCCAGCGCAGGCCTCGCTACCAACGAACGTCGCTTCGGCACCGCGACCAGGAGGAGGCGATTTTCCGCCGAATTCGCCAGCGCTGAACTGAACAATGAGACCAATCGCAAGCACGGCGGCTGCTGCCGCCGCCAGCATGGCCGATGTCGCGCGCAGCGAGAAACCTTTAGTCCGTGCGACGGGGGACGCAGGGCTTTCCGATCGAGGAGCGGGCTCGTCACGGGATCCGCTCTTCTTCGGAGGGGGCTTTCCTCGCTTGCGCGCCAACGTCGTCCCTTTAGCGTTGAAATTGTCGACATGGAGAGGAGCGTCTTGAGCGAGAGATATTAGCTCGTCATCGACCGGTCCGACACCCAATTCTGATATTGATCCATTCGAGGCGCCTATTGCGCTTTCTTCACCGACGGCGGGTTCCATTTGCCGGTGAGCGTTTCGGATTTCGGGCCATAGAGACGCATGGTCAGGTTGAATGCCCCCTTTGGCGCGGGCAGCCAATTGACCTCTTTGTCTTCGCCGGGGCTTTCATTTTGGAAGTATAGATCGAGCGACCCATCCGCGTTGGTCTTGAACGGCATGTAACTGCTGACCGCGAACCGATTGAGCACGTTCGCTACCTGGAAGCCTTCGCCATCGTAGAGCGTGATCGACCAGAACGCGTTCACGGGCGGCGTGGCGCCCTTGTCGAAGTGGATCGTGTACTTGTTCGCGCCGTCGAGCGGCCTGCCGGTGTCATCGAAGAGGTTCAGCGGATAGATGGCGTCCTCGGGCAGATTGGCACCGAGGCCGAACTGCGTCACGAGGGCGCGCTTCAGATAGTAATTGCCGTAGACGCCCATGGTGTCGGTGTTCATCGACCAACCGTTCGCGACCCGGGCGAGCGTCGGGACCTTCCATGCCATGAGTTGTTGCGCGGCCTCGGGGGCGCTTTCCAGTGCCTTCTTCACGGCCGGGTCGAGTTTGTCGAAGTCGAAGCTCTTGCCGGGCTCGATGCCGATCTTCTTCATCTGCGCGATAATCGGCTCGTCCGTGATGTGGGGCGGGTGCAGCTTGAGGAGTTCGGCCGCGTAGGCGAAGTATTTGGCCGCCGGCATGGTATCGACCTGAGTCTTCGGCGGCGTCTTCATATCGACGCTCGGGTCTATCTGCACCGTCACTGGCTCCGGTGCCTTGCTCCAACGCGAAAGCGGCGTGACCTGGTAGCCGGCCTGAATCTTATGCACCGCCTCGTAATCGGCCGGGCCGTCCGTCTTGGTGCGGCCGATGATCCAGACATAGGGAGTCGGGGCATTGACATGCGCAAATCCCTCAGGAACCGTTCCACTCCAGCCCGGCGGCGTCACGAGGAAATTCCCCGCCTGCGTGCCGGTCGTCCGCCAGCCCGGCGACGCGAAGACGTCCGTCCACATATCGAGCATCGGCAGAAGGTAAAACCGCCCGTCCGTGTCCGGCACGGAGACGACCTGCGGTTCCTTGGTGAGATCGAGCCACGCAATGGAGTAAAGCGTATCGAAGTTGATCCGCACGACCACCTTCAAATCGGCAGGTGGAAACGCCGGAACGTTCACGAACATATTCATCGGACCTTTCCCGAACTCTTTTCCTGCCTCGATGTTCGTGGATTGCTTCCGCGTGATGTCTACCGACAGCAGCGGGTAAAAGTAAACATAGGCATCGACGCCGATGGCGGCTGCTTCCTGTTCGGTGATCGGTTCGGCAGCTCGAGCGATGCTTGTGCTAAAACCTTGCGCACAGAGCAGGGCGGCAAGTATGACCAAAGCGTTCAAGTATTTTTGCATTGGATATCTCCCTATTTGGACAAGTCGCTCACCTTCGCGCCGGCAACGGCGAACGTCTCGAATCTCCTGTGCCTCGGCCTCGCTCTCTCTTGCTTCCGGGGTTATTGTTTACTTCGAAGGTTGCGGGTATCCACCACGGCGGGTCGTTCTTTGTTTCGAATCCGCGCTAGAACCCGGTGGATTCGAACCGGTGATAATACTGATGATACCGGGCTGCGTGACAGGTTGTCTTTGTTCACCGGCCCTTACTACGCTGCTTGGAATCGATGCGACGGCTCCATTGCCGCCGGAGGGACCTTGGGCCGCAGCAAGGTGTGTGGAAGCGACTAAGGAAACGACGACGAATGCTGAATGTACAAATTGAGATTTCATCTAGCTCTCCTTCCGATGCATTCGAATGTCTGATCGCAGGGTTCATCTGGATGAGCCGGCCCGCTCGACCGTTGCCGCGGGCAGGGTCAGCAAAACGCCTGCATCGTAACCTGTCGGCGCGCTACTTCTGGTAAGGCGTAATGGCCGCAGTGATGCGACCATCACAAAGGGGTCGGTCCAGTCGCCTTATTTGCCGCCGCCATTGGCTCCGTGCTGAATCATTTGAAGTGCCTTATCGACGGTCAGCGAACCGGATAGCTGGCTCGGCGGATATTCCTTGAAAGTCAGGAGGAATCTGCCAACGATATTTACGGCGGGCACCATCGTCCAAAGCTTCTCACCCCACCATTTGCCATAATTCATGGAGAGGTCCTGGTAGCGTTCCCACGGATCCTGCCGCAGGTTAGTTACCAGGGGAACGTTGGTCGATTCTTCCCTGCCGTTAAACAAATTGCCCTTGGTGGTCTTGAACGCGATTTTCCAATCACCGTACCTCAGCGCGTTGAGGTCACTGCCGTCGGTGAAGTAGAAAAATTCCTTCCGCGATCCCTCGGCAACGTCGCCTTTCAGGAACGGCATGAAGTTGTAGCCATCGATGTGGGTCTTGAAGGTCTTGTCGCCGACCTTCAGGCCATTCAGGAGTTTTGTCGTCACGTCAGGGTCACCGGCGGCGGCCAGAAAGGTCGGCAAAAAGTCCTCGCCCGCGGACTACTCTTGAGCATGGATGTTTCCTTCCATTTGCCAAATCCGCACATCGATCAACGAATAAACTTCTTGCTGCACTCCGCAAGAAGTGGGCCAACAACGAGACATTGCGCGTTGAATAAAAAACATCCGATAGATCAGTGGAGTAATGAAGACCCGACGCGAGGAACAAGGATCCGATGCTCTCGATTTCTCCGAAAATTCGGAGAGCCTCCGAAAATTCGGAGATTCTTTGTTTGTCAAACGCGCCGCCGTTGGCATTGGCCTTTTATCACCCCACTGATCTATTGGACATTTCCTGCAAAACGCGCGGTGTCTCTCGCGTTGGCTCGCTTCTTGCGAGGTGAGGTAGGAGGAAGCCCGTTCGACCCATTGCAGACAGCGACCAAAGACGTGAATCTTGATCGCTCTCTCAATGCAGATCGTGGCTCCTTCGCAACTCAAGGAGAAACAATCATGAAGCACTTCATTATCCCTCTATTGCTGGTCGGGGGATTCGTCGCCCTTAGCACTATGGAAGCCAACGCCGTTGTCTGTGCTGCCGGTGTCTATCGGGCGGGCTGCGTCGCCACACCCGGCGTGGCCGTCGGACGTCCCGTTGCCCGAGCTGCTGTCGTCGCACCACGAGGTGTCGCCGTCCGCCGAGGTGTCGCCGTCCGTCGCTGAGCGTTTTGACGGTCGTGCGGCGGGTCTTTCCACAGACTTCTTGCCGCTCGCGTGCGGCAGGATGTCTTTTGCGATCTCGTGACCTCCGAATCTTCGGAGCCTCTTCGAAGTCTCGGAGGCCTTGAGAACACTGGGCGCGCCGCCGCAGCAGCAACCGGCCGCATTGGAGTACCGAACATGGCTTCAATAAAACTGCCGCTTTGGCTTCGTATCTTCCTGTTAGTCGCCGTCCTCGTTCTTGCGGCGGGCGGCGGTCTTTTTGGCTATCGCTATTACACGCATCCGGTGACGCTGACCGTGGCGGTCGGCTCAATTGACGGCGAGGCGTCCAAGGCAATGTCAGCCATTGCAAGCCGTCTCGTCTCGATCAACGCACCTGTGAGGTTCAAGGTTGTCGACACCGGGACCGCGCTCGAGGCCGCAACGGCATTTGCGGGAGGAAAAGCTGACCTGGCTGTAGTTCGTGGCGATGTCGGCGACTTATCGCAAGGCGGATCTGTCGTCGTTGTAGCTCACGTGGTCGCGCTGATCATCGCGCCCCCGGGGTCCTCCATCGACAGCATGGAGGCGCTAAAGGGCCATACCGTCGGTGTGATTGGAGGGGAAGCGAATACCAAACTTGTCGATGTCTTGAGCAAGGAATATGGCCTGGTTCGTGCGAAAGTCTTTAAAGACGTCACCCTATCCGATGCCAAGCACGCCCTTCAATCGAAGGAGGTAAGCGCCATCCTTGTCGTGATTCCTTTGAGTGAAAAATATATGTCACTCGTGCGAGGGTTCTTTCAGCAGAACGCCAAAACTTCTCCGGTACTAGTTGCTATCGATGCAGCCGGGGCAATAGCGCAAGCAGAACGAGCCTACGAAAGCTTCGACGTGCCGAAAGGTACGCTGCGTGGATCTCCGCCGGTGCCGGACGATGACCTGACTACTCTGAGAGCTTCATTATATCTGGTCGCGAACAAGAAGCTCAGCTCCGATTTGATTGGCACTCTTACGCAGACGATAATGCGCGTGCGCAGGGATCTGTTGAGCGAGCAACCGATCTTCGCGCAAATCACTACTCCCAGCACCGACGCTGATGCCAATGTTCCCTTACATCCAGGCGCGGCGGCGTTCTACAACGGCACTCAACAAAGCTTCATGGATGAATACGGTAACTGGATCTATATAACGCCAATGGTTTTGGGCGGCCTCGCGACGGTACTCGCGGGCGCCTGGAAATTTCTGGGAGTTGGGCAGCCTACAAGTGAAGGCCCACTGGATACTCTGTATGGGTTGGCACGCCGAATACGCAAAGCCGATAGCGAGGCCGAACTTTCAGGCATTGAAGACGAAATCGACGGCATCCTCAAGGCCGAGCGCGCCAAGGCCGCCAGCGGTGATGAAGGTGCGGTCGATGCCACCACGTTGAATGTTGCAGCTCACCGCTTGGAAAACCTGATTCATGATCGTCGAGCGGCTGTCACCGAGAAACCTGCGATCGCCCTTGCTCCGAAAGGAGGTGGCGCAAGATCTGTCGACGCAATTCGCGCGACATAAGACGATCGACGACATGTCTGAATTGGAAGCGGCTCACGTGAAGGCGCGCGATTGGATGCCAGGATAAACAACATTTACCCGCGAGTGCTGAGATGTCTTCGAATCCCCCTTGAAACGGCATTTGGATCTGACGAAATGCAAAACAATGTGGTTCCCATAAAGCGCCGTAGCCAGGATGAGCTGACAAAACTCTATCTGCACTTGCTGAACGCTGCACTTAGCGAAGCAGCTGCATCAAGAGCCACCCAGGCGCCGGCAGACGATTTATCAATCCGGAATCAAGCTTGCTTAGGGCCCGAGGGGCGCAAGGGCATCGCTTAGCGGCGCACTGGAAATTGTCATTAACCCGGAGAACGGGTGCCCCAGCTCAAGGATAAGGAAAATCGCCGACGCAGCCGAGAGTGCGCAGACGAACAATGCAGCGACGACCATCGCGTTAGGACGTGCAAAAAGACCGAAGCTGGTAAACATGATTGCCAGCCAAAGCACCAACACCGCCAGGAATGGCATCGGAATCGCGCTGTCCGTCTGAGCGAAGAGAACACGTGTCTGCGCCAAATCGATCCAGATTTGAAGCGCTCGGGTTTGCATTTCACGTTGGCCATCGTTCTGAGGCGTGAGCCCCAGAAGGGTGTCAAAGAACAAATCTGACTGGGCGCTCGCTTCGAACGGTGCGGCTTTGGCAGTATTGGTATCTTGCTCGCGCCAGATCCGTTCGACCAATATCTTGACGCTGCCCCGCAGCAAGGGACGAAGCGGCTGCGCTTGTGGCCCAGACCTCGCCAGAAGGTTGTCGAGCAGAATAATATTGGCGGTGATTTGCTTGATTTGATTGCTTTGGGTCTGGAACGAGCTTTGCGCAGATGCGATCAGCAGGCCAATAACAAGCGCAGCAAGCGTCGCGAGAAGCCCCGTCCCCAGCCTCACCACGTCTCGTGAATCCGTGTTTAGATGAGGTTCCGGCAAGACAGCCCGTAGCAGCATGCCCAACAGCGCACCACCGAAGATGACCACGAATGCAACAAAGGAAAGATTTAATGCGCTCACCGATGCCCGCCTTTGTTGAGACGATCTGACGCAAAACGAGAGACTAATCGCGGGCGGCCTCTTGCGCTGAACGCGTTTATTAGAGGTAGTTTCGTCCGCGCGGTGTTTACACGCACTGGCAAACTCGCACGCGGCTCACGCCGACATAGCGGCAGGTAGCAACCGGCGGCGGCTTGACGACGACTGCCGCTGCCTTGGGTCCAGCGCAACCCGCACGATTGACGTCGGCGGCACAGACGACAGCATAGGCGCTGGTTGTCTCGACCGTCATTGTTGCAGCGAAAGCAGCGACAGTGAATGCTCAAGAACGAGCGCATGTTGAAATCCCTGCTGTACGTAGAGTTGCCACCACGATCGGTTGCTTCGCAAAAAGCGGGCCAAATACAACTCAAACCGATTTGAGACTCAAATGTCCGATGGATCAAAGACGTAGCGAAGCTCGGTCACGAGCAATGCCGCTATCAGTTCAATCGGAATCCACGAAATTTCGGAGCACCTCCGAAATTTTGGAGAATTCGAGCGCGGAAGCGCG
>WNGR01009248.1_pt1 | contig 10362 bp, 9 predicted proteins | sample 5407581 | NCBI WGS metagenome assembly WNGR01 (sample SAMN13153383, study PRJNA577476) | soil metagenome | isolation source: 80 cm soil or saprolite under Garry oak tree replicate 2 | place: USA:California | collected 2016-06-15
CACGGCCGGTGGCGCGACGTCGTGCTGATCGAGCGCCGCAGCCCGGTCGTGTGACCATCCGGCGGAGCACCTCCCGCGGCCGGCCCGCCGGGCGAGGTCAGCGGGCCGCCGCCAGGCGCGGTGCGAGGCGCTCGACGCGGTGACTGAGCTCGGCCAGCGCCGCGTCGAAGCTGTCGGGATCACCGGCCGGAACCGGGTCCGGGACAGACCAGTGCACCGCTGCCTGGGGACCCAGTTCCTCGCGAGCCAGGTCGCACACGGTGATGATGAGGTCGCCGTCTCGCCGGACGTCGCTGAGGTGGCGGGGCCGCAGGCGGCGCATCGGCAGCCGGTGGCGCCGGGCGGCGGCGATGGCGCCCGGGTCGACCCGCGCGGCGGGCTGGGTGCCGGCCGAGGCGGCGGGGACGGCGCTGGCGCGGCGCCACAGCGCCGCGGCCAGGTGGGAGCGGGCGGAGTTGGCGGTGCACACGAACAGCACCCGCCCGGCCGTACGCGCTGCGGGGCGGGTCAGCGACTCCAGCGCGCCGGGGACGAGCTGGAGGTAGGTGCGGCGGCGGTCGCCGTCGGAGCGGCGGCGGGTGAGGAGCCCGGCCTGCTCCAGCACATGCAGGTGGTGCGCGAGCAGGTTCGACGGCATCGCGAGCACCACGGCCAGTTCCGACGGGGACGCGTCGCCAGCGCCGAGGGTGTCGACGATGTGCAGCCGGGCCGGGTCAGCCAGCGCCGCGTGCACCGCCGCCCTGGCCGCCACGCCTGGCATTAGCTCAACTTTCATTGACTCAATCTTGACTGAGCTAATGAGGTCCGTCAAGATGGGTGCCGTGAGCAGCACGCCTGTCACGCTGTGGCGCCGGCTGGCCGCGGAGTTCCTCGGCAGCGGGTTCCTGGCCGCCCTGGTGATCGGGTCCGGGATCGCCGCGCAGCGGCTGTCCCCCGGGGACACCGGCCTGGAGCTGCTGCAGAACGCGGCGGCGACGGCAGCCGGCCTGTTCGCGATCATCTTGATGTTCGGCCCGGTCTCCGGCGGCCACTTCAACCCGGTGGTGTCCTTCGCCGATGCCGCCTTCGGCGGGCTGTCCTGGCGCGACGCCGCGGCTTACCTCCCGGCGCAGGTAGCCGGCTGTGCCGGCGGGGCGGTGATCGCGAACCTGATGTTCGCCCTCCCCGCGGCCAGCATCTCGGGCAAGCACCGGGCCACCCCCGCTCACTTCCTGTCCGAGATCATCGCCACGGTCGGGCTGCTGCTGGTGATCTTCACGCTGGCCCGGTCGGGCCGCAGCCGGTCCGCCCCCGCCGCCGTGGGAGCCTACATCGGCGCGGCGTACTGGTTCACCTCCTCGACCAGCTTCGCCAACCCGGCCATCACCATCGGCCGGATGTTCTCCGACACCTTCGCCGGCATCGCCCCGTCATCGGTACCGGCCTTCATCGGCGCCCAGATCATCGGCGGCGCGCTCGCCATCGCGATCATCAAGGCGCTGTATCCCGCCCTCACCCCGGCAGACGCCGCCGGCATCATCGTCCCCCACCCCGATGACGCCGGCCGGGCGGCCGCGCACGACGGCGCGTCGCCTTCCGCGGACCGGCCGCCCGGCCGACCCGGGCCCCGTTTATCCTCCAGCCACAGGGAGCCTGCCATGCACGTGATCATGATCGGCGGCAGCGACGCCGGGATCAGCGCCGCCCTCCGGGCCAGCGAAATCGACCCGGCCGCAGACGTCACCGTGGTCGTCGCGGACGCCTACCCGAACTTCTCCATCTGCGGCATCCCCTACTACGTCTCCGGCGAGGTCACCCACTGGCGCAACCTGGCCCACCGCACCCTGGCTGACCTGGAGGCAGCCGGGATGCGGCTGCGCCTGGACACCACCGCCCGGCGCATCGACGTGCCCGGCCGCAAGCTCCTGGTCACGGCCCCCGACGGCGGCGAGGAAGTGATCGGCTACGACAAGCTCGTCGTCGGCACCGGCGCGGTCCCGGTCCGCCCCCCGATCCGCGGGCTGGCCGGCCCTGACGCCCTCGGCGCTGATGACGGCGTGCACCTGCTGCACTCGATGGGCGACACTTTCGCGGTCATGCGGACCCTGGATCAGGCCGGGCCGGCCAGCGCGGTCATCGTCGGCGCCGGGTACATCGGCCTGGAGATGGCTGATGCCCTGACCGTCCGCGGCCTGGCCGTCACTCAGATGGAACAGCTCGCCGAGGTGCTGCCCACCGTGGACCCGGAACTGGGCGCGCTGGTGCACGCCGAACTGGCCGCCCGCGGCGTGGACGTGCTGACCGGCACCACCGTCCAGGCGGTCACCCGCGCCGCGCCTGGCCAGGGCGGGCGACTGCACGTCCAGGCCACCGCCGCCGACGGCTCAGCCGTGACCCGGATGACTGACATGGTGCTGGTCGTGACGGGGGTGCGGCCCGAGACCACCCTGGCCGCCGAGGCCGGGGCCGCCCTCGGCGTCAAGGGCGCGATCGCGGTCGACCCCGGCATGCGGACCAGCCTGCCCGAGGTGTTCGCCGCCGGGGACTGCGTGATCACCCATCACCGGCTGCTCGGGGTGACGTACCTGCCGCTGGGCACCACCGCGCACAAGCAGGGCCGGGTCGCGGGCGCGAACGCGCTCGGCGGGAACCGGCAGTTCGCGGGCAGCCTGGGCACCCAGGTGGTGAAGATCTTCGACCAGGCCGCCGCGCGGACCGGGCTGCGTGACCACGAAGCCAAAGCGGCCGGGTTCGACCCGGTCACCGTCGGATCCGAAGCCGATGACCACAAGGCCTATTACCCCGGCAGCCACCGCATCGCCATGCGGGTCACCGGCGACCGCGCCACCGGGCGGCTGCTCGGCCTGCAGCTGTTCGGGCACCGCCACGCCGAGATCGCCAAGCGCGTCGACATCGCCGCCACCGCGATCTTCGACGGCATGACCGTCGACGCGGTCAGCGACCTCGACCTGTCCTACACCCCGCCGCTCGGCAGCCCCTGGGAAGCCGTCCAGATCGGCGCCCAGGCCTGGGTCCGGGCTACCCAGCAGCATTAAGCGGGTGCCACGGGGGTGCGGGGCGGGCTAGGGCTGGTGGCGAGGGTCAGCGCAGGTTCTCCGGCACCTTGAACGTATCGGCGACCGCGCGCCAGATGACCTTGGCATCGACCCCGTCCGCGAGGGCGCGGTCGACCGTGCGCCCGCCAAGTTTGTCGAGCACGTAATCCTTGGCCACGCTCTGCGCGTACACGTCGCCGAACTGTGCCGTCATCCGATCCCAGAATTCCGTCAGCCGCACGTCGCCCAGGGTACCGCCGAACGGGGACCTGACCTGCTCAGCGGCCAAATCAGCGCTCGCAGGCCGACCGTGGTACGAGCAGTTCCCACGGACCATTTGCCTGATGTGTCGTTATTAAATACGTGGGAAGTAGTGGAGCAGGGCGCACTTCATGATCTTGGTCGTGCGCCGTCCGACCAGCTGGCATTGCGGGGCCGGCCGTGGCGGGCAGTGCGCATGATGGAGGGCGAATGGTTGCGCCGGCGGGGGTGAACGAGGGACTTCCTCAGGAGTCGGCGGAGACTGAACCGGCACCTGTTCCCACGGGAGCGGGTCCCGGGGAGACGGAGCCGGCAGAAGCAGAACTGGCGGAAGCAGCACTCGCGGAGGCAGCACCCGCGGAAGCAGCGCCCGCAGCAGTCGCGCCCGCCGGGGCGGGGATCGTTGCGGGGAGCGAGCCGGGCTGGGACGCTGAGGAAGAAGGCCGCGATGTCAGCCCGCTCGCGGTGGTCGGCATCATTCTCGGGGTCATCGCCCTCGTCGGGGTGGCGGTGGGCGTGCTGGCCGTGGTCACGCACGGGTTCCGGCCCAAGACGGTGGTCACCTACCGGCCGGCCGCCTGTTCGGGCTGCGGCCGGGCCAGTGCGTCAACTCTGGGACGAACGCCCTCGCCGTCACCGTACTGTCCTGCGCGCGGCCGCACGACGCCGAGGTGTTCGCCACGTTCAGCCTGCCGGTCACGGGCTGGCCCGGCGCCTCGACGGTGCAGCTGGACGCGAGCAACGGCTGCGTCAGCCGGCTGGACAGCTACCTGAACCCGGATCTCGCGACCGCCACCCTGACCCAGGAATACGTGTACCCGAACGAGGCCGCCTGGCAGGCCGGCGAGCGCACGGTGATATGCGAGGTCCGCGCGGTGAGCGGGCAGCTCACTGGTTCGGTCCGCGCGAAGGGCTGATCCCGGCCGCGGGTTAAGGTTCCCCGCCGAGCCACTCGCCGTGCCGCATCACCGCGCGCAGCCGGAACTCCTCGTCGCAGACGACCAGGTCCGCGTCCAGTCCCGGGCACAGGGCGCCCGTGCGGTCGCCGAGGCCGAGCACGCGGGCCGGGGTGGTGCTGGCCGCCGCGGCCACGTCCGTGACCGGCAGGCCCGCGGCGATAGCGTGCCGGACGACGCTGGCCATGGTGGCGGTCGAGCCGGCGATCGCGCCCGCCACACCGGGCTCGGTGTCTCGGGCCAGGCGCGCCACTCCCCCGGCCACGTCGACCTGCATCGAACCGAGCTGGTAGCGGCCATCCGGCATCCCGGCGGCCGCCATCGCGTCGGTGATCAGGACCAGCCGCCCCGGGCCGGCGGCGCGGGCCGTGAGGCGTATCGCGGTGTCGTGCAGGTGCACGCCGTCAGCGATGACCTCGCAGGTCACCTCGTCCCGGTCGAGCAGCGCGCCGACCGGCCCCGGCTCGCGGTGATGCAGCGGCCGCATGCCGTTGAACAGGTGCGTCGCATGGCTCGCGCCCGCATCGACGGCCGCCGACGTGCTGTCCGCGGTGGCATCGGTATGGCCGACGGCGGCGATAACGCCGACCCGGACCGCCGCCCTGATCAGGGCGGCCGCCCCGGGAAGTTCGGGTGCGAGGGTGATGACGCGCAGATGACCGGCGGCCGCCGCGTGCAGACGCTGGAAGGCGGCGACATCCGGCGCGATCATGTGCCGCGGATCCTGAGCGCCGCACCTGGCCGCGGAAAGGAACGGCCCTTCCAGGTGAAGGCCGCCGATGACATCCTCGCCGGCCAGCCCGGCCAGCATCGCGGCCCTGGCCTCGAGGCCGGCGAGGGGCGCGGTGACCAGGCTGGCCACGATGGTCGTGCTGCCGTGCCGGCGGTGGAACGCCGCGGCGCGCCTAGCGTCGCCGGCCGGCCCTTCGGTGAACGACGTCCCGCCGCCTCCGTGCACATGCATGTCGACGAATCCGGGCAGCACCCACGACCCGTGCACGTCGGTGACGAGAAGGCCGGGCTGTTCCGCCGCCTCACCGGGGCCGACCGCGTCGATCGCGTTCCCGGCCAGCCGGATCCAGCCCGGGCTGAGCACGCCCCCGGGCGTGACCACGCGACCGCCGGTCACCAGGCGGCCGGGGCGCCCCGGGTCCGGAATCCGGGCGGAGGCCGGGTTGCCCGGCTCGTGAACCGCGAACCTCAACTGCCGCTCCTGCCGACGTGGTGGCTGGCTTCCCCGTCTCTCAGGACGAGGAGGATGTCAGCAAGCCAGGATGACAGAACGCGACAAGGCTCGGGGCTGGTCCGGGTCGATGCCCTTCCGCTCGGCCAGCGCGGCGGCGAGACGCTGCGCTCCGATCAGCGCGACAAGCGGGTCGGCGTCCGAGGTGATCACCGTCGCGCCGGTGTGGCGGGCGTCGGCGAGCAGTTCGGCCGGCACCTCACCCAGAGCCCACACCACGGTGCTCTCGTCGCTGACGCTGATCGGGCCGTGCCGGTACTCCATCGCCGGGTACGACTCCGCCCAGGTGCGCGAGGCCTCGCGCAGTTTCAGCGCGGCCTCGTCGGCGATCGCGGCGGCCCAGCCGCGGCCGAGGAAGGTGAACTCGGTCTTGTCCGTGAGCTCCGGCGGCAGCGGCCGCGCCATCTCGCGTGCCGCGGCGCCGGGCAGGGTGCGGACGCCCGCGTCCAGGCCGGGCCGGACGCCGGGACGAGAGGCCAGATGCGCGCGGAGAAGCACGATCGAGCTGGTGATGAACCGGCTGGACACCACCGAGCGCTCGTCGGCGAAGTCGAGCAGAACGACATGGCGGGCCGCATGGGCGAGCGCCGTGTCCGGGGCAGCGGTGACAGCGGTCGTCGGCGTGTCCCGCGGGGCGCGGCGGAGGGCGTCGAGCACCTCGGTGGTGGTGCCGGTGCGGGAGATATACACCAGGCGGTCATATCGCCGGGTGGCAGGCACCTCGGACGCGGGGAAGGCGTCGGTCTGGCCCTGGCCCGCGATCTCGCGCAGGGCCGCATAGCAGCGTGCGACGTTGAGCGACGAACCGCAGCCGATCGCGGCGACCCGCTCCCCCGGCGCAGGCAGCGCGGATTCCGCCGAACCCGCCATCTCGATCGCCCTGGACCAGCATTCGGGCTGGCTGCCGATCTCGTCGGTTAGATAGCTCATCACAGCCCCAATCGATCAAACTTTATGCATGCTTCTGATCGGTACATGCCATATATGAACAGTCTACGTCACTACAGATGAGCGCGAAATAGTGAGCAAGGACGGGGCTGAGAGGCGGCCGGGCACGGGACGAGGCGAACGCGGGGGCAGGCCAGCGCAGGGCAGGCCAGCGCAGGGCAGGCCAGCGCAGGGCAGGCCAGGGGGCAGGCGAGCTAGGCGGTGACGACGCGGATGCCGCGTTCGGTGAACGCCGCCAGCAGGTCTGGCCTGGCGTCGCGGTCGGTGACGATAACGGCGATCTCGTCCACGGCACATACCCGGGCGAACGCGCGGTGGCCGAGCTTGGAGCTGTCGGCCACGATCATTACCTGCTCGGCGCGGGTGGCCATGAGGTGATTGATGCTGGCCTCGCCCTCATGATGGGCGGTCGCGCCGCTCCGCGGGTCCAGCGCGTCGACGCCCAGGATGGCCCAGTCCAGGGTCAGTTCGGCCAGGACCAGGGAGGCGAGCGGGCCGATCAGCTCGTACGACTGGCCGCGTGTCACCCCTCCGGTCACCACGATCTTGATGTGCTGGCGGACGGCGAGCTCGTTGGCGATGTTCATCGCGTTCGTCACCACCGTGACGGCCGGCGCCCCGGTGCCATCCTGCAGGTCAGGCCTGGTGGCCAGGGCCCGGGCAACCTCGCTGGTGGTGGTGCCGCCGTTCAGCGCCACCGATGCCCCGGGGGCGACGAGGCCCGCGGCCGCGCGGCCGATGCGCTGTTTCTCCGGGGCGTGCCGCGCGGTCTTGTACCGCAGCGGCAGGTCGTAGGAGACGTGGCCGGCCGTGGCGCCGCCGCGGGTCCTGGTCACCAGCTGCTGCTTGGCCAGCTGATCCAGGTCACGGCGGATCGTGGCCTCGGACACGCCCAGCGCCTGGGCGGCCTCGGCCACGGTGAGCTGCCCGTCGCTGGGCAGCAGGTCGAGCAGGGCATTCCAGCGCTGGTACCTGGCCACGCGATCAGACCTTCCGATGACGCGCAAGTCACCTGCGCGATTATGCGCAGTTTATGGGCGCGCTTGGCCTGTGCGATAGCGCCCGGGCCGGTCAGGGGCATCGACCGGGCGGTGCACGGATCGGTAACCGGTCAGCAGCCGCCTGGCGGTCCCGGGATGCCCGGGCCGACGGCAGGCTGATCGACGATGCCGGTCACCACGCTGCGCACCACGGCGCCGAAGTGAACCACGTACCACACGCCCCGCCAGGAGATCAGCGAGGCGATGCCGAACGACCGTTCCTGACCATGCTCGCGGTAGACGATGCGGGCGCCGGGGACGTGCCAGTAGCCGGCCGAGTTGTGGCAGGCACCCGGGGCGACCCAGGCCGCGTCGCCGGCCGGCACGATGACCCGGACCAGGCGGGCGCCCGGGCCCACCAGGCGGTGCGCGGCACGGACGTCGAGGGTGAAGTCGTACCAGAGCCGGTACTGCCAGTCAGCGGCGGGATACGGGATCGCCTTCACCTGCTTGTACGCGGCCTCGGGAAAGAAGGCGGGCCGGCCGAACCGCGGGTTTCCCGTGGTCACCGCCAGCCACAGATCGGCCATGGCATGGCCGAAGGCGGCGGAGGCCGTGCGGGGGAAGGCGGGGGTCTGCGGCCGGGCGCCCGCGCCCGGGGCCACCGGCAGCGACACCGGGGACGCGGTGGCGCTGGCTCGCGGCGTCGCGCTGCCCGCCGGCGCCGCGGTCCTGGCCGGCTGCGATCCGGTCACCGGGACGCTGGCCCTGGCCGTCGACGGCGGCTGACCGGAGGAACCGGCGCCGCACCCGGCCAGCAGGACCGCGAGGACCAGCAGGACCGCGAGGATGAGCGCCGCCAGCGGCGCCCGCCGGGACAACTCCATTGCTGTCACACCGCCGTGTTCGCGTTCCCGTTCCGAGTGCAGCCGAGACTACTGCACCGGGATGGAGACGATCCCGGGTGTCCTGCGCCAGCAGGCGCGTTCCCGCCCGGTGAGTGGTCACCGGGCGGGAACGGCGCAGCAAGGTGCTACAGGGAGCGCGGCGTCATTTGAAGTGGAAGGCGAGCGCCTGTTCCGGCGCGGGGCCGAAGAAGCCGACCGCCCAGGCTTCGGTGGAAGAGATGGTGGCCACGCCGAGCAGGAAGTTGCCGGATCCGGTGTCCTTCTGGATGCTGGGCGCCTGGGTCCAGGTCTTGCCGTCCCAGCGCAAGGCCAGGGTGGTGGGCAGTGCTCCGTGGACGTGGGCCTGGCCGCTTCCCACCGCCACGGCACTGCCGGCCGAACTGGCGGCCACGCCGTCCAGGCGGTCGTCGTCAGCGGGGTTGGGGCTGGGCGTCTGGGTCCAGCTCGTGCCGTCCCAATGCAGTATCAGGTTCTGGTTATTGGTGCCGTCGGGGAAGAAGCCGACCGCCCAGGCATCGGTCGGGGAGGTGGCGTCCACGCTGGTGAGCTGAGTCTGGCCAACTGGTCCGGGGCTGGGGCTTGACACCTGCTTCCAGCTCCTGCCGTCCCAGTGCAGGGTCAGGGTCAGCACCGTGACGCTCTGGCCCTGAATGATGTAGTCCCCTACCGCCCAGGCGTCGGTGGCGGAGGTGGCCGTCACGCCGGTCAGCTCGCTGCCGGCCGGGCCGGGACTGGGGCTGGGCGTCTGGGTCCAGCTGGTGCCGTCCCAGTGCAGGATCAGGCCCTTGACGGTGGAGCCGCCGGGGTTGGAGTAAGAACCCACGGCCCAGATGTCGGTCGGGGAGGTGCCGCGGATGCTGGTGAGGAAGTTGAAGCCGCCGCCCGGGTCGGGGCTAGGCACGACGGTCCAGGACGAGCCGCCGGTCCAGTGCTCGATGAGGGTGCCGTTGCCGCCGACGCCCGCCGCCCAGACGTTGCACGCGGACAGCATGGTCACGGCGCTGAGATGGCCGAGGCCGCCCGGGTTGGCCGGCTGCCCGCCGGTCCAGGCCTGGCAGGCCGGGCCGGTGGCCGCGGTCGCCGCGCCGGACCCGAGCCCGGTGAGCACGCCCCCCAGCAGCAGCGGGGGCGCGAGCACCCGCAGAAAACGTCCGGTATGCCGTCGTGTGCGCATCGGCAGTACTCCTTCTGCAGTCTCGGCACAGTGCCCCCGTTGGGCGGCGCCGAAAGGAATGACTACATCCGGTAACGACTGTGCCAGCCAGGCCTGAAACGCCGCTGAAACGGCGTTGAAACCGGATCGGCTGGCCGCCGCGGCGCAGGAATGTCAGTACCCCGTGGTTAGCTGAGATGTTCGTGGCCAGCCCAGCCGGGCGGCACGCAAAGCGATATATCTTGATCAGGGGCGAGCATCACCGGCCGGGCCACGCGGCGGGTGGTTCCGCAGGGAGTCTCATGACACGTACCGGCACCGATGCGCTCGACGGGTTCTCGCCCGCGACCCGGGCGTGGTTCGAGGGGGCGTTCGCCGAGCCGACGCAGGCTCAGATCGGGGCGTGGCAGGCCATCGGCAAGGGCGAGGACACGCTGGTCGTCGCGCCGACCGGTTCGGGCAAGACGCTGGCCGCGTTCTTGTGGGCGATCGACAAGCTGGCGGCGCTGCCGCCGCCCGCAGACCCGAAGCGGCGCACCCGGGTGCTCTACGTCTCCCCGCTCAAGGCGCTGGCCGTGGACATCGAGCGGAACCTGCGCGCCCCGCTGACCGGGATCAGGCACGCCGCGCAGCGCCTCGGCCTGGACGAGCCGGACATCAAGGTGGCGGTGCGCACCGGCGACACGGCCGCTGAGGAGCGCAGGAAGCTGGCCGCCAAGCCGCCGGACATCCTCATCACCACCCCGGAATCGCTCTTCCTGCTGCTCACCTCGCAGGCCCGGGAGACCCTGCGCGGAGTCGAGACGATCATCGTGGACGAAGTGCACGCCGTCGCGGGCACCAAGCGCGGCGCCCACCTGGCCCTTTCGCTAGAGCGC
>WNGR01016045.1_pt1 | contig 10362 bp, 10 predicted proteins | sample 5407581 | NCBI WGS metagenome assembly WNGR01 (sample SAMN13153383, study PRJNA577476) | soil metagenome | isolation source: 80 cm soil or saprolite under Garry oak tree replicate 2 | place: USA:California | collected 2016-06-15
GAGGCCTTCTTCACGACCAAGCCGCAGGGCACCGGGATGGGCCTGAGCATCAGTCGATCGATCGTCGAGTCGCACGGCGGCCGGCTGTGGGCGACGAGCGGCGCCACGCGAGGCGCGACGTTCCAGTTCAGCCTGCCGGCTGAAGACAACTCTTGACTTGGCGAGTCTGGAAGGCGGCGTCTCCACGGGCACTAGCGCCGAATCACTTCACAGCGCTCACCGCGTGCTCATCGCCTGCCGTCGGAGCGGGTTCGCGGAAGCCGTGACCAGCCGGTGCCACCAGCCGGGGCCTCTCGCGACCTACCGCGCCGATGCGAGTCGTGCCGCGATGTCGGCGACGCGGCGTCCCTGGAGGCGAGCCGCCGTCTTCGCGATCTCGTCGGGTGGAACCGTTCCGTTCGACGACGTGTGGGAAGCGCCGTAGGGGTTGCCGGCCTCGAATTGCGATGGTTCCAGGTAGCCTGGAGCCACGATGATCGCTCCCCAATGGTAGAAGACGTTGTTGAGGGCGAGGATGGTAGATTCTTGCCCACCGTGCCGCGTTGCGCTGAGGGCGAAGCTCGAGCAGACCTTGTTCACGAGCTTGCCAGCTGCCCAGAGCGGTCCCGTCGTGTCAATGAACTGCTTCAGCTGGGCTGACGGGAGGCCGTAGCGCGTGGGCGTGCCGAAGATGAGGCCGTCGGCCCATGTGAGATCGTCGTACGTCGCCTCGGCCACGTGCTGCGTCGCCCGCACGTGCGCGGACCATCCCTGGTTCGACGCGATCGCCTGGTCCGGGGCGAGTTCCTTCACCTTGCGGAGCCGGGTCTCGGCGCCCGCCGCCTTCGCGCCCTCCTCGACCGCGCAAGCGAGTTCGTACGTCGTTCCCGTAGCGCTGTAGTAGATCACGGCAACCTTGGCCATCTGCATCCTCCTTGGTGCGTGGTTGAGCTCACTGAACCCGTGAAACGGCGCGGTGCCGACTTGACGGGGATGACCATGGTCGCTGACGGCCTCGTTTCTGGACGGGAAAGCAACAAATGCGCCAGCCACGTCGCAACAGCGAGCCGTTGCGTGGGCACCGTTTGTCGTCTCCGAGATGTGTCAGCGCCCGATCGGCGGGGTGGTGGAGCCCGAATCACGACGGGGCAGCGCTGCTCAGGCGTCCCGCGGACCCCAAGGTGGTCTCGCCCTTGCACCGCCTCACGTCGATCGTGCGGCTCTTCGGCCTGCGAACCTACTGGCGCTGTCTGCGCGCGGCATTCAGTCCGGCGCCGAGCACCTTCTTCGAGGTCGTCTTCAAGTAGCCTGCCCGGCTCCGATTGGACGCGATCAGGCAGAGCTCGCGGGGCGAGTGATCGGAATTGATCAGTGGGTTCGAGGACGATCAGCGATCTGATTCACGGGGCGGTGGCCTCAGAGCAATGAGCGTCACGTACGTGGGTGGCGCAGGCGTTGCACACATGAGAGGACCACCATTCCGGTGACCAGGGACCCAATGTATGAACGACACGACGCGCGCCGACGGAAGCATTCGCACCCGCAGCGAGGCACCGTACGCGTCCTCACCATCGATCGCCCCGACCAGAAGAACGCCTTCAGCCTAGTCATGTATGCATCACTCTATGACTAACTTGTACAAAGCGCTTTTGTCGATGTCCGCAGGGTTGCTTGTGGCAGCTCCTTGCAGGGCGGTGGATTACCAGCCGTTCGACTGGGTCCCGGCGCCTCGCCATACCAATTTCCTGATGGGTTACTACCAGTTCAGCACGAACAACAACAAGAATAGTCATCTCGATAGCCACATCGGTATCGCGCGCTATCTCCATTACGACGAAGCGTTCGGCAAACGTTTCGTGCTCGACCTGATCTTGCCGTTCGGCGCGCTCACCGACGCCAAGATCGCTGGCGATCCGATCGGCGCTGCTTCCGGCGTCGGAGATCCAACCTTGTCGGTGGGTCTCTGGTTCGTCAATGATCCCTTGCATGGACGCTATTTGTCCGCAGCGAGCTTCTTGTCAGTTCCCATCGGTAGCTATGACAGTCACCGCGCGCTGAACCTGGGCCGCAACCGGTGGCAACACGATATGCAGGTCGATTTCACGCAGACGGTCCTCGACGCATTCACCGTCGATGTCAGCGGCGTGTGGACCTACTACGCCAACAATAACGACGCGGGGGCGACCCACCAGACGCTGAGCCAGGACTCCTCCTGGACCGCGTATGCCTGGCTGACTTACGAGGTCACGCCGGCGGCGCGGCGGTCGCTTTCTATCGGTTACGCGGGAACGTTCGGCGGCGCCGTCAAGCTCGACGGCGTTCCGACCGGATCGAAGACGGAAGAGCATCAGATCAGGCTTAGCTATTCGCAGTTCATACTTCCCACCTGGCAAGGGTTGCTGTCGGTGAGCCGGGACCTGTCCGCGACGGGCCAGCTCAATCAGGATGTCGGACTGCTCCTGCGCGTCGCGAAGGCGTTTTGACCATGCGGAACACGGTCGTCATCGTCGGCGGTGGATGTGGGTGGTATGTGTTCCAGCCGCTCTTGTACGAAGATGGTTCACGACGGCGACGCCGTCGGGGAGCACCTCGAGCTTCATGCTCACGGTTCCTCCACGAGGTCGTAGCTCTCGTTCCAGCTCCGGATGACGCGCTGCTCGTGCTCTTGCCCGAGCACGCTCAGGGAGGCCGCATCTAGCGCGAGGTAGCGGCCTCCCGCTGCCGGCAGCCCGAGCCAGCGCGCGGCCAGGATGCGGAGCACGTGCCCGTGCGCGAAGAGCGCAACGTCGCCGTCGAGCGCGGCGCAGCGCGCGATCACCCGGTCGGCGCGCGCGCCCACCTGGTCGGCGGATTCGCCGCCGCGGACGCCGCCGGTCCAGATGGTCCAGCCGGGCGCCTCCTCGCGGATCTCCGCGGTGGTACGCCCCGATGTGGCAGGTCGCGCGCGCGCGCAGCAGCGGGCTCGTCAGGATCAGCGCGAACGTGCGCCCGGCGAGCCGGCGGCCGAGGAGCTCAGCCTGGCGCTCCCCCTGTTCCGTCAGTGGAATGTCGGTCCGCCCCGTGTGCTGCCCGGAGCGGCTCCACTCGGTCTCGCCATGGCGGATGAGCCAGAGTTCGCTCATCGCATCTTCCCCGCTCTGTCAATGAACGCCACGTCCCGCGTTGGCCCAAAAACGCTCGCGCAGGACCCTTTTCAGGACTTTGCCGGAGCCGTTCTTCGGAAGCTCGGTCTCGGAGAGCTCGACGCGGCGTGGAATCTTGTAATTGGCCAGGGATCGCCGGCAGTATGCGCGCAGGTCATCCGCGCTGAGCGCTGCCCCCGGCTTGAGCACTACGTAGGCCATCACGAGCTCGCCCCACTGCGGATCGGGTATTCCGAAGACCGCCGCCTCGCGGACGGCCGGATGCTCGTAGATCACCGCCTCGACCTCGCCGGGATAGACGTTCTCCCCTCCGGTGACGATCATGTCCTTCAGGCGGTCCATGATGTAGACATACCCGTCCGCATCCTGATAGCCGACGTCTCCCGTGCGGAACATCCCGTCCCGGAACGCAACTGCGGTCTCCTCCGGATCGTTCCAGTAGCGGCGCATCACGTTCGCGCCCCGGACCACCACCTCACCCGGGCGACCGGTTCCCACTTCCTTACCCGACTCGTCCACGACCCGTAGGTCGATCCCGGGGCACGTTCGGCCGCAGGACAGGAGGCGCTCCTCGGTGTGCTCGTGGTCCTGCAGACCGGTGAGGAAGCCGGTCTCGCTCAGGCCATAGACCTGGACCAGCTCGAGGTGGGGCAAGAGCTCTCTCGTGCGGTGGATGAGCCCGGGGGCCATCGGAGAGCCCCCGTACCCCAGCACCTCGAGGCTGCTGAGGTCATACTTCCCGATCTCCTGGAACTGGGAGAGCAAGTTGATCATCGTCGGCACGAGCACGGTGTGCGTGACGCGCTCGCGCGCGACGGCCTCGCAGAAGGCTCGTGGGCTGAACTTCGGGAGCGTGACCTGCCGCGCGCCGAAGGCCGGCGCCGCGAACATGATCGGGAAGTCTGCGATGTGAAAGATCGGCGCGGCGTGGAGGTACACGCCGCCTTCCTTGTAAGGCATCCAGTAGTTGACGTGGTCCAGGTCCGCGAGGATGTTGGCATGCGTCAGCACGACACCCTTCGGACGACCCGTCGTGCCGCTCGTGTAGATGAAGGCCAGTATCGCCTCCGGGTCGTACAGGGCGTCAGGGCAGGATGTGCTCCCGACGTCGAGGGGTTCCTCGTCGATCACGAGCTGCCATGGAAGCTGCGCGGTCGGAGCGGGCAGCGACGAGTGCCGGATGAGCCCTCGCGGGGTGGCGTCGGCGAGCACGCGGTCGAGTTCCGCTGCGGAGAGGCGCGTGTTCAATGGGACGGCGATCACTCCCAGCCAGGTGCACGCGTAGATGAGCTCGATGTACTCAGGCTCGTTTGGCAGGAGGATGGCCAGGCGGTCCCCGACCGAGAAACCGCCTCTGCTCAGCGCAGCGGCGATCCTCGAGACGCGGTCGTGAAGCTCTCGAAACGTCGAGCTCTTGCCGTCTGAAGCGAGCGCGATCCGATCTGGATAGTATCGAGCGCCCCGGCCCAGCGCGTGGATATGGATCACGAGATACCTCGAATGAAGATCACGGCGCGAGGCGGAGGGAGACGCCGCCCCGCGCCGCCAGGATCACAACTAGCCCAGGCTGCTCTGAGCGCGCATCTTGAGGAGTCCCACCAAGAGCTCGTTCTCCTCCTGCGCGACCCGCTCCACCGGGCGATCCCCGGCCTCCTTCAGCACACCCTCGGCGATCGTGCGCTTGAGGTCGGGGGTGATCTCCGGGCTCCCGAGCGACTTGAACATCGCCACCATCGGGTCCAGGAGGTGCTCGATGAAGTGCTTGATCCCCCCGGCGCCGCCGCCGACGTGGAACTGCAGGCTCGGTCCCATGATTCCCCAGCGAAGCCCAGGGCCCCAGGCCACCGCGACATCCGCGTCCTCGACGCTCAGCACGCCCTGCTGGACGAGGTACAGGACCTCTCGATAGAGCGCCGACTGGAGTCGGTTCGCGACGTGGCCGGGGAGTTCCTTGTGCAGCAGGACGGCCTTCTTCCCGATCGACGCGTAGAACGCCATCGCCTGCTCGATCGCCGCGGGCGACGTCTTGGCGCCGCCCACGACCTCGACCAGGGGGACGATGTGCGGGGGATTGAAGGGATGCCCGATGAGGCAACGCTCCGGATGCTCGCACTTGGATTGGATGACGCTCATCGTCAGCGACGACGAGCTCGACGCGATGATCGAATCGACCGGCGTGACCTCGTCCATTTCGGCATAGAGCTTGATCTTGAAGTCGGGTCGCTCCGGACCGTTCTCCTGGACGAAGTCGGCCTTCGACAGAGCCTCCGTCATGCTCGTTGTGAAGGTGAGCCGGTCGCGCGCCGCGCCAGGCGAGAGCCCGATGCCCGTGAGCGCGCCCCACGCCTCGTCGACGTACTTGCGCAGGTTGGCCTCCGCGTTCGGGGCGGGGTCGGTCGCGACGACGTCGAAGCCCCGCGCCAGGTACTGGGCCGCCCAGCTGGCGCCGATGACACCGGTGCCGACGATGGCGACTCGACGAACAGGCTTCTTGAAGGTCATGTTCAGTCTCCTTTGACTCTTGGCGTATGGGTGTGAGTCAGATTTCAGCGTAAGCGATGCCGGTGAGGTTTCCCTGGGCCGCGAGGACGGCGCGTTTCTCCGACCCGTCGAGCCTGGCGCGATACACCGAGCCGGCGAGGTCGGTGAGGAACATCCGATCGCCGGGCACATCCAGGGCGATCCCGATGCCCTCCATCAGGTGCGTGAGCACGATCTCCGGTACCTGGCCTTCGACCGGCTTGGCGGCGACCGGCGCGCGGTTGACCGTGTTCCCCCGTGGAGGATCCCCGCGATCGGTCCAGTACATCACGCGATGGCTGGGGTCGAACTCCAGGTCGATCGGCTCAGGTAGCTTGTCGAACCAGACCTCGACGTCGCTGCGATGGGCGGGGGTCTCGCCCTTCGGGATGTCGATGCCCGCGCGAAAGAGCCGCCCGAGCTCACCATTGTCCGGGCCTTTCTGCGTCCAGTAGATCTGCCTGCGCTCGGGATCCACCGTGATCCCGACGCACCATTTGGTCGAATCACGACGATCGGTGTCGCCGGTTCCCGTCTCGACGAGCGTCTCGATGCGCGAGCCGTCGAGGTTCGAGCGCATGACGCGCATGCCTTCGCGATCCGACCAGTACAGCTTGCCGGTCGCCTTCTCGAGGTGCAGCTGCTTGGGAGTGAAGGTCGCGCCCTGGGGGACGATGACCTTGCGATTGCGACCATCGAGGTCGGCCCGCTCGATGGAGCCGTCGTCCAGGTTCGGAACACCCATGTTGGTCCAGTAGATGTGGCCTGCTTCGACGTCCACGGCGATGCCATCCGGCCAGTGGCAGCCGGTCACGATGACCTTGCGGTCGGAGCCGTCCGGATTCAGCGTGAGCACGCGCCCGCCGCTGAGATCGAGGAGGAACAAGCGACCGGCGGTGGATCTGCTGCTGCTGGAACGGCTCCTCGATGGGGTGACCTGGGTAGCACTCATGTGTCCCTTTCCTTCATGATGGTTCCCTCCGTGGTTCCCGACGTCATCGGGAGCGTCAACCGCTCGGCTCGAGCTGCTCCGCCGCGTGAGCGGGTCGTCTCGTACACACGGGGAAGAGCCCTTCGATCGCCCCGAGCGATCCCTCGAAGTCGGACTCGAACCGGTATCGGGCCAGGTCGGCGACCGTCACCATGACGAGGCCGTGCCGCTCGCAGAACCGGCCGAGGTCGGGCACGCGCGCCATGGTGCCGTCGTCGTTGATGACCTCGCAGATCACGCCGGCGGGGTAGAGCCCGGCGAGGCGGGCGAGGTCGACGGCGGCCTCGGTCTGCCCCCGGCGCTCCAGGACGCCGCCCGGGCGCGCGCGAAGCGGGAAGACGTGCCCCGGTCGCGCGAAGTCTTCCGGGGAGCTGCGTGCGTCGAGGGCGGCACGGATCGTCTGCGCCCGATCGCGCGCCGAGATGCCCGTGGTCACGCCGTGGCCCTTCGCGTCGATCGAGACCGTGAACGCCGTACCGTGGGGCGCCGTGTTGTGCGCTGCCATCGGGCCGAGCTCCAGCTCGTCGAGCCTCTCGCCGGCCATGGCCAAGCAGATGAGGCCTCTCCCATGAATCGCCATGAAGTTGATGGCCTCGGGGGTGATCATCTCCGCCGCCATCGTCAGGTCCCCCTCGTTTTCGCGGTCCTCGTCGTCGACCACGACCACCATGCGTCCGGCCCGGAGCTCGCGAATCGCCGTCTCGATGGACGCGAGCGGGGAGTCAGAGCGGTCGTGGTGTCCTAGGCTCAGCGCGTGCCCCATCCTCTCCTTCTTGGTCCGCAGGTAAGCCAGCGAGTGCGGTGTGGGCGCGGCTTCGCAGGGAACCCGGGCGACGACCTCGATGCCGGCCTCGGCCAGGGCGCGAGACTTCTGTGGATTGTTCGACAGGAGCCGGACGCGGGTGATGCCGAGGTCGTGCAGGATGGCGGCAGGCAAGCCGAAGTCCCTGCAGTCCGCCTCGAACCCCAGCGCCTGATTGGCGTCCACCGTGTCGAGCCCGGCGTCCTGGAGCGCGTAGGCCTTCAGCTTCGCCATGAGGCCGATTCCTCGGCCCTCCTGGTGCTCGTAGATGAGGAGCCCTCGGCCCTCGGTGGCGATGGCGCGCATGGCCATCTCCAGCTGACCGTTGCAGTCACAGCGCAGCGACTTGAGCACCTCGCCGGTGAAGCACTGCGAATGGATGCGCAGGAGCGGAGCGCCGTCCTTCGGGTCGCCGGCGACGATGGCGAGCGCAGTCTCGACGCGTCCGCTGCCGTTCGAGACCTCGCGCTCGAACCCCAGCGTCTGAAACACTCCCCATCTCGTGGGCATGCGGGTGGAGACCACTCTCCGCACCGTCCCGGCCTGCTGGGTTCGAGTCATGTGGGCCGCTCCAGATCCCTGCACCGGGGCCGCTACGACGCCTTGACGAGTTCCTTCGTCGGCGGCACCGCGCCGCTCGCGCGGAAGCCGTCGATCTGGCCCGAGCTAAACCCCAACTCCGCCAGGACCTCCTCGCTGTGCTCGCCGATCTCCGGGGCGCGCCTCGCCGGGACCTTGGCGAGGCCGTGCACCTGGATCGGACTGCTGATGGTAGACTTCAGGCTCTCTCCAGCGCCCTCGAGCGGGACGATGACGCCGCTCGCCTGTAACTGAGGGTCCTTGCTCACCTCGCTGGGGTCCTTCACGGCGCCGAACGTGATGTGCGCATGGTCGAAGGCGTCACTCCAGTGCGTCATCGGCTGTGACGCGAAGACCTCGTCCAGGATGGCCGTCAGCTCGGCCGAATGGGCCGCCTGCTTCGCAGCGTCGGCGAAGCGCGCATCCGACAGGAGATCCGGGCGCCCGATGCCCGTCGCCAGAGCCTGCCAGCGGTCGGGCGTGACGACGATGAGGAACCACTTGTCGTCGGAGGCCCGATACACGTTGATGGTCGCGTTCGGCGGATTCTTTCGGTCGTGCAGCGGGAAGAACTTGGCGTCGCAGAGCGCGCCCTGGAGAAAGACCCCGCAGGCCCAGGCCCCCTGGGCGAGCAGCGACGTGGTGACGTGCGAACCCTTGCCGGTGCGCTCCCGCCGGTACAGGCCCGTGACGATCGCGGAGAACAGTCCGACGGCCGTCCCGTGGTCTCCGCTGCCCGAGGCCGGGAGCGTCGGCGGGGCGCCCGCGTCTCGCGTGAGCGACAGGAGGCCGCTCCGGGCCCAGTATGCGGTGATGTCGAAACCGGGAAGGTTCGCGTCGGGCCCGCTGTCGCCGTACCCGCTGACGTCCGCATAGATGAGGCGCGGATTCCACGGCGCGACATCCTCGTATTCCAGCTTCAGCCGCTTGCGGGCCGGATGCGGCGTGTTGACGATGAGGACGTCGGCCCACTTGACGAGGCGCTCCAGGATGGGCCGGGCCTGCGGCGACTTCAGGTCCAGGGCCAACCCACGCTTGTTGCGATTGTTCAGATGCCACGGATAGTTGTCGTGCGAGCGGGGCTGCGGCGGCAGCTTGTAGCCGATCCTCCACAGGTCGCCCGTGGGGGGCTCGACCTTGATGACGTCGGCTCCGAAGTCCGACAGCATGACCGCCGCGCTTGGCCCGGCGATGAAGCTCGCCAGGTCGACCACCTTCACACCCGAGAAGACATTGTCAGTTGCCATGATTGCCTCGTGGTCTATTGCCCTATTTCGTCGTTTTCGATTGTTCGGACGACTCGAGATCGCCCCTCAGCGCCCCTGGAACCGTGGCGCGCGCTTCTCGAGAAAGGCGGACGTGCCTTCCTTCTTGTCGTCCGTCGCGGCGCAGAGGCCGAAGTAGGCCGCCTCGAGCGACAGCCCCTCCGCCTGGCTCGTCTCCATTCCCTTGTGCACGGCCTGGAGCGACAGCCGGACGGCGACCGGCGCGTTGGAGAAGATCTTCCTCAGGATGGCCTCGGCGCGCGCGATCAGCTCGGCAGCCGGGACGACCTCGTTGACGAGCCCGATGCGGTGGGCCTCCTGCGCACTGATCATCTCTCCGGAGAGGATGAGCTGCAGGGCCCGGCCCTTTCCGACGAGCCGCGGCAGGCGCTGCGTTCCACCACCGCCCGGCACGAGCCCCAGCGCCACCTCGGGCTGCCCGAACTTCGCGTTCTCGGAGGCGATCCGGATGGTGCAGGCCATCGCCGTCTCGCAGCCGCCACCGAGCGCGAAGCCGTTGACGGCCGCGATCACCGGCTTGCCGAGGTTCTCGACGAGGTCGAGGACCGCCTGACCGAAGCTGCTGGACGTGCTCGCCTCGACGGCCGACAGATGGGCGAGCTCGCTGATGTCCGCTCCCGCGATGAACGCCTTCTCGCCCGCTCCCGTCAGGATGACCCCGCGGACCGCAGCATCGTCCCGCGCGTCCTCGAACGCCGCGCGCAGATCCTCCCACGTGCGGTGATTCAGCGCGTTCATCACCTTGGGGCGATTGAGGGTCACGTACGCGATCGCGCCCTGCTTCTCGTACAGGAGGTTCTCGAGCGGCGATGGGGTCGCCGCGGAAGTCGTTGCAGTGACGGCAGATGGATTCATGTGACGGTCAGTCCTATCTTGGAGAACGTTGGCTGCGCGGCCTTGGCGTGTCACACGAACGCGCTGAATCCGGTCACGGCCTTGCCGACGATGAGGTTCTGCATCTGGAGCGTGCCCTCGTAGGAGTAGAGCGCCTCCGCGTCGGCGAAGAAGCGCGCGACCTTGTAGTCGAGGGAGATGCCATTGCCGCCGAGCAGCTCGCGGCCC
>WNGR01029561.1_pt1 | contig 10362 bp, 10 predicted proteins | sample 5407581 | NCBI WGS metagenome assembly WNGR01 (sample SAMN13153383, study PRJNA577476) | soil metagenome | isolation source: 80 cm soil or saprolite under Garry oak tree replicate 2 | place: USA:California | collected 2016-06-15
TATACGCAGAACTAGGATGGTGTCAACTTCGTTGGGCGGAGGGAGCTTGTGATGGCGGGTGCTGAGGCGGCCGAGGCGGCTGAGGCCGGGATGCCGGCCACCGTGGCGGCGGCCTGGGGGGTGCGCGAGCGGTCGCAGAAGGGGCCGAAGCCGGCCCTGAGCCTGGCCCGGATCGTGGACGCCGGGGTCCGCGTCGCCGACACCGAGGGTCTCGACGCGGTGTCCATGGGACGGGTGGCGGCGTCGCTGGACACGGCGCCGATGTCTTTGTACCGGCACGTGTCTTCGAAAGATGAGCTGGTCAGGCTCATGGTGGACGCGGCTTGGGGCGACTCCCCCGGGCCGGCGCTGGCCGGTGAGGATTGGCGCGCCGGGCTGTCCCGCTGGGCCTGGGGGTTCAGGGCCGCCCTGCAGCGCCACCCCTGGGCGGGGCGCCTCCCGATCAGCGGGCTACCGATCATGCCGCGCGAGATCGCCTGGTTCGAGGACGCGCTGGCCTGCCTGGCCGGAACCGGCCTGACCGAGGCGCGTAAGGTCGGGTTACGTGCGGAACCTGGCCGCCACCGAGGCCGACATCGCGGCCGCGGTGGCGGCGTCGGGACTGGGCGTCGACGAGTGGATGGCGTCGTACCCGGCCATACTCAGCCGGCTCACCGACCCGCGCCGGTTCCCCGCGCTCACCGCGTTCATCGCGGCCGGGGTGTTCGAAGCCGCCGACGCTCCGGACGACGAGTTCGTCTTCGGCCTGGACCGCATCTTGGACGGCATCGGGGTGCTCGTAGACCGGGTTACGCCGTAAGGTTGCAGAGGCAGGGGCGAGGCCGGGCTCCCGCGTTTCCAGCGCACATTGGCCGCCGCATTCATGATCGCGAAGACTTTGCTACTCCAGGCAGTAGTAAACCCTTCGCGATCATCGAAATCCGGTCCGAAATAGCGGGTCTGAGGGCAGGGCCGGTCGAACCTCGCTTCCCCGGCGGCGGGCGGGTTAGAGGGCCAGGCGGTAGACAATGAGGCGGACGTTGCGGACCTGCCAGTCGCGGGCGGGCTCGCGGAGGTAGCCGCGGCGCTCGTAGAGGCGCTGGGCGGCGTGCATGCGGGTCTCGGTGCACAAGATCATGGCGGCCAGGCCCTGGTCGCGGGCCAGGGTCTCGGAGGCGGCCATGAGGCGGCTGGCGATGCCATGGCCGCGGGCCGCCTCGTCGACGGCGAGCATCCGGACCTCGGCCTCGTCGGCGCGGCACAGATGGGCGAGCCGGGTTCCGGGCAGGGCCAGGGTGACGGTGCCGGTGATCGTGCCGTCCGCGGCGGCGACCAGGACGATGCCGTCGCGGACGCGGGAGCGGCCGTCGCGCAGGACCTCGGCGTAGGCGCCGCTACCGTAGCCGCCGTCCCAGTAGACCCGCTCGGTCAGCTCTCCGACCAGGTCGGCTTCTGCCGGGTCGGCGCGGCGGACCGTTATGTCGGCGGGCACGCTAGTCCAGCGCGAGCAGGGCCTGGCGGAGCCGGTCCAGGTCCTCGGCGGTGCAGTCGACGTGCGGGCTGACCCGGAGCAGCGGCTCGGTCATGTCGCGCGGGGCGCGCAGGGTGCTGGCCGCGGTGGTGACGATGCCGGGCAGCAGCCCGGACCGGATCTTGCCGATGTCCTGGCCGTTGGTGGCGCGCAGGGCGACGATGGCGGACGGCGCGGCCACCGGGTCGGCCACGGCCCAGCCGGGCAGGCCGGCCAGGGCCTCGCGGGTCTGCCTGCCGACCTCCGCCAGCCGGGCCCAGACCCGGCTCGGGCCCGTGGCCAGGTACTCGGCGACGGCCGTGCACAGGCCGACCCAGGCCGCCACGTTCGCCTCGGTCGCGTCCAGCAGCCACAGCGGGCTGCTGTCCGGGGGACGGATGCTCTTCTCTAGTTCGGGGGCGGTGATGCGGAGCCGGTCCCACCAGGGCCCGGCCACCCCGAGCACGCCCACGCCCCGCGGGCCGGTGAGCCACTTGCGGCTGGTGGCGTAGATCGCGTCGGCGCCGCAGGCGGTGTCCACGTGCCCGAGGGCCTGGGCGGCGTCCACCCAGAGCGGCACACCAGCCGCGCGGCACAGCGCCGCCGCCTCGGCCACCGGCTGGACCAGGCCGCGGTGCGAGGTGACCTGCACCAGGTGGACCGCGGCGGGCGGGTCGCCGGGAGTGTTGCCAGCCAGCATCCGCTCCAGCGCAGCCAAGTCGACGGCGCCATCTCCGTGCGCCGCGACCTCGGTGACCCGCAGGCCCTTGGCGGCGAACGCGTCCAGGTTGGGACCCCACTCGCACGGCACCACCGCCACGGCGTCGCCCTCGCGCAGCGGCCAGATGGCCAGCAGGGTATCGAGCGCCGCCTGCGCGCTCGGCACGAACGCCACCCCGCCGTCCGGGACGCCGAGCAGCCGGGCCAGGTTGGCGCGGCCCTCGGCGAGCAGGGGTTCGGCCTCTTCCTGGGCGACGTAGGCGCCGGTGGTGGCCTCCCGCTCGGCGTGCGCCGCGGTCGCGGCCAGGGTGGCCAGCGAGGATCGGCCCGCCGCCGCGGTGTCCAGGTGGAGCGGCCCCGCGGGCAGCCGCCGCTCCCGCCACCAGCCCCAGTCGGCCGCGGCCGGATCAGCCATGGGTCGATTCGGAGTCGTGGGGCTCGTCGGCTGTCTCGTCGGTGGCCGCCTCGGGAGCGGAGTCCGGGGCGGGGGCGGGCGTCTCCGGGTCGGGGCGGCGCTGGATGCGCCAGAACCAGAACAGGCCGATGATAGCCAGGGCCGAGGCGATGTAGGTGTTCAGGCGCAGGCCGAGGAAGTACACCGAGGAGTCGATCCGCAGCGACTCCTCGAAGATCCGGTACGCGGAATAGCCGAACACGTACAGCGCGAACAGGCCCGGCGGCTTGATCTTGCGGTGGTGACCCAGCCAGACCAGCACGGCCGCCCAGGCGAAGTCGAAGATCAGCTCGTACAGGAAGGTCGGCTGGAACGTGCTGAAGTTCAGGTACTTGTCGGGGATCCCGCCGGACAACCGGTACTGGTAGGGGATGTCCAGGCCCCAGGGCAGCGACGTCGGGCTGCCGAAGAGTTCCTTGTTGAAGTAGTTGCCGATCCGGCCGATGCCCTGCGCCACCAGCAGGGCGGGGGCCACCGCGTCCATGAACTGGGCGGTGTTCACGCCGTGGCGGCGCAGCCGCCACAGGCCGACCACGGTGGCCAGGGCGATGCCGCCCCAGATGCCGAGGCCGCCGTCCCACACCGCGAACACGCCGTACCACACGTGCGGGATGTTCATCGGCGTGGTGATGTCGAAGTAGATCCGGCCGCCGACGATCCCGGCCGGGACGCTCCACAGCGCGATGTCGCCGACGATGTCCGGGTCGCCGCCGACCGCGCGCCACCGGCGCCTGGTGATGATGATCGCCGCGGCGATGCCGACCAGGTACGCCAGGGCGTAGAAGTGAACGACCAGCGGGCCGATGTTGAAACTATTAATCGACGGGCTGGGAATGTGCGCCGGCAAGGCCATGGCCATAGGGCCGAGATTACACGCCCGGGCACGAAGCGGGCCCGGGGCTCCGTGCCCCGGGCCCGTTCGGCTCTATCAAACGGCCGAGTCCTGATGGCTGGCGTCGGCGGTGGCCACCGCCCGGGGGGCTACGGTGGCCGGCGTGGCCACCGACGGGGGCAACGCCGACCGGTCCGGCAGGCCGGCCAGCCGGTACACCTCGGACCCGTCCACCGTCTCGCTCTCCAGCAGCAGGTTGGTCAGCGCGTCGAGGACGGACCGGTGCTCGGTGAGCAGCTCCACCGCCCGCTTCTCGGCCTCGCGCAGCAGCATGGCGACCTCGCGGTCGATCTCCGCCTGGGTCGCCTCGGCGAACGGGCGGCTGGACATGCCGGGCCCGCCGCTGCCGAGGAACACCGAGCCGCCCTCCGGGTACCCGACCGGTCCGAGCGTCTTGGACAGGCCGAACTCCCTGACCATCTTGGTGGCCAGGTCGGTCGCCCCGGCCAGGTCGTTGGCCGCGCCGGTGGAACCCTGGCCGAGCACCACCAGCTCGGCGGCCCGGCCGCCGAGGCGGACCGCGAGCGAGTCGTGCAGGTAGTCCTCGCCGTACATGTGCCGTTCGACCAGCGGCAGCTGCTCGGTCACGCCGAGCGCCTGCCCCGCGGGCAGGATCGTCACCTTGGCTACCGGGTCGGCCTGCGGGGACAGCGCGGCCACGAGGGCGTGCCCGGACTCGTGCACCGCCACCGCGTGCTTCTCCTCCGGCAGCAGTACGTTCGAGCCTTCCCGGCGGCCCAGGATGATACGGTCCCTGGCCGCGTCGAAGTCGGCGGCGGAGATGACGTCCCGGCCGTCCCTGACCGCGAAGATGGCCGCCTCGTTGGTCAGGTTGGCCAGGTCGGCGCCTGAGAAGCCGGGGGTGCCGCGGGCGATGGCGTCGAGGTTGACGTCGGGCGCCAGCTTCTTGCCCCGGCTGTGCACGGCCAGGATCGCGGCCCGCTCGGTGACGTTCGGCAGCGGGATGGTGACCTCCCGGTCGAACCGCCCCGGCCGCAGCAGGGCCGGGTCGAGGATCTCGGGCCGGTTCGTGGCCGCGAGCACCACGATGCCCGTCGAGGGCTCGAACCCGTCCATCTCGGCCAGCAGCTGGTTCAGCGTCTGTTCCCGCTCGTCGTTGGAGACCACCGCGCCCGAGCCGGCCCGGCGCTGGCCGATCGCGTCGACCTCGTCGATGAAGATGATGGCGGGCGCGCGCTTGCGCGCCTGCTCGAACAGGTCACGGACGCGGGACGCGCCGACGCCGACGAACAGCTCGACGAAGCCGGACCCGGTGACCGAGAAGAACGGCACGCTCGCCCGCGACCGCGCGGGCCAGCAGCGTCTTGCCGGTACCGGGCGGCCCGACCATGAGCACGCCCCGGGGCACCATCGCGCCGACCCGGCTGTACCGCTCGGGCATCTTGAGGAAGTCCACCACCTCGGCGATCTCGGACTTGGCGCCCTCGTAGCCGGCCACGTCGGAGAACTTGGTGCTGGGCCGTTCCTCGTCGAAGATCTTGGCCCGGGACCGGCCCACGCCGAGCGCGCCCTGCAGGCCGCCGCCCGCGCTGCGGGAAATGCGGCGGAACAGCCAGACGAAGATCAGGATCGGCAGCCCGAAGGTGATCAGGTAGATCAGCACCTGGGTGCCGAAACCATTCCCCGACGGGGCCGAGGAAACCGTCACGTTGTTGTCCTGCAGCTCGGTCAACTGGGTGTAGGTGAGGCTGGTCGAGGGCGACCGGGTGGGCAGGAGGAAAAACAACGCGAAGATGACGATCAGCATGATCGGCCACAGCCAGTTCCGCCACGTCGGCGGCGGAGGCGGCGCGGACGGTGCGGCTTTGTCCCCAGGCGGAGGCGGTTTCGCTTGCTTACTCATGGCGGCTCCTTGTGATGCCCAGTATGCCCGGTATCCGGCGCGGGCCCGCCAGCCGGACGGCCTATACGGCAATTGGTCAGCACACTGGCGGCGGTTGACCAGGAAACCCTAAGGGATGAGCACGGCGGTGCCGTCGAAGCGGCCGGCTTTCAGGTCGCGTTGCGCCTGGTCCGCGTGGTCGAGCGGGTACGGGTGCACGGTGATCTTCAGCTTGTGGCTGGCCGCGAAGCCGAGGAACTCGCGGGCGTCCTCCCGGGTGTTGGAGGTGACGCTACGCAGCTGCCGCTCCTGGAACAGGTGTTTTTCGTAGTTGAGCGGCGGGATGTCGGTCAGGTGGATGCCCGCGATCGACAGGGTGCCGCCACGGTCCAGCGCGGCCAGGGCGGGCAGCACCAGGTCCCCGACCGGGGCGAACAGGATCGCGGCGTCCAGCGGCTCGGGCGGCATGCCGTCCGCCTCGCCCACGGACGCCGCGCCGAGCTCGAGGGCGAGTCGTTTGGCCTGCTCGCCGCGGGTAAGCACGTGCACGGTGGCGCCGCGGGCCAGGGCCACCTGGGCGGCCAGGTGCGCGCTGCCGCCGAAGCCGTAGATGCCGAGGCGGCCGTGGTCGGGGAGTTCGGCCCGCTGGAGCGCGCGGTAGCCGATGATGCCCGCGCAGAGCAGCGGGGCCAGTTCCTCGTTGGTGTAGCCCGGCGGGAGCCGGTGCGCGTAGGCGGCGGGCACGGTCATGTACTCGGCGTAGCCGCCGTCGGCGTCCCAGCCGGTGTACCTGGACGCCGGGCACAGGTTCTCTGCGTCGCGGCGGCAGAACTTGCAGGTGTTGTCGGTCGAGCGGAGCCAGGCGGCGCCCGCGCGGTCGCCCGCGGCGAACCCCCCGGCCCCTTCGCCCAGGGCCACCACCTCGCCCACGACCTCGTGGCCGGGGGTGACGCCGGGCTCGTGCGGCGGCAGGTCGCCCTCGGTCACGTGCAGGTCGGTGCGGCAGACGCCGCAGGCCAGGACCCGGAGCAGCAGCTCGCCGGGTCCCGGCCGCGGCGTCTCGTCGTCCGGGTGCAGGCGCAGCGGGTGGCCGGTGACCGGACCCGGCGCCTCGACATGCCAGGCACGCATACCCGGCACGTTACCCCGCGGCGTTCTACTGGTTCTTCCGGGGCTCGCCCCGGTAAGTCCCGAAAGACCAGCGGTTCCCCTCCGGGTCCGCGGCGGCGAAGTCGTGCGAGCCGTAGTCGGTGTCGTACGGTTCGGCGATGATCTCGGCGCCTGCCGCCTTGGCCCGCTGGTACACCGCGTCCACGTCGTCGGTGACCACGTAGGCGCCGAACGTCCCGGGCCGGGTCGGCGTCGACTGCCCGTGCGCGTCGGTGTCCCCGTCGCGGACCGAGCCCAGCATGACGCCGCCGCCCGGCGGCCAGGAGAGCTGGGCGTGGTCGACCCGGTCCCCGTCGCCGTAGACCACGGTCTCCTCGAAGCCGAACGCGTCGACCAGGAACTTGATCAGCGCCCGGGCGTCGCGCGCCCGCAGCGTGGGCCAGACCTGCGGTTCCCGTGTGGATGGCATTGTTGCCCCCTTGGCTGCTCGCGGCCCGGCGGTGTTGTTACCGGGCCTGGTTCTCCCAGGCTCCCTCGTCCAGCCAGTTCCCGGCTTGGACGTTTCGGAACTCCTCCGCCAGCCACTGGCTCGGCGGGCAGCCGGCCAGCGCGCGGAACTCCCGGGCCAGGTGGGCCTGGTCGAAGTAGCCGCAGTCGGCGGCCAGGTCCGCGAGCAGGTAATCGCCATCGACGGTCAGCCTCTGCACCAGCAGCTTCCTGGCCCGGTCGAACCTGATGACGCGGGCGGCGGCCTTCGGCGCCAGCCCGATCTCGGCGCGGAACCGGCCGGTCAGGTACCGCTCGCTCCAGCCGGTCCCGGCGGCCAGCTCGGACACCCGGATCGCGCCGCCCGCCCGCAGCAGCTCGCGCCAGGCCCAGCTGACTTCCGGTGCTACGTCGGCGTGAGCGGCCCAGCGAAGGCCAGCACGGCGGAGCAGGATCTCGTCCAGCACCGCGAACCGCTCCGGCCAGCTCGCCGAGGACCGGACCCGGTCGCGCAGCTCGGCGCACACGCCGCCGAGGACGGCCTCCGCCGGCAGGTCGAGCTCGGCGAGCTCGCCGGCCGGCAGGCCGAGCAGCGCCCGCGCGCCCAGCGGCCGCAGCGCCACCTGGATGCCGGACTGCGCGCCCGCGTGCGTGATCAGGGCGGGGACGGAGTGCAGGCCGCCGAGCAGGGTGCCGAACTCGCCGGGCGGCTGCCCGCGGTCGGGATGCGCCACGATCGTGAGCGGCTCGTCCAGGGTGAAGATCAGCGTCAGGTACGGCGACGGCAGGCCGCGGTGCGTGGCCGGCGGCACCCCGCGCTGCCGGTAGCCGGTGTACCAGGCCACGTACCGGCGCAGCGGCTCGGCGGGGACGTAGCGGCAGTGCTCGTCCACGGGCCCGGCCAGCTCGGAGGCTGAGGTTTCCCTGTCCGCGGTTGAACCTCCCCCACCCCTCATACGTAGTACTCAGCAGAATCCCGGTATCCATTCAAGTGCAGGGATTCTAATTATTTGCGCTGGTAATGACCCTGCTGCCAGAATCGGGACTCTCATCCCAGTGTACGGGGCACTGGGGATCCGTCCTGGTTCGGCGGTACGCGGAACGTTTTGCCGGTCCGCGAACGTTAACCGGGAGGGCACGTGATCATTCGTCCACTGGACCGTGACACCGACGTCGCGCCAGTGCCAGACGGGGGAAGTGATGCAGCCGTGATAACCGCAGAGCCCGCCGCGGAGCCAGCTCAGCTCGAGCTGTCCTGCCGCATCGGCGCGAACGGATACCAGATCGTCAGCGTGGCCGGCGAGCTCGACATCGCAACGGCCGAACAGGCCTACTCCTACCTCAGCGAGGTCATCGACGGCCGGACGGCACCGGTTACGGTGGACCTGTCCGGCCTGACCTTCTGCGATGCCTCCGGGCTCGGGGTGCTGGCCCGCGCCGCGCGGTACGCGCGGCAGAAGGGCCGCCAGCTCGCGCTGGCCTCGGCCCGCCCGTCGCTGCTGAAGATCATGCGGATCACCGGCCTGGACCGGGCGTTCCCCGAGCTGCACCCGGCCGCTCACGCGTACTCAGCGTTACCGATTGAGGCGCGCACCCAGGCTCGGCGCGCCAAATAGGGTCTTTTGGCCATGGAGGATACCGCCCGTGGGCGTTAAGTTTGGAGTGCTTCTGGCGTTAAATCTGAAAGCACGCGCAACCGGAGGGACTCCCACTATGGCCGATGACGCCCAAGGACCGGCCGCCGAAGCACCCGAACCATCGGGGGTTTCCGCAGCACAGATCGCAGTTCACTGGCGTGAGGAGGAGATCTACCCGCCGCCGCCGGAGTTCGTCCAGCAGGCCAACGCGGCCGACCCAGCCATCCTGGAGCGGTTCACCGAGGACAAGTTCCCTGACTGCTTCAAGGAGTACGCGGACCTGCTCACCTGGGAGCAGACGTGGCACACCACGCTCGACACGAGCACGGCGCCGTTCTTCAAGTGGTTCATCGGCGGCCGGCTGAACGCCTCGTACAATTGCGTCGACCGGCACGCGGCGGCCAATCCGGACAAGACCGCGATCATATTCGTGGGCGAGCTCGAGTCCGATGAGCCCGTGCACATCAGCTATGCGGAGCTGCACCGGCAGGTGAACGAGTTCGCCGCGCTGCTGCGCGACTTCGCTGGCCTCAAGACCGGCGACCGGGTGACGCTGCACATGCCCATGGTGGCCGAACTGCCCATCACCATGCTCGCCTGCGCGAGGCTGGGCGTCATCCACTCGGAGGTGTTCGGCGGCTTCAGCGGCACCGCCTGCGGGAGCCGCATCGCCGACTCCGGCAGCCGCGTCCTGATCACCATGGACGGCTATTACCGCGCCGGCCAGATGACCGATCACAAGGTCAAGGCCGACGAGGCCCTGGCGGTGGCGGCCAAGGAGGGCCAGGAAGTCGACAAGGTGCTGGTCTGGCGGCGCCGCCCCGGTCAGTACGCGTCGCAGACCCCGATGGCCGAGGGCAGGGACTTCTTCGTCGACGAACTGCTCCCGGAGCACGCCGGCACGACCGTCGACCCGGTCTCCATGCCGGCCGAGGCGCCGCTGTTCCTGATGTATACCAGCGGCACCACCGGCCGCCCGAAGGGCTGCCAGCACAGCACCGGCGGCTACCTCGCCTACGTGGCCGGCACCTCCAAGTACTACCAGGACATCCACCCCGACGACGTGTACTGGTGCATGGCCGACATCGGCTGGATCACCGGCCACTCCTACATCGTGTACGGCCCGCTGGCGCTGGGCACCACCACCGTGATCTACGAGGGCGTCCCCAACTACCCCGACGGCGGCCGGCCGTGGCGGATCGCGGAGAAGCTCGGCGTGAACATCTTCCACACCTCCCCGACCGCGATCCGGATGCTGCGCAAGGTCGGCCCGGAGGAGCCGCGGAAGTACAACTACCACTTCAAGACGATGACGACCGTCGGCGAGCCGATCGAGCCCGAGGTCTGGCGGTGGTACTACACCGAGGTCGGCCGGGGCGAGTCGGCGATCACCGACACCTGGTGGCAGACCGAGAACGGCGGCTTCCTCGGCAGCACCCTGCCGGCCCTGCAGCCGATGAAGCCGGGCAGCTGCGGCCCCGGCGTGCTCGGCATGTTCCCGGTAATCTACGACGAGAACGGCGACGAGGTGCCGCAGGGCAGCGGCAAGGCGGGCAACATCTGCATCCGCAACCCCTGGCCGGGCAGCTTCCAGACGATCTGGGGCGACCCGGAGCGGTACCTCTCCACTTATTACCGTAAGTACAACAAGAACCCGGACAGCCAGGACTGGCGCGACTGGCCGTACTTCACCAATGACGGCGCGGTCCAGGCGGCCGACGGGTACTACCG
>WNGR01009250.1_pt1 | contig 10361 bp, 9 predicted proteins | sample 5407581 | NCBI WGS metagenome assembly WNGR01 (sample SAMN13153383, study PRJNA577476) | soil metagenome | isolation source: 80 cm soil or saprolite under Garry oak tree replicate 2 | place: USA:California | collected 2016-06-15
CCGTCGGGTACTTCGATCGCGGCGGCGACATGGAGATGTGCATCGCCATCCGCACCCTCCTGCAGCAGGGCCGGCGCATCTCGGTTCAGGCCGGCGCTGGCCTCGTCTACGACTCGAAGCCCGCCGCCGAATACCAGGAGACCGTGAACAAGGCGCGGGCATGCTTCGCGGCGGTGGCGCAGGCCCAGACCGGGGACCTCGACGCTCGCCCTTCGACTCCGCTTCGCTACGCTCAGGGTGAGCGGAGCGGATCTGGTTCCGTTCGCCACCCGTCGACTTCACCTCGCTCCACAGTCGGTGAGCGGAGCGGATCTGGTTCCGTTCGCCACCCCTCGACTTCCCTTCGCTCCACAGTCGGTGAGCGGAGCGGGTCTGGTTCCGTTCGCCACCCGTCGACTTCACCTCGCTCCACAGTCGGTGAGCGGAGCGGGTCTGGTTCCGTTCGTGCTGAGCGTAGCGCGAAGCGCGGAGTCGAAGCACGGACGGGGGCGAAGAAGAGCCAGGGAGGCCGCTCGTGACCTCACCGCGCCTCCTCCTCATCGACAACTACGACAGCTTCACCTTCAACCTCGTGCAGTACCTGGGGGAGCTGGGCGCGTCGGTCGAGGTCCATCGCAACGACCAGATCGACGTCGAGGGCATCCGCGCCAGGCACCCGGACGGCGTCCTCCTCTCGCCCGGGCCGTGCACGCCCGACCAGGCCGGGGTGACGCTCCCGGTCATCCGCGCGCTGGGCGGCGAGCTCCCGATCCTGGGCGTCTGCCTCGGCCATCAGGCCATCGGCCAGGCCTACGGCGGGCGCGTGGTGCGGAACGCCCGCATCGTGCACGGCAAGGCGAGCCCGGTCAGGCACCGCGGGCGGGGCCTCTATGCCGGGCTGCCCTCGCCGTTCGAGGCGGGGCGCTACCACTCGCTCGTGGTGGAGCGTGCGACGCTCCCGCGCGAGCTCGCCATCACCGCGTGGACCGAGGAGGGCGAGATCATGGGGCTACGCCACCGGCGGCTCCCGGTGGAGGGCGTCCAATTTCACCCTGAGTCGATCCTGACCGACGGCGGAAAGCGGCTGCTCGCCAACTGGCTCGCGCGGCTGGGGGCGGAGGGCCGGCCGTGATCCAGGAGGCGATCGCCAGGCTCGTGCAGGGGCACGACCTCAGCCGCGCCGCATCGGTGGCGGTGATGAACGAGATCGCCGACGGCGGCGCCACCCCCGCCCAGGTGGGCGCCTTCCTGGCGGCGCTCCGGCTCAAGGGCGAGACGGTGGACGAGATCGCCGGCGCGGCCGAGGTCATGCGGGCCCGCGCCGAGAAGGTCCACGTCGGGAAGGACGTCTTCGTCGACACCTGCGGCACCGGCGGCGACGGCCAGAACACCTTCAACATCTCCACCACCGCCGCCTTCGTGGTGGCGGGCGCCGGCGTGACGGTGGCGAAGCACGGCAACCGCTCCGTCTCCTCGCGTTGCGGCTCGGCCGACGTGCTGGCCGCCCTGGGCGTGCACGTGGACGCCGCCCGCGAGGTCGTCGAGCGCTGCATTGCCGGCTGCGGTATCGGGTTCCTGTTCGCGCCCAACCTCCACCCGGCCTTCAAGGCGGTGGCGGGCATCCGGCGCGAGCTCGGCATCCGCTCCATCTTCAACCTGCTCGGGCCGCTCTCGAACCCGGCCGGCGCGCGCCACCAGGTCATGGGGGTCTACGAACCACGCTGGGTGCCCATCATCGGAGGCGTGCTGGCGGCGCTCGGCGCCCGGCACGCCTTCGTCGTGCACGGCGAGGGGCTCGACGAGATCGCCGTCACCGGGATGACCCACCTCAGCGAGGTGAAGGACGGCCAGGTGGAGCGCTTCACCATGCTGCCCGAGGACGTGGGCCTCCGCCGCTGGTCGAAGGGCGAGATCGCGGGCGGCGATGCGGACGAGAACGCGCGCATCCTCTCGGACGTCCTCTCCGGGCAGCGGGGCGCGCCGCGCGACGCCGTGCTCGTCAACGCGGCCGCCGCGCTGGTGGCGGGCGGCGCCGCGCCAGACCTCGCCGACGGGGTGCGCGTCGCGGCCGAGGCCATCGACCACGGCGCCGCGCGGCACAAGCTCGAGCGGCTACGGGCGCTCTCTCGGGGCGAGGCGTGAGCTTCCTCGCCGAGATCATGGCGCGCAAGGCCGACGAGGTGGCGGCCCGGCGCGCGGCGAGGCCCGAGGCCGAGCTCGCCGCAGCCTGCCGCGGCCTGCCCTCCGCGCGCCCGTTCACGGCCGCGCTCTCGGGGCGCGGCGGTCCAGCCCGGATCATCGCCGAGGTGAAGCGGGCGAGCCCGTCGGCGGGCGCCATCGCGACCGGCCTCGACGCGGTGGCGCAGGCGCGCCGCTACGCCGAGGCAGGCGCCGCCGCCATCTCGGTGCTCACCGATGGCCCGGGGTTCGGCGGCTCGCTCGACGATCTCTCCGCGGTGCGGGCGGCGGTGGCGACGCCGCTCCTCCGCAAGGACTTCATCCTCGACCGCTATCAGCTCCTCGAGGCCCGCCTGGCCGGCGCCGACGCGGCGCTCCTCATCGTGGCGGCGCTCACGCCCGATGCGCTGGCGCGCCTGCTGGAGGAGGCTGGCGCGCTCGGCCTGGCCGCGCTGGTCGAGGTCCACGACGAGCGGGAGGCCGAGACGGCGCTCGCGCGTGGCGCCCGACTCGTCGGCGTGAACAACCGCGACCTGCGCACCTTCGCCGTCGATCTGGCGACCACCGAGCGGGTCGTGCCGCTGCTGCCGGCCGGCGTGAAGGCCATCGCGGAGAGCGGCGTCCGCACGGCGGCCGACGCGCGGCGCCTGCGGGCCGCCGGGGCGCCGAACCTGCTCGTCGGGGAGGCGCTCGTGCGGGCGGGCGATCCCGGCGCGCTCATCTTGGAGCTCACGGCGCCATGAGCCGCACCCGCGTGAAGATCTGCGGCATCACCCGCCTCGAGGACGCGCTCCTCGCCGCCAAGCTCGGCGCCGACGCGCTCGGCTTCAACCTCTGGCCCGGCTCGAAGCGCCACGTCGACGCCGGCGTCGCCCGCGAGATCGTCGACCGCCTGCCACCCTTCGTGACCGCGGTGGGCGTGTTCGTGAACCAGCCGCCTTCGGAGGTGCTCACCCTCGCCGCCGAGGCCGGCCTGGCGGCGGTCCAGCTCCACGGCGACGAGCCCTGGGAGGACGTGAACGGTTACCCCCTCCCGGCCGTGAAGGCGGTGCGCCTGAGCGGGCGGGAGAGCCTCCTGGACCTGCACCGCTACCGCGTGCGCGCCTACCTCCTCGACGCGCCGGGCGCCGGCTTCGGCGGGAGCGGGACCACCTGCGACTGGCAGCTGGCTGCCGAGGTGGCGGCGCGCTCGAACGTCATCCTCGCCGGCGGGCTCACCCCCGACAACGTGGCCGAGGCGATTCGCGCCGTGCGCCCCTGGGCGGTCGACGTGGCGAGCGGCGTCGAGTCGTCGCCAGGCGTGAAGGATCCGGAGAAGCTGCGGCGCTTCGTGGAGCGCGCGCAAAAGGAGCTGGCTTGAGCAACCTCCCAGATGCCCGCGGTCGCTTCGGCGATTACGGGGGCCGCTTCGTCCCCGAGACGCTCGTGCCGGCGCTCGACGAGCTGGAGACGGCCTGGCGCACCGCTCGCGCGGACGAGGTCTTCCAGCGGGAGCTCGACGAGCTCCTCCACCGCTTCGCCGGACGGCCCACCCCGCTCGGCGAGGCGCGGCGGATCTCCGCCGACGTGGGCGGGTGCCGGGTCATGCTGAAGCGCGAGGACCTCTGCCACACCGGCGCGCACAAGATCAACAACACGCTGGGCCAGGTGCTGCTCGCCCGCCGCATGGGCAAGAAGCGCATCATCGCCGAGACGGGCGCCGGCCAGCACGGCGTCGCCACCGCCACCGCCGCCGCGCTGTTCGGGCTCCCCTGCGACGTCTTCATGGGCGCGCTCGACGTCGAGCGGCAGGCGTTGAACGTGTTCCGGATGCAGCTCCTCGGCGCGCGGGTGGTGCCGGTCGAGGCCGGATCGCGCACGCTCAAGGACGCGATGAACGAGGCCATCCGCGACTGGGTGACGAACGTCCGCGACACGCACTACATCATCGGCTCGGTGGCAGGTCCCCACCCCTACCCGGCCCTCGTCCGCGACTTCCAGGCGGTGATCGGCAGCGAGGCGCGCGCCCAGATCCACGAGCTGTGCGGCCGGCTGCCCGACGCGGTGGTGGCCTGCGTCGGCGGGGGCTCGAACGCGATGGGGATCTTCAGCGCCTTCATCTCCGATCCCGGCGTGAAGCTCGTCGGCGTCGAGGCGGCCGGGCTCGGCCTCGCCTCCGGCAAGCACGGCGCTGCGCTCGCGAAGGGGCGCCCCGGCGTCCTGCACGGCTCGCGGAGCTACGTGCTCCAGACCGATGAAGGCCAGATCGCCGAGGCGCACTCGATCAGCGCCGGTCTCGATTACCCTGGCGTCGGGCCGGAGCTCGCCTACCTCAAGGACGAGGGCCGCCTCACCCTCATGCAGGCGACGGACACGGAGGCGCTCGAGGCGCTCCAGTACCTCGCCCGCATGGAAGGGATCATCCCGGCGCTGGAGAGCGCCCACGCGGTGGCCGCGGCGAGGAAACTCGCGCGCGAGCTGGGTGCGGGCGGGCTCCTGCTCGTGAACGTCTCGGGCCGCGGCGACAAGGACGTGGAGCACGTGCGCAAGGCGCTCGCGGCCGTGCCGCCGCCGAAGAAGAAGACCCGCCCCTCTCCCCGCTCCGCGGGGCGAGGGAGGGTCGCATCCCAGCGGAGGTCGCGATGACGAAGGCGGCGCTGGTGCATGGCGAGGACCGCCTCGCGAGCATGTTCGAGGCGGCCCGCGCGCGCGGCGAGGCTGCCCTCGTCACCTACCTCATGGCCGGCGACCCGGACCTCGCCACCTCGAAGGCGGCGGCGCTCGCCTGCGCCGACGGCGGCGCCGACCTCATCGAGATCGGGATGCCGTTCTCGGATCCCATCGCCGACGGTCCCACCATCCAGCGCGCCGGCGAGCGCGCCCTGGCCGCCGGGACCACCGTGGCCGACGCGCTGGCGGTTGCGGCGCACGTGCGCGCGCGCTCCGGCGTCCGGCTGGCGCTCATGGGCTACCTCAACCCCCTGCTCTCCTACGGCCTCGAACGCTTCTTCCCCGACGCGGCGCGGGCCGGCGTCGACGCCGTCATCCTGCCGGACGTGCCGCCGGAGGAGGCGGGCCCGGTGCGCCGCGCCGCCGACACCGCCGGCGTGAAGGTCGTCGGCCTGCTCGCCCCCACCTCCACCGAGGCGCGCCGCCGTGCCGTCGCCGATGCCGCCACCGGCTTCGTCTACTTCGTCTCGGTGACCGGCGTGACGGGCGCGCGGCGGGCGCTCCCCGAGGACCTCGCCGACCAGGTCGCGAGCGTGAAGCGCGTCGCCTCCCTGCCGGTGGTGGTCGGCTTCGGCGTGGCGACGCCACAGCAAGCGCACGCCGTGGCGGGCCTCGCCGACGGCGTGGTGGTGGGGAGCGCGCTCGTCGCGCGGCTGGCCGAGCCGGGCGCGCGCGCGGCCCGCGTCGAGCGGGTCCGCCGGTTCGTCAGGGCGCTCAAGCGCGCCATGAAGCGGTGAGGCGCCGCCCGGCGGCGCGTCACCAGCTTCCGGTGTAGAGCTCGGCCGCGCTGCCCCCGGTGACGAGCACGCCCCCACCCGCGAGCGACGTCACCGCACCGCCGGGGTGAGGCGAGCGCAGGGTCCCCGCCGGGCTCACCACCCCGCTCGGCGGATCGAACACCTCCGACACCGGCGCGAGCGTGCCGTCGAGGCTCACCACCACCAGGCGGCCCGACGGGAGCAGCGCTGCGCCGAGCGGCGCCCCGCCCACAGGCAGCCGCTGCAGCTTGCCCACCGTGCTCCAGGTCCCGATCGAAGGATCGTAGGCCTCGATCTCGGCCGGGCCCCCGCCGACGGCGAGGACGCGGCCGTCGCCGAGCGCGAGCAGCGTCGGCTGGGTGGAACGCGTCACGTTCAGGGGAGCCGAGCGCGACCAGACGCTGCCCGCCGGATCGAAGATCTCGCAGGCCGTTCCCGTACCGGCGAGCAACACCCGGCCGTCGCCGAGGAGCACGGCGCTGGCGCTGGTCTTGGCCGCGTTCAGGTCTCCAGCGGCGGTCCAGACCGCCTTCACCGGATCGTAGAGCTCTGCCCGCAGCGGGTAAGTTCCCCCGCTCGTCCGGCCTCCCGCCACGAGCACCTTGCCTCCGGGGAGCAGCACGGCGGCGTGCCCGTACCGCGCGTACGCGAGCGGAGCCGCGTTCTGCCAGATCCCCTTCGCGGGATCGTACTGCTCGACGGACGACGTCCCGTAGCCGCCCGTCCCGCCGCCGATGAGCAGGACCCGCCCCGTGCCGAGCCTGACGCCGGCCGCGCCCGTCCGGGCGAGGCCGACATCGCCGGTTGCCGTCGCGGTGCCGGCGACGGGATCGATCAGCACCGAGGCGCGCGTGGCGCCCCCTGCCAGGAGCGCGCGGCCATCGCCGAGCGACACGGCGACGTGGCCGGCGAAGCTGGCGGGCAGCGTCGGCAGGACCGTGTAGGCGGAGCACGCCCCGTCCACGTCGGGGACGGCCGCGGCGCAGCCGGAGAGGACGCAGGTGCCCGTGCCGTCGTCGTGCCAGTCGGTGGCACAGCTCCCGAGCGCGAGGCAGGTCCCATCGCCGCCGTCGTGATAGCCACTGCTGCAGCTGCCCAGCGCGAGGCATACGCCGGCGCCACCGTCGTGGAACCCCGTCGCGCAGCCTGCCTCTACGCAGGCCCCCGCGCCGTCGTCGTGGTAACCGATGCTGCACGTGGACTGCCAGACGCAGACTCCCGCGCCTCCGTCATGGTAGCTCGGGCTGCACTGGCCGACGGGGAGGCACGTCCCCGTCCCCCCGTTGTGATAGCCCGCGGCGCATGTCCCGGAGGCGATGCAATTCCCGTCGCCGCCGTCGTGATAGCCACCACTGCAGCTGCTCAGCGGGAGGCACACGCCGAGGCCGGCGCCGCCGTCGTGGAAGCCTGCGGCGCAGCCGGCGACCACGCACGTCCCGGCGCCGTCGTTGTGGTAGCCGGGGCTGCACGCCGCCGGCACCACGCACTTGCCGTCTCCGCCGTCGTGATACCCCGAGCTGCACTGGCCCGAGAGCACGCACGCGCCCGCGCCGCCGTCGTGGAACCCTTGCGCGCAGCCGGTCTGCACGCACTTCCCCGAACCGTCATCGTGGTAGCCATAGGAGCACTGGGAGCCGTAGACGCACGACCCGTTACCTCCGTCGCGATATCCCGCGCTGCACGTACCAACTGCCACGCAGGCCCCATTGCCGCCCTGGTGGTAGCCCGGGCTGCACTGCCCGTATTGCCTGCACGCGCCGTCGCCGCCGTCGTAGTACCCGTAGGCGCAGGTCCCGAGTGCCACGCACGCGCCGGCGCCGCCGTCGTGGTAACCGGCAGCGCACCCGGAGGCGAGGCACGACCCGTCACCGCCGTCGTGGAAGCCCACCGCGCAGCTGGGTGCGTAGGTGCACCAGCCTTCTCCTCCGTCGTGGAATGGCCCACCGCAGATCGGCTGGACGCAGCTCAGGGTGGCCCCGCGGAAGTCGCTCGGCAGGTTGCCCGAGAGGGCGAGGCTGCCCAGGTCGAGCGTGATGCCGGACAGGGAGAGGGATGGGATTGGGAACTGGAGCGCAGTGACCTCCTGACAGGCCGTCTGCTCGAAGCCGGGGGAGGGCAGCCCCACGGGCCAGGCGGGCAGGTACAGGCCCTGGCTCGTCGCCCACCAGTGCCGCGTCCCGACAGCCACCTGCTCACACCCGGTGAGATCCAGGGTGGCCTGGCGCAGGCCTCCGAAGGCGGTGCCCGAGTACGCGCCGAAGTCGAGCGTGAGCCCGCAGTGCCCCTTCACGTCCACGACGGACACGCTCATCGCCGCGACGCAGGCCTCTCCGCCGGACGCGGACCGCCCGGCGGTGACGAACGCGGAGCCACCCTCGTACGAGATGGTGCCAGCGCTGGTCGAGATGCTCCTCGACGGGCGGAAGTGGCTGTCGCAGACGGGCATCGGCGGTGCCGCGGGGCAGGTGCACGCCCCCACGACGCCTGCCGTGCACGGAGCCGTTCCGAGGAGCCCGCCATCGCAGGAACAGGGCCAGCTCGTCCCGGTGCAGGTTGGGACCGGTATTACGGGCGGGCAGGTGCACACGCCGACCCATTGGCCATCGGCGCCACAGTCCTGCTGCCCCTGCTGCAGGTCCGGACAGGTGCACGCGCGCGCGATACCGGGCGAGCACGCGCTCACATGGAACGGAGGATCCGGCGGACCACAAGCGATCGCAAGCAACGCCAGCGACGCGGCGAAGGTGCAGCGCATGGAGACCCCCCGGTCTGTAGAACCAGGAGTGTGACACGCTGATGGGCCGCCCTCCTTGACGCCCATCAGCCAGCCGGGCGTCGCTGCCCGCAGTGAACGGACGACCGCGGAGGTCGTGACCAGTTTTCGGGTGATGGGAGCCGCATGACGAGCGAGCGCGAGGAGACCTTGCAGGCAGGCCCGGAGACGGTGCTCTCCTTCGAGGGCGGCCCCCGCATCGACCTGCGCTGGCAACTCGACCCCGAGGAGCGGCGCGCGCTGGCGGCGCTCGAGCTCGGGCCATCCTTTGCCGTGTTGACGGCGGAGGACCCGGGCGGCGAGGACGCCGACGACGTGTCGGCCGACGGCCTCGCGGAGCGGCAGCGCCAGAACGTCCGCCGCACACTCCGCTTCGAGGAGCTCCTGGCGCGGGAGGGCCTCGCCTTCCGGCGGGTCGACGGCAGCGCGTCCGACGGCAGCCACCGCGAGCGGTGCGTGGCGGTGGCGCTCTCCCGCGCGGAGGCGACGCAGCTCGCGGCCGACCACGGTCAGGTGCCGCTGTTCTGGTGCGACGGCGAGCGCTTCTGGCCCTGGCCGGGTGAGGTGGGGGAAGGGCTGGAGCCCCCTCCACCAGCGCCGGGGCCCTGAGGAGGCGCTCGCCCTCGCCGTTGGCGCGCCCGCCCAGCGCGGGTAGGATGCGCGAATGCCCTGGAAGACGGACGACGTTCGCATCGCGGCCATCCACGAGCTCGCGCCGCCCTCCCACTTGATCCGCGAGTTCCCTTGCACGGAGCGGGCGGGAGCGGTCGTCCACGCCGCCCGCGCGGCCGTCCACGGGATCCTGCACGGCGAGAACGATCGTCTGGTGGTGGTGGTCGGGCCCTGCTCCATTCACGACGCGCGCGCGGCCCGCGAGTACGCGGGGCGGCTCGCGGGCGAGCGAGCTCGGCTCGGTCAGGACCTCGAGCTCGTCATGCGCGTCTACTTCGAGAAGCCGCGCACCACCGTGGGCTGGAAGGGCCTCATCAACGACCCGTCGCTCGACGGCACCTTCCAGATCAACCGCGGGCTGCGGCTCGCCCGTGAGCTCCTGCTCGAGGTCGCGGAGCTCGGCCTGCCGGCCGGCTGCGAGTACCTCGACATGATCACGCCCCAGTACCTGGCGGACCTCGTCTCCTGGGGTGCCATCGGCGCGCGCACCACCGAGAGCCAGGTGCACCGCGAGCTCGCCTCCGGCCTCTCCTGCCCGGTCGGCTTCAAGAACGGCACCGACGGCAACGTGCGCATCGCGGTCGACGCCATCCGCGCGGCGCGCCAGCCGCACCATTTCCTCTCGGTGACGAAGGGCGGCCACTCCGCCATCGTGGCGACGAACGGCAACGAGGACGGCCACCTCATCCTGCGCGGCGGGACGGTTCCGAACTACGACGTGGCGAGCGTGGCGGCCGCCTGCGCCGAGCTGTCGCGGGCCAAGCTCGAGGAGCGCGTCATGATCGACGCGAGCCATGCCAATAGCCGCAAGGATGCCCAGAACCAGCTCCCGGTGTGCGACGCCATCGCCTCCCAGCTCGCGGCTGGCGAGCGGCGCATCATCGGCGTGATGGTGGAGAGCCACCTCGTGGGAGGGCGGCAGGACCTCGCGCCGGGCCGCGCCCTCACTTACGGCCAGAGCATCACCGACGCCTGCCTGAGCTGGGAGGACACGGTGCGGGCGCTCGACGCGCTCGCCGCCGGCGTGCGGCGGCGGCGGGCTCGGCCGGCGTAGGACTTCGCAGGCGACCGACACTCCTCGACGAGCTCACCGCGGCTCAGAGCCCGCCAAGGCCACCAGGCTTCAGCAGATCGCGGTGCTCTCGGTCCTGCTTCGTGAGCGCCAGGAAGAAGCCCCTCACCGCGGAGTCGGCCTCTGCCAGCACGTGAGCGTGCGCGACCGCGAGCTGGTCCTCGAACGCCGAGAGCCGGCGGCAGACCGCCACCAGATCCAGGCCCCACGCGCCCGCCAT
>WNGR01009251.1_pt1 | contig 10360 bp, 10 predicted proteins | sample 5407581 | NCBI WGS metagenome assembly WNGR01 (sample SAMN13153383, study PRJNA577476) | soil metagenome | isolation source: 80 cm soil or saprolite under Garry oak tree replicate 2 | place: USA:California | collected 2016-06-15
ATTGGAGCAAGGAACGTCAGTGGAAGAAATTGTCTCCGAAACCCTTGAGGAAGTGCAGGTACATTGTAACTTTTGGCATCGTCACTGACTCACTTTACTGATATAGGCAAGACTCGCAGAGGCTGACGAGCTGAAGCAAGAAGGTAACAGTTTATTTCGTCTTAATAAGTGGGACGACGCATTGCAAAGCTATCGAAATGGCTTGGCTCGACTCCCGGAGAGAAGGAAGCCGTCTGCGCCGCCCGCCACCGACGAGAAGAGACATTCACCCCCGGCTGAGGGCGAGGGTACTCCTACGCCTACAGATGTCGAAGAGCCTCTCGCATCGGGCACTTCTGTCGATTCCGATTCTTTACCACTAGAGGGTGAGTGTGCGAAAGCGCGGAGTGTCCTTAACGCGAACATTGCGGCCTGTTACGTCAAGTTGGTGAGAGCCCACGCTAACGACTTAAGAGAGCACGGTTGACACCTCGATATAGGGCGAAAACGAGAACGCCGTTAAGGCATGCACGGAAGGTTCGCTATGGGCATTGTGACATGAGCGCACCAGCCAAGCGCACGCTCAGCTTTGCAGGACGACCCTCGTTATGTCAGGGTGTTGTTACGACGGGCACAATGCAACGAGAAAATCGGCTCGTGGTCTGCTCTTTCTAGCGCAAAAGAAGGTAGACGATGCGCTCACTCTCGAGATCTCGCGCTGATTAAATAACCATAGACTACACTGCACTCCTCACACAGCTTCCCTCATCGTCGAATCAAGTTGCCGAGGTAAACCGGTCATTACGCCTGCTCGGACCTCGTATAGAGGAGGCACAGAAGCGGGAAGTAGGTGAGGTGGTGGACAAGCTCAAAGGCCTTGGCAATAGCGTCCTTGGTGAGTGACAGGGCAGAGCTACGCATCTAATTACGCTGAGCTAGCTACTCCAGGACGGTTCGGCTTATCGACGGACAACTTCAAGTTTGAGCCAAATGGTCAGGGGGGGTATTCGATAAATTTTGCGCAATAGTGGGCTAGACAAGGATGGATGTGGGGTTGCGGAAGATGGTCATGCGACTGAAAGGGTATACCTACTCGGATGTGAGTAGTGGTGTATAGCGAATACATCAATCTTACCCTCGCCCAGAGTGTGCCACGAACCAAAGACAACGGTACCGGTCCGTAATCTCGCGAGTCCCTTGAGAAGTCTGCATTGTCGCCCATGAGCCATAGGTGGCCCTTTGGAACGACGACATGCTCTGAGGACGGGACTTTCAAGCCGGTGGGGTCGACACATATGATGTCTCCGGGAAAACCCAATAGTCGCTTGCATACCAAGCGGCCAGGTGCCAGGGGCGACTCGAATGTGACGAGGTCGCCACGTTCCAGGCAACCTGGGTTGAGCCAAAAGGAGAGTCTGTTCTCAATGACCGCCTCGCCATCTACTGCCATGGTGGGAAGCATGGAAGGTCCATTCACCTGTCGGATTCCATCAGATTGTGGGGGTCCGTCGATAAGGAAGAAAAGGACCTACTAGCTGGATTGACCCCACACAATTGAGAAACAGGTGGAAGGCGCAGAACGCATTCACAGCCTAAAGGAAAGATATGATTAGTTAGGCTGCGTACCACACAGGGTGATAACAAATGAACATAGAGTGCTCCAACGACTGGTGGTCTGAGGCGCCGAAAGACATTCGACGCCATGGATGGCCTGAGGCCCATTTCTTTTTTTTTTGGATATCCAGTCTGTGCCGGGCCGCACGGGCCAGCACAACTCGTCGCTTGCATCTCCGTTGACGCCCACATTTGAATCGGTGGTGCGGGGCTAATATGTCGACATTCAGAAGGAAAACAAGTTCTAAAACTGTCGACCTCCTTGCTGGAACTCGCGCTTCATCATTTTCATCGTGCACGGTTTTTACATCGTCAGGCATAGCCTCCTTGGATGACATCCTCGGGGGTGGCTTGCCGTTATCATGCTCTTTGCTCGTGATTGCACCTGACACCCACTCGTCTTATGGGGAGCTTGTCCAAAAATACTTTATCTCTCAAGGACTCGCTTCGGGGCAGAAAGTTTATGTCGTCGACGAAGAACCAGAGCAATTTGTTTCTAAATGCATGTGGCCTTCGAACGGGGCACCGTCGCCCCCTGTCAGAACTGCCGAGGAAAATGATGATACGGATGAAACCGATCGCGAACCAAAAGTTACAATCGCTTGGAGATATGAACACCTGAAGCGATTTCAGACGACGGTGTCAACATCAAAATCGTATGTGGCTTTACAGTGACTCGATCACGACGACCACGAGAAATTTTCACACTCAGTATAGCCCCGCAGATGATTTTTGCAGGGCGTTTGACCTGACGCAGAGAATTCCTGGGCCATTTCTCGATCAGGCAACGAAATCGTCGCAACTAGTGCTCTTGAAGGCTTCACGCGACTCGAGGAGACTCATTGATGTTATCGCGGAAAGCCTTGGCACGTCTTCTCAAGATGCGGTACCGATTCGAATATGTATTCCGTTGCTTGGATCCCCAGGTTGGGGAGATCTACAACCCAAGGTATGGATGACGTTTAGCGGCGCTCGCCTTTGTTGCAATGTCACAGCCATACAAAGGATGTCTTGTATTTTGCGTACTCTCTGCGCACGCTACTGCGGCGATACCCTCATGCATGCGCTTCGGTAAGCCTCCCGCCCAATATGTCAGGTGATGATTGGGGCGGTCGTGGCTGGCTGAACAAACTCAGTTGGCTCTTTGATGCTTCTGTAACGATTGCCGGATTCAGCGGTGAGAGAACGGAACCTGTCTACATACTCAGACTGGCTAATAATTTTTCGACGTCACGAGCAGATGCATCGCTTTCGCTTACGTTCCCTTCTCATCACGGATCAGTCCGTGTGCATGGGTTACCCGCGCCGCACAGCCTAATACCGGCCAGTGACCGATCGTCCACCTTACGCGGGATCTCGTCCGTGTCTGGTTGGACAGGTGGAGGCGAAAACAACCTAGCGTTCAAGTGCACAAGGAAACGGTTTGTGATTGAAACACATCACCTGGATGTCGAAGGTGGGGTGGGAGAGCGAAGGACGACACCCGCGGGGAAGATAGTAAGAGCGGATGGTGAGGGGATACACCGAGAGAAAGCGGTATCAGGGTCGGAAAGGAATGAGTTGTCATTGGGAGTGGGAGCGGCGGGGAGAGCTGCGATGAAAGTGGAGTTAGAAGAAGAAGAAGGAAGAAGAGACATGGAAGCCGCGGCGGCGGGCGTGCCCGAGGGGAGGCGGGGAAGAGGGAAGAAGGTTACGTTTTGGGGGGACCAAGCAGGACCAGAGTTAGGGTGGTGAACTTGAATATATGCGCCTTGACTTGTCACGGCTACTACGGCTAGTACGGGTACGCCACGCCACGCCACGCCACGCCACTCGGTTTCGAGACTGTTTTCGCTTTCGCTTATGACCCTCGCGCATTCCTCTCTTCAATCCTAGACATGCACACTCCCTTTCGTCCTCATTCTCAACCTCAAACCCATCCTTCAACGTACAACAACTCGGAAGACGCGTCAGATTGGTCTCTTCCTTACACACCGCTCTCTCGTCCCCCATCCGCCTCGCAATCCATCGACTCACCAGCCGCAATACCTCAAGACCCTCTTCCTCCTCTTCCTTCTTACTTGACCCGGTCCTCCTCCGACTCTGACGAGATTCCTTATTCCGAGTCAAGTCCTCCCCGTCCCTTCTTTCAACTTCCCAAATCTTCTCCTCTTCCCGACCCTTCCCAGTTCCCCGATCCCTACCCTTTCCGCACACCCCAATACCTGAGTTCGGGTCCGCCCACCCTCTCATCAGGTGGTTCTTCTATCGCTTCAACTCGTTCTTCTGCTGCCTATACTAGTTCCGGGAGCGCCCTCGCTTCCGGTGACTATGGGAATCATGTGCATATCGCTTCCAATGATGATGACCAGGCTATCGGTGTTGGCATCACCTCGGATGACGTCGTGCATCTCACAAACCAAGACTCATCCATGTCCACGTCCACTTCTGTATCTCAGTCCAGAGCTCCCATAGACCAGACTCGGTGGTCTCAATCCTACTCGGGTAGTATACGTTCTCGGTCCTCTCTCGTGCGCAGCAACAGTAGTAGCGGTCACGAAAACAGCACCTCCAGTCTCCAGCAGAAGCCCTGTGACTTGAGTTGGCAACCGGTTGATGAGCGTGATGAGGTCGAACTCATCAGCGATGTTGATACCGAGGATACCGATTTGGAAGTTGATGATTTACCAGAGGTAGAATGTGAAGAAGAGAGGACTTCTGCCATTGTCATCGCCGAGGAAGGTCGCGGCCTCATAGTCCGTGGCGATGGCGTGGCCGTCGCAGACCTCGTCGTCCAACCAGGTGCGGTCGCGTGCCCCTCCCTCCACCCCTCCCCTCCTTTTTTTTTTCTTCTTCTTCTCTCCCTCCTCTTTCTTTCTCTTCTCGTATTAATACATCTGCGAACACAGGCACGACGCATTTGCTCATTGGGTCCTCGGGTACCGCGAGCGCTTTGCCAGCATTTTTGACCACCGTCCTCCCTACCATCAGCACCACGTTATTGGCTCTGGATATTTCCGCCAATTACCTTGTTGCTCTTCCTCCGGCTTTGGAATCCTGCGTTTGCTTAGAAGAACTGAACGTTTCCTTCAACCCCCTTCGTGCCCTTCCTCTTTTCATAGCGCATTTAACGTCCCTTCGCGTTCTCATAGCGGATTCGACTGGTATTACTACCCTCCCTGCGCCTTTAAGTGCTCTGGACAAGCTGCATACCCTGAGTATACGAAGAAATAAGATGTATTCCCTACCGAGCTGGCTCTGTCTTTTGGTATCTCTCCAGACTCTCCTTGTAGATGGTAATCCTTTTCAGGGTCCGTGGAAGGCTTTGATGGAGCCTCTGCTTGCCAAAGGTTTCTCCGGTCCGCCGTATTCTCCTTCCACACCCATCTTACCTCTCCCTCACCCTACCGGCCGAGATACCGACTCAAACACCGACACCGATGCAGATGACACCCAACTCGGTCAATCGGACGGTCGAGTTCAAGAGGATGAAGACACTATCACTCCCATTCGTGCGCCAGTATTGGGACGTGCTGCAACTTCGCCTGTTCCGATAGCCACGACGTCCACCCCGCCCAATCACAGTGTAACGAGGACCCGGACAACTCCTAACCGTGCATACTATGAGAAAAACAGAGGAGGTTCGAATGCTCCTGCAGGCTCTTCGCGTGCCGTGTCAGAGCATGGCAGTGGACTCCGCAAAGCACCCGATTCTGTCTACCTCAATGAGAGGGAGCTTCGTCGCATGAAGAGTGCTGGTGAGCTCCGTCAAGTACCTCCGTCGATCCTTGCTTCCCCCAGCCCCTCCGTGTCTCCGGGTCGTCTTACCCGCTCTCAATATGTGGCCTCTGCCTCTGCCTCTAATCTACTGGCAGATGCAGAACCTTTTCCCGAGAGGTTTGCCACTATTGGTCCTCGGTCTCCGTCTCATGGGCAAGATAGCCGAATCCCGCTTGATCACACCCTTTGGGAGAAACATTCAGAACCAGGGTCTGGCCCTTCGACATCACCAGCCCAGCCTCAAAGTATCCTTGGCTCCTCCCGAGTTACCTCGCCCCTTCCTCAGAGTGTCCCTATGCACGATACGGAGAAATTGGCTACGCGTCAGCGCAGTGGTTCGCGCAAGAAGGATGACAGATCAAAGGATCAACAGCCGGGAAAATGGGGCTTCTTAAAGAAGATGTCTATGGGCAAGCTAAGGCCAGATGCCCCAACACATAAGCCATTGACTGCCCATGCGAAGCCAGGCATGGCCTCTCTCCCCGAGTCAACAACCTCGAGCTCGAGGTCGACACCTTCCGAAGTACCGCGTCCGAATCCTATATCTCTGATCGACGTGCGGCTCTCATCTACAGGTTCTCTTGGCATGGATATCCCGGGCACGGCTCCAGAAATATCGGTTTCTCCGTCCATAATTGGGCCTAAAGAGGTGGATATAAAGGAGATACATCCGTCGCCAAGCCCTTTTCTCGCACCATCACCAAGTTTACTTTCCGTCGCTCCTTCGTCTCCCAACCTTTCTCCGCTTTCGCTCACGAGTCGTGTCACGAAGCGACGCAGCTTCCTCCCTGTCGGAGGACTACCCACCCCGTCTTCCCCTTTGCCCTCACCGGGACCGTTTTCTTCTGGTTTTAGCCTGGCTAGTACTGAAGATGACGAACGGCGGTTGTTGACCCCCAGTCCTATATCTTCCGAGACGGTTGAGCAGGTACAGCGTCGAGAAGAGGAAAGGGCACGCGAAGCTTATACCCGCGCGCTTCGATCAGTCATGGCTTACTTGAGGGATATGAACGACCTGTCAGTGACGCAACTCACTCTCATGAGTATGTACTCGCCGTCGTCTCCTGATATGGCAGGTAGTGGGCTTCGTTCTCGGCGGCCTACCACTACCGAGAGCGGACGTGTGGCGTCGGATGGTACTCTTAGTTCCTTTGCCATTTCTCGCAGTGGTAGTTCAGACCAATTGCGGTCTCCAGAGTCTATCGCACACTTGCGCAGCCTGAATTTGTCTCAGACGAGTAGCATTGCGACTACAGATAGTGGAGGATCGATTAGCGGCGAAGAACGCAAATTCAAGGACGACGGCGGCAGGCGAATGAAGATCGTCAAGGAGATTGTCGAGTACGTGAATTCAATTAGTGCTCCACAAAGTGTCTTAATCACGTTCTCTGCAGAACCGAACGTACGTATGTTAGAGGGTTGCAAGAACTCATCGACATATACATCAAGCCAGCAGCGGCCCCAGTGAATCTACTCGGTGGTGTGAGCTCGACCAAGGAAACCGTTATTCCTGCTGCGGAGAGGAGGATTGTGTTCAGCGGTCTCGATTCTCTTTTTTCGTTCCATAAGGATATATTCCTTCCTGCTGTCGAACTTGCCACAGATTCTGCACTGAGGTCGCTTCTGCAACATTCGGAAGAAGGGGCGGAGGGAACGCTGTCAGCCAATGCTGCTAGAGGCATTGCCAGGACATTCGTGTCGCATGCTGCGTTTATGCGCATGTACTCATCCTACATCAAGTGGGTCACAGCCGGCTTTTTACCTGGATGACTGTCACTTATCAACGCTTTCAGCAATTTTGACCAATCTGTACAGCGCATCAAACAGTGGGTATCTGACCGCCCTGGGACCGCAACTGGTCCATCGCCTCAATCGCCTTCTCTCGCCACTCAAGCAACTGGTGCCGGTGCTGCAAATACCACATCGGATTCTTCCGGCGGGCCGCAACTTACGTCAAGCCAAAGAAGACGCATCAAGAGCTACTTAAAGCGTTGCCGGCTACATCCCCGCCACTCACAGCTGAACTTGGAGGGCTATCTGTTGTTGCCAGTACAAAGGATTCCGCGTTACCGCCTTCTTGTACGTACCATTCGCTCTCTTTCTATGAATGTGCTTCATCGTTTTCACGCAGTTGGAAGAGCTGGCGAGGAGCACACCCCCAGCGGAAGGCTATTTAGACCCCCTTGACCAGGCCCTGGATGAGATCTCATCGTTAGCGACAAACATGAATGAAGGGAAGCGCGAGTCCGAATCGCGATCGAAACTTGTCCAATGGCAGTCGAGGATTAGAGGGAAATTCCCAAGTCCCCTGGTGCAGCCCCATAGGTAGGTCCGCAACCTTATCAGCACCCTCAAAAACTCATTTTTACGTTCAGGCGCCTTATCATGGATGGTCCTCTCCTGTTGACAAGAGTCGTGCGCAAGGCCACAATTGCTTTCGAGGTAATCGATAGCCAAGGTGATACTTCCCCAATTCAAGTAGAATGTCTCTCTCCGGAACAAACCCCACGTTCCCTCCTTGGGATACTCTGCAATGACCTGCTGGTGTTGTGTCGAGACCCGTCTGACGGGAAAGACCCACTTTCGCCTGTCGATCTCTGGGCCGTCCTTCGGATGCAAACTCTCCCGCAACCAGCGAGCATCGTGCATGGCAACGGTAGTCATTCCCTCTTTTGTCCTCTTCCTGTTCCTCAAACGGCCTTTCGTCACTAGTTCTCCGAATTGTTGACAACAAGGCTATCCTTTATTTCGAAGCTTCCTCAACATCTGTCGCGTTGAATTGGTTCCGGGGTTTGTGATCTTACGTGGCATGATTTCAGCTAATTGATTACTTATCTTCACTACAGCAATCAATCTTCACATCCCAACCTCGAAGGCATAAACATCCTGGCTGCACCTTTTTTTTCGATTCGCGTGTGCATGATGTTCCCTGAGGAAAATTATTCAGTCTTCATCCATTGTCATATTCGCTCTTTCATCTTGGTATGTTTTATCATTATACGACATGCATATTGCGCTCGCATAGTAGTTTCCGTCAATCGGCTTTGCTGAGAGATTGCACTGGTGATGAGATCGATCTTATGATTATGCCTCGTTTTCTCAAGATATCTTCTCTCGACGCTCCTTGTTCAGGATAAAGAGAACATCATTATACCCGTATGTACAAAAGAATTGCGACCGCAACGCACGCAACCCGCCATTACGAGTGCATAATATTTGGGAAGAGAACCCGTTCCACACACAAATTGTTCGATCGGAAGAGCCTGCCTGAGATGATGCGAAGACCAGGCATCACGACAGAATGGTTGAACATGTGATGTAAGTTTGCTCAATTTGGATATACACCGATCACATCTATTCAGAGACGATGAGTGGATGCAAAAACGAAGGGCACTGAGTCATCGCTCACCAACCACCGCCAGAAGGCTTCCAGCTTATTTTTCGGAGGAGGTTCATCATAAGTACTTGCCTCGATCTCCGCCAGTCCAGAATAGAAGTCCATCTCTGAAGCCTTGACGACGGGGACTCGCGTCCAAAGCTTCGCGATGATATACAGTATCGGGAACAATACGAGAGGGAGATAGTTCGTGACGAAGTCGGCGGTGCTCCATTCACCCCGAAGAAACACCGACCAGCCACTGAACTGCGGTAGACAAATTTTTTCAAATGTCAAGTCGAGAACGAAGGAACGCACTAGGCCACGGGGCACGCACCAGAGAAATAATGAGGCAACTGACGGTGGCGTACCACGCTGCGAAAGGCTGCAGACGAGAAGAGAACGGTAAGCTCTTGCGGTCGATTCCTTGGGCCTTCATGCCAGCATAGAACCGAGTATACGTGTAGGAGATGCCGAACCAGGTCAAAAGACCCGCGATGGCGGTCATATTGGCGAACCAGTTGAACACCTTGCCAGAGCCCGAGTGGACACCCATGTATGCCAAGAGAGCAAACGAAGAGGAGACGATGAGCGCGTTAACCGGCAATCCGTTTCGAAGTGTCCTTTTGAATATCGCAGGAGCATTGCCGGCAATGGCGAGACCATCTGTGGGGGGGCCAAGTCGAACAATGGCTCAGTGGGGAGGGTTATGCCTCGAAACATGAACACTCACACAACGCGCGCGAACTTGTGTACAGATCACTCGAAGCCGCAGACCAAGCAGAGGTCAGAAGACATGCGTTAATAATCTAGGGCAACGAACCCGTTCAGTCCGAATTCGATAGGGCTTTTTCGGGACTGCGTACCTGTGGGAGAGCCTTGATGCCAGAACGCTTGATAGCGATGACGAAAGGTGAGGCGGCCGCGGTACCGCTTCCCAAAGCGAGGCCCGGGTCGTTTGACGGTACAAGCAAGCCAATGATAGTAACGCCGCCGATGTAGAACAACAAAATGCGGATGTACACACGGCGAATTGCCTTCGGGATGTTGCGTCTCGGGTTCTTCGCCTCGCCAGCCGCGATCTAGAAGACGATAATTCAAACCCCCTCGTTCATCGCCGAGAGACCATGCGAGCTGGTAGAACTCACAGCGACGATTTCAGTACCAATAAAAGAGAAGGCTGCCTGGGTCAGGACAGCCCACCAGCCAAGGAAGCGACCCTTTGCGCCGGCGATACCATCGAACTGGACAAAAGGACCAGGGTGCTTCCAATAGCGGAAGCCAATACGATCATGATCAGGCCCACCGCCGAGGTCAAGGATTATGCCCAAAATGATCAGACCTAAATGTGACCGTGTCAACAGCATGTGGGTACCGTGGGAGAAGCAACACGAGATTGCTCATACCGGTGATAGTAAGAACCTTGATTGAAGCAAATATGAATTCGGCTTCGCCATATGCACCTGTTGTTATCCAGATTTGGTATGTGCTATCAGCTCCTGCGCGTGCACAGGAAAATCAGGGTGACACGCCTGCTCCCATGAAGTTTATCGCGACCACGACCACCAAGCAAATTGTGACCCAAGCCGAGTTGAGATTTGTGTCTTTATCCCAAAAGTCGATCAAAACAGC
>WNGR01009255.1_pt1 | contig 10358 bp, 11 predicted proteins | sample 5407581 | NCBI WGS metagenome assembly WNGR01 (sample SAMN13153383, study PRJNA577476) | soil metagenome | isolation source: 80 cm soil or saprolite under Garry oak tree replicate 2 | place: USA:California | collected 2016-06-15
CGCGCAAGAGACCGAGTAGCATCGAGGTTGCTCCGCGTCCCCTCATCTCATGAGCAGGCGTATGATCAGGCAAGTAGTGTCGTAGCAGAATCTCCTTCTGCTCAGGCTCGATCGTGATGACGAAGTATCCCTTCGGATCATACAACAACGGCTCACGCTGACCACCCGGCCGAATCGACACGAACTCCTCCTGTTTTCTAGATGAACCAGATTCCTTTTGTCCCGTCACGAAAACGCCCGGGTTACGATCAAAGAGACTCTTCACTCGGTCTTGTAGGACCTGGAGATCTTCTTCACCGGTCCAGTCAAGAATCTCGACCTGTTTCCTGAACTGTTGTACTTGCTCGGGATCAATAGAGGGTAGAACCGGATCATATCCCGCCGCATCGATGATCCGTCTCTTGTCATCTACACCCTTCTCAGCCAGAGCGACAAGGGATTGTCCCGGCTTGAATAGCGCGGAGTCTTTTCCGCAGATGAGCAGGAAACGAATAGCAGGATTCGAAGTGATGTTGACGATAATCCGTGTAATTCCGAGATTGGCGGTGTAGACCATGCCCACAATGGCCACTCCGGGAAGAGCCACAAGCGGACCGATCAAACGTTCCGAAGTAAGCGCACAAACTGCGACGGGACCATTCGGATCACCAACCTGATAGGTCCCAGGCATGACAGGCCATACTGCGCCGCTCTTGCTGCTCAACGCTCAAGACACCTGCCCTATCTAATCGAGTTTCTCGACGCGTAACGCTGGGCGGAGTATTTCCAATACTCTATTCGTGGCCGCATTTTCTTCATCACACGTGAATTATGGAAATCACGGAACGCGTTAACCTGAGATCCTCCGTGATAGACCCCCATTCGCGTGTTTGCGTTCGGACCGCCGGCTATCGGTCTGTCCAAGAACTTGGTCCCGCGAGCGTCGAGTCCGCTGGAGGTTACTCCAGCCCTCTTACAAGCAACATCATGGGCGCAAGGTCCCACACAAGTATTGTTCATTTTTTCTCAGTAGCAGTAACGTGCGTCAGACGCTAATAATTCTGAGCGGAAACACAAGTCCACAGCGGACCCGAATGTTATCTTCCAAAAAACGACGCTATGGCACGATAATTTGGTCGAAGGCTGAGCTATTTTGATAGTCCGAATTGTTTGCGGGTGGACTCTGAGTCAAACTATCTTCGCTCCTTTCTTCTTTGCGTCAATCACAATCTGTTGGATGCTCTGAGGATCCTGCCTTAGAGCTCTAAGAGTCAAGCTTTTGCCCTGGGACGTTCTGAAGACAAGTTGATTTGTACCCAGGAATCGCTTTGTTCTCACGTTTATCACCATTGATAGCGTGACCTCCTCTGTTCTTTTCACAAGAACGCGAGGACTCTTCTTTAGAATCCGTCTATCTGTAACATAATAGATGATGCCTCTCGAAGCCCAGAGAGAGTAGAGATTCAACATCAAAAGGAACGCGAGGAGAATGAAACCACCGCCAACTTCACTTAGACCATAGGTCGGAATCAATGAAACAAATGCTACGAATAGAAATCCGATTAGCAGGAGGCTAGCCGAAAAGAGTCTCCAAGGGTAACTTGGCCTGCCACTCCAGAGAACAACTTCAGCGGAATCCAAAGTTTCCAACTAACGTCTGTGTCCCTTTGCTGCTTATATCCCGGGCTAACCTTGCTACATTAGATAACTTTGAGTAAGCTTGCGTCCAGCTGCCAACCCGATATCTCAAGGATTATTTCGGGAAAGAGCGAGCTTTGCAGGAGAGACATCTGCGCGGTAATCAAAGCAGTAAGGAAGCTGGGCTCAGAGTGGAGAATCCTCATCTCATACTACCTCCTCGACAACCCTCTCCGATTCAACGACCTGTTGAGAAAGGGCAAGCCTGACGATCTGAACGCGCGAACCCTTTCCAGAACTCTGAAGTATTTGCAGAATATGGGAATCGTTGAGAGAAGAGTAACGGGCACAGAACCCTTCTCAGTAGTCTACAGTCTCACAGAGAAAGGACGAGACCTTGGAGATATCTTGTCCGCGTACCGGAGATGGGGAGAAAAGTGGACCCCAAGCATCGTCCATCCCTTACCATATCTGAAGGTAAGCCGACCGGTGATATCTCGCAAGACCTAGCAAATTTTTGGGATGGTCGAGCCTCCGTAAATAGGAAAATCTGAAATCCCAACTGCGCGAGCTCTGCGCAACCTTGCAGAAGACTCGGCAGACTCGGATAACCGCGAACCTTGTAGGAATGATGTTGTTCGTGCAGGTCATTCTCGGAGGCAGCGCTGTCGTTCTGGGTCTCCCAATCATCTATCACCTGGTCTGGGGAACACTAACTTTCATAGTGCTTGTAGCCACAACCGTGCTGGCCCGTAGAGATTTCGGCGTCAGTTCGACCCTGTTCAAAGTGGCTGTCGCTTCCATCGCCGACTTTGTCGTCCAAGGAATACTAGGTCTGTTCGCTCTCGGATCAGACGTCGCGGTTGTCGTCCATCTTACCAACGCCTTCCTTCTCGCCGTCATCGTGACCTATCTGATCAGCTTCGCCGACAGCGCTGATAGAGCTTCTACCTCCCTTAGCTCCCAGCCTAAGATCGCTTCCCCTTCGACCTATCCGTCTGTAAGCCAGAATTATGGAATACCCTATTGCTAGGTAGAACAAACCATCGATTGCGAAGAAGAACGGGTTGAAAATTGTCTCACTCGACGGCAGGCTGCACCAGGGAGGACAGCCTCTCATCAGCTGAACCCTCCAGGCGAGAGGGAAACCGTAGCTGTCCCACCAAATACCTCCAGGCGTGAAGAACTCACCAGTCAGAAGCCAGCCTGTAAAAACAGTAACTATGACCGCACTAGAGATCAGTAGGAGAATTAGGCGAGGATTCGGGGCCATGACCTTGTATTTCTCCGAGCCCTGCAAGAGGAGGGGTACTGAGATTCCGAGGAATGCGATTCCCAACGACGGAAGTATGGTCAGTGGATCTCCCGTTGCGGAGGAAAACCATACTCCGCTGGTTTGTTCTCTGATGTAGTACCATTCGGTCGCCGCAAACATTAGACCTGCTAGGACTACAGTCGTGAACCCTACGAAGCTGACCCTGTTCAACCACTCTTCCTAGGATTGATGGGGCACGCCGAATAATAGCGGCCTCTAACCCAAAGGCAGAGACCTGTGTGACAGGACTACTGGGATTGACGAGCTTTCACTCGCTTCTCCAACTCTTCCTGGGACACGTCCTCGACATGCGTGGCAATCCACCACTGGTTGCCGTGAGCGTCTTTGACGCCTGCGGTCCGGTCTCCGTAGAACTGGTTAGACGGCTCTCTCAGAGAGGTCGCGCCCGCCTTGAGCGCTCGCTTGTACGCTGCATCAACATCATCCGTGTAGACGTTAATCATGGCGGGAAGCGCCGGGAATTCCGGATTCGCATCGCTAAGCATTAGGATCGAGTCGCCGATCGTCAGTTCAGCATGGATTACTCGACCATCAGGACCCTTGTACACTTCCTCTTCCTGCGCATTGAACACTTGTTTGAGGAAGTCAATCAGTTTCACTGCTCCTTCGACAGTCACGATAGGAGTGAGGGAATGATAGCCCTCAGGAATCGGCTTCACTTTGCTCGTGACGGATTGCATTGGCGAAAGATGATTTGGTTGCGGCTTGATAAAAGGGTAACTTGGAAGATGCCAAGAAAGATGCTGGCTAGAGACTCTCTCCAAGATTCGATGAGTCCTTTGGCAAGGACTAGGCCAGGATTCTACGCCGATCCGTCTATCCTGTCGGGAGATATCTCGTGGCTATGTTGTCGGGATTATCGCTGTCAAGTCCAGATTGTGCATGACTTTGATCAGCCACTTCCCTTCCTCTTTCGTCATAATCCAGCTTAGGATGCCTCGCCTCAGAGGTCGGGGTTGGCCGGAACCGTCCAGGGCGCCTGTCATATTCCACCAGATATCCACAGAGGCTACGTCTGGTTTTATGAGCCGAACCTTGACATTCTCGGTCGTCTGATGGGTAGTCTTGAACCTAGTGGCAAAGAGACGTTCATGGTATTTCTCGATGGCGTCCCTCCCAGTTGCCCCTTGACCCATCCAGCTGGTGAACTCGCCATCTTTCGCGTAGAGCGACGCAAGCGCTTTCGCGTCATGTTTGTTCCAGGCGTCCATGCATTCCTTGACAACTTCTCGAATCGATTCTTCAGGCGAAAGCAGCATGTTTCAAGACAGACATGGAATTGAGATAAATCTATTCACGTCTCCTGTGACTGAACCCGCCTGGTTAAGTCTCGAGCAGGCCGGGAAGCTAAATCATTGGCGCGGTGCTGATGTCTATTCCGTTCTCGGTCATCTCATAGTAATAGCCTCTTGAGGCAGGGGCTGTCTTGCCCATCTTGACAAGCCTCAAGGTTCCTCCATGACTGGCTCCTTCACTCTTCCGTTTCTCCATGTCCAATACGATATCGGCGAAGTTGACCATGGCATTCTCTATCGACTCGTCCAAGACATGCGTGTGAAGAGTCGCGATACCGATTGATTTCGCGAACCTTGTAGCATACTTCAGGACCTGTCCGTACTGGAAGACCTTCTTCGCCTCGACCATCAGAAAGAAGGGTGTCAGCGAGTCCATTATTCCCATCGTCTTCTTGCCCAAATGTTTCAGCGTGAAGCTTCGGCCCTGAGCGATAAGATCGGAGAACTTCATCGTACTGTCGACAATCTGCTCGGGCTGCTCTAAGGGATACGATTCTGCAAGTCTCTCAACTCCCAACGCGAACATGTCGACAAAAGAGAGCTTACCTTCCGACTCGTACTGGCTCACGTCCACTCCCCAGGAAGCAATAGTGTCTTTAACGTCCTCGGCGGACTCGTCAACAGCAAAGTACTGAACCCGAAAGTCACGTTCCAGCGCCGCCGCAGCTATCTGCTTCACAAGGGTCGACTTTCCGCTGCCCACCGGGCCCGTTATCCCGACGGCCGAGGGTCTGGGAAACCCGCCCCCTAGAAGATCATCCAGAACCTTGATCCCGGTCGGCTCCAGTGGCTGTCACTATACAACGCGATCGTTTTCACCCAGTTAAGCGGAGTGTACCTTGAGCCCTGCTTAGACTGGAGCATACGTCGCCCTATTCTCAGGTACACTCTTATTCCGGAGACACCATGACCGTGCGTGTTTCTCATGCCGAGACATGTGGCTCCCTACGGCTCCTGGAAATCACCCATTACCGCAGAACTCCTAGCCTCAACGTATGTTGGCCTTGACGAGCTAAGAATTGACGGAGATGACGTGTACTGGAACGAGCTTCGTCCGGCAGATAAGGGCCGGAACGTTATCGTCCAGAGAAAACTGGATGGCACGCTGACTGACATTACCCCGCCAGGCTTCAGCGCACGAACAAGAGTTCACGAATACGGGGGCGGATGCTACCTCGTCCATAACAGAACAGTCTACTTTTCCAACTATACTGACCAGCGTCTCTACCGTCAAGACCCGGGCTCAGCTCCTAGTGCTCTAACTCCGCCGGTGGACATGAGATATGCGGACGGCATCATCGACCATGCAAGAAATCGTATCATCTCAGTATGCGAAGATCACACCGTCAAGACAGGGCAAGCTGTCAACACCATCGTCAGCTTTGGCCTGGATCGGGAGGGGGAGGGTAAGATCCTCGTCTCCGGAAACGACTTCTATTCAACACCACGCCTGAGCCCTGACGGGTCCAAGCTGGCCTGGCTCACCTGGAACCATCCTAACATGCCTTGGGATGGAACAGAACTCTGGGTTGCCAATGTCAAGCCCGACGATTCTCTGGAAAAATCCGAGAAGGTGGCAGGAGGATTGGAAGAATCCATCTACCAACCCGAGTGGTCACCGGATGGCGCGCTATACTTCAGCTCCGACCGGACAGGATGGTGGAACCTCTATCGCCAGCACAACAACCAGATCGAGCCGCTCTACCCGATGGAGGGTGAGTTCGGCCTCCCCCAGTGGGGGTTCGGATCGCACACTTTCGTTTTCGACTCTTCCAATCATATTATCTGTGCTTACACGAAGGACGGGCTATGGCATCTGGCCAGCCTCAATCCAACAAAGAAAACACTCAAACCGATAGAGACGCCTATCAACCAGATCATCTGGGGCAATCTAGCCGCGAAAAACGGACAGGTCTTCCTCATCGGAGGATCAGCCACCGAACCCTCGTCCATAGTACAGATAGACCTAGAATCCAAGGAGACTGAGATCCTACACCGATCACGAGAAATCACAGTCAGCAAAGAATACATCTCGACCCCCAACGCGATCGAGTTTCCAACTGAGAATGGAAGAACCGCGTTCGGCTTCTTCTATCCTCCTCAGAACCCTGAATACGAAGCACCCAAAGATGAAAAGCCGCCTCTCCTAGTTGTGAGTCACGGCGGGCCCACCAGCGCCAGCCCATCCATCCTACGATACGAGATACAATACTGGACAAGTCGTGGAATCGGAGTCGTAGACGTCAACTACGGTGGCAGCACCGGATATGGCAGAGACTATCGTTTGAGACTCAACGATCAGTGGGGAATCGTTGATGTCCAAGACTGCGTCAACGCCACTCGATACCTAGCCGATCGTCGACAGGCTGATGACGAGAGACTCGGTATCAGAGGAGGAAGCGCTGGAGGCTACACCACCCTCTGCGCCCTCGCGTTCACGACCACATTCAAGGCGGGAGCAAGCTACTTCGTCGTCAGCGACCTAGAACTACTAGCTAAGGACACCCACAAGTTCGAATCCCGATACCTCGACAAGCTTGTCGGAGCCTATCCTGAACGCCTAGACGTTTATCGCGCGAGATCACCGATTTACCATGTTGATGGAATATCCTCCGCTCTAATCTTGTTCCAAGGGCTGGAGGACAAAGTCGTGCCTCCAGACCAGTCCGAGAAAATCTTTGAAGCAGTGAAGGCAAAGGGCCTCCCAGTCGCCTACATAGCCTACGAGTGGGAACAACACGGTTTTCGGCGAGCAGAGAATATCAAGAGATCATACGAGACTGAGTTGTACTTCTACTCGAAAATATTCCAATTCAAGCTTGCCGACCAGATCGAACCAGTCACGATAGAGAACTTAGACGTAAGAGAAACGAAGCCCAGCCTCCCGCCGGTAGAAGTGACAGAAACCGCCTAGTATTTTTGGTCCTCCCTTCTCGCGAAGGGTTGTTCGACTTATCTAGAACTATATCCTCCTGGTGCTCTGTTTTGTTGGAAGAGCTGTTCAAATCCATTGGGTTATACCTCAGGATGACCTATGGTTTTCCGAAGAAACATGAGAAGTATGGCACTTGTCGGAACGGCAATGGCTCTTGTGCTGACACTTGCTGTAGTAGTCCCAGCCTTTGGAGCGCCCCCGACCACAATACCACCAGTAAACGACCATCACAAGGTCACGGCACCGCTCACGAAGGGTATGGTCCTGATGATAAGCGGGTCAGGAACAGCCTTCAAGATCGGGAACCAGTCTAAGACCCAAAGCGCGAGCATCAGGCTGACAGCGACCGTTGAGAAAGTCTCCTTCGGCCGCGCACTGCTCAACTTTACAGGCGGAACATTGACCATCGGTTCTACGACGTACACAGTAGCTGGTGGACATGGAATAATCAGTTTCTATAGCAACAAAATGGTATTTCACGTCAACCTCAAAGACAGCGCCGGCAAGCAAGTACACTTGATACTCTTCGGCAAGAACGCCCATGTACCATCGCCATTCAACGTGGGAGATCACTTCAGCGTAGACTTCGCGAAACATCAGAGCAAACTGGCCCACCAATGGTTCCTAGACCTGAGCTCAACAGTGATGAGAAGCAGCTAAAGCAAGCACAAACCGCTAAAACCCCTCCGTTCTCCCCCATTTTTGTGAAGTGGAAGATTGTGAAAGATATGGACTCGAAATCTTTCATCGCAGGAATAGTAATCGGATTCGTGATCGGACTGATCCTAGGAATACTCCTGGAAGCCTCGCTGTTTATCGTCTAACGGAACGCAATATGCGCGCTAGATCATTGCTCCGAGATAGGATACCGCAATGGCGAGTATGCCTGCAGCTGGCAGAGTCACGAGCCATGGCAAGAGCATGGATTTCAACGAGGATTTGATAACACTCCCTCGTCCACCAATTCCAGCGTTCGATCCTTCGTGAACCTGGGTCGTTGACATGGGCGCTCCAAGAAAGGCCCCGGCAGACACGACTAGAGCTGTGGCCGCTCCAGCCTTCGACCTCTGAACCTGATCCAGCGCAGCATGCCTGCCAATAGCAGTCACCACCACCCGATGACCCAATACCAGTGAGCCGAGCAAGACCGCCACGGCAACAATCGAGTAAGGAACCCAGGCCGCCTCAGAAGGATTGGCGAGGAGAAAGAAGGCTCCCAGAGCCGCCATCTTTGGAGCATCGTTAATCCCTCTCGCGTAAGAAACAGCCGCCCCGGACGCCCAGTGCTCGATGCTGGCAAGTCGAGGCCGTGGCTTACCAGGCGCTCCGGTTCGACGCGTCAATCTATCCAGGAAGTAGATCCCCACGAGCGCGGCTATGGGTCCCCCCGCCAAGGGCAACACGACCCGGTACAGCAGGAACTCCCATTGTATCACTAATACCCCAAACAGGTAGACTGCCAATAGCACTAGAGCGCCTATGATCGCATGTGTCGACGAAACAGGCAAGCGAAGAAGAGTCGCTGCGAGAATCCATAACGTCGCACCAGCGAGCGCTGCCAAAACGAAAGAAGACTCCGGCGTAGTATGTAGAAGGCTCTGCGGCGTGAAGACGGTGAAGAGCCTGCCTGAGATCAGAATTGCAGAGACACTTCCAATGCCAGTGAAGAAGCCTCCCCAGATGAGCGGCTTACGCTTTTTTGGGGGCGAGCCTGAGGGTCCCGCCATCATTAATGACGCCACGCTCTTTCCCGCATCGTTAGCCCCGTTCGCGAAGGCCAAGGCGAATAAAGCCGCGAGGCCTAACTCTTCAATAGTCACTATCAAGGGACTTCAACTCCAGACTGTTGTTTCACGATCATCATTGTCGAACGCATCTAGTTGCGTGAACGATATTTCGCTCCGTTTTCAGTAACGACCACACAGTTCCAGAATTTGAAAGTTCGTCTAATTCTGTTCACTATTCTCCTGTTCTAACAGGTAGGGCAGCGGGTAGAATATGGTCCTAGTGCCCGGGCGTTTCTGGCCTGCTGACTTTTCCTAGCTCTTTGAGCCGGTTCAGCCTGTCTTGTTCGTCTGCGAGCCGGGGATCCTTTGAGAGTTCCTCGTAGGCGGCTGCGAACCATGCCTGAGCCTCTTGCTCTTGGCCCATTACAGTCAGACATTCGGCTATCTCCTCGTAGACGTATCCGCTCCTCCTGCCAGCCACCTGATACTGCTCATACAAATCTCGCTGCATTTCCAACGCCTCCTCGATATGATCCATCATTCGGAGAGTCTTCGCAACGCACCATTTTGCTATCATGATCTTGTTTGGATCGCCTTGTTGTTCCTGGAACTCTCGAGCTTTCTCGAACATGAGCAGGGACTCTTCATACTGTTTTTGTTCGAAGTAGGTCCAGCCGATGTTGTTGTAGAGGCTGCCCTTCCATTTCCTAGCCTTTTCATCCGTCGAGTTCTCAGCAAGGTCCAGCGCCTTCAAGTTCCACTGCAACTGTTTCTCGGTTGGCTCGACTATAGCCATCATGTGAGCAGCGTCCACAGCATTGAAGTCGTCCTTGGATCTGACAGCAAGATCTAATGCCTGAAGGAACAAGGGCCGAGCCTCGTCCCGCTTTCCCGACGAATTGAAGACCCTTCCACGCTCAAGCAGATACCGAACTCTCGTCTTATCGTCCGCCTCCGCCTTGAGCAAGGCCTTTTCGACCCGGTCCAATGTCTCGTGCGCGTCCTGGAATTTTCGCTGTGAGCCCTCGGCCCTTGCTATCTGGGTCAGAAGCTGCGTCAGATACGGGAAATCCCTAGAATCCAATGCTACGGGTAGAAGCTCACGGAACCTCCTCTCAGAAGCGCCCGGATGGTCATAATCCCAGAGCGTGTCAAAATCTGGAAGCTTGTTTTTTCGCGCGCTTCCATCAGATACTTCGATCCCCGACCACCCTTGTGATACTCAAGGCTCTGCAACTGTAAATATCGCTGTCGAGAACATCAGAGCTACAAAGAAGGGTGGACGCGCGTCATTTGAGTGAATTGCTACACCAAACCGAGCTTAGAGAGACAACGCTTTGCTTTTTAGTCCGGACGATCTTGATTTTCTATAATTGAAAGTCCTAGTAAAGCATGTTTTAGCATCCGCGGTTCTGATTCCGCTCCTTCTCCTAGTTGTGTTGATTTGG
>WNGR01011125.1_pt1 | contig 10357 bp, 9 predicted proteins | sample 5407581 | NCBI WGS metagenome assembly WNGR01 (sample SAMN13153383, study PRJNA577476) | soil metagenome | isolation source: 80 cm soil or saprolite under Garry oak tree replicate 2 | place: USA:California | collected 2016-06-15
GTGGTGACACTTATGCCACGCCAGAACAGTCTTCCGTTACCATCTTTGAAGTTGGCCCCGGCGGAGCGGGCGCGGAAGTGCACGTGGAGCTTCGTCCAGAATGGCCTTTCCGCCGCTTCGTTGGCACCGGCGGTGTGCACCACGTGGCATTCCGCACGCCGAATGAGGAGGAACACCGGCAGTGGAGGGAGCAGATCGCCAGGGTCAACCCGACGGTAACGCCTGTGATTGACCGGTTCTACTTCCGTTCGATCTACTTCCGTGAGCCGGGCGGCGTATTGTTCGAGATTGCTACCGATGGGCCTGGCTTTGCAGTAGACGAAGATGTTGAAACCCTGGGTGAGCGACTCTCGCTTCCTCCTTTCCTGGAAGGAGAGCGGCAAGTAATCGAAGCTCATCTGAGGCCAATTACACCGGTTGATCCGAAAGTTTTAGTAAAGTAGTTCATGAAAGGCAGCAGCACATGGCCGAGGAACGCCACGAAACCCGCGAGGAAGAAGTTGCTCGCATACGCGGTTACTTAGGCAGTCAATCTCTGCGTCGCACGCCTGCTCAACTCATCGAGACCTTGCAGGAAGCGCAGCAGCAGTTTCTGGCGGCAGGCGCCACCATTCCTGATGCTCTCTTCCGCACAATTCCACGTGAGGGAGAGTGGTCAGCCACCGACGTGCTGCTGCATATGCGTACCATGGCTGCGTTTGATGACTCGGCCATTACTGCCGTGCTCGAACGCGGCGAGCAGCCACCGGATATTCAGGATGCGATCATCCCTGCTCCACAGGAGGTGACACGGGCGGATCTGCTCGCCGACCTGGAGCGGTTTCGGGCGCAACTCATAGCCGTCGTCCAGCGTGCCGACCCACAGGCGCACCTGGATATCACGTGGAGTCATCCCGAGTTTGGCGCCATGCACTGGCGGGAGTGGCTGCTTTTCGCTCGCGTCCACACGCTCGACCACGCGCGCCAGACCCAGGCGATCTCGGCAGCGCTCGTCCCGCAAAAGGGAGGCGCAGGACATGAAGCTGGCTATTGAACTCGGCCCACCCGATGCCCAGTGGGAGACGCACGTCAGCTACGCCCTTGAGGCCGAGCGTCTTGGCATCGACTTCGCCTGGTCCCCCGAATTATGGGGCTATGATGCCATCGGGGCACGCACCCCTGCCATGATCGCCATGACTGCTATGACCATGGCGGCACTCACTCATGACCGCTTCGTGCTCGGACTGGGGGTGAGCGGACCCCAGGTCATGGAGGGATGGCACGGGGTGCCCTTTGCCCATCCCCTGCAGCGCACACGTGAAGTGATCGATATCGTGCGCATTATCGCGCGCGGCGAACGCCTCACTTACACAGGCCAGATCTACCAGTTGCCACTTCCCGGAGGCGAGGGCAAGGCGTTGGTTTCGATTGCCCAGCCTCGTCCGAACCTGCCTATTTATCTTGCAACACTGGGTCCCAAAAACCTGGAACTAACGGGCGAGCTTGCGGATGGCTGGTTAGGTACCTCGTTCATCCCGGAACATGCCCACATGTTCTTCGACCCACTTGAGACGGGAGCTCAGCGCGCTGGCCGCTCGCTGGTCGATCTCGATCTGCAGGTCAACGCGGGCGTGGTGGCCTTCTCCGATGACCTGGAGCGCCTGATTGCCCCACGCAAGCCGGGGCTGGCATTCACCCTGGGAGCCATGGGCTCACGCGCGCACAATTTCTATAACCAGGTGTACCAGCGTGCCGGATACGCGGAGATAGCCCTGCAAGTGCAGGACCTCTGGTTGAAACGCCAGCGTGAGGCGGCGGTGGCGCTTATCCCGGATGACCTGGTACTCAAAACCAACCTCATCGGCACCAAAGAGATGGTGCGCGAGCGCCTGCGTATCCATCAGCAGGCTGGGGTGACGACGCTGCGTGTGGCACCGGATGGGGAGACGCTGGGTGAACGTATCAACATCCTGGGTGAATTGGTGGATTTGGTCAAGCAGGTTAATAGGGAAGCCGGTGAGTAGAACACCTTGCAATGCTCATAGGGTTGTCGTGTCTCTGGCAAGTCGGCGGCTTAGATCATTGTTAATTTCTTGCTTATGGGCTTTAGCATCTCTGTGTTTGATCTTCTTGTGCTGCAACCCTTATGATTTGAGAGAGCATAACCAGTTCTGTCTCCCCCTCATGTCCCTCTTCTAATGACTCGACTTTTACCACTCCCATGGAATAAGATGTTTTTGGGTAAGCTCTCATGACTCTCCCCCTCCATTCCCTCTCGGGTTCAACTGGGATGGCATCAACGTCGTCAGTGTGCCAGCTTCGAGATGCTTGACAAAGGCAGATAAACTCGTTAGAGTATAACCAATGCAACTGAATATGTGACGTTGAGCAGGAGGAGTAGGCGCGAACTCCGTGAAGAGAGGGAAGATCAACAGGCTGCAAATCTTCCTCGGAACAGACGCACCGAAAGTCGCCTGGGAGTCTTTTATGACGGGAGCGCCCGTTAACGCGCCGCTTGAGGATCACTAGCCCGGAGCGAGTGATCGAAACAAGGTGGTACCACGAGTATATTACGCCCTCTCTCGTCCTTGACGGGAAGGGCTTTTTGTTTAGATATATATAAGCAACGCGCTAGGTCGCGTCCAGGAGAGGGAAATGATCGAACGGGAAAAAGAGGCAATCGCATCGTTGCCGAAGATCTATGAGCCGCAGGCTGTGGAAGCCAAATGGTATCGTTTCTGGGAAGAGGGCGGCTACTTTAAACCTAGTGGCGATACCAGCAAGCCAACCTTTGTCATCAGCATGCCACCGCCCAATGTAACTGGTGCGCTGCACCTGGGCCATGCCATTATGGATACCATCGAAGATATCATGATTCGCTATCACCGCATGAAAGGCGATGATACGCTGTGGGTACCCGGCGAAGATCATGCCGGTATAGCTACGCAGACTGTCGTGGAGCGCTTGCTGGCGAAAGAGGGAACAGACCGACACACTATTGGCCGCGAAGCATTCCTTGAGCGCGTCTGGCAGTGGGTACATCAATATAAGCATCGCATTCAGGACCAGCAGCGCCGGTTGGGGGTTTCGTGCGATTGGACCCGTGAGCGCTTTACCCTGGACGAGGGCCTGTCGAAGGCTGTGCGCGAAGTGTTTGTGCGCCTCTATGAAGAAGGGTTGATCTATCGCGGCGAGCGCATCATCAACTGGTGTCCGCGCTGCATGAGTGCGCTCTCCGATCTAGAGGTCAACCACGTTGATACACCGGGAACGCTGACCTTTGTGCGCTATCCCTTGAAGCCGTTGCCTGGTGAAGAGCAGACGGAATATATCAGCGTTGCCACCACTCGCCCTGAAACCATCCTGGGTGATACGGCTGTAGCAGTCAATCCCAGGGATACGCGCTACAAAGATATAGTCGGGCGTATCGCCGTTCTGCCTGTAATTGGGCGCGAAATACCGATTATCGCGGATGAAGCGGTCGATGCCAACTTTGGCACTGGCGCGGTCAAGGTGACGCCCGCCCATGATCCGACCGACTTTGAGATTGGCATGCGTCACAATCTGCCGCGAGTGCAGGTAATCGGCTTTGATGCAAAGATGACCGAGGAAGCCGGTCCCTATGCCGGGCAAGATCGCTTTGAGGCGCGTAAGAACCTGGTAGAGGAATTGCAGCGGCTGGGCCTGATCGTCAAGATCGAAGAGTATACAGTACCCCTCGGCTATTGCCAGCGCTGCGATACCGTGGTTGAGCCTCTGATTTCCAAGCAATGGTTCGTGCGCATGACGCCACTGGCGACACCTGCTATGGGCGCGGTCGAATATGGCCTGATGAAGATCGTGCCGGAACGCTTCAACAAGGTCTATATGGACTGGCTGGAAAACATCCATGACTGGTGTATCTCACGTCAACTCTGGTGGGGGCATCGTATTCCCGTCTGGTACTGCGATAACTGCGGCCAGATGACCGTCAGCCGCGTGGATATCAGCACCTGCCCGCATTGCGACAGCGCCAATATTCACCAGGACGAGGACGTGCTGGATACCTGGTTCAGTTCGTGGCTATGGCCATTCAGCACGCTGGGTTGGCCTGAAGTCACACCTGACCTGCTGCGCTATTACCCCACATCAGTCATGGAGACGGGCTACGACATCATCTTTTTCTGGGTTGCGCGAATGGTTATGGCCGGTATTCACTTCATGGGTACCATTCCTTTCCATACCGTCTACCTGCATGGATTGATACGTGACGCCAAAGGCGAGAAGATGAGCAAATCGAATAATAACGTTGTTGATCCCCTCGATGTCATGGATCAATATGGCACGGACGCCTTGCGCTTTACTCTTGCTACCAGCAGCTCGCCCGGCAGTGACATGAAACTCGTCCCTGAACGCATCATAGGCAATCGCAACTTCGCCAACAAAATCTGGAATGCTTCGCGTTTCGTCTTGATGACCACTGCCGATATCGGCGGAGGCGTTCCCGCTATCAGCGAGGTGAAGCCAACCACGCTGGCGAACCGCTGGATTCTCAGCCGCCTGGCGAAGCTGACAGGCGATGTGACAAGCCTGATCGAAGAGTTCCAGCTTGGTGAAGCAGGTCGGCAGATCAACGATTTCTTCTGGTCGGATTATTGCGACTGGTATCTCGAAATTGCCAAAGTACAGATGCAGGGTGATGAGCAGGCGCGCCGCTCTACCGCCGGTATCCTGCGCGCGGTGCTCGATCAGAGTATGCGCCTGCTGCACCCATTCATGCCGTTTGTCACCGAGGAAGTCTGGCAGTATCTCTACCGCACGAGCGAACCAGATTGGCCTGCCGCAGCCCTGATTGTCGCGCCCTGGCCCCATGCAAATAGTGCGGCTATTGATGGCGAGGCAGAACAGAACTTTGGTCTGCTGCAAGAGGTGATTACACGCATTCGAGATGCCCGTAATCAGATGAATGTCGAACCAGCGCGTCGTGTGCCGGTGATTATAGCTGCAGGCAATTATGTAACGATGCTGGAAGCGCAGGCTCCACTCATCGAGTTCCTGGCTCGTACCGATAGACCTCAGTTGCATGCGCAACTTGGGCAGAAGCCGGAACAAGCCATGAGCTTGCTGGCTGGCTCAGTTGAGATATACCTGCCGCTCTCTGGCTTGCTCGATATCGGCAAGGAATTGGAGCGACTCGACAAAGAAATTGCCCAGGCGCAGCAGGAGATTCTGCGTCTTCAGGGCAAACTGGCAAATGAAGCATTCGTCACGAAGGCGAAGCCAGAGGTGGTCGAGAAAGAGCGCGAGAAGTTGGCGGCCCAGGAGGAGCGCATTGGGAAACTGAAAGAGCGTCGGGCTGAGTTATTGCAGTATCCTCAAGGCGGATCGTAAAAGAGGAGAGAAATCATGGCAACCTATACCATCGAGCCGGAGCGGCGCACGCTGCACGGCAAGTTTTCGCGTGATTTTCCACCCGTGCTCACCATCTATTCGGGCGACACAGTGGTGTACCGCACGCTCGATGCCGGTTGGAACCTTGAACAGCCTGTGACTCGCCTGGGAACACATAAGAAATTTGAGCCGCGTGATCCCGCGCGAGATTTTGGACATGCGCTGTGCGGTCCGATAGCCATACAGAATGCCAGGCCGGGTATGAGCCTGGGAATACAGATCAATGAGATACGCCCAGGAAGCTGGGGGTGGACCTTTACCGATGGCTGGGACAGGCTAAACGTTGGTGAAATGGATGATCACATGGCCTGGAAGCTTGACGCAGAGAGCATGACCGGAAGCAATAAGTACGGACATACTCTAGCGTTACACCCTTTCATGGGAGTGATGGGCATGCCGCCCAACGAGGGGGGTATACATGATACCGGCCCACCGCGTTTCTGCGGCGGCAACCTGGACTGTAAAGAACTGGTGGCAGGCAGCACGCTCTACCTGCCTATCGCTGTTGCAGGCGCGCTCTTCTCCGTTGGTGATGGACATGCCGTTCAGGGCGACGGCGAAGTCTGTGGAACAGCCATAGAGTGCCCGATGGAGCGTGTGAGCCTGACCTTTCACCTTCGCGAGAACCTACGGCTGACCGCGCCGCGCGCCAATACGCCCGCCGGGTGGCTCACAATGGGCCTGCATGAAGACTTGAACGAAGCCACCGTGCTGGCCCTGAACGCCATGCTCGATTTGATGGAGGAGCAGTATGCGCTATCTCGCCAGGACGCGCTGGCCCTGGCAAGCCTGGTGGTTCAGATGCGCATTACCCAGATTGTGAACGGTGTGCGCGGCGTTCACGCGCTGTTACCTCATGGCATAATCTGATATGCTTGGGCTGACCATGTTTGACCGCCATCCGTTGTGTTGAGCAGCGATGGACAGCCATTATAGCCATCTGCCCACCCTACCTGGCTCGAAACAACTTACACGGGCATCTCCGCCGAGACTTCGCGTGAGAATTGTTCGTTGTACAGCCGGGCATAGACACCACCCAGTTGCATCAATTCATCATGGGTGCCACGTTCGACAATTTCGCCCCGGTTCACCACCAGGATGACATCCGCCGCCAGGATCGTGGAAAGGCGGTGCGCAATGGCCAATGTCGTGCGATTCTTCATCAATGGCTCCAACGCAGCCTGAATCAGGCGTTCTGAGTGCGTATCAAGCGCGCTGGTAGCCTCGTCCAGGATCAAAATGCGTGGATTCTTGAGAATGACGCGCGCAATGGCTATGCGCTGTTTCTCGCCACCGGAGAGCTTATAGCCACGTTCACCAACAATGGTGTCGTAGCCATCGTCCAGTTCCACAATACGATCATGGATAGCTGCCGCCTTCGCAGCCGCGATCATCTCTTCCTCCGTCGCGTCTGCGCGCGCGTAGAGCAGGTTTTCACGAACAGAGGCATGGAAGAGGTAGGTTTCCTGTGTTACAACACCGATAAATTCACCTAGCGATTCCAGTGCAATGTCTTTGACGTTATATCCACCTATCTCTACCGAGCCGCTATCAACATCATATAGGCGCGGCACGAGGTAGGTAATCGTTGTTTTACCTGCTCCGCTTGGTCCAACCAGCGCCCCCAGTTGCCCTGGCTGAATGTCGAATGAAACGTGGCTGAGTGCCGGACGAGGTTCCTCATCTTCAATCTCAAGGTCGACAGGGCTCGGTGAGACGGTACGTTTTGCTGTTTCATTCCCGTTATCTTGCTGCGTTGTGGCCAGCAGACCACCTGATGCAGCAGCTTCATCGCGCTTGTAGGTGAAAGTTACATCGTTGAAGGTGATTTCGCCGCGCACCTGGTCAGGTTTGAGGTGTAGCGCGTTGGGCGCATTCTGGATTTCTATGGGCATATCCAGGTACTCAAAAATGCGATCAAACAGAGCCAGCGCACCTTGAATCTCTACCTGTATACTGAGCAACTGCCCGATTGGGAAGAATAACCTGCTCTGGAGCGTCGTGAAAGCCACAATGCCGCCCAGCGTAATAGCCGGGTTTACAGGACTATGGATGATTTGCAAACCTGCCACCAGGTAGACTACTGCCGGAGTGATCGAGAAGAAAGTACCGATGAACATAAAGAACCAGCGGCCAATCATTTGCTGGCGCACTTCCAGGTTGGTGAGTTTCTGGTTTTCATCCTGAAAGCGCTTCTCTGCGTATTGCTGGCGAGCAAACGTTTTGATAAGCAGGATTCCACTGACCGAGAGAGTCTCCTGCATCATCGCGGTTAAAGATGCCAGGCTTTGTTGCGTTGCCTTGCTGGTCGTGCGGCGCACATTGCCGACTTTGTACGTAATGAACAGGAAAATGGGCATCAGGCCAAGCGAAATCAGCGTCAGCAGCGGGCTAATTATCAGCATTGCCACGATAGTACTCAGTGCAGTCGAAATGTTTGAAACGACGCTGGTAGCTGTATCAGTGACGACGCTCTGCACTCCTCCGACATCGTTGGACAGCCGGGATTGGATTTCGCCTGTGCGCGTTGAAGTGAAGAAGCGCAGCGACATACTCTGCAAGTGAGTGTATAACTTATTGCGGAAGTCGCGCATAACGTTCTGACCAACGACATTATTAAGGTAGGTTTGCCCAACGCCGATAATGCCGGTGACGATGGGCATAACGAACATGATGCCCACAAGGATAAAGAGCAGAGTGGCATTGCGTTTGCCAATCGCGTCATCAAAGATGAACTGGATCATGAAAGGGTTGACAAGACCCAGTACCGTGGTAAGGATAATAGCGATCAGCACCAGCAGGACTTGTAATTTATATGGGGCAAACGCTGTAGCGACACGCCGTAATGTACGCGAGTCTGTTTTGCGCCCCCTCTTTTTTTGTTCTTCCAGATAGCCGGACATTCCGCCCCGCATTCCATGAAATCCCATAAACTTTGTGCTCCTGATAAATTGGTAAATTGTGTGATAGTTACTTACTTTTCTAAAGTATAGTGCTTGCATAAAAAAATATCACTGGTCAAGCGGATGGTTTTCCCCTGTAGATTTTGACAGGAGCAAATTTCCTTCTGCGGTTAAGAACAGGCAGTCCCTCCATAATCCATCCTCAAACATTTGGGGCGACCAGGAGAAATGCAAGATATTACATTTTACCACATAACTGGGCAAAACCCTGAAATTGCATTTCATTCTGTCGATAGAAAGATTGAGGACAATCTTCTAGAAAAGAGAGTGGATATATGCAGGTCAGACCATCTTCAGAACAAGCAGAGAACTCTTTACCGTCCTGGTCACCATATATCGTGTCTATACGGGCTACGGTAAGTGATCTGGACTCTCCACTTATCCCATTTGTCGTGTTGAAGCACGATCCTCTCCCCGGCTTTTCTTCTCAAAGAGAAGGTCTTCAGTATAAACAGAAGGACGATGCCGAAGTCATACGAGAGATATGGAATAAACCATTGACCACTTTGCCATGCGAACAACACTACTTCCTGCTTGCCTGGAGCGCATTTCCAGGCGCCTCTCCACAAGTTGCATCCGTAGCGGGACTTACCTTTGGTATAGCGACTCCAGGACCACAATATAGAAGGTGGATCACTACACGCGCCGTAGGCTATCGAGGTGAGCCTGTGGCATGGTGTGAGATGATAGATATGTCGAGTAGCCAGGAAGAGATAATAGAAATCCTCTTCACAGAAAAGCGGACGTTCCGTTTACTGCCAGGATGAGCATCAGCAATCTAGCCTTTGCTGCCTGGTATGCTGGCTTGCGACGTTCGGGTTCAGAGCTGTAGTAATACGCCTTCGGCTTTGTGAAGTTACATCGTGTCGATGCTTTTCAAGATCAAGTTTTCTATGTTCTTGCAACACTCTGTGATAGCGTATCCTCGCTCTTACTTCGTTAATTGCTCCCCATATTACAATTACATACATAGCGCAGGTAAAAAGTACCAGGGCAACGGTAAAAATCACGATAGCAGTGGCGCAGACACCCAACAGCAGCGGTGTTGTAGGAAGTACAGTGTTCATAAACACACTCGTAATGTATGTGATAATCAACCCGGCTAGCACAGTGAAGATGATGGCGCAAGTTGTTGGTACCAGGAAGAACACTATCGCTCTTAGGACATATCTGCGTTCCATCGGAGTCTCCTCTTCTCCTCTTAAGAAAGTGACTAAGCGACACGAATGTAACCTATGCAAACGGACTTAGCTATTCTCTTGTAACCCAGGCTCACCAGGGAAGAGTGCCGGGCGCGTGCAGCAGTATCTGTTGGCAGGAGATCGAGGAACTCCTCCAGATGAATTCCTTCATCCAGGAAAGCCTGCCGGAGCGGGGTAGGATCGCCATAAAAATCTCCATATTGTTCTAGACGCCAGGCTAAATCAATCAGCAGTGCCTGGCGCATTTTTAAGGGGAACATAGCGACCTCTTTCGCTACATTACTGAAAAGCCACGCTTCATATAGCCTTTCCAGGACGAGTTCTGACAGATCATCCTCGTCGTAGTAAATCAAAGTTTGTGTACTTGATGAGCTGGAGTCCCGGTCAACGTGCATCAGGCGATAGTCCTTACGCCTGAAATCCTGGAACTGGTTTCGCGCTATAACAATACTCAGTCGCTTCAGCGAGGCAATAGCAATGCCATTCTGCTGCGCATTCAAAGCGTACTCAAATGTTTTTCTTATCGCGGAAAGCACAATATCCCAGGCTACATCAGTTTCCTGCCCTAACCAGACTGGTACGTTTGCATTATAGACCCAGCCCTTAACAAGGGACAGCAGCAGCAGATAAAGTGGGTTCCAGAGTGCATCGTTCTGCAAGTCGATGGCACTCATCTCAGGACAATGGGTGTCAGTGTTAATAATGCTCCTCAGGAAATCTCAGGACAAACTTCTGTGTTCAATTCCTACAATGACTTGAATCCGTCGGAAATCTGGAAGTTGG
>WNGR01034700.1_pt1 | contig 10357 bp, 14 predicted proteins | sample 5407581 | NCBI WGS metagenome assembly WNGR01 (sample SAMN13153383, study PRJNA577476) | soil metagenome | isolation source: 80 cm soil or saprolite under Garry oak tree replicate 2 | place: USA:California | collected 2016-06-15
TGTTGGATCCGGCGCAGCACCGGGCTCGTCTCGACGAGATGGAGGCGAAGGGCGGCGAGGAATTCCGGGACCAGCCGTGCGGCGCGCAGCGCATCCGCCATCAGCGTGCCGCGACCCGGGCCGAGCTCGGCGAGAACGAAGGGCGAGGGGCGACCCATGCGGTCCCAGAGATCGACGCACCACAAGCCGATCAGCTCACCGAAGATCTGGCTGATCTCGGGTGCCGTCGTGAAGTCGCCGCGCCGCCCCAGCGGATCGCGCGTCGCGTAGTAGCCGTACTCCGGATGGCCGAGCGCCTCGGCCATGAACTCGGCGACGGTGAGCGGTCCGTGCGCGCGTATGCGCCGCGCCAGCAGCTCCTCGAGCGCGTTCACGTCACCGAGACGCGCCGCGCCGGGCGCAGCAACAGGACGAGCCCGGCGACGATGAGCGGCAGCGAGAGCCACTGGCCCATGGTGAGGCCGAAGGCGAGGAAGCCGAGAAAGGAATCGGGCTCGCGGAAAAGCTCGGCGATGCTGCGCGCCACGCCATAGCCGATGAGGAAGACGCCGCTCAGCGCGCCTGGCCGCTCGCGGATTCTAGTGAAGCGTTCGAGGCCGTTGATGAGGAGGAAGAGGACGAGTCCCTCGAGCACCGCTTCGTAGAGCTGGCTCGGGTGACGCGGCAGCGGCCCGCCATTGGGGAAGATCATCGCCCACGGCACATCGGTGACGCGGCCCCACAGTTCGGAATTGATGAAGTTGGCGATGCGGCCGAAGAACAGGCCGATCGGAACGGCGCAGACGATGATGTCGCCGAATGCGAGGATGCTCAACTTGCGCTGGCGGCAGAACAGCACGATGCCGATGAGAACGCCCAGCGCGCCGCCGTGGAACGACATGCCGCCATGCCAGACCTGCAGCGCTTCGAGCGGATGCGCGAGATATTCGGCTGGCTTGTAGAAGAGGACGTAGCCGAGCCGGCCGCCGAGCACGACCCCGAGCGTCGCCCAGACAAGGAAATCGTCGACCGCCAGCACGGAGACTGCGAGCGGCGGGCGTTTTGCCAACATCAGGCACCAGCGCCAGCCGATGACCAGCCCGGCGATGTAGGCGAGGGCATACCAGCGAATGACGAACGGCCCGAACTCGACGAGCACGGGATCGATCGCCGGGTAGGGGATGGCGAAGAGCGGCATCGGCGGAGATTGCCTCAGCGATAGGGATCGGGATGCGCCAGAAAATTGGTCACGTAATCGGCGACGCCGTCCTCGAGCGCGGTAAAGGCCTTGTCGTAGCCGGCGGCGCGCAGGCGATCCATGCGCGCTTCGGTGAAGTATTGGTATTTGTCGCGAATCTCGACCGGCGTGTCGACGAACTCGTAGATCGGCTCGCGGCCGACCGCGCGGAAGGTCGCGGCAGCAAGATCGGCGAAGCTGCGCGCGTTGCCGGTCCCGATGTTGAACAGCCCGTTGACCGCCGGGTGGTCGTAGAGCCAGAGCAGCATGTCGATACAATCGCGCACATAGACGAAGTCGCGCAGCTGGCCACCGTCAGGGTAGGCCGGGTCATGCGAGCGGAAGAGCCGCGCCGCCTCGCCGGCGCGGGCGCGCGGATAGAGCTTGGCGACAAGGCTCATCATGTCGCCCTTATGCGCCTCGTTCGGACCGTAGACGTTGAAGAACTTGACACCGGCCCAGCGCGGCGGGCGCGGCGCATTGCCCTCGGCCAGGCGCGCGATGCGGCGGTCGACGAGGTGCTTGGACCAGCCATAGGAATTGAGCGGCCGCAGTTTCGCCAGCCCGGCGACGGAGCCGTCATCGTCGAAGCCGGCGGTGCCGGCACCGTAGGTCGCCGCCGAGGACGCGTAGATGAAAGGTACGCTCTGCGCGCTGCACCAGTCCCACAGCCGCATCGTCAGAGTGAAGTTCGACTGCACAACCAGATCCGCATCCGGCTCGGTGGTCGAGGAGATCGCGCCGAGGTGGAAGATCGCCGCGACGGTGCGATGCTGATCGGCAAGGAAGGTGAAGAGTTCTTCAGGTGCGATGATGGCGGCAAGCTCGCGCTTTGCGAGGTTGCGCCATTTCTCGCCGTGGCCGAGACGGTCGCAGACGACGAGATCGTGCCGACCGCGCTCCTCGAGAGCGGCCAGCAGATTGGAGCCGATGAACCCGGCGCCGCCGGTGACGATGATCATTGCAGACTGCATAGCCCATCAGCTACTGGCAAGGGAACGAAATCCGGCGGCTTCCAATGCGGCAAGATTTCCATTTCGCTGCGGCGCAGCATGTGTTAGCCGGGGGACCGCAGAGGCCCTTTCGAGCGTTGTTGCAGCAAAAGGAGCGCGGCGCATGCAGACCGAAAACCCCCTGCTCGACGATTTGGCGCGGGTCGCCAGCGGTGCGCTGGGCGCTCTCACCGGCATGCGCGCCGAGATCGAGGCAAGGCTGCGGGACCAGTTCGAGCGCGTACTCGCCCACATGGACCTGGTGACGCGCGAGGAATTCGATGCGGTTCGCGCAATGGCCGCCAAGGCACGGAGCGAGCAGGAAAAAATGCTCGAACGCTTGGCCGCGCTGGAGGCCCGACTCGACGGCCTCTCGGCGAAGCCGGCGCGGCGCGGCGCCGCGCCATCGCCGGAGTGACGAGGCGTTATGATGCAAAGCCGCCGGCCGAACCAGGCGCGCCCGTCGCAGGCATTCTTGGCTTGCCGCAGAGAAGGGTCTTTGGCAGTCTACACCTTGTGTCGTGCTGCGGTAATCTCTACTAGCTGTGGCGAACCTTCGAGCCCGGCTCCGTCTGCGCGCGAAAGGAGGGTGGCATGACGTCGGTCCACACCGAGACGACTTCGCCCGCGACCAACCCCATCGATCTGGTGGAAGAGATCGTCCTCGCCAACGAGTGGGCCCATGACCGCGCCAGCGACGAGGAGATGGTCGTCGAGGTCACCGGCCGCTGGTGCGACTATCGCCTATATTTCGTCTGGCAGGACGAAATCAGCGCGATGCATTTCTCCTGCGGTTTCGACATGAAGGTGCCGAAGGGCCGCAAGGCTGCCGTCTATGAATTGCTCGCGCTGGTCAACGAGAAGCTCTGGCTCGGCCACTTCGATGTTGCCTCCGACGACAATTCGCCGGCCTTCCGCCATGCCGTCCTGCTGCGCGGCGCGCTCGGCGCCAGCGTCGAGCAGATCGAGGATCTCGTCGACATCGCGCTCAGCGAATGCGAGCGCTTCTACCCTGCCTTCCAGCTCGTCCTGTGGGGCGGCAAGACGGCGGAGGATGCGATCACCGCGGCGATGATCGATCCCGTCGGCGAGGCATGAGCGTTCCCGATCCAGCGACGGCGCGACCCGCCGGCGAGGTGCTGCTCGTCGGCTGCGGCAAGATGGGTAGCGCTCTGCTTGCGGGTTGGCTCGAGCGCGGCGTCGCGTCCGGCTTCTCCGTCATCGAGCCGGGGCCTGGCGCCGAAGCCTTCGCCATGCGGCACGCGGTGAAATTTTACCCCGATGCGGTTTCGCTCGACCTCGATCTGCGACCGGCCGTCGTCGTCCTCGCCGTCAAGCCGCAGGTCATGGGCGATGTTGTTCACCACTACCGACGCTTTGCGACGCCCGAGACGGTCTTTCTGTCGATTGCGGCAGGCAAGACGCTGACCTTCTTCAGCCGTCAGCTCGGCGCCGAGGCGGCGATCGTCCGCGCCATGCCGAACACGCCGGCGGCGATCGGCCGGGGCATCACCGTCGCCTGTCCGAACCCTCGCGCCAACGCCGCACAGATCGCTCTCTGCGACCGTCTGCTCGCCGCTGCCGGCGAGGTCGCCTGGGTCGACGATGAGTCCTTGATCGACGCGGTGACGGCGGTTTCCGGCAGTGGCCCGGCCTATGTATTTCTGCTGATCGAATGCCTCGCCAAAGCCGGCATGGCCGCCGGTTTGCCTGCCGAGCTGGCGGTGCGGCTGGCGCGCGCGACCGTCGCCGGTTCTGGCGAGCTCGCCCGGCTCTCGAGCGAGCCGGCCGAGATATTGCGGCAGAACGTCACGAGCCCGGGCGGCACGACACGCGCTGCGCTCGACATATTGATGGCGCCGGACGGGCTCGAGGGGTTGATGGTGAAGGCGGTCGCCGCCGCGGCAGCGCGCTCGCGCGAGCTCGCGGAATAGCGTCGAATGGGAGAGGGAGGGCTGCCGGCGGCGGCGCAGCGCGTCCAGGCGCTACTGCATGAGGCCGGCTCGAGCGCCACCGTCGAGATCATGGCGACGACCGCCCGCAGCGCCGCCGAGGCCGCTGCGGCGATCGGCTGTAGCGTCGCGCAGATCGCCAAATCTCTGGTCTTTCGCAGCGCTGCCGGCCGCGCCGTACTGGTGATCGCGAGCGGCACCAACCGCGTCGACGAGCGCAAGCTGGCGGCCGCGCTCGGCGAGACGGTCGGCAAGGCCGATGCCGAGTTCGTCCGCGACCGCACCGGCTATGCGATCGGCGGCGTCGCGCCGGTCGGCCAACCGCCCGGCGTCCGGATCTTCATCGATGCCGATCTCGCAAATTACGATGCGATTTGGGCGGCTGCCGGCCATCCGCATGCGGTCTTCCGTCTGAGCATTGCCGAGCTCGCGCGGCTGACCCGGGGAACCGTCATCACAGTTGCGTAAGCTCCCCGCGGGCACTCTCGCGCTCGCCGGCGCACGCTCGTATAGTCCGGTGATGGCGAAGAAAGCGGACCCCACCGCGCGTATCGTCGATGCCGCTTTGGCGCTTGCCGCGCGCGACGGCTGGCGAACGGTCAGCCTTGCCGCGATCGCCGCCGAGGCGCGTATCGACGTTCTCGGGCTCTACTCGGTTTTCCCCTCCAAGGCGGCAATTCTCGATGCCTTCCATCGTCGCATCGATGCCGCGGCGCTCGCCGGCGGCCCTCCCGAGGCGGAGGAGCGACCAATTCAATGACCTGGATGTTGGAGGCGTCGGGTGTTTCCGCCTCCGGCTGGGTCGGTCGGGTAAGGAGCAAGCTTTTGCTCGGCATCTATCTTTCGGTGCTTCGCGTCTGGCTCGCCGATGACAGCGCCGATATGACGACGACCATGGCGACGCTCGATGCCAGGCTTCGTCTCGCCGAGCGCTGGCTCGGTCTTGCGAGCGCCGGATCGGAAAGGCCGGCGCCGGCGCCCGGTTGAACCGATTTGAGATTTTTTGTTGCACTGCAACAATTGCCCTTGACGCGGCGGGGCAAGGGGACGATATAGGGCTCATTGTGCAGTGCAGCATTTGATCTGACTGCAAGTTTCTTTTCCAGCGGTGGAGGTTTAAAATGGCAAATCCGACGACGGCGACGACGAAGAACAATTTCTTTGATGTGACCAAGGTCATGGGCGACTTCCGCGTTCCCGGCATCGATGTCGAGGCGGCGGTTGCAAGCCAGCGCAAGAATATCGAGGCGCTGACGCAGGCCAACCAGCTGGCGGTCGAGGGCGTCCAGGCGCTGATGCGTCGCCAGGTCGAGATCACCCGTCAGGCGATGGAAGATTTCTCGGCGATGTTCCGCGATCTCGTCCAGCCGAACGGCTCGCCCGAGGACCGTTTCGCCAAGCAGGCCGAGTACTCGAAGCACGCGCTCGAGAAGGGCCTGTCGAACGCCAAGGAGCTCACCGAGCTGGTGACCAAGGCGAACACCGAGGCCTTCAACGTCATCAACAAGCGGGTCACCGAGAGCCTCGACGAAGTCCGCGACTTCGCCAAGAAGCGCGTCTCCGCCCGGTAATCTTCCAGCAATCTCGTCGCCCGGTAATTTCGCCGGAACAGTTCGGCCGTCGGTCGATTTCGGCAAGAAGGCCGCCCGTTGGGGCGGCCTTCTTCTTGTTCGTTCCCGGATCTGTCAGCGGAGGCACTTGCCGATCCGCGCATTCTGCGGGACCAGACGCTGAAGAAAGAGCGAGAGGGCAGTAATGACGATCAGCTACGACGATTTCAGCAAAGTCGATATCCGCGTCGGCACCATCGTCGACGTGCAGCCCTACCCCGAGGCGCGCAAGCCGGCCTACAAGCTCGCCGTCGATTTCGGGCCCGAAATCGGCGTCAAGAAATCTTCTGCGCAATGCACCGTCGTCTATGCGGCGGAAGACCTTCTCGGCCGACAAGTTGCGGCGGTCGTCAACTTCCCGCCGAAGCAGATCGGCAAATTCCTCTCCGAGGTGCTTGTCCTAGGGTTTCCGAACGACGGCGGCAACGTCGTCCTGGTCCAGCCCACCCATGCGGTTCCAAATGGCGGTCGCCTGTTCTAAGCAGCGTTGCACGGAGCATTCCCCGGTTTAGCTTTGATATTGGGCAAGCAACCTTCGGATCTCCGCGGTGTCGATCGCTTCCGAGGCTGCGCCACCGATCCGCCCGAGCTCGATTACCTCATGCCCGCGGTGCACCAAGGCAAACGCGGTCGACAGGGCAGTTTCGCGATCCTCGAAGCGCTCGAACGCGTTCACCGCACTCTCTTTATAGAGCAAATACCAGCCCATCCACCGCGCTCCCCGATCCGTGCTGACGACCGCGCGATGAACGCACGATCCCTCTGACGGTCTCGATTGTCGCTGGTGAACTGACTATTCCGGTGTGAACTGCTTCACGCCCGCATACGGTGTGCCGAGCGCGCGGTCTCCGGCGGGGGTGAGCCGCCATGTTCGTATTCGGCGAGGAGCCGCGCGATTGCGCTGCTGCCGATCACCTCGCCGTCGCGTCCGATCCGCCCGAGTTCGATCAGCTCATGGCCGCGGTAGGACAAGGCAAAAGCCGCCGAGATGGCGCTGTCCCGATCATCGAGACGCTGCAACGCGTTGACTGCTCTTTCTTTGTAAAGCACGTACCAAGACATTACCCATCATCCTTTTGATGGTCTAAAAGATCGCCGACGATGCAGCCATGAGGCCGAAAGCCGCCCATTGAATGAATGTACCTTACGCTTCGCAGTAGTCTATGAAGTGGTTCACACTCGATGACGAAATCGATTCCGCCGGTCGCCCAACGCCGACCCGGCCCGCGTGCCGTGCATTTGCCCCCTCGGCAAACACTTGTTAAGAAGGCGTTGCGCAAACGCAGCCTCGCCAAGACCGTCCGTGCGCCGCATCTGCCCGGGAGAATTTCATGAAGGCGCTGTTCATCGATTGTGACGCTCATCTCATCGCCTCGTGGCAGAGCGTCTACCGGCCGGGCGATCCGCCGATCGACGTCAATACGACGCCGTTCGAGCGCGCCGCCGTGCCGGAAGTGGCGGCCGGCTATATCGTCTATCTCGGCACCGGCGCCTCGAGCTATGTCGACATGGCGGCTGCCGAACGGCTCGGCATCGGCGTCTCGACGATCAAGGGCTATGGCGATACCGCCGTTGCCGAGCACGCCGTCGCCCTCATCCTGGCGGCGGCGCGCGAGGTCGCGCGCATGGATCGCGAGATCCGCGCCGGCACCTGGCACGTCCGGGAAGGCGTGCAGCTGCACGGCAAGGTCCTCGGGCTCGTCGGTTTCGGCGGTGTCGGCCGCGAGGTTGCCCGCATCGCCGCGGGAATCGGCATGAAAGTCCTCGCCTGGAACCGCTCGCCGATCGAGGAGCCCGGCGTGACGCTGGTCGGGCTGGAAGCGCTGCTTTCCCACGCCGATGTCGTCTCCGTGCATCTCGGGCTCAATGACGAAACGCGTCACTTCCTCGACCACAAGCGCCTGGCGCTGACCAAGAAGGGCGTCATCCTGGTCAACACCGCGCGCGGCGCCGTCATTGATGACAATGCGCTGATCACTCATCTGAAGAGCGGTCATATCCGACATGCCGCGCTCGACGTCTTCCACGACGAGCCGCTGCGCCCGGGTCATCCCTGGGCCGAGATCGAGAACGTCACCCTCACCGCGCACGCCGCCTGGAGCACGCCCGACGCCATGCAGACGCTGATGCGACGCGCCATCGATCAGGTCAGCACGGTCATCGCTGCTGGCAAGAAATAGGAACAGGCACGATGGCGAACTACACGTATCACTGCATCGATGGGCACACTTGCGGCAATCCGGTGCGTCTCGTCGCCGGCGGCGCGCCGATCCTCAAGGGCGCGACGATGAGCGAGCGGCGGCTCGATTTTCTCGCCCGCTTCGACTGGATCCGCCACGCGCTGATGTTCGAGCCGCGCGGCCATGATGTCATGTCGGGCTCGTTCCTCTATCCGCCGCTGCGTGCCGATTGCGACACCGCGATCCTCTTCATCGAGGTGTCGGGCTGCCTGCCGATGTGCGGCCACGGCACCATCGGCACGGTGACGATGGGGCTGGAGAACGGTCTCATTGCGCCGCGCGAGGAGGGCAAGGTCGCGCTCGACGCGCCGGCCGGCCGCGTTGTCGCCGAATATGAGCGCAACGGCCGCTTCGTCGACAAGGTGCGGCTCTTCAACGTCGCCTCCTATCTCGCCGCGTCGGAGATCCGCATCGACTGCCCCGAGCTCGGCGAGCTCGTCATCGACGTCGCCTATGGCGGCAATTTCTACGCCATCGTCGAGCAGCAGAAGAACTATGGCGGGCTCGAGACGCTGTCGGCCGACACCATTCTGCGCCTCAGCCCGATCGTGCGAAAGCTGATGCAGGAGAAGATCAAGCTCGCCCACCCCGAGGATCCCAGCATCGCCGGCGTCAGCCACGTGATGTGGACCGGCGCGCCGCGCGACAAGAGCGCGCATGGCCGCAACGCCGTCTTCTACGGCGACCGCGCTATCGATCGCAGTCCCTGCGGCACCGGCACCTCGGCGCGCATGGCGCATCTCGTCGCCAAGGGCAAGCTCAAGGTGGGCGACGAGTTCATCCATGAGAGCATCATCGGCAGCCTATTCGAGGGGCGTGTCGAGAGCGCGACGGAAGTCGGCGGCATCGCCGCCATACGGCCGAGCATCGCCGGCTGGGCACGGCAGCACGGCATCAACACCATCTTTGTCGACGAGCGCGACCCGTTCCGCCACGGTTTCCAGGTGATCTGAGCACGCCATGAGCGCCGGTCAGGCGATCGCCGTCATCGGTGCCGGCGTCGTCGGGGTCGCTTGCGCGCGTGCGCTGCAGCGCGCCGGCCACGACGTGACGATCTACGATCCCGAGCCACCAGGGCGCGGCTGCTCTTTCGGCAATGCTGGGCACATCGCGGTCGACCATATCCGGCCCCTGGCCAGGCTCGACGTGCTGGCGCAAGTGCCGCGCATGCTGACCGATCCGCTCGGCCCCCTCGCAATCCGCTGGCGCGACGCGCCGAGGCTGGTGCCGTGGCTCGCCCGCTTCGCCCTGGCGGCACGGCCGGCACAGGTCGAGCGTGGTACGGCGGCGCTTGCGGCGTTGCTGCGCGGGGTCACCGCCGCCTGGGCCGAGGAGGCGCGGGGCTCCAATCTCGCCGGGCTCTTTCGCGCCAAGGGCGCGCTCGTCGTCTATATCAGCGAGGCGGGATTTCGCGCCGCTGCCGGCGAGCGCGCGCTGCAGCGGCGCCACGGCATCGCGGTCGAGACGATGGACGGCGACGCCGCCCGCGCGATGGCGCCGGGGCTCAACGCGGCGATCTGCCATGCGACCTACTATCCGGCATCGCAGCATGTCGCCGATCCGCTCACCCTCACCCTTGGCCTCGTCGAGGCGTTCCGGCGCGAGGGCGGCACCGTCGTCGCGGAGCGGGTCACCGGGTTCGAGTTGGCGGACGGCGCGGTGCGGGCGCTGGTCACCGCGGGCGGCGCGCGTCCGGTTGACACCGTGGTGCTCGCCGCCGGCTCCGCCTCCGGCGGGCTCGGCCGGCTGCTCGGCCTTACCCTGCCGCTCGTCGCCGAGCGCGGCTATCACGTCATGCTCGAGCCCGAGGGCGCCCGCTTCGAGGTGCCGATCACCTGGGGCGAGCGCGGTTTCGTGCTTACGCCGATGGATGGCGGCATCCGCCTTGCCGGCACCGTCGAGCTCGCCGCCGCCGACGCGCCGCCGTCCTGGGCGCGGGCCGAGCTGCTGACGCGCCAGGCTCGAAAGCTCTTTCCCGGTCTCACCGGCCGCGAGCTCTCGCGCTGGATGGGGTTGCGGCCGACCCTGCCTGACTACCTGCCGGTCATCGGCCGGTCGCCACGCCAGCGCAACCTCTATCTGGCGCTCGGCCATCAGCATATCGGCCTCACCACGGCGACGATGACGGCGCGCCTCATCGGCGACCTAGTCGCGGGCCGGCCGCCCGCCATCGACATCGCCGCCTTCGCGGCCGATCGGTTCGGCTGACGCCGTCCCATGCATGCCAGACCCGCATCGCCGGGATCGGCGTTGCGCCCCGCGGAACCTCGAATTACGGTAGCCTCAGAGACCTTCGCAGAAACCCCAAGAGCGGCCACCGTCATGTCCTTTCTTGCCCAACGCCTTG
>WNGR01009257.1_pt1 | contig 10356 bp, 16 predicted proteins | sample 5407581 | NCBI WGS metagenome assembly WNGR01 (sample SAMN13153383, study PRJNA577476) | soil metagenome | isolation source: 80 cm soil or saprolite under Garry oak tree replicate 2 | place: USA:California | collected 2016-06-15
AGATACTGGAATCCATTCAGTCTTGAGGTATTCTACTAAACTCTTAGGGGCCAGGGGATCGGTGGATATCTCATCCCAAATCCTTGAAAACTCGGCAGAGTCACCAGTTTTGACCCAGATCTGTATTTTGTCCCAAAGCGGCTTAAATGCGTTGGTTACAAAATGGTGCCGCATGGTGTGAAGGATGTGCCATGTGCACAGAAAGACCCAGCTAAGTGGGTATGTGTCCTGAATTGCCACAAGCTGGGCCTGGTTATGATCTGACATAATGATGGATGGCCAGACATCTGGACTCACTTCCTTCACCCAATTTAGAAAGAATGCAACAGCATCTTTTCTCATCAATGATGACACCATCCAGGCAACTGGGACACCTGTAGCCAAGATGTTAGCGATTCCAGGGATGAGATTTGGTAACAATCCCGACACACCATGCCCCCAATCATCTCACACAATTATTGTGTATAACATAATATCCTTATATTGGGTGGTATTATGTGTCGCATCAATGCCAACAAATCTGTTGCCAAGATGCCGAAACGCATCCAATTGATACTGGGTTTGAATGCACAGGACAAGATCATCTTCATGCATTGGCAGTCCTGGTGGTGATGCATCGAGTTTGTCCTTGTAAAAAATTAATATATTATCTTCTTTGAGCCTCTCAACCCAAAGCTTCATTGAAACCCCATCTTGGGGGTGTAGATGGATCATTTCCGCATCCAAAGATCGTGCAACATGACTAACATCACCGAAATCAGCGAATTTGTCACAACTGCCATCAGGTGTGGCAGCACAAACAATCCAGACCTATTTGATTCATTAGCATGGCCAATCAAATATTAGGTTTACACACACGATCTCCTGAGTGTCTACTTTCTGAATCAGCAACAATTTCATTTGTTGCCATGTGCCATCCAACAGGCGTGTATAGATCATATTGCCCACACCAAGATCGTGGTTATGGTCTATGGCATAATGCCCCAGAACTATAGGCATGTGCAGGTAACGTTTGATTATGATTTGGCAATGGCAACCTGTGCCCTTTCTTGGGACCTTACACTGGCTTTCTGGATGCTTCTTCTGGTCCACTTTTTGTCTGATTCTTTGGCACGCACAGTGGTAAACATGCTTCGTCATCCATAGAGTTCTGCCAAGTGTCTCTGCACCATGCTCGACTTTGGCGACTCTGAGTTCGATTGTATGAGTGTGCTCCTCACTCCAATTGTTACGTTCCCACCGGATGTCTACCGTGACTTGCGATATGCTCTTGGTGTACGCTTCCTAAACGACCTCTTGAGGGCTTGACTACGCACGCTCAAGGCAAACAATGATAAAGTGAATGATATAAGCCCAAGCTAAGGGCAACGACTGCACACTCAGGTAGGAAGGGAAGTGGCAAAGGGGATCTGCTCTAGACTATCACTGTAGCAACTAGGGGATTGCACAAGATATCAAGGCTAACGACTACGAGTCATAATAGCCCTCCTTATATACATCTATGAGGCAGCTGTTATGGACGCACTCAAAGACACTTACTCACAGGTTATGACTACTCAAGTAAGCGGTAATTAGTCATGGACTTACGCATCAGTCAGCACATCAGTCAGCCTAGTATCACATGTACAATATGATGACTCAATACTAGGATAGGGGTAGTAGGGTTCGGCTTTCATGAGGTGCTTCAAAGCCCTCCGTTTGTAGTACTTAAGACATAGCAGTTGAAGACCTAGCTCTCCAGCTTCATCTTCTTAAATCGCCACTAGTCTTCTCATCCTACTTCACAAGATCAAAAGGCTCTCTCCCTTTTCTCTACTTGTACCCAAGAAGCGACCATTGTCTCGTGTCCAAGTGTCGTCGGACCTTGTGACCATTGTATCACGTGACTATCAAGAGTTCGTGTATACTCGTCATTGCTGAGTTGTTCTACACGTGCCATTCTCAAGCCTAAGTCAAGGCTAATGTTCAGTGGCAACATAACATCAAGACCAAGCTCCAACAGTGGCGCACCTTACAACTCGAGAATGCTGGGCCTTCATGCCATACGCAATAGAAGAAAGAGGAGAACGAAACATTCCTTTAATCTATCTCAAGGAAGCCAGGTGGAGAACGGTTCGAGGGAGCACTGGATACTTTGTCAACATCCCCACAAGACCAAGTCAATACTACCCAGTTGAGTTCAATCATATCTACTTGTGCTGGTGCGAAATCATTTGGAATGCCCCCAAGGCATTGTGGAACATCATCTGACCAGCAGGACCCGACTACTGTTGTGACATATTTGAAGACAAAGTACGAACGACTGGAAACGTAGGAGCAATTGACAGACAACCTCTCCCCACTCCAAGAACACCAGCACCTTCAATGAACAGTGGAGACAAAGAAGATCAAGGAAGTGAAGACACTATCGAATCAGGACAGCCAGGAAACACTACCGAAGAAGAGGGCCTTGCTAACCTAGCTGAGTCCATTCACATTAATCTGCCAGAAATGACAACCATGACCGAAGATGTAAGAACAGAAGAGGCCATCAATGAGAATACCGGACACCGAATCAGATGCATCATCAACATTGTGGATGATGAAGCGGCACTCCAAAGAGCCACCGGGCCCGACAGAGCAGACCCACCAAGTGGGGGGCCAGAACAATTACTGGAACTCCCCCCTATCTGACTTCCTCAAGATGATCAACCCCACAGAAGGTTTCCTGGAGGAGGATTTCCTGGAGGAGGAGGGTTCCCTGGAGGAGGAGGATTCCCTGGAGGAGGAGGATACCCAGGAGGAGGAGGAGTACCACCAGGAGGGCCACCAGGAGGAGGATGGGGACCACCGCTGATGCCCATGCCACAAGCCCAACAAAGAAAGTTGGTAGGAGAACCTCCCACCATTTACGACGGTGATAGGAAGAAATCGACCCTCTTCATTAATGAATGGGAGTTGTACTGGGCAGTCAACAACAACAATGCCCTCATGATCAACCCATATCGATGAGCTATGTTTTTCCTCACATACATCAAGGGAGCTCAAGTTAACGAGTGGGTTATGGCAGTTAACCGGTGGCTCGCCCAACAGATACAAGGAGGAATCAATATTGCAGATGAATGTCTGTGGAACGAGGTAGCTGCCTCCTTCACACGACGTTTTGCTGACAGCCTAGCCAAAGAAAACGCACAATCTATACTCCGAGCAGGAGTGAAGATGAAGGGAGAAGATATCGATGCATACATTGTGGAAATAGAAGAGCTCATTCGACTTGCTGAGTATCGATTCAATGTACCACAAACCATCGAAACATTCACAGATGGATTGCCCACAGGACTGTACCAAAAGGTACTAGAACTTGACAGACCTACCACCTACAATCAGTGGAAGCAAGCAGCTATAAACCGCCAGCAAGACTATATCCACATGAAAGCCCAACTCAAAGCACATCGAGGCGGAATAACTACATCACGCCCAAGAGGATGGATACCACAAAGGATGCTGACGGATCCAAACGCAATGGACACATCGGTTGGATGAACATGTGGACATATCGCCGGAAGTGAAGAAATAAACCCGGCCACAATGACAAGCAATAGGTATGCTCCACGGGGAGGATTCTTCCAAAGGGGCAGAGGGAATGGAAGGCAGAGAGACCTATGCGAAGTTGAGTGTTACACCTGTCACAAAAGGGGACATCTGAGTCGCAACTGTCCCCAGCACACATGGAACAGGTCCAACAACCAACAAAATTGGACGCCACGACCCAGCCAAGGATGCAATGCGGTAGTCAATGATAGAAGCATTTGTGACGAAGAACAAGCAATAGGGGCACGGTCCAATACTCAAACTCCACAGCAACAAGCCGACACATGGCTCCAAGGAATAGCCACAGTGGAAGAAGATGTATAAGAATTGGTTATGAGAGACCTTGTTGGGAGGAAGGATTTTCAGAATGCCTGAACCCATCAGCCTGGGTGAGGGCAGTCCATAAGTTCAATTCTGTAATAGTGACTACGTGATTCAGATCCATGCATATCCCTGTCTCTATCAGAACCAGCAACACAATGGCTGACAGAAAAGCACTTGTAGACTCTGGAGCAACCGACTGCTTCATGAGCAAAGATTTCATACGACGAATGAAACTAGGAAAAAGACCTTTACAAAAACCGCGAAAAATATGGAACATCGACAATACAGCAAATCAAGCAGGAGCCATCACGCATTACATCACCCTCAATATACAGACCAAGGGAATCCAAAAAACAATACAATTCCTTGTTACAAACATAGGAAACGAGGACATAGTACTAGGATATCCGTGGATGGCCGCCTTCGAACCTAGATTCATATGGAAGAATGGCGTCATTGACGAAAGAGAACTACCCATTATCCTCCAGTCAGTAAACCCTTCGATTCCAGGAAAAGATCTGATAATCGCACGAATCAAAGGATCGAACAATGACTCCTATCTACAAGCTACAACCTCCACCGAACTCGCGATTAAAGCGCAACAGTACACAAAGAAGGTGGAAGTCCCCGAAATATATCAACAATTCGCCAAGGTCTTTAGCGAAGAAGAATCAAAATGATACCCACCAAAACAAGCTTGGGATCACGCAATCGAATTCAAGACGGATGCACCAGAAGCAATAGATTGTAAGGTATATCCAATGAATTGAATCGAGGATGAAGCATTGCAAAAATTCCTTCATGACGAACTCGAGAAGGGCTACATCTGTGAGTCCAAATCACCTTACGCATCATCATTTTTCTTCGTTCGCAAAAAAGACGGCAAAATGCGACCGGTACAAGACTACCAAAAAATTAACGCTATCACGATCCGAAATCAATACCCTCTCCCCCTCATTGCGGATCTCATTCACGACCTCAGCAATGCACACATATACACAAAGCTCGATGTCCGATGGGGGTACAACAACATACATATTCGTGAAGGCGACGAGAAGAAAGCGGCATTCAAAACCAGATACGGCCTTTTTGAACCTACAGTCATGTACTTTGGACTTACCAATTCACCAGTGACGTTCCAGACCATGATGAATTATATCTATCGCAATGTCATTCTCAAGCACGAACCTCTTGGCACAACAATCCGGATCTACATGGATGACATCAGAATTGCCACTTGCACCAACCTCGCCGACCACCAACGCACAGTTCATGACGTCCTCACTATTGCACAACTTCACGACCTCTATTTCAAACCAGAGAAATGTCTCTTCCATGCACCTTCCATGGATTACCTGGGGGTAATCCTTGAAAAGGGGGTGACATGAATGGACCCTGCAAAAATCACGGGCATTGACACGTGGCCAATACCCAAAAATGCAACAGAGGTACGAAAAGCGCTTGGATTTTTCAACTTTTACCACCCTTTCATCAAAGACTTCGTGTTCATTGCAAGACCACTACACAAACTTACACGGAAAGATCAAGAATGGTGATGGGGAGTAGAAGAACAAGAGGCTTTTGATGCACTAAAGAAACGCGTCACAACAGAGCCTGTACTGGTGCACGCCAAGCTCGACAATCAATTTGAGCTGGAAGTGGACACCTTGGGATATGCGGTAGGAGCTGTACTTTTACAACGAAAGGAGGATGGTAAAAAGCACCCCATAGGATACTACTCAGCCACACTTAACGAGGCGCAATGAAACTACGACATCTATGACCTCGAACTCCTGGCCATTGTAATGGCACTCAAGAACTGGAGACCCCTACTAGCGGGATCCCCTTACAAGATTATCATCTATTCAGATCACCTTAACCTACAATATTGGAGATTACCGCAAAGAATATCCAGGAGAGTCACACGAGAGGTGCTGGAACTATTGGAATATGACTTTGAGATATGTCACCTCCCCAGTAGACTTAACGGACGAGCTGACGCGCTATCAAGACGTCCAGGATATGACCAAGGAGAAGATGACAACAAGGACATAGTCGTCCTACCTGATCGTGTCTTCATACAAGCGGGAAGAACGCAATGCACCTCTCCCATGCAGAGGATCGTAGTTCAAGAAGAGATGGAAGCTGCAGACCCAATATATGCTCAAAGCGAAGATATGATCAAACCATGGGTCGATGCACATCGTCTCAAGAAGATCAAAGGAACATGGTACAAAGACGGACGCTGTGTAGTAATGGGAGAAATGGAGCACAAATGACTCTTCATACAGGCCCATCACGATGCACCAGTATACGGACACCCAGGAATCAACAAGACGTACCAACTATTGAGTCGCAAATACTGGTGGCCAAACATGCGACAAGATGTGATGGACTACATACAAGGATGTGCGGAATGCCAAAGGAACAAGATCAATACGTGACCTACCAAAGCCCCGTTATCACCTATATTCCCCGTACACGAAGCTATGCCTTTCAAAATGGTGGCACTAGACTTTATCACTAAATTACCCGTTTTGCAGGGATACGACTCTATACTCATGGTGACTGACCATGACTGTACCAAAGCCACAGTGTTCATTCCGTGCAAGGAAAGTATGACTGCCGAGGAGACTGTGGGACTAATTGTCCAACACATCTTTCCACGATTCGGACTCCCACTAAAGTTCATCAGTGATAGGGATCCAAAATTTGCATCAAGATTTATCTGAGGATTGTGCAAAGGGACGGGAACAATGCAAAACATCTCGACAGCATACCATCCCCAAATGGATGGACAATCAGAACGCACAAATCAGTGGCTGGAACAATACCTACAATTTTGGGTCAATGAGCAACAAGACAATTGGCATGCGTATTTACCCCTTGTGGAGTTCACACACAACAATTGGCCAAACAAGACCACGGGGGAGTCCCCTTTCTTCATATTGTACAGATTTAACCCACGTGCTGATTGGATGGATAAGCCATCCCTGATACCACAGGTGGTGCTGAGACTAGACCAGTTCAAAGGGCTAGACAATGCACCCAGGAACTGATGATCAAAGCGCAGCAGTCATGGGTCAAACACAAAGATACGCCCAAGTATCACGAGGGGGATCTTGTATGGCTAGAAGGACATCATCTTCGCACAAACCAGCCAACCGCCAAGCTTGCGCCCAAGAGACACGGTCCTTTTCCGATCATTCAGGTGATGTCCCCTGTCAATTATCAATTAAAACTTCCCACACAATGGAGTATTCATGACGTATTCCATATCGATCTTCTCACGCCATACCGAGAAACTGACCTTCACATATCAAATTATTTGAGACCGGCTCCAGACCTCATCGATAATGAGGAAGAATACAAGGTCAAGAAAATTCTAGACTCTCGGCAATTCAGCAGAAGACACAAGAAGCAATATCTTATCAAATGGAAGGGATACCCTGACTCAGACAATGAATGGGTGGACAAAAGAGATGTACATGTGCCTGACACAATAAGGGAGTTTGAAAATTCAAACCACGCTGCAAGTTCACATATAAGGGAAGGAAAGATTGGCGAGTATCCCATCATTCCTACCCAGCCAAATCATCTCGCTCACTCTACCATGACCAACGATGTCGACAACTACTACCTTGGATCCCCCGAACGAATCTTTGGAGCTGAGTTGGATACCCAGCTCATCTCCCCTGTCGAGGCGCGTGAGCTCTGCGCCAAGAAGTACATCCGACCCCACATTAAAGACAAGAACGAACTCATCGTGCCCCTCACCAAAGAAGAGCTGGTGAGAGTACAAGAAGTATTCCCAGATCTCGAGATGACACCAGTGCCTGCACATGCACTATCACCCCTATTGCAATCAATGTCAGACCCTGATGGGATGGGTGCAACCCTGACACACCAAGCCGAAGTCCAAGAGCTCGATCGTGAGCTTTGGGAAGCTGAAGGAGTATTGCAAGTCCCTCCCCGTGTGGAAGGAATTGCCTCTTCAGACGCCCTCGAAGATCAGCCTGCAGTGGAGGGAAGAGCAGTTCACCAGAGCCGTATACAAGAGAAACACCGCCAAAGCAGCCTGGGAAGCACTGCGCCGGCAGACACGAGTGAAGAGGGAGGGCCATGGAGCCACACCACCAGCCTGATGGACTGGTACCCAGCTGAGCACCCCTTCATTTGGAACACGTGCGACACTGACAATCCAAATGAAACCCCATACTCTCTCACCACTGACAGGTACCCCCTCTACAAGAAGTCATACATGCTGGCTCTTATGTCACGTCACACGCCCGTTGGCTTTAAGGCCAACTGCAGGAAGCACTTCATCGACTTCCCTATCCACCAGCCGAGCAAGACGACAACTCAACAGGCGCACTACACGCAGGCCATCATGGCTCCCAACCCATTGGTAGTGGCGCTCTGCAAAGACACCGACAAGGTGTACAGCAAACCGTTGTATGCCTCTCCCGTTTACAAGTTCAATGGCAAACCCGTCTACAGCACGGATGAACTGGATTACCTCAAAGCCGATGCACAGGGGTGCAACATGACCAATCAGTTGATCAATCGCATCGGTGACCTATCACTGATGGCCAAGGTTCACCAATTCCGTGTCATAATGGCAGAGTTGGAAAGGATGGAGCAGGTATTGGCGGAAAATGAGGAGGCATGTGGACAGCTTGCCACAGCTAAGTTGGGAACAATTCGCTGATTGGAGATGGCTGACGCAATCGCCTGGATCAATTCAAGGAACGAGGGTTTCATCGATGATGCACTTCAGGTCAATGGGGAGCTCACACTGCGTGGGCGCAGAACCTGAAAAGGGGGTGATGTTACGGACACACTCAAAGACACTTACTCACAGGTTATGACTACTTGAGTAAGCGGTAATTAGTCATGGACTTACGCATCAGTCAGCACATCAGTCAGCCTAGTATCACATGTACAATATGATGACTCAATACTAGGATAGGGGTAGTAGGGTTCGGCTTTCATGAGGCACTTCAAAGCCCTCCATTTGTAGTACTTAAGACATAGCAGTTGAAGACCTAGCTCTCCAGCTTGGTCTTCTTGAATCGCCACTAGTCTTCTCATCCTACTTCGCAAGATCAAAAGGGCTCTCTCCCTTTTCTCTACTTGTACCCAAGAAGTGACCATTGTCTTGTGTCCAAGTGTTGTCGGACCTTGTGACCATTGTATCACATGACTATCAAGAGTTCGTGTATACTCATCATTGCTGAGTTGTTCTACGCGCGCCGTTCTTAAGCCTAAGTCAAGGCTAACGTTCAGTGGCAACGTAACAGCAGCTTTGAAGCTCCTCTCCAATCATGAACCCTAATATAGCCAACCAGTGACAAGGTGGTGCAATACAGTCAGGAACCAAGTACAGTACCATGACTCACAGATAACAAGTCCAGACTATGTCCAGAACTCAGATAAGGGCCTATCACATGCTGCAAGGCAGCACCCATGCTATCATCCAATCATAACCCATTAGTCCATCAGCGCTCGTACTGTGCTCATATGTCACTGGGTAATCTTTCCTCTGGGATCCATAGATAAGGGCCTAGACGTGCCCAGACTGCAGATCACGTGCTTGATCACGTGACCACGGAACTCCTGTTCTTCATGCATCATCCTGCTCACTACCAGGAGAGGATGTGCTCACATATCTGATGTAAGCATTTCCGTTTGGCTTGGTCATTCTCTCCAAGATGCCGTTTGGGTCCTTGATCCATTCTTCTGCGCTTCTGGTTCTGCGCTTTGCTGTCTGTTGGTCATGTGGGGCTGGTAACGTAACATTACCCTCTTTTCTAGGGCAGCGCCCACACTGCACACCCATTGTCCTAAGGGACGTGCCAGTAATCATGCCTCTAGGTGTTGGCAAACCACTCACGTTTGTGGGGCAAAGCCCACGCCTTCTAACCTTGGCAAATAGCTCTGGGTCTTCTTCTTCAAATGTCTGCCATTGTCTTTTGATGACATCTTCTTCTTCCTGGCACTTCCTATGTGCCGCTTCTTCGTTCCATGCTTTGTATCCTTGCCTTGCTTGCACAGGTGGTGGCGGCTCCACCCTCACCCTTACTACAGAAGGTGGCACTGTCAGCTGTTTTTCCACAGGTTGTGCGACTGAGTATTCTAACACCTCTCCAGGCATTCTTGCTGTGTGGCGGCTCTTCCTTGCACGCAGCTGTCCTCTGTTCGGGCATAGTGGACGTACATGTCCAGGGAGGCAGCAGTGGTAACACACCTGCAGCCGGTCTATGACCTCTTCTATGTGCGCCAGTCTCAGGTGACTTTCTCCTCTTGTCCTCACCCGTGCACCTCAGTAAAAAAGGACAAGTCGGCCAGTAGTCAGGTGGTGGTCAGGTGGTAGTCACAAGTAGTCAGGTGGTAGTCAGTTGACCACCAAATGACTAAATGTCGTTTTGAGTGACTACCAGATGACTTCCAACTGACTAC
>WNGR01009258.1_pt1 | contig 10356 bp, 6 predicted proteins | sample 5407581 | NCBI WGS metagenome assembly WNGR01 (sample SAMN13153383, study PRJNA577476) | soil metagenome | isolation source: 80 cm soil or saprolite under Garry oak tree replicate 2 | place: USA:California | collected 2016-06-15
TTTGTTTGTCATCCCGTAGGGATCTGCTGTTGTCGTTGTTTGTCCTCCCTCACCCCCCAAACCTCGTCATTTCGACCGGAGCAGCTGCGCATCTGCGAGCCGCGCAGCGAAGAAATCCGTTTCTCAACCCATGTCGTCTCTATTCCCCGGCTCTGTTACGCTATCTCCGTCGGAAAAGGGCCACGGAAACCAGAAGGCTAAACCTGGGGGGAACAAACCGATGCCGCTTGCTTCCAATCTCAAGTTACGTGTGCGAGCCGCCGAAGACTGGTGGTTCGACACAACTCGCTCGGTGCCGACATCCGGCGTTCTGCCGCGATCCAAGCCGTCTGAGATCGTCGGTGAGCTCAAGGACGGCCGGCAATACGGTCCGGTGCGGGCCGCCAATGCTCGCGCGGCCCTGCGCGAGCTCCCCATCAAGAACTACTCCGACTACACCTTCATCGACATAGGCTCAGGAAAGGGCCGCGTGCTCTTCGTGGCCGCCGAGCTGCCCTTTCACAAGGTGCAGGGCGTCGAGTTCTCAACCAGCCTCCACGAAGAGGCCCTCGCAAACATCCGGCGATATAACCACCGGGGCCAAAGGTGCGCCAATATCGAATCGATCAACGCCAATGCGGCGGAGTTCGAGTTTCCCAACGAGAACCTCGTCATCTACCTCTTCAATCCCTTCGGCCCCGAGATCATGAACCCCATGTTGGCCAACCTGGAGCGCTCCCTCGCGCAACATCCTCGCCACGTCATCATTCTCATGCTCTGGCCGGAGGAATCCCACCTCGTGGCCCGGATGCCCTGCATGAAGGTCTACAAGCAGACCCGCCGTCATCACATCTACCAGAATGCAGACCCAAACCTTCACACCTGAACGTATACCGATCACCCATAACGCGGCCAACCAACCCGGGTGGCCCACGTCCGGACTCTCGGACGTGGGTTCTCCCCAAGCCACGAAAGCTCGGGAACCTATACCCTCGCCGCGCCAGCCTCTGTCTTTGCTTGTTCTTTTGTTTGTCATCCCGTAGGGATCTGCTGTTGTCGTTGTTTGTCCTCTCTCACCCCCCAAAACCTCGTCATTTCGACCGAAGCAGCTCGCGCATCTGCGAGCCGCGTAGCGGAGAAACCCGCTTCTCTAGCTACGAAGCTTAATAAACCATCCAACCGTTGACCGTCCTCCCTGTAATCTTCCGGCTATTCACTATCATGATTCGCGTTTCTTCTTGTCTGTTCTCCTAAAAACCCATCGCAAGTTTGCTACTCACCCGCAACGCGACTACCCTAACCATCGAGCAACCATGACGATCAAGCACGAAGTCAAAGCCATCCTCACCCAGCTAGGCGTCCCCGCCACCGCCTACACCGGCGGAGACCTCAACTCCCACACCCCCCTCACCGGCGAGGTCATAGCCCAGCTTCCCACCATCAACACTGCCCAGACGAAAGAAGCCATAGCCCAGGCTCACGCAGCATTTTTGCAATGGCGCAACATCCCCGCCCCCAGGCGCGGAGAGCTCATCCGCCTCCTCGGCGAAGAGCTTCGCGCCCACCTCGAGCCCCTCGGCCGCCTCGTCACCATCGAAACCGGAAAGATCCTCTCCGAAGGCCTCGGCGAGGTCCAGGAGATGATCGACATCTGCACCTTCGCCGCCGGCCTCTCCCGCCAGCTCGGCGGCCTCACCGTCCCCTCCGAGCGCGCCCAGCATCGCATGATGGAGACCTGGCACCCCCTCGGCGTCGTCGGAGTCATCTCCGCCTTCAACTTCCCCGTAGCCGTCTGGAGCTGGAACGCCGCGCTCGCCCTCGTCTGCGGCAACTCCGTAGTCTGGAAGCCCTCCGAGAAAACTCCACTCACCGCCCTCGCCACACAAGCCATCTTTCAAAAAGCCGCAGCCAAATTCGGAGGTGTCCCCGCCAACCTCTCCACCCTCCTCATCGGAGACGCAGCCGTAGGCCAGCAACTCGTAGACTCGCCGTTGATCCCACTAGTCTCCGCCACCGGCTCCACAGCCATGGGCCGCTCCGTAGGCCCACGCCTCGCCGCCCGCTTCGCCCGAGCCATCCTCGAGCTGGGCGGAAACAACGCCGCCATCGTCTGCCCCACCGCCGACCTCGACCTCACCCTACGCGCCATCGCCTTCTCCGCCATGGGAACCGCCGGCCAGCGCTGCACCACCCTCCGCCGCCTCATCGTCCACGAGTCCATCTACGACACCCTCATCCCGCAGCTCAAAAAGGTCTACGCCTCGGTTGCGATCGGCGATCCCCGCGAACCCGGAACCCTCGTAGGCCCACTCATCGACCAGCGCGCCTTTCAGTCCATGCAGCAAGCCCTCGCCGACGCCGGCAACGCCGGAGCCACCATCACGGGCGGCGAGCGAGCGCAACAACCCGAAGCCGCGCAGCCCTTCTACGTCCGCCCCGCTCTGGTCGAAGTCCCCACCCAATCCGACATCGTCAAACGCGAGACCTTCGCCCCCATCCTCTACGTCCTCAAGTACCGCGATCTCGAAGAGGCCATCGCCCTCCACAACGGCGTCCCCCAGGGCCTCTCCTCCTCCATCTTCACCATGAACCTCCGCGAAGCCGAGCGCTTCCTCTCCGCCACCGGCTCCGACTGCGGCATAGCCAACGTCAACATCGGAACCTCCGGCGCAGAGATAGGCGGAGCCTTCGGCGGCGAAAAAGAGACCGGAGGAGGTCGCGAATCCGGCTCCGACGCCTGGAAGCAGTACATGCGCCGAGCCACCAACACCATCAACTACGGCACCGACCTGCCCCTCGCGCAAGGCGTCAGCTTCGACATCAGCTAGCCGCTGAGTAATGAGATTCTTCACTCCGAAAGGTCTTCAGTATGGCCACCGTAAAACTCTGGACTGACGAAGAAGTCGCAGCCAATCCTCGCATAAAAGCAGTCTTTGACGACATACGCGCGACCCGCAAATCTGACTTCGTGAATAACTTCTGGAGGGCACTCGCCAATCAGCCGGCGCTTCTGGAACGAACGTGGTTAAGCATCAAAGCAGTCATGATCGAACCGGGCGCGCTCGATCCACTCACCAAAGAACTGATCTATATTGCCGCATCTACGATCAATGGCTGCAGCTACTGCGTACACTCCCATACCGCAGCAGCCCGGGCAAAGGGCCTCAGTGACCAGCAACACGCCGAGTTTCTCGCCGTAGTCGGCATGGCAGCCGAAACCAACGCGCTGGCAACAGCACTCCAGATTCCTGTCGATCCAGAGTTTGCGGTCGAATAGAAAATCACTTGAAAGAGAAGGTCGTGGGTCAGTTTGGGCTGGAAGGGCATCGAAAACCTGTACGATGGCTCCGACGAAAGGGGGGTAGCAATTTACACAATGAACCTGACCGGGAGACTAGCCTCCATCTGCGCCACCCTCCTCTCTTCTGCGCTCTTCACCACGTCTCTCCAAGCCCAAGCCCCCGCAAAGCGCCCCCACATCCTCGGCATCTCCCACGCCGGCTACTTCGTCTCCGACCTCCCCAAAGCCCTCGACTTCTGGCACGGTCTCCTCGGCTACGACGAACCCTACGACATCAAGAAGCCCGACGGCACCACCCGCATAGCCTTCATCAAGATCAACGACCACCAGCACATCGAGCTCTTCAACGAGCAGCCCACCACCAACACCGGCTACCTCAGCCACGTCGCCTTCATCGTCGACAACGCCGAACAGATGCGCCTCTACCTTGCCTCCCGCGGCATCCAGGTCGCCAGCAAAGTAGGCAAAGGCAAAACCGGCGACCTCAACTTCGAGATCAAGGACCCCGACGGCAACCTGGTCGAGTTCGTCGAGCCCCAACCCGACGGATGGGAAGCAAAAAACGCAGGCAAGTTCCTCCCCGCAACCCGCATCTCCGACTCCATCTTCCACCTCGGCTTCCTCGTCGGCAGCAGCCAGAAGTCCATCGCCTTCTACGGCGACCTCCTCGGCTTCCGCGAGTTCTGGCGCGGCTCCTCCAACGGCAAGGAGCTAAGCTGGATCGACATGCGCGTCCCCGACGGCCGGGACTACGTAGAATTCATGCTCTACCGCGACCCCATCCCTCCACCCGATCAGCGCGGAGGCAAGAACCACACCTCCCTCATGGTCCCCGACGTAGCCAAATCCATCTCCATCCTCGAAACCCGTCCCGCCTTCAAGACCTACGCCAAGCCCCTCGAACAACACATCGGCGTCAACGGCCAGCGCCAGGTCAACCTCTTCGACCCCGACGGCGGCACCCGCGTCGAACTCATGGAACCCAACACCGCCAACGGCAAACCCGTCCCACCCTCCACCACCCCACCACCGCAATAGAGTGAAAAATCGTACCGATAAAAAAGGCGGCCACCCCGGATAGCTCCCGGAACAGCCGCCCATCTCTCCAACCCGAATCTACTCCCGGAACGCAGACTTCCGCCCCGCCAGCCTGCCATCCATATCGGCCAGCACATAGGCCACCACAGACAGCATCGCCGTATTCTTCTTGAACGAGTCCACATCGACCTTATCCAGCGTATCCGCCTCCGTATGGTGCCAGTCGAAGTAGTGCTCGCCCACCGTCCGCGGGCTCAGCGACGGCACGCCATCGGCAGTAATCGGCCCAATGTCCGACCCGCCGCCCCCCGGCGAAACTGTATCCGCTCCAATCGAACCCAGCAGGGAAGCGATGTCCTTCATGTAAACGAAAGACTGCTTCTCCTCCGCCGACAGCGCACTCTCATCGAACCCCGCGCCACGCGGAACGACCGGAGCAGCCGCAGCTCCCGGAGCCGGAGCACCTGGCCGCCGACCTCCGCCAAAGCCGAATCCGCCATACCCAATCCCCAGCGGCTTCTCCGCGCCGCCATCCATCTCAATCGCCGCTACCTGGTCGCCGATCTTATCGCCGATCCACTCGCGATAAGCCCGTCCACCCGCGCCGCCATTCTCCTCATTCACCCAGAACACGATCCGGATCGTCCGCTTCGGCTTCAGCCCCAGCTTATGGATCAGCGACACCGCCTCGAACGTAGCCATAATGCCCGAGCCATCATCCTGCGCGCCCTGGCCCACATCCCACGAGTCGATGTGTCCGCCCAGCACCACCACCTGCTCCGGATGCTCGCTCCCCACAATCTCGCCGATCACGTTGCCGGCCTTCACATCGGCCTCCATATGCGCATCCATCTGCAGATGCACGGACACTGGTCCATCTTTGGCCAGCCGCTCGATCAGCAACGCGTCCTCCACCGAGATCGCCGCCGCCGGAATCTTCGGAGCCTTCTCGTCATACCGCAGCGTCCCCGTATGCGGAGTCTGCAGCACCAGCCCCGTCGCCGACCGCACCAGCACCGCTGCCGCACCCTTCGCCGCAGCACGCGAAGGCCCGCCCGTCCGGTACATCGAGCCCATGCCATACCCATGCCAGCCCGGGTTGAACACCACAATCTTCCCCTTCACCTCCGAATCCGGCAGAGCATCCAGCGCCGCAAAGTCCTGCACAAAAACCACCGGGGCCGTAATCCCTCCCGGTGGAGTCCCCACGCTCATCCCCAGCCCCAGCATATGCAGCGGCTTCTGCACCGGCCCCACCAGCGCAGCGGACTCACTCCCCCGCACCCACCGCGGAACCATCACCGGCTGTACCTGAACATGCTGCAACCCGGCCCTCTTCATCAGGTCCGCGCCCCACTCCACCGCCGTATTCAACTGCGGGCTCCCGCTCACCCGCTTGCCCACGTGATCGCACAGATACGTCAACGCCGCATAGCCATCGTTGTCCGCCATCGCCGCCTGCAGAATCCTGTCCGCATCGGCCTTGTACTTCGCGGCCAGCGGCCCAGCCACGGCAGGCATCCCCGCCGGCTGCGTCCCCGGAGCGCCCATCTGTGCCCCCATCTGTGTAACGCCCGGCTGCGTCGCAATCAAGGCAGCCCCCGTCAATAAAGCAGCAAAACGCTTCATGCAAATTCTCCTGTCGTCTCAGCGTGAAAAATATCCGTTTTGTTAAGGGGCACGGCTTTTAGATCAATTTCAGAGTCAATAGAAGCGGCATGACATGCTCGTCATTTGACCTGAGCGTAGTCGAAGGGGAAGAATCCCCGTATCTTGCTTTTGCCGTTGCCTGTCTTCCGCTTATATTGACTCCGAATTTGCTTTAGACGTGCCGAAAGCAGTTGCAGTGATAAGGGGCATTAGGTAGTGTCTGGCGAATCCTTCCCTTGCTTCTAGGTACGCCAAGGCTTTAGCCTTGGCTCTCTCAAATCCCGTAGTCATTGGGGCTTTAGCCCTGGGGTATGCCTTCTTCTCCCTTTGCACTCCCTCTCAAAGAGGGAAATCGATTCGTCAAACACTACCTTAGCCCCTGAGGTACGGACACAAACAACACAGGCTGAGAACATTTCGCTCTCAGCCTGTGCGTTCAATCAAAGCATGCAGGTCATTAGAAGATAATCTTACCCGCAAACTGCACGTTGAACGGTTCGCCCGATCCGATACCCGGGGCACCCGCATTGTCGCCTACTGTTGTCGTTGAACGTCCGAACGAGCCGGAGGTAAACGAACCACTGGGGTTGGCCAGGTTCAGACGGTTGAAGATGTTGAACATCTCTGCGCGAATCTGAAGGCTGACGCCCTCATGCAGCGCGGTGTTCTTCACCAGGGAAGCATCCACCGTTCCAAAGCCCGGGCCACGGACCTCGTTGCGATGCATGCCGCTGTAGGTTCCCTTTGCAGGTAGAGCGAATGCGGAAGGTGCAAACCACTGCATGTACGCGCCAGCGGTTGCAGAGCTGCGAACCAACGAGTGCGCGGTAGTGTAAGGGTTTGCGACCTTCACGGCACGGTCCTGGAACTCACCCGTACCGCTGTTGTTGGTGCTGGTCTTCACGTTGACGGGCTTGCCTGTGTAGAACGTCATAAACGTGTTGACCTGCCAGCCGTTTGTGAGGGGCTTCCAGCGCTCCGTGAACTTCGGCACTTCATAAACGACGTAGCCGTTGAAAGTATGCCGAATGTCAAAGTCCGCGTTTCCATACTCCGCGCTCAGATCGAGCGAATTCTGCGGGGCAAAGCCACGAGTACCGGAGACGTTATCCAGGCTGTGACCGTAGGTATAGGCGGCCTGTGCCGTCAGCCCATGGTAGCCGCTGGTGCGAATCATGGACTGGAGCGAATGGTAGTTCGATCCGGCCTTCGATTCGTACTGGTTGATCGCGGCAAAGGCCGGGAACTTGGAGTAATAAGGACGCGTGCTCTGAACCGTCGAGCCGGTGCTGTTTGGCGCTGCCTGATTGATATCACGCAGATTGAACAGACGACGGCCTAAGGATCCGACATAGCCAACCTGAACGATCGTGTTGCGACCCAGTTGATACTCCGAGTTCAGATTGAAGTTTTGGACGTAGGCATTTCTGAAGCCCTGATCGACTGTAGAGACGCCGTAGGTAGCCGCGGCGCCTGTGCTCGGAAGCGGGTCGACTCCTGTGGTGATCTGGTACGCCGAAGACTTCGATACAGTGAAGACCGGGCTGGATCCAGTGTTGTTTGCCTGAACACCGGCCGATGCTCCGTTGCCCGGACGGTTATCGAAGAAGCCATTCAGATTTGGCAGGTCGTAATAGATGCCGTAGGTTCCACGGAACACCAACTTGCTCGTTGCCTGCGTCGTGAAGCCAAAACGGGGAGCGATGTTTGTGTAGCTGCGCGGATAGAGAGTATCCCGATTCTGACCAACGATCGCGAAACCAGTACTGGAATTAGGATCGAAGTCCGACAAGGTTCCGTTCGTCGAATAGACCGGACCCGAGTAGTCCCAGCGCAGGCCATAGTTGATCGTCAGACTTGGTGTGATCTGATACTGATCCTGACCAAAGATGTCCCACTGGTTCAGGTAGACATCGCGCTGCAACTTGCCACGCACGATGCTTCCGGATGTGGCATAGCCCGCAAGAAAGTCTGCCAGCGCGCGTGTCGTTGCATCGCCCTCCGCAGAGTAGTTGTTCGTCGAGTGAAGCGCCGTGTACGCGGTGCCGTCAAAGCTGAACGATCCGCGAACATTGCGTTGGTAGAGCAGGTTCATGTAGTTGCGACGGAACTCTCCACCGAAGCGAAGCTGATGCTTGCCGGTAACGAAGGTTGCCGTATCGCTGAGCATCCCGGTGTAGTCCTGACGACCGAGCGGCGGTGTCACGCCTACGCTGTCGAAGCTCGTGATGGTAATGCTCGGAGCGCCATAGAGCGACGGATCAGTGACACCCGTATTCAAGCCAAGTGCAGGAATGTTCTGGTTGTGAATGTTGTCATTGAACGTCTGGCCAAAGTAGTTGACTGCGGCCAGCAGTTGGTTCGACAGGTGATCTGTCAAAGCCCAATTATGTGTGATGGCATAGTTGTGAACATGGTCAGGAGCAACCTGGTAGTAATCCCAGATGTTGACCCCGGCATTGCCGAGCTGGCGTCCAGTGCCGATGAATGCCCGGACCGAAAGGGTCTGGCGCGGAGTCAGATTCCAATCGATCTTGCCTACCGTGTTGTCGCTGTATCCGCTCTGTGGACGAGAGTCGAAGTAGTTATTCGTCGTCGCCGGACCAGCGGCCTTGTTACCCTGCGGCCACAGGCTCAGCAGGTTCAATGACGCTTGGCTCACCGGGATACTGTGCTTTGTCAAAAGCTGCGTGGCCTGCGCGACCCAGGCTGCTGTCGGCTCCGTCGCCGCAGATTGGGCGCCGATAATGTACTTCTGCCGCTCGTAGTTTACGAAGAAGAAGAGCTTGTTGTGCATGATGGGTCCGCCCAGCGATCCGCCGAACTGATTGTTGCGAATCTTTGGCTTACGCGAGGAAGTAGGTAGCAAGTCGCTCTTCGAAGCAAAGAACTCGTTGCGCGTGAAGTAATAGGCAGTTCCGTGGAAGCGGTTCGTTCCGCTCTTCACGACCATGTTGACCAGACCACCGCCGTTGCGGCCAACCTCGGCGTTTGCCTGCGATTGGACGGAGAACTGATCGATCGCGTCGATAGGCAGCGTGACACCTGCAATGCCGGAGACGCCGCCCTGGTTTGCGCCCTGCGTGTTATGCCAGATGTCGTTGTTGTCCGCGCCGTCGATCTGCCAGTTATTTAGATTCGTCCGGGCGCCATTAAGTGAACCTGCGCCGTTGTAGCCCGGTGTGATCTTCAGCAGCTGCGTAAAGTCGCGGCCATTCAATGGGATATTCGCAACGGCCTGCGCCGGTACGACGGCGGTGTTGGTCGAGGACACGTTGTCGATGGCGACCGCGTTCGCATTCACCTCAACCTGCTCGGTCGACGAGGCAATCGCCACCTTGATGTCCAGCGCATAGACCTGTCCCGGCCGCACATCAATCTTGTCGATCTTCGATGGTTGGAATCCAGCGGCCTCAACCACGATGCTGTAGGCTCCGAGCGGAAGGTCCTGGAAGCTGTAAACGCCCGAACTCGTCGATACCGTCTCGCGCTTATATCCCGTATCCGTGCCCGTCAGCGAGATCTTCGCATTGGCCACAACCGCGCCAGTGCTGTCCTGCACCGACCCCGCGATTCCGCCGCGGAACGTCTGCGCTACCATCACCTGCGTTATGGCTAACGCGAAGACGATGAACGCGAATTTCAACTGCCTGGAAAATGACTTCATGGGAGTGCTCTCCTGTGCTGCTTCTATTGACCAATAAGAGGTAGATATCTACGTCGGAGTCGCAAATGGAAGACGCTTCAGATGGAGGGAGCCACGAGACTCTCTGCACGATCTGAGCGAGGCTACCGCGTCATGTGAAAATTAGATGTATACCCAAACAATAGATCGGTACACAGGTTAAGGCAAGGTCAAAACCCTGCCTTTCGCATTTTTCTTTACGAAGTTTCCTTCTCGATACCTCCCACCCGCTCTTTGCTGTTACCAGTGCTGGACCAACCCATCGTGGCGTTCTTGATCGCCCAGCTCTTGCCTGTCCTCTTCCGCCCCACCAAGAAACGTCATCTCGACCGGAGCAATGGACAGTCTCACCGTCCGTTGCGCAGTGGAGAGATCCCTGTATTTCGCCTTTGCTGTTGTCTGTTCTCTTTCCACCCACCCCAAAAACCCGTCATTTCGACCGGAGCGAACGGGGCCCCCGGCGAGCGCTTTTGCTCGTTGGGGCAGAGCTCACGCTTTTGTGAGCAGCGCAGCGGAGAAACCCGCTTCTCTACCCGTATCCTCCCCAGCCAAGGTCTTTGTTGTTGCCTGTTCTCTTCGACGAATAATCCGTTCTTATCCGCCAATCCGCGGTCGCCCGCTCTTACGCGCAAACCAGAATCGCCCGCCCCAGAGCCCCCGTCACCTGATCCTGAGCCCGCAACCCCACCTGCCGCGCCAGCCC
>WNGR01036659.1_pt1 | contig 10356 bp, 13 predicted proteins | sample 5407581 | NCBI WGS metagenome assembly WNGR01 (sample SAMN13153383, study PRJNA577476) | soil metagenome | isolation source: 80 cm soil or saprolite under Garry oak tree replicate 2 | place: USA:California | collected 2016-06-15
GGCGATTGTCCCTGGCGGTGACGGGTCTCCGTAGCAACGACGGTGCGCTGCGCTGCGCGTTGTACAACTCGCCGGCCGCCTTCCCCAAAGCGGGGCAGGAATGGCGCGGCGTCATCGCGCCGATCCGCGATCGACAGGCCACCTGCGTGTTTAGCGGTGTGTCGGCCGGAAATTATGCGATGGCTTTCTTCCATGCCGAGCACAACGAGACGCAGCTCACGCCGGGTCTGTTCGGCAAGCCGACCCAAGGCTATGGCTTTTCCAACAATGCCTCCGGCAGCTTCGGCCCGCCGAACTTTAATGCTGCAGCTTTCCGTTACGACGGCGGAAACTTGGCGCTGCAGGGTTCGCTGACTTATTGATTTGCTCGCCGCGTCATCGCATCGACTCGTGCGTCTCTGACAAGTTCTCCGCCGCGATCATGCGGCGACGACGTACGACGTCGGAGAGCTCTAACGCGTTCTTAACGGTTTGGGGCGTTCCGTATTTCAATATGCTCGTGGGCAAATCGAGGAGGGCCGTCACGTGCGTCGGCTGACCGTCGCTTTCATCGGCATCGTCATGTTCGCACCGGTTGCTGCCGTGCAGGCCGCCGATCTGCCTCCGCCCGTCGGGCCGGGCCCGGCGGTCTACGCTCCGCCGACCGCGTTTCGTGCCGTCACTGACTGGAGCGGTTTTTATATTGGCGGAAATATCGGGCCGACCATGGCCCGCGCCCACAGCGATTTCAGCGCCGGCGGTGTCCCCTTCGCGACGACAGAACGGCGTTATGGGGCGCTGCTGGTGGCGGGCAGGCCGGCTTTAATTGGCAATCCGGCGCCTTGGTCTTGGGCGCGGAGGGCGATTTTCAGTGGAGCAATCTCAAGGGCAGCATAAGCGCCCAATGCGCGCCCTGCACGCCTGCGACCAATGCGTCGTTGGAGCACGATATCGATTGGTTTGGCACGGCGCGCGCCCGCGTCGGCTACGCGGCTGGCGGCTGGCTCGCTTATGTCACCGGCGGTTATGCCGTCGGGCGCGTGGCGCTCAAAGGGACCGCGACCGGCGGCGGCGTCGCGGCATCGCTGACCCAAAATACGACGCCCAGCGGCTGGACCATCGGCGGCGGGACCGAAATTGCGCTTGCGCAGCACTGGAGCGCAAAACTCGAATATCTCTACGTCGACTTGGGCACCGTCACCAATACGGTCGCGATTGCCGGCGCACCGACACTTATCGACCGCGCCCGCGTTCAGATGAATGTGGTGCGCGCAGGCGTCAATTATCGCTTCTAGCCGTTTGCCGGCGCCGCCATGCCGTTCGTGTCCATCACACGTCTTCGCGTGCGGTCGTTCCGCTACTTGCCTATTTTTTTGATCGCCGCGTTCCGCTCGGCGCGTCAAGCCAAGAACGCGCCGGGAAATTTGGCCGTTTCGCTGTTAAGCGATGCGAATTTCACCTTCTGGACCCGCACGCTGTGGAACGATGAGCGGTCGATGCGCGCTTTCATGCTTGCAGGCGCGCACCGCCATATCATGCCGCGGCTCTTGCAATGGTGCGACGAGGCCGCCGTTGCCCATTGGCTGCAGGAATCGCCCGAACCGCCATCATGGCAGGAGGCGTACCGCCGTCTGCAGCACGAGGGGCGAGCGTCCAAGGTCGATCACCCATCCGCGGCGCAACTGCGTTTCGAGATTCCGCCGCCGAAGACGACGAGAGAATTAAGACTCAAATAATGGGGTGCCACTCGGAATTTTGACCCGCAGCGCCGCATATTTTGAAAAAATGCGTGTCGCGACGGTCGACGGCGTGGCAATGGAATTGTACTGACATCCTCTACGCGATGCCCTGAGAGTACGCATGAAAGTACGTCCAGCGACGCGCGCGGATATGGCGGAGATTGCCGAGCTTTCAAGGCAGCTCGCGGCGCACGTCAATAACCCCGATCCCGGCGCCGATGCTTCGCTCTTATTCGAGTGTGGGTCCGGTCCCGATCGCTGGTTCGAATGTCTTATTGCCGAGGACGGCAACCGCATCGTCGGTTTTGCCTTGTTCTGCCGAAAATTTGAGGCGCATACGCGGACCAAGCGCTTGTGGTTGGGCGATCTCCACGTCGTGCGAGACAGACGCCGGGACGGGATAGGACAAGCTCTCATTGCTGCCGTGCAATCTCGCGCCGCTGAGCTTGGCTGCGCGACGGTCGATTTCGAGCTTGCGCATGCCAACGCCACGGCGCGCGCGTTTTACGAGCAGCTCGGCGCCGCGAGCTGCGATGGTGTTGAACCGTTGCGATTACCCGTCTCACGGCCGGCTACGCGATAACGCGTTTGGCGGGCTCCACTCAAGTTACAGCGCCGGCCAAATATCTAGCCGCGAATTATTTCAATATCTGTTGAAATATCTCTTGACCCACCGAGTATATTTCAATAACTACTGAAATATGAAAAAACCCGATGCACTGGCGGCCTTGGCGGCGCTGGCCCAGGACAATCGTTTGGACGTGTTCCGCCTTCTGGTCGAAGCCGGGCGGCAAGGCATGCCCGCTGGCGCCGTGGCCGACGCGCTTAAGCTCGCTCCGAACACACTGACCTTTCACTTCGATCGGCTGCGCGATGCCGGCCTGGTCATGGTGCGGCGTGAGGGCCGCTCGATGATCTATGCGGCGCGCTATCAGACCATGAACGCGCTGATCGCTTACCTGACCGAAAATTGCTGCCGCGGCCGCGCCGAGGAGTGCTTGCCAGCCAAAACCGAAAGTCTTCGCAAACTGCGCAGGCCGCACAAGCTCGCCGAGCCGGTGTCATGAGACTTTATCTGTTTGAGCATTGCTCGATCTGTTTTCGCGTGCGGATGACTGCGGCGCTCAAGCGCTTGCATTTGCAGGAAAGGGTTGTGCTGGAGGACGATTCCGCAACGATGATTGATCTTGTCGGTAAGCGCGTCATCCCAATCCTGGTCAAGGACGACGGCACGCCGATGGTCGAAAGCATGGACATGGTCGCCCATGTCGACGCGATCGGCGATCCTGTGCTGACTGGCCCGCAACGGCCCGAGATCACCGCTTGGGCCGACAGCATCGTTCCAAAATCAGTTCCGCTGACAATGCCACGCTATCCGCTGCTCGGCCTGCCGGAATTCGGCACGGTCGCGGCGCGCGACCATTACATCGTGCGCAAGCGCGAGAAGCTCGGCGACTTTGTCGAGCTGCGCGCCAAGACCCGCGAACAGATCGATGCGCTGATGCCCGATCTCGAACAGCTCGACCGGCTGATCGAGAGCCCAATGGCGGTCAACGGCAAACTGTCGCTCGACGACATTCGCGTCCTGCCGCTCCTGCGTTCGGCGGCGGTGGTCAAAGGCTTGAGCTTTCCAAACAAGGTCCGCGACTATTTTGAAACCATGATGAACCGCATCGGCTATCAGCCCTTGCCGGCGATCTGAGGAGGTACCGAACCATGAAACGCATGCATGTCCATGTCGCGGTTGACGATCTGCCGTCTAGCATCGGCTTCTACTCGGCCCTGTTCGCGGCCGAGCCTTCCATTGTCAAACCGGATTACGCCAAATGGATGCTCGACGATCCGCGCGTCAATTTCGCGATTTCGGCGCGCGGCCGGGTCGCCGGTCTCGATCACCTCGGCATCCAGGTTGAAGACAAGGACGAGCTGAACGAAATCCACTCGCGCTTGCACAAAGCCGGCGGCCAAGTCATCGAGCAGGGCGAGACGCGCTGCTGTTACGCAAAGTCGGAGAAATCTTGGATCGAGGATCCGGCCGGCATTTCGTGGGAAACTTTCCTCACGACCGGGGAGACCACCGATTATGGCGACGGCACTGGTGAACGCGAGGCGCGCGTTGCAAAGATGACGGCGTGTTGCGCGCCAGCTCATACCGCCGCTTCGGTCGCGTGAGGCGCGCACTATGGCCGACCGTCCCTTCAACGTACTGTTCCTGTGCACCGGAAACTCGGCCCGATCGATCATGGCCGAAGCGATCTTGAACAAGCTCGGCGCAGGGAAATTTCGTGCTTTCAGCGCGGGCAGCCAGCCCAAAGGATGGGTGCATCCCGAGGCGCTGCGGCTCCTGCAGTCGCTGGGTTACGACACGTCGCGCTTTCGCTCGAAGTCCTGGAGCGAATTTGCCGATCCTGGAGTGCCACTGCTCGATTTCGTATTCACGGTCTGCGACAACGCGGCGGGTGAAACCTGCCCGGTCTGGCCTGGTCAGCCAATGACGGCGCATTGGGGGGTGCCTGACCCTGCCCAAGCCCAAGGTTCTCCGGCCGAAATTGCGCTGGCGTTCAAGGATGCTTACCGGATGCTCAATCAGCGCATCGGCATTTTCACGTCGCTGCCATTGCGCTCGCTCGATCAAATAAGTTTGCAACGGAAACTGCGCGAAATCGGCCGACTGGAAGGCGCCACGGCAAAGGCACCGGCGGCGACATGAAATTGTCACTGGCGCAGCGCACGGCGGCCGAGTGCCTGGGGACGGCGTTCCTGCTGGCGGCGGTCGTCGGCTCCGGCATCATGGCGGCAAAGCTTGCCGGCGGAAACGGGGCGCTCGCGCTGCTCTGCAACACGCTGCCGACCGGCGCTATTCTGACCGTTCTCATCCTGACGCTTGGCCCGATATCCGGCGCGCACTTTAATCCTGCTGTCAGCCTGGCGGCGGCGCTGCGCGGCGAAATGACCGCAGGTTCGACTGCCATCTATATCGGCGCACAGTTGATCGGTGGAATTCTCGGCGTGTGGGCCGCGCATTTGATGTTCGAACCCGGGCCAATGGCTGGCGGAAGCCATTGCCACCTTCGGGTTGCTCTTGGCCATCCTCGGCTGCAGCGCGCGAAGTCCGACGGCGGTTCCGTATGCGGTCGGCCTCTACATCACCTCGGCCTATTGGTTCACGGCCTCGACGTCTTTCGCCAATCCCGCCGTGACTATCGCGCGATCGCTGTCCGACACTTTCGCTGGCATCGCTCCCGGCGGTGTCGTTGCATTTGTCGCCGCGCAGCTTGTCGGCATGCTCGGCGCGGTCGCGCTTAGCCGTTGGTTTTGGCGCGACTGATATCGGCCCGAATTAGCTCGCTTCGCGTAGCTCAACCGCGCCCGCGAGATCGACCGACACGAGCTGCGAGACGCCGCGCTCGGCCATGGTGACACCGTACAGGCGGTTCATGCGCGCCATGGTGATCGGGTTGTGCGTGATGATCACGAAGCGCGTATCGGTCGAGCGGGTCATTTCATCGAGCAGATCGCAGAAGCGCTCGACATTGTAATCGTCGAGCGGTGCATCGACCTCGTCGAGAATGCAGATCGGCGCCGGATTGGTCAGGAACACGGCAAAGATCAAAGCCAACGCCGTCAATGCCTGCTCGCCGCCGGATAACAGCGACAGCGTAGCCGGCTTTTTGCCCGGCGGCTTCGCCATGATTTCGAGCCCGGCCTCCAGCGGATCGTCGTGCTCGATGAGCTGCAGTTCGGCATTGCCGCCGCCGAATAATTTGGCAAACAGCTTCTTAAAATTGTCATTGACGATTTGGAACGAGGCCAAAAGCCGCTCGCGCGCCTCGTGGTTGAGATTATGGATGCCCTGGCGCAACCGCCGGATCGCCTCGATCAGATCGTCGCGCTCGGCCGTCAGCTTGGCGTGCTGGGCCTCGACATCGCGCAATTCCTGCTCAGCCAGCAGATTGACCGAGCCGAGCCGTTCTCGTTCCTGCTTGATACGCTCGATCTTGGCCTCGACCTCGGCAATCGACGGCAGCGCCGCGCCGGACTTGAGCTCAGCCAATTCCGCCGCCGCGGCCGGTTCGACTTGCAAGACCTCGCGGATTTCGTGCTCGATGTCGGCAACCCGGCGTCTCGCGCCCTCATGGCGTTCCTCGGCGCGCGCCGCTTGCGCGCGAGCTTCGCCCACGGCTTCGAGCGCGACGCGGGCAAGTTTGTCGGCCTCGCCAAGCTCCGCCTCGGCCGCCGCCAGCCGATCGGCGGCGGCGCGCCGCGTGGCCGTTGCACCTTCGATCTCTCCGATCAAGGCCTGGCGCTGCGCCGCGAATTTTTGCGGTGCATTGGTCAGTTCAGCCCGTTCGGCCGTCGCCTCGTCGCTGCGCTGGACGAGGGTGGCAATTTGCGTCGCCGCGTTGTCCCGGCGTTCGCTCCAGGCCTGCCGCTCGCTGGCGATGGCTGCAAGCCGATGCTCAGAAAGCTGCGCCTCCCGGGCGACAGCCTGCGCTTCACCGCGGATTTCCGCGCAAGCGGCGCGCTCGCGCGCAATCACTTCGGTAACGGCGGCAAGTTTTCGTTCGCAGCCTTGAGGCCGGCAAGCGCTTGCTTGGCTGTAGTGTGCGCCGCATTGGTTTCGTCGCGGGCGGCGACGATACGTTGCCGCGCTTCGGTGAGCGCGGAGACGCGTGCCGCATTGCGGCCAATCTCTCGTTCCGCGACGGCATGCGCTTCGCGCGCCGCATCGGTCGAACGCTGAGCCTCGCGCCAGCGATCGCGCGCTTCGGTTTCTGCCGCAGCCGCGCCAGCGAGCGCCGCTTCGGCGGCTTCGAGGGTGCGCCGTTTGCCTTCGACCTCGATCCGGGCTGCGGCAAGTTCGCTTTCCAGCGCTTGCAGGCGGCCACGTTCGGCAAGGCGCCGCGCTGCGCCGGTTGGGGCATGCGCCGCCGCCGCGAAGCCGTCCCACCGCCACAGGTCGCCTTCGCGCGACGCCAGCCGCTTGAGCGTCTTGGCGAGTTTGGCGCCCGCCGCGCGCTCGACCACACCGATCTGCGCCAACCGACGCGCGAGTTCGGCGGGCGCTTTGACGTATTGCGATAAAGGCGCGGTGCCAGCCGGCAGCGCCGGATCGGCGGGATCGTGCGCCGCGCCGGCCCAATGCATCGGGGCCGACGAGTCCGCCGGCGCATCGAGATCGTCGCCCAAGGCGGCCCCGAGCGCTTTTTCATAGCCCTCGGCGACCGTGATCGTATCCATGACCGGCGGCCAGAGATTCTTGTTCTCGACCGCAAGCAGCTTGCGGATCGTCTTGGCTTCGGTTTCCAGCCGCTGCACGGTGCGTTCGGCCGCGGCGAGCGGGCCCCGCGCGCTATCCACTGTTTCTCTTGCCCGGCGATGCGCCGCTTCGGCGCGCTGTGCGGCGGCTTCGGTTTCCGCCAGCACGGACTGTACACCGGCAAGCTCGCTGGCGAGCGCAGATAGGTCGGGGGCGCTTGTACCGCTGGCGGCCAGTTCGGCGTCGATCTCGGTAAGCTCCACAGCAAGCCGCGCGGCGCGCTGCTCATGTTCGCGCAAGGCGGCCTGGAGCTGATTGCGTCGGGCGATAAGATCGGCCAGCGTTCCAGTCAGTTCGGCGAAAGATTTTTCCGAACCGGTGAGCGTCGTTTCGGCGGCGGCAACGCGGGCATTGGCGCCATTGAGCCGGGCATCGGTTTCGCCCGCGAGCTCGCGAAGCGTTGTTTCTTCGGCGTCGAGCCGGCCGAGGGCGGCTTCGGCGTCGTCGGCAAGCGCGCGTTCCCGCGCCAGATCGGCGGCGAACTGCTCGATGCGACGGTCAAGTTCGGCGATCCGGTCCTTCGCGCGCGCCTCTTCGCGATCGAGTGTTTCGCGAGCGATCAGAAGGCGCTGCAGGGCCGCAGCGGCCTTCGCTTCGGCCTCGCGCAAAGCGGGCAGCGCGGCCGCAGCATGGGCCTGCCGCGTCGAAGCTTGGGCCTGCTCGCTCATTTGCGCCGCCACGATGCGGACCGCTTCGTCCTTGCCGCGTCTGGTTTCCTCGACTTCGCTTCCCGCGGCAGTCCAGCGCAAATGAAACAGCAGCGCTTCGGTCCGGCGCACTTGCGACGAGATATTGCGATAGCGCACCGCTTGGCGAGCTTGGGTCTTTAGCGCGGCGATCTGCCCCGCGAGCTGGCCAATGACGTCGTCGACCCTGGCGAGGTTTTGCTCGGCGGCCTTGAGCCGCAATTCCGCCTCATGACGACGCGCATGCAGCCCCGAAATTCCGGCGGCCTCTTCGAGTACGCGCCGGCGCTGATCCGGCCGTGCCTGAATGATCTCGCCGATGCGGCCTTGATGAACGAGCGCCGGTGAACGCGAGCCGGTTGAAGCATCGGCGAACAGCATGGCGACGTCGCGGGCGCGCACTTCGCGACCGTTGACGCGAAACGTTGAGCCGTGCTCGCGCACGATGCGCCGGGAGACGTCCAGCGAATCGAATTCGTTGAATGAGGCGGGCGCCTTGCGGTCGCTGTTGTCGACCAGGACCGAGACCTCGGCATGGTTACGCGACGGCCGGTCGGAATTGCCGGAGAAGATGACGTCATCCATCTCCGCCGCACGCATCGCCTTGTAGGAGGCCTCGCCCATGACCCAACGCACGGCCTCGACCAGGTTCGACTTGCCGCAGCCATTCGGGCCGACGACCCCGGTCAGGCCGGGCTCGATCGCAAAGTCGGTCGGTTCGACAAAGGATTTGAAGCCGATCAGGCGCAGCCGCGTGAGCTTCATTACCTTTTGTGCCCCTCTCCCTAGTGTCCCGATTCCGAAGTTCGCACGCTTTAACGGCACGCTCTCATGCGAACTTCGGAATCAAAAGGCGCGGCGAAGCGAATCCCCACAGGTTCACGCCACGAGCGGATGCCGGGCGCGGGAGGGTGCCACATCGGCGCGGAGAATGAATCTTCGCTAATCGGAGCGCAACCAGGGCGGGCCACTTTATCCAGACTTTCGTGTCGGGAAGCGCCTATGGCCGGCCGACTGTGCGCGGTCCAGCGCTTCGGGCCGGCCCAAAAAGCCCTTATCCTGCCTTGAGATAGGTGTCGATCTCTTTAGCCATCTGGTCGATCGAAACGTCGCCAACCAGCTTCTTGCCGTTGACAAAAAAAGTTGGCGTCGAATTGACCCCAAGCTTCTGCGCGGCGTGGTCACGCACCGCTTGGATGCTGTCGAGCAGCTTCTGATTCGCCAGGCAATCGTTGAACTCGCTCTCGGTAATGCCGAATTGCTTGGCGATGTTCTTTAGGGGCGGCAAAGGCTCCTTTACGATCCAGTCGGCCTGCTTGGCGAACAGGGTTTCGACGATCGGCAGGTATTTGTCCTTGCCCCCGCAACGCGCCAGCATGAATCCAGCAGCCGATAGCGCATCGAGTGGGAATGGACGCAGCGTGTACCGCACCTTGCCGGTATCGATGTAGCGCTTTTGTAGCTCGGGGAACGTGGTCTCGGCGAAGTGCGCGCAATGCGAGCAAGTCATCGAAGCATATTCGATGACGGTCACCGGCGCCTTATCCGAGCCAAGCGTAACGTCACCGTCCGGGCCGGCATTCGCCAGATCAGCCGGTGAGGGGGTGTCGTCGGCCCAGGCTGGGCGCGCGAGCGGCGGTAGAAGGACGCCGGCAAGCCCGGCAAAGGCGAGGGCAAACGACGCGCTCGAGGCGAGGAATTGACGGCGAGTAAGTGACAAAGCTAGCTCCGGAATAGCGAATTTCGATTTCGATGTCTTGCAGTAGCAATGTGGCATTAGCGCGCCAGCGCGCCAAGGGGAGCTATTGCGCAAGGGGGACTATTACCTCTGTAGCGTTCCTGCGTGAACGCCTTACCCGCGCTTGATGGCAGCCCCGAGCCGCGCGAGCGCCTGCTTTAATTCGTCGTTTTTGATGTCGGTCAGCCCCTCGGCGATGCGCGCCGCGGCGGCCGGGTCGGCGCGGGCCGCCGTTGGATGTTGCCGGTGCCGCAGCGGTGCTTGGCGCAGCGCCAGCCGGCCAACCGCGCGCCAGCCCAGAAACCGGTTAACGCGCTCGCATATCAATTCCGTGAGGTGCTGAATTTCGATTGCGGCGGGCCCCTCGACGCGAAGCACCAGCGTGGCCGCTTCGGTCTCTTCGCCCTGGGCCCGGCGCGGCCAGTTGAGCTTGATTGGTTCGCTACACGCGGCGATCTCGGCGCCGACAATATCTGCCCAGCGCGTCACCAGTTCCGTCGACGCGAAGCCCTGGCGTGCGAAGGCGTCGCCCACGATCTTGCCGACGAGATCGCGCAGCGGCTTGGCCGAAGAACGCAAAGGCTTGTTCATGGCGGGCTTGTTCATGGCGTGACGCTCTGTCATCCGTCGCACCATGACGCTAGCAGCGAAGCAGGGCAGGAAGAAGCCTTCACCCCTGCATCCGGTTGCAGTCCGGGGAAAACAGCCAACGCCGCAAGCCGCCGACCTGCTGGCCTGGTATGACCGGCATCGCTGGGCACTGCCGTGGCGCGCGCCGCCCGGCCACCGCACTGATCCGTATCGGGTCTGGCTGTCCGAAATCATGCTGCAGCAGACTACGGTGAAAACGGTCGCCCCCTATTACGCGCGCTTTCTGCGGTCCTGGCCGGATCT
>WNGR01009260.1_pt1 | contig 10354 bp, 6 predicted proteins | sample 5407581 | NCBI WGS metagenome assembly WNGR01 (sample SAMN13153383, study PRJNA577476) | soil metagenome | isolation source: 80 cm soil or saprolite under Garry oak tree replicate 2 | place: USA:California | collected 2016-06-15
GAACAGCCACACCCCCGTCATGGTGCCCAGGATGCCTCCGACCAGCAGCATCGAGGCCAAGGCGAAGTCGAGCGCGCGGCGGCGCCAATAGGCGATCACGCCGGAGAAGGACGAAGCCGCAATGTGGCTGGCGACGCTCGCGACCGCTACCGCCGGCGAGATGCCGACGAAGATCAGCAGCGGGGTCATCAGGAACCCGCCGCCGATGCCGAACATCCCTGAGATGAAGCCGACCGCGATTCCCATCGCGAAGAGGAGGAACACGTTGACCGGCAAGTCGGCGATCGGAAGGTAGATCTCCACGGGCTTGTCCGCCGGAAGCGTACCGGCTTCGCGGGGTCGTGAGGGGTCCGGCGGACGGCTCGCAATCCGCGAATTGGGTACTCGAGTGGTTGGCAGCCCTTGCCGCCCCTGTTGACCGGCAATGGCCGATGGATGTGAGAGCGATCGTGTCGAACCGCAGCCCTAGCAGCTTGATGCTTGCAAGCAAATCCCCCGCGACGAGCTTTTCGGCCGGTGCCGGTCGCCGCCGTGCCGCTCAGACCGATCCGGCGGCTCCGGTCCGGCGTCCGGGCTTCGATTTCGCCGATGGGGCGATCGGGAGCGCGCGGTCCTTGTCGGCGCCCGGCGCCTCGACCTTGGTCGCCTTGTCCGGTTCGGGATCGGCGGTCCAGGTCTGCACGGCAAGTCGCGCCGCGACCAAGGATTGCGGGTCGAGCCGCGCCGCGACTTCGTCGCGTTTCTTGCTGGCGTCCTTGTCGCCCTGTTGGGCGGCGAGCGCGAACCACTTGTAGGATTCCGCGAGATTTTGCTCGACCCCGACGCCGCGCGCATACAGGATGCCGAGATTGTATTGGCTGTCGCCGACGCCGTGATCGGCAGCCTTTTGGAACCATTCCGACGCGGCCCTGTAATCCGGGCTGCCTTCGAGGCCGACCGTGTAGAGCACGGCGAGATTGTGCATGGCTTTGGCGTTGCCCTGCTGCGCGGCGGCCAGATAAAGCCGGCGTGCCTCCATCACGTCCTTTTTCACGCCCTGGCCTTTTTCATAGAGGCTGCCGAGACGGTATTGCGCGGGAGCAAGCCCGTGATCCGCCGCGCGCGCGAGCCAATGCGCGGCGTCCTGGAAGTTCTGTGGTGGGCCGCGGCCCTCGGCGAACCGCACGCCGATCTCGTATTCGGCCGCGGGATTTCCGGCGACTGCCGCCGAGCGCAATGCCGAATTGCCGATCGCGTTCGGCAGCGTTTCGGCAGCATTGGGTGCGGGCTCCCGGGCAGCGCGCTGGCCGGCAAGCCTAGCTGCATCGGCCTGGGGCGGAGAGAGCGAGCCGGTGACCTCGCTGGTTTGCAGGCCGGGGTTTGCGGCGGGCCCGGAGAGGATGCGCTGGTCCGCTGGCGGCAGCACGCTGCGGTCCGGCACCGGCGAGAGCAGAAGCTCCTCACCCGTGACGCTCGCCGGCTGGCGAGCAGCGGGCGGTCCGCTCTCCGGCACGACCGGATCGGGTGTGAGCGCCGCGCGCGATTCGCTTGGCGCGGGCGCGGCCGCCGCTCTTGCGTCGGCGGCCGCAGACGGGGTTGTCTCGGAAGCCGAACGGGGTGATTCGGTACGAACGGAATCTTTCAGCCTCGGGAGCGGCAGGAGATGGCCGTTGACGATGACATGCAAGCTTCCGGCCCCGAACAGCAGCACGCCCGCCGCAATCATGAGGGGACGCCGGCGGTTTGCCACGGCTGCGGCGATTCCGCCCGCAGCCCGCGACCGCACCCCTGCCGGATCGGCCGGATCCGCACTTTCCGCGGCCGCGGCCTGGGCGGCGCGCCGCGCGGCGGCGATGAAGTTCGCCTTTGCGGCCGGTTCTGCGGGAGCCGGGTTCGTCAGGGCCGCTTCGGAGGCGGCGATCCGCGTGGCCGCGGACGACGGGGTGCGTGTGTGCGGCGCTCCGGACCCGGGCTCGAGAGGGTGATCCGCCGGCAAATCGCAATCGATCGGCAGGTGCTCGGGCGCCAGTTTGGGGGCCGGGGGGTTCACCGGCGCGAGCGAACCAGACCATGAGCCCGACAGAACGCGAGTCTCTTGCGGCTCGGCCGAGGTCCGAACCCCGGCGCGCACGCCGGTCTCGACGATGGCAAGCCGGTCGACCAGACGCTCCAGGGTGTCGCGGACGGTCTCGAGCCCATCCTCGGTACGGTGATCGGTTTCGGCCTGGTTCGCCCGGAACTCGACAAGCTGCTGTTTGAGCGCGTCGATCTCGTTTCCCATTGCGGCGGAATCCTCGAGCATCTCGCCGGCCATGGCCCTTGCGGCGCGCTCTGCTTCTCCGACCGCGGCGGCACGGGTCTCCTTGAGCTGGAACATCAGGTCGACGATGTTCCGCTCGATCGCGCCGAGGCTTCCCATTACGCCGGAATCCGCGAGCATCTCGCCGGCGACGGTCCTCACCGCGCGCTCTGCTTCTTCGACGGCGGCGGCGCGGGTCTCTTTGAGCTGGAACATCACGTCGGCAATGCTCCGCTCGATGGCCGCGAGGCTGTCGAGGCGAGCGTCGGACGCATCGAGCTTTTGCGCCAGCTCGAGGATCTTGCTCTCGATCCGCTCGAAGGCGGTGCGATCGGCGCCCCAGGTTGCGGCGGCGTCGGCCGCATCGGCAGGGCGATGCAGCGTCTCGATCTGCTCGGTGATATGGCGCAGCTGCTGCTCGAGCCGTGAAAAGTCCTGGGCGCCGGCGGTTTCCGCATCGAGCTCGCGCTGACGCGCGGAGATTTCCGCAAGGGCGTCGCTCAATCCCGCGGCCCGGTCGCGAGGCTTCGCGCAATCCTGATCCGGCAGGCCAAGCGCCCGGTCGACCGCGGCGTCGCGGGTTGCGGTAATCGCTCCCGGCCGGTCGAGCCTGGAATTGAGATCCCGGATCAGGTCGGCGAGCCGCTGGGTCGCGGCCTGGCTTTGCGGAACGATCTCGCCGACGATCGAGGCCAGCCGGGCCTCGACGGCGTGCAGCGGCGTTGCGATCTCCGGGGCCAAGCGGCTCGACGTGCCGTCCTGGTGCCACGCCTGGGCTTCGTTGCCGCGCTTCATCAGCCGATCGATGCGAAGGGCAAGCGCGTCGAGACGTTCGCCGAGGACCGTGAGGACGTCGTCCTCGGGACCACGGTCGTACGCATCTAGTCCGCGGCGGCAGGCGCAAACCCCGGCATCGGCCGCCGTGTCGAGGATCGCGGAGTTGAGCCATTCCGCCAGCGACAGTCCGGACCGGCGAGCTGCCTCCCGCGCCGCCTCCAGCGTTTCCGGCCGAAATGGTCGCGTGTTCCACGCGGCGCCTGATGTCATGCTCGCACCCGCACTGTCGTCGCGACAGGAGGAGCAGGGCGAATGCCCGTGGATCCGGCGCTGGTGAACAACAGGTTGAAGCTGGCTCGGCCCCTCGTCCTCAGGTCCGACTTTTCCCCGTTGGGGTAAACATGCGGTTAACGAATGCTTCGCCTCGAGAATTTCGCCTCTCGGTATGGCTCGCCCGACCCGTGGTCGAGGAAATATTCGGCCTCGGAAATCAACGCGTCCGACGTGACGTGCTTCGAGCAGAACAGGCAAGCATGCGCTCGCGGGTTCGACACATGGCTACGTGCTCGAAGGCTGCTGGATCATTGTTTCCGGCAATCGGCTGCAGCGACGCCAATACCCGCAAGGCTCACCTCGGTCTGCGAGCATCCATTGTAAACCGGCGTCGGCCCCGCGCGAGAGAGCTCGAGGTCCGGCGATACACGATCGTAAACGGCTAGTCGGCTTCGCGGGCTTCTGAGCAGATCTGCAGGGTCGCGAGCGCGCTCAGCGTCGTGGCATTGGGGCAATAGTCCCGCCATTCCTGCCAGGCCGGATCGCGGCCTTGCTCCTCCAGGTCGACCGCGCAGCGGTCGCGCACGCCGCACAGGGCGCAGACCCGTTGCAGATCTCGGAAGGTCGCCGGTTCCGACTGGGCAAGCGAGATCGGTTCAAGATGTAGCGCCGCCATGCGCGCGGCCAACAACTCGCGTTCGTCGGGATGGCTCACGAGATTTTGCAGTTCGAAGCTCGACAGTCCCAGTTCCTGGGCAATGCGCTCCACCTCGGCGGCACCGGCGCATTGCAGCTCGAAGCCACCCTTGCGAGCCGTGTTCCAATTCCGATACCAGCGGCTCAGCGTGCTCACGATCGGCCAATGTCGAGGAGGGGCTGCCATGCGGAATTCCTCCTGTAGGGAACGACGTGGAAAGTAGCGCATGGGCGCCGGCGGGACGCCTTGACCTAGGTCAAAACTCCTTTCGCTGCAGCCGCCCGAACGGCGTAGAAATTTCCGGACCGGGGAGCTTTACGTTTACGTAAACGTCATATATATGCTGCCCGGGGTCGGCAAAACCGCCGGCCCGTGAAGCGCACGCGAGCAGGCCCGTGAAGCCCGAACTCAATTCCGACCGCCGGTCCGGCCGCAATCCGAGGCCCGTCATTCCCGATCTCGCTGCCGGCTTCGACGCCGGCGCGGCAGGGCGGGAAATCTTCACGATCCGGGAGTTGACAAAGGAATTCGGCATCAGCGCCCGGACCCTGCGCTTCTACGAGGAGAAGGGATTGATCGCGCCCCGCCGCAACGGGCAGGGGCGGCTCTACGGCCGGCGTGACCGTGCACGGCTCAAATACGTGCTGATGGGCAAGGCGGTCGGCTTCTCGCTCGAGGAAGTCCGGCAGATGCTGGATCTCTACGATCTCGGCGACGGCCAGGTGACGCAGCTGCGGGTCGCGCTGGGCAAGTTCAAGCAACAGATCGGCCGGCTGCGGCGCCAGAAGTCGGAGATCGAGCGGGCCATCGTCGAGCTCAGCCGCGCCGGCAAGGCGGTCGAAACCATGCTCGCCGCGCGCGGGCAGGCCGCAACGTGAATGCCGGGCGCCCGGCCGAATTGGCCGGGCCAGCGCACCCGAAGATAGGAGCATCCCATGCCGACCTACAAGGCACCCGTCGAGGACGTGCTGTTCCTCTTGAACGACGTGTTTCATATCGAGCGCTACAACAACCTGCCGGGGTTCGCGGAAGCCTCGCCCGATCTCGTCGAGGCGATCCTCGGGGAAGCGGCGAAGTTCTGCGAAGAGGTCTTGAGCCCGCTCAATCGTGTCGGCGACGCCGAGGGCTGCACGCGTCACGACGACGCCAGCGTCACGACGCCCAAGGGGTTCAAGGAGGCCTACCGGCAGCTCACCGACGGCGGCTGGATCGGCATTTCGGCGCCCGTCGAGTTCGGCGGCCAGGGGCTGCCGGCGGTGATGACCGAGATCGTCAACGAGTTCCTCTGCTCTGCCAATATGGCGTTCGCGATGTATTCCCTGCTCACCCAGGGCGCGATCTCCGCGCTCTACGTGCATGGCTCGCCCGAGCAGAAGGCGATTTACCTGCCGCCCATGATCGCCGGAAAATGGACCGGCACGATGAATCTCACCGAAGCGCATTGCGGCACCGATCTCGGGCAATTGCGCAGCAAGGCGGTTGCCCAACCGGACGGCTCGTATCGCATCACCGGCACGAAAATCTTCATCTCGGCCGGCGAGCACGATCTCGCGGAGAACATCGTGCATCTCGTGCTGGCGCGGATCGAGGGCGCGCCCGCGGGGGTCAAGGGCATCTCGCTGTTCGTGGTGCCGAAGTTCTTGCCGAATCCCGACGGCACGCTGGGCAAGCGCAACGGCGTCTCCTGCGGCTCGATCGAGGAGAAGATGGGCATTCACGGCAATTCCACCTGCGTCATGAATTACGACGGCGCGATCGGCTGGCTCGTCGGCGAGGCCAATCGCGGGCTCAATGCCATGTTCACGATGATGAACGGCGCCCGCCTCGGCGTCGGCGTGCAGGGGCTCGCGCAATCCGAGGTCGCCTATCAGAATGCTGCCGCCTATGCCAAGGAGCGCCTGCAGGGCCGCTCCTTGAGCGGGGCGAAATTCCCGGACAAGGCCGCGGATCCGATCATCGTCCACCCCGACGTTCGCCGCACCCTGCTGAGCATCCGATCGTTCAATGAAGCCGCCAGAGCTTTCGTCGTTTGTACCGCGCTCCAGGCCGACGTCGTCCATCGCGCCGAGGACGACGCGGCGCGGCGAACCGCAGACGACTACATGGGCCTGATGACGCCGGTCATCAAAGGCGTGCTCACCGATACCGGCTTCGCCAACGCAGTGATGGCGCAGCAGGTGTTCGGGGGCCACGGCTACATCCGGGAATCCGGCATGGAGCAATTCGTGCGCGACGCGCGCATCGCCATGATCTACGAGGGCGCCAACGGGATTCAGGCGCTCGATCTGGTCGGACGCAAGCTCGGCAAGGACGGCGGCCGTGCCGTCATGGCGTTTTTCGCCGAGGTAAAAGGCTTTCTCGACGAGCACGCGGAGGTCCAAGCTTTGCAGCCCCACCTCGGTCCGCTCGGCGAATCCTTTGGCCATCTCCAGCAGGCGACGATGTGGTTCATGCAGAACGCGTTGAGCAACCCCGATAACGCCGGGGCCGGTGCAACCGACTACATGCATCTGTTCGGCCTCGTCGTGCTGGGCTATATGTGGGTACGCATGGTCGCGGCGGCGCAGCAAAAGCTTGCCGCCGGCGCCGACGGCGCGACGCAGCGCCTCGATGCCAAGCTTGTCGCCGCCCGTTTCTACATGGACCGCATGCTGCCGGAGACCGCGGCGCAGCTTGCCCGCATCCAATCCGGCGCCGCGAGCACGATGGCGCTCCCGGCGGAGGCGTTCTAACCCGAGCCGCGCCCTCAGGGCGGGCCAGCCTGCCGGGAAACTGATTTTGTCGATCTGGAAAGCAACCGCGACGCTCGTCGCTGTGGAGGAAGCAAATGGCCGATGCATTCATTTATGACCACGTCCGCACCCCGCGCGGCCGCGGCAAGGCCGACGGGTCGCTGCACGAAGTCACCGCGCTCAATCTCGCCAGCCAGGCGCTTGCCGCGATCCGCGACCGCAACGGGCTCGACACTACGCTCGTCGAAGACGTGGTGCTCGGCTGCGTCGATCCGATCGGCGAGGCGGGCGGCGATATTGCCCGCGCCGCCGTGCTTCACGCGGGCTACGGCGACGGCGTGCCGGGCATTCAGATCAACCGGTTCTGCGCCTCCGGGCTCGACGCCGTCAATTTCGCTTCCGCGCAGATCATGGCGGGCCAGCACGACATGGCGATCGGCGGCGGGGTGGAATCCATGAGCCGGGTCGGCATCGGCGCTTCCGGTGGCGCCTGGCCGATGGATCCTTCGCTGGCGGTTCCCGCCTATTTCATGCCGCAGGGAATTTCCGCGGATCTGATCGCGACCAAATACGGATTCTCCCGCGACGACGTCGATGCCTATGCGGTCGAGAGCCAGAAGCGCGCGGCGCAGGCCTGGGACGACGGCCGGTTCAAGCGATCGGTCGCTCCGGTCAAGGACGTCAACGGGCTCACGATCCTGGCCAAGGATGAGCACATGCGGCCGTCGACGACCATGCAGTCGCTGGCGCAGCTGCAGCCCGCGTTCGTGCAGATCGGCGAGTTCGGCGGGTTCGACGCCGTGGCGATCCAGGCGCATCCCGAGGTGGAGACGGTCAATCACGTGCATCATGCCGGCAATTCGTCCGGCATCGTCGACGGCGCCGCCGCGATTCTGATCGGCAACAAGCGCGCGGGCCGCCGCGCCGGGCTCGAGCCGCGTGCGCGAATCAAGGCGTTCGCCAACATCGGCTCCGAGCCCGGCATCATGCTCACCGGGCCGGTCGACGTGACGAAGAAGCTGCTCAAGAAAGCCGGCATGACGCTCGCCGACATCGATCTGATCGAGATCAACGAGGCGTTCGCGTCCGTGGTGCTGCGCTACATGCAGGCGTTCGATCTCGACGCCGAAAAAGTCAACGTCAACGGCGGAGCCATCGCCTTGGGGCATCCGCTCGGTGCCACCGGCGCCATGATCCTCGGCACCGCGCTCGACGAGCTCGAGCGCCGGGATCTATCGACCGCGCTGGTGACGCTGTGCATCGGCGCCGGCATGGGAACCGCGACGATCATCGAGCGGGTGTGAAATATTCGACCGCGCCGTTCCGCACGGCACGGACCGCAATGCGAGAATTCGCGCGATTATCGAACGGGAGAGCTCACGATGTCCTTCACCAATTTCAAATTCGACGTCGACGCCGACGGCATCGCGCTGGTCACCTGGGACATGCCCGGCCGCTCGATGAACGTGATCGACGCCAAGGTCGGCCAGGAGCTCGATGCCATCATCGAGCGGGTCAAGAGCGATGCCGGCATCAAAGGCGCGGTCGTCACCTCGGGCAAGGACAGCTTCAGCGCCGGCGCCGATCTGAGCTTCTTGGAATCGCTGAACCAGGTTTTCAGCGAGATCGCCAAGCGCGACGGCGAGGCGGCGGCGACCGCGCGGCTGTTCGAGCAGGTCCGCAACCTCTCGCTCTTGTTCCGGCGGCTCGAAACCTGCGGCAAGCCGTGGGCCGCCGCCATCAACGGCACCGCGCTCGGCGGCGGGTTCGAGCTTTGCCTCGCCTGTCATTACCGGGTCGCGGCGGACAATCCCAAGACCCGCGTCGGGCTGCCCGAGATCAAGGTCGGGCTGTTCCCGGGCGGCGGCGGCACGCAGCGCCTTGCTCGCATGCTGGCGCCCGCCGACGCGCTGCAGCTTCTGCTCAAGGGAGATCAGATCCGGCTCGACCGCGCCAAATCGATGAAGCTCGTCGACGCCATCGTGCCCGCCGCGGATCTCATCAAGACCGCCAAGGACTGGGTCAAGGCGGGCGGCAAGGCCAAGGCGCCGTGGGACGTCGAGGGCTTCCGGCTGCCGGGCGGACCGGTGTTCTCCAAGGCCGGGATGATGACGTTCCCGGCCGCGAACGCCATCTACCGGCGCGAGACCCACGACAACTATCCGGCGGCGCGCGCCGTCCTGCAGTGCGTCTACGAGGGCCTGCAGCTCCCCATGGACTTGGCGCTGCGCGTCGAGTCGCGCTATTTCGCGAAGATCCTGCGCTCGCCCGAGGCCGCGGCGATGATCCGTTCCCTCTTTCTGTCCATGCAGGAGCTCAACAAGGGCGCGCGTCGGCCGGCGCATGTGCGAAAAACCAAGCTCGACCGCGTCGGCATCATCGGCGCCGGTTTCATGGGCGCGGGCATCGCCTATGTGACCGCCCAGGCCGGAATCGAAGTGGTGCTGATCGATCGCGATCAGCAGACCGCGGAAAAAGGCAAGGCCTATTCCGAGAAGCTGATCGGCGACCAGGTCGCCAAGGGCCGCGTCAGCGCCGCGGATCGCGACGCGCTGCTTTCCCGCATCAAGCCGACCGCCGATTACGGCGAGCTCGGCGGCTGTGATCTCGTGGTCGAAGCGGTGTTCGAGGACCGCGCCATCAAGGCCGAGACCATCGCCCGGGCCGAGGCCGCGATCGGCGCCGGCGTGGTGTTCGGGTCCAATACGTCGACCTTGCCGATCACCTCGCTCGCCAAGGAATCCAAGCGGCCGGCGCAGTTCATCGGCGTTCACTTCTTCTCGCCGGTCGAGAAGATGATGCTGGTCGAGATCATTTTGGGCAAGAAGACCGGCGAGGAGGCGCTTGCGGTGGCGCTCGACTACGTGCGCGCGATCCGCAAGACGCCGATCGTGGTCAACGATTCGCGCGGGTTCTTCACCTCGCGCGTGGTCGGCACCTACATCCGTGAAGGCCATCTGCTGCTCGCCGAAGGCGTGCCGGCGGCGATGATCGAGAACGTCGGCCGCATGGCCGGCATGCCGGTCGGTCCGCTGTCGCTCAACGACGAGGTTGCGGTCGATCTCGCCTGGAAGATCCTCAAGGCGACGGAGGCCGATCTCGGCCCGAAAGCCGTCGACCCACGCCAGAAGGCATTGCTCGAAGCGATGGTCGAGAAGCGCGGCCGGTTCGGGCGCAAGAACCGCAAGGGCTTTTACGATTATCCGGAGAAGGGGCCCAAGCGATTGTGGCCGGGCCTTGCCGATCTGCAGGCCGAGAAGCTCGATCCCGACACGATCGACATCACCGAGCTCAAGCACCGGCTGCTGGCGATCCAGGCGCTGGAGACGGCGCGCTGTTTCGAGGAAGGCGTGCTCACCGACGTGCGCGAAGCCGACGTCGGCGCCATCCTGGGCTTCGGTTTTGCTCCCTATACGGGTGGCCCGTTGTCGTGGGTCGACACGATGGGAGCCAAGAAATTCGTCGAGCTCTGCAAGGCGCTGGAGAAGAAATACGGCGCCCGGTTCAAGCCGGCGAAGCTGCTCGTCGAAATGGCCGGCAAGGGCGAGAGTTTTTATCGCCGCTTCGCGCCCGGGAGCAAACGCGCGGCGGCGTGAG
>WNGR01014738.1_pt1 | contig 10354 bp, 8 predicted proteins | sample 5407581 | NCBI WGS metagenome assembly WNGR01 (sample SAMN13153383, study PRJNA577476) | soil metagenome | isolation source: 80 cm soil or saprolite under Garry oak tree replicate 2 | place: USA:California | collected 2016-06-15
CGTCGAGCGCGCGCCCTGGGGCTCCCGCTTCAGGAGCTCAAGACCCTCGTCAGCAGTGTGACCGGCGGGCTGCGTCCGGCGTTCCGTCCTCGACTTCTCGGCCTGGTCCGGGAGCAGCTCGCCGCCGTTCAGCGCCAGATCGCCGAGCTCGAGCTGCTTCGCCACCAGCTCGAAGAGGTCTCGCACCGAATGCTGACGTCGGCGCCCGGGCGTCACGCCGGGACGTGCCGATGCCTGGAGAGCGGGAAGGGTACCGAGCGTGACATCTGACCTCGGCGAGCGACCGTTCCGAGCGCCCCTCGCGGTCCTCGCGGCCGCGCTCTTGTTCAATCTCGGCCAGGGCGTTCTCCGCCCCTCGATGCCGCTCTACCTTCAGCGTTCGTTCGCGGCGAACTACCGGATGGTGACGCTGATTCCCGTCGTGTTCGGCGTGGGGAAATGGCTCGCCAACCTGCCGACGGGATATCTCCTCGGACGGTTTGGCTCATCACTGATGATCTGCGGCCTGCTGTTGATCGCATGCATCGACGTCGCGAGCATCCTGACGTCGAGCTACGGCGTTTTTCTCGCCCTCCGCGCCATGGGAGGCGTGGGCTGGGCCATGTTCGCGACCGTGGCGACGACGGCGGTGGTCGACGTCCCCGCCGCGCGGCGCCGGGGGCGGGCGGTGAGCCTGCTGTTGATGAGCGAGACGTCGGGGCTGTTGCTGGGCAGCGCGGCCGGAGGCTGGCTCTACCAGGACGTCGGCGTCACGAGCCCATTTCTGTTCGAAGCGGCGTGCATGGTCGTCGCGGCGATCGCCGTGGCACGCTGGGCGCGGCTCCGCGCCGACGGGACGACGTCGCCACGATCGCATCCTCCGCGTTCGCTCGGCACGGTCTTGCGCATGCCGGCGGTGCTCCTCATGGGTGTGACCAGCGCGCTGCTGACGGCCATTCAGACCGGGCTCCTGGTGTTTCTGTTTCCGCTGTACTTGCTCCAACGCGGAGGCGTGAGCCCGGAAGTCGTCGGCTTCCTCGTCGGTCTGGGCGTTCTCGGTCGACTGGTAGCGCTGTGGCTCGGAGGCAGTGCCTCCGACCGGTGGGGACGCGCTCGGGTGCTGACCGCGGGGTTGCTGACGTACGCGTTGTTCCTGGGAAGCGTCGCATTTCTCACCCATCCGGTGGCCCTGGGCCTCTGGAGCTTCACGATCGGCGCCGCCGCAGGCTTCGTCGCCGCCATCCCGACGGCGCTCACGAGCGATCAGGTCCCGCGTCCGCTTCAGGGCGTGGCGGTCGGCTGGCTTCGCACGATGAGCGACAGTGGCCAGATCGTTGGCCCGCTCGTCATGGGCGCTCTCGCGGACGCGATCGATCTGTCCGCTCCCTTTGTCTTGGGAGCGGCGCTGCTCACGGCAGCGGCCGGGGCGTGCCGGCACCGCGCGAACGCGATGTCGGCCGCTCTCGTAACCGACGGACGAGAGTCATGAGCGTGGCGAATCAACGCGTGATGTTCGTCGCCGCGCATCCGGATGATCCCGAGTTCCTGGCCGGCGGCACCATCGCGGGGATGGTGAAGGACGGCTGTGAGGTCAGCTATGTCATCGTCACGAACGGTAACAAGGGATCGGGCGACCGGACGGTCACCTCAGAGCAGCTCGCGCCCATTCGCGAGACGGAGCAGCGCCGAGCCGCGAGGGTGCTCGGGGTCGCGCACGTGGAGTTTCTCGGCTATGAGGACGGCGAGCTCGAGGATACCCGCGACGTGCGGCGAGACATCACGCGCCAGATCCGACGGTGGCGTCCTGACCTGATCATCACGCTCAACCCGCGCCGCGCATACGATCACTTCGCCCACTGGCATCGGGATCACCGGACCACCGGCCGTGTCGTGCTTGACTGCGTCTACCCGCTCGCGCGAGATCATCTGGCCTTTCCCGAGCTCCTTCCGCAGTACGAGCCTCACAACGTGCGTGAGGTGTACGTGATCCAGTGGGAGCGGCCGCATCTCGTCGTCGACATCACGGCCACCATGGATCTGAAGCTCGAGGCGATCCGCTGCCACGCGAGCCAGGTCGGTGATGTCAAGGCGGTGGAGACTCGTATGCGGAATCGCGCCGCCACGCTCGGGAAGGACAAGGGATATTCCTACGCGGAGGGTTTCGAGCACATCATCGTGCCCGCCTGAGGTGGCCACGAGGATCATCGAGTCGAGGCGGCCCCGGCGGGGCCGACGAAGCGCCGTCGCGCCGAGAGTGCCCAGTACAGGGCGATCAGCGCGCCGAGCAGCAGCATCGTCCACAGCACCAGCTCGTTGGGCGGCAGCGCGAAGACGACGCTGATCACGAGCACCCAGAGGATGGCGACGGCGTTGATGGCGCCCCCGAAGCGGCCGAGGCTCCACGGCGCCGTTGCGCGCGTCGCCGAGTAGGCGGCGGCGTACACGGTGATCAGAACGGCGAGCGCGCTGGTGACGACGATCGACCACACGGGCGTGCGCAGCGTCGTGTGCACGCGCTTGAGATAGGGCGCGCCGGGCATGCCGTCGTCGCGCGCGAACGCGTACCACATGCGCGCCATCGAGGTGATCGACGCCAGCCCGCAGAGCCACATCGCCACGCCGATGATCACGGCCACGACGTGGCCGAGGGCAGCCGGCAGATTGCCGTAGGCGACGTGTAAGACGGGGTAGGCGTCGTTGGCGGTGGCCGCGACGTCGCCCTTCGGGATGGACCACGTCAGCACCAGCAGCAGCGCGTAGCCAACGACGGCGGAGACGGCCACCGAGAGGAAGACGCCCCACGCCGAGTTGAGCCGCGCCATGACCGTCTCCTCCGCGACGTGGGCGGAGGCGTCGTAGCCGGTGTAGGTCCACTGCGCCTGGAGCAAACCCAGCACGAACACGAGCCCGAGCGGCGCGGCGGCATAGAGCGCGAGCAGCCCGGGCACCAGAGCGAAGAGCGGCGACGGGATCTTGTAATCGGCGACGACGAGGGCGGGCGCCGTGCGGCCGCCGCCGAGGTCCGCCGACGAGGCCTCGAGCGGACTCGCCGTCGTCACGTGGCGCACGAGAAACCCGGGATCGTTGTGATGAGCGCCGAGGAACGCCAGCGCCAGCACGATCACCAGCACGCCGCCGACGTGCCACCACACGCTGAAATCGCTCAGCCGCGCGGTGAGCCGAATGCCGAAGACGTTGATGAGGACTTGCGGAATCATGATCGCGACCATCACCGCGAGCTGGAAGTACCAGCTGGTGGCCGAGCCGAACAGGGGGACGGCGACGTCGGCGGGCAGCCCGGCGATGCGCGTGGCGGCGCCGATCAGGTACGTCGCGGCCGCCACGTTGATGCCGGCGGTGATGGTCACCTGGCCGATCATGTTCAGCCACGCGGTGAGCCACGCCCAGCCGCGCCCGCCGAGGCGGAACGCCCAGAAGTAGAGGCCGCCCGCCGTCGGGTACGCGGAGGCGAGCTCGGCCATCGAGGCGGCCACGCAGAGCGTGAGCACGCTCACCACCGGCCAGCCGAGCGTGTTGATCACCGGCCCCGCCAGCTTGAGGCCGTAGCCGTAGAGCAGCACGGCGCCGGTGAGGACCGAGATGATCGAGAACGAGATGGCGAAGTTGGAGAAGCCGCCCATCTCGCGGAAGAGCTGCTGCGCGTAGCCCAGCCGAGCGAGATCCCGCGCGTCCTGCTCGAGGAGCTGCTGGCGCGTCGGCATTCTTGACGTCCGGACCCGAGCCTACGCTACGATGCTGGCGACCGCCATGGGCTATCGCCTCGTGCGAGGCTTCATCCGGCTGTTGCTCTGGCTCTTCTACCGGCGCGTGGACGTCGTCGGCGCCGAGCGCATCCCGTCGAGCGGACCGCTGATCATCGCCGCCAACCACCACAACTCGCTCGTCGACCCGATGCTGATCATGGCGACGTTCCCGCGGCGCCTCACCGTGCTCGCCAACGCCCCGCTCTTCCGCCACCCGCTCGTCGGCCCGTTCCTGCGCGCCGTCGGCGGACTGCCGGTGAACCGCCGCAAGGAGGCGGGCGACGATCCGCGGAAGAACGAGGCGATGTTCGCCACGGCCATCGCGCACCTGCGCGCCGGCGGCGCCATCCTGATCTTTCCCGAGGGCCGCACGCAGCCAGTCCCCACGCTCCTGCCGCTGCGCACCGGCGTCGCGCGCCTGCTGCTCGGCACCGAGGCCGCCGGCGGGCGCCACGGCGTGACGCTGCTGCCCGTCGGCCTCGTGTTCCGGATGCCGGGGACGTTCCGCGTGGCCTCGGCGCTGATCGCCGTCGGCGCGCCGGTGCAGGTCGACGACTGCGTGGCCGCCTACGCCGCCGAGCCCGAGGCGACGGTGCGCCGGCTGACCGAGCGGCTGGCGTGGGCCATCCGCGCGCAGATCGTGGAGGCCGAGGACCAGCACACGCTCGAGCTGGCCAGCGCGCTGGAGCGCGCGTGGCGCGAGGAGCGCGGCGGCGCCGCCGCCGGCGCCGAGGCGTCGCTGGCGTGGCGGCGCGAGGTGATGCGCGCGGCCCGCGCGCTGGCCGAGCGCGCGCCCGAGCGCGTCGCGGAGTTCCGACGGCGGCTCGAGGCCTATCGCGCGCACCTGAGCGAGAGCGGGCTCTCCGACGCTGAGGTGGGCCGGCCGTACACGCCGTCCGTCGTCGTGCGCTGGACCGTCGTGAACGCCGCGAAGCTCGCGATCACGCTGCCGCTGGCGCTCTGGGGGATCGCCTCGCACGCGCTGCCATACGCGCTGACACGTGTCGCGGTGGCCGCCATGCGGCGCACGGAAGAGGAGGAGGCCACCGACAAGATGGCGGCCGGGCTCGTGCTCTATCCGCTCTGCTGGGCGCTCGAGGCCTGGCTCGTGAGACGCGTGGCCGGTGTCGAGGCGCTCGTCGTGTTCCTCCTGCTGCTGGCGCCGGCGGGACTGATCGCGCTGGCGTGGCGCGCGCGGCTCGAGCGCGTCGTGCGGCAGGCGCGCGCCTTCGGCCGCTTCGTCGTCGATCGCCGCCTGCACGCCGATCTCATCGCGGAACGCCGAGCGCTCGTGAGCGAGGCGGTGGCGCTGGCCCGCCTCGCCGCGGAGCGCCGCGCGTGACCAGGCGCTGGCGGGAGTCGCCGGCCACCGTTCTCGGCGTCCTCACCGGCCTCAACGCGCTCAACTATCTCGACCGCTACGTCGGCGCCGCCACCCTGCCGCTGATGCTCGCCTCGCTGTCGATCTCCGACGCCGCCGGCGGCCTGCTCCAGTCGGCGTTCATCCTCACGTACGCGCTCGTCTGCCCGTTCATCGGCTGGGCGGGCGACCGCGGCCCGCGGATGCGGCTGGCCGCGGCCGGCGTGTTTCTGTGGAGCGTGGCCACCGTCGCCTCCGGCCTCGCGCCGACCTACGCGCTGCTGCTGCTCGCGCGCGCCATCGTCGGCGTCGGCGAGGCGTCGTACGCGGTGGTGACGCCGTCGCTGCTGTCGGACTGCTACCCGCCCGAGCGGCGTGCCCGCGTGCTCGGCATCTTCTACGCCGCCATCCCGGTCGGGAGCGCGCTCGGCTACGTCGTCTGGGGGCTGGTGGGCGAACACTTCGGCTGGCGCGCGGCGTTCTTTGTGGCGGGTGCGCCGGGCATGGTGCTGGCGTTCGTGCTGCTGCTGCTCGTCGAGCCGCGCCGCGGCGCCCGCGACGCCGCCGGCGCGGGCGCCGTCACGCCGCTCTCGCTCGGGGCCTCGCTGCGCGCCCTCGTCGCCCGGCGCTCGTGGGTCTCCAACACCGCCGCGCAGGTGATCTACACGTTCGCGATGGGCGGCCTGGCCACCTGGATGCCGACCTATTTCGTGCGCGAGCGCGGCATCCCGCTGGCCACCGCGGCGTCGACCTTCGGGCTGATCCTCGTGGCGGCGGGGTTCATCGGCACCCTGATCGGCGGCCGGCTCAGCGACGCCCTCACGCGGCGCGTGCCCGGCGCGCACTTCGTGCTCTCCGGTTGGTCGCTCGTCGCCTCGATCGCGTTCACCCTGCCGGCGGTGCTGGCGCCGTCGCCGGCGGTCTTCTGGCCCGCGACGTTCGTCACGCTCCTGCTGCTCTTCATGAACATCGGCCCACTGAACGCGGCGATGGCCAACGTGCTGCCGGCCGACCTCCGCGCGCGCGGCTTCGCGGTGACCACCGGCGTGATGCACCTGCTCGGCGACGCGGCCTCGCCGTGGCTCATCGGCGTCGCCTCCGATGCCGTTGGCCTCACCGCGCCGGTGCTGGTGACGGGCTGCCTCCTCGTGGTGGCCGGCATCGTGCTCCTGCTGGACCGCGCCTCGCTCGTGCGCGACATGCGCGCCGTGGTCGGCAGCGGCGACGACCGCGCGCCGGCGGTGATGCATGGCTGACGCCCCGCTCTGGGTCGCGCGCGCGGCGCTCGTGGCCGTCGGCCTCGGGCTCTGGTTCTGGACCCAGCGCCTGATCGGCGCGCGGCCGTTTCCGTCACGCGGGATCGGCGACGCCGTCCACGACTGGACGGAACCCTGGAACCGCTGGCTCAACGCTCACCCGCGCGGCGCGAACGCGCTGCTCATCGCGTCCTCGGCGGTGATCGACCTGCTCGGGTTCTTCCTGCTCGGTGCCGCGATCTTCGGCCCGACGTTCCGGCCCTTCTTCGGCCTGCTGCTGCTCTACGCGCTGCGCCAGCTCTGCCAGGGCCTCTGCGCGTTCGCGCCGCCCGAGGGGATGATCTGGCGCAGCCCGGGCGTGCCCTCGCTCCTCGTGACGTACGGCACGGCCACCGACCTGTTTTTCTCTGGCCACACCGCCATCGCCGTGTACGGCGCGCTCGAGCTGATGCGCCTCGGCGGGCCGTGGCTCGTGCTGCTCGGCGTGGCCATCGTGCTGTTCGAGGCGGGCGCGGTGCTTGTGCTGCGCGCGCACTACACGGCCGACGTGTTCGCCGCCATCGTCACCGCCCTCTGGGCCGCCGGCGTGGCGCAGTGGGCCGGCCCGATGGTCGATCGCGCGCTCGCCGCGCTGGTGACGGTGCTTTAGAGCTGATCCACGTCGGTGGTGTGCTAGTCTCCCGGGCATTCGCTGGCGATCGAGGCTTTTCGCGCGTGAACCCAGGGAGGCTCCCATGAACAGAAGCAGACGCTCCATGCTGCTCCGCATCGTCGGCCCGCTCTCCGTGGTCGTGTTCGTCAGCGCGCTCGCGCACGCGGACGACGGCAACGACCGGCGCCACTTCAAGGCCATGCTCAAGGGATTTAACGAGACGCCCTCGATCTCCTCGCCAGGCAGCGGAAGCGTGCAGCTCACCATCAACCACGACGACACCGCGATCGACTTCGTCCTGCACTACGAGGGCATGACCAGCGAGCCGGTGCAGGCCCACATCCATCTCGGCCAGCGGCACACCGCCGGCGGCGTGGTCATCTTCTTCTGCGGTCCCAACACCCCCCCGGCCCCCAAGCCCTGCCCGCCGCAGCCGGCGACGATCACCGGTACGCTCGACGCCGCCGGCGTCATCGGTCCAGTCTCGCAGGGGATCAGCCCCGGCGAGTTCGCCGAGCTCATCCGCGGCATCCGCGCGCACGCCACCTACGCCAACGTGCACACCACGAACTTCCCGGCGGGTGAGATCCGGGGCCAGATCGGGCACGACCACGACTAGACTCGCGTCACCCGCGGCGACGCCGGACACCGTCGACGTGCCCGGCGTCGCCGATGGCAGGGATCCGAAGGATGCATTGGACACATCCCACCGGCGAGGGTACGGTCGGCAGTGCTCGGCCCCGGCGATGGAGCCGATGGCAATGGAGGTCGGCGATGGCGGCGGCACGGACGACGATCCCCGAACAGACAGCGGCGGAGTGGACCGAGACGCTCGGGGCCTCGCGCGACCGGCTGCTGGCCGCCGCGAGAACCGGACGACACGGCGCCGCCGTTCTCGCCCATGCCGCGGCCGGTCGCATGGTTGCAGCGTGGACGCTCGATCCCGCTTCGATCGATCCTGTGGCCCATCTCGAACAGACGCACGCGAGGGGGCGGCGGCATCTGCGGCGCTTGCTCGACCAGCCGGCCGGGGCCGAGGTGCGGTCACCGATGACGAGTCAGCTCTTCGATCGCCTGACACAACCGGCCGACCCGACCAAGCGGAGGCCGATCGACTACACCTCGGTCGACGAGGCCATGCGCCTGCTCACCCAGCGCGCGGCGTCGCTCAGCCAGGACGAACTCGATTGGCAACCGCCCGACGGGGGATGGGCGCTGCGACGCGTCCTGCACCATGTCGCCCGGTCCGAACTCCTGTACGCCGCGTCGTTCGACGAGGCGCTGCCCGAGGATCCGGCCGCTCGCTACGCGGCGGCCGACGCTCGCTTCGGCGAGCGCCTCGTCGCGGCGCACGCCATCGTCGGCGACCAGTCGATCGTGTTTCCCGATCCGTACGGCACGTTCTTCGCGCCCGGGGAGGTGGTCACGGAAGTGCTCGCGCTGGAACGCGCGCTCGTCGCCCACGCCACGTAGGATCGGCCGCGCCCGCGCCGGATCGGAGCGCGATGCGCAGGAGCACGGGAAGGGCCGGCTACTCGCCGCCCTGCGGCAGCGGCCGCCGCGGCTTGAGCCCGAGCGCCGAGGCCACGCGGCGGCGCGCGCGGCCCGTGGCCAGACGCCAGCGCTCCATATAGAGGTAGACGACCGGCGTCGTGTAAAGCGTGAGGAGCTGGCTCAGGAGCAGCCCGCCGACGATCGCGATGCCGAGCGGACGGCGCAGCTCGGAGCCCGTGCCGATGCCGACGGCCAGCGGGAGCGCGCCGAGCAGCGCGGCCAGCGTGGTCATCAAGATGGGCCGGAACCGGCGCAGGCATGCCTCGTGGACGGCCTCCTGCGGCGACTTGCCCTCGCGCCGCTCCAATTCGAGCGCGACGTCGATGACCATGATCGCGTTCTTCTTCACGATGCCGATCAACAGGATGATGCCGATGACCGCGATGATGGTCAGCTCGATGCCCGTCACGAGCAGCGCGAGCAGCGCGCCCACGCCCGCCGACGGCAGCGTGGAGAGGATCGTGAACGGGTGGACGAGGCTCTCGTAGAGGATGCCGAGCACGATGTAGACGGCCACCAGCGCGGCCAGGATCAACAGCGGCTGGTTGGCGAGCGCGGCCTGGAAGGCCTGCGCCGTTCCCGTGAAGCTGCCGCGGATGCCGCCAGGCAGGCCGATACGGTTGGCCTCGCCGAGGATCGCGGTGACCGCGTCACCCAGCGCCACCTCGGGCGCCAGGTTGAAGAAGATGGTGATAGCGGGGAAGAGCCCCTGGTGGTTCACCTGCAGCGGCGCGCGGCTGGTCCCGAACTTGGTGACCGCGGTGAGCGGCACCATGTTGCCCGAGGCGCCGCGCACGTAGATCTGCGAGAGCGCCTCGGGGCTCTGCCAGTACTCCGGGGCCACCTCCATCACGACGTGGTACTGGTTGAGCGTCGTGTAGATCGTCGAGACCTGGCGCTGGCCGAAGGCGTCGTAGAGCGTCTCGTCGATCATCTTCGTGGTCACGCCGACGCGCGCGGCGCTGGCACGGTCGATCTCCAGCGGCACCTGGAGCCCGCGATCCTGCTGGTCGCTCGAGATGTCGCGCAGCTCCTCCATCTTGCGCATGGCGGCCAGCAGACGTGGCGCCCACGCGTTGAGCTCGTCGAGGTTGTCGCTCACCAGCGTGTACTGGTACTGCGCCTGGCTCACCCGCCCGCCCAGGCGCACGTCCTGCATCGCCTGCAGAAACAGCGTGGCGCCCGGCACCTCCGCCAGCTTGGGCCGCAGCCGCGCGATCACCTGGTCGGCGCTCAGCTTGCGCTCCGCACGCGGCTTGAGCGCGATGAACATGCGGCCGGTGTTGCTGGTCGTGCCGCGGCCGCCGCCGCCGCCGGTGAAGGCGGTGGCCGTCGCGACGGCGGGATCGGTCCGCACGATCTCGACGAAGCGCACCATCTTCTCGCGGATGGCCTGGAACGATACGTCCTGCGCGGCCACGAGGACGCCGGCCATCCGCCCGTTGTCCTGCTGCGGGAAGAACCCCTTGGGGATCACCACGAAGAGCCAGACGTTCACCGCGAACGTGATGACCGCGATCAGCATCACGATAGCGGGGTGCCGCAGCGTCCAGGAGAGCGTCCTCTCGTAGAAGCGGAGGACCCAGCCGCGCCGCTCTACCTCGGGCTTGGGCTTCGCGCGCAGGAGTATCGCGCACATCATCGGCGTGGTGGTCAGCGACACCAGGAGCGAGATGACGATGGCGATCGACATCACGGCGGCGAACTCGCGGAAGAGCCGGCCGACGAGGCCGCCCATCAGGAAGATCGGGATGAAGACGGCGATGAGCGAGACGCTGATGGACAGCAC
>WNGR01009264.1_pt1 | contig 10352 bp, 15 predicted proteins | sample 5407581 | NCBI WGS metagenome assembly WNGR01 (sample SAMN13153383, study PRJNA577476) | soil metagenome | isolation source: 80 cm soil or saprolite under Garry oak tree replicate 2 | place: USA:California | collected 2016-06-15
AGGGAAATCCAGTCGGTCAGACGGCCGCCAGCCACCAGCCCAGTCTGCGTCATAACCCGCGATCTTGCCGACTGCCAGCCAGAACACCCGGCAGCGACACGCCGGACAGACCAAGATCAACTCAAGCTAAGCGGCATTGCCGGTACAGCGGTGTCTACCAGTTCACATACAGCGTGGCGTTTGCGGCTGCTCCGTATGTGCTGACGGCGCTGTTGGTGGTGAATGGCTCTGTCTTGTGGCTCACGGTCTGTGCGGTCTCAGTTGCGGCCGCAGCCGCGGCGCTCAGCATGAGGTCGTGATCGCTGCCGTTGTTGCTCCCTTCCTTGTCGCGCAGAGGTAGCACCATGTGCACGCCTGCCAGGCCGACGACGCGCCATAAGCGGATGATCTGCACGCAGGCAAGCGAAGGGTCCGCGCTACTGCCGCAGGCAAATATTCGGCAGGGAGAATGTGGATAGTGCTTCCAGGCCCTGCTTCCACGGTTTTGCGGTGGTGCGGGCGTAGGGTCGGGGCCTGGGTCCCGGCCTGACCTCCGATTCGGCTGACGCCGCTCGGGCTGTCCTGCGAGACGATCTGTCGGCCGGGTCCCGGGTTTTCTGGCACCCACCGGCGCTGCCGGTCTGATCTGCCTGGCCTGGGCAAGAGGCCGGGGTGCACAGGTCCGAGTCCTCACCGAGCGTGGCCAGCGGCCGCGAAACAAACGCGCACCTCACCGCCGATAGGTGCGGCAACTCCGTCGCCAGCGAGGCCGCGCGTACGGCGCCCGAACGAGTGATCTGTGTGCGGCTGCGGGCTTGGCCGCGCCCTTGACCCGGCGTCCGATTCTGCATGAGAAGAGCGCGTCTTACTAGGGTCGGGGAGGCTCTGGGCTCGTGCTTGCCCATGAGGCCCGCAACAAGGACTTGGCGTGTAACCAAGTCTTCGTTCCCGACTGGGTCCGGGGCGCGGAAATCACCCAAAGTTAGCTTTCGACCGTCTGGACTTCGGCGATAAGCTCCACACGGGGGTACAGCAGCGGGGTTGCGTAAGGGCGTGTCATGAGTCAGCCACCCAGTCGCGAGCGGGCGCTCCGCGAGGAGTCGGCCGCGCCGGGCGGCGGCGCTGGACGGGGTGGGAAGAAACGCGATCCGAAAGCCCTAACCCTCGTCGGCGCGGGGATGCTTACCGTCGTTGCTTCCGTTATTACGTTGTTTGTGGACAAGCTGTCGCTACCGCTGTACGCCTCACTGATGATTGGGCTAGTCGGCATTGGCCTGGCTGGTGCGGCGCTGATCATGCAGCTGGTTCCCGAACATTGGACGCGTCCTGTCGGCGCCGTCGCACTCGGCATTGCTGTCTTGGTGACGCTGACGTTCTTTCTGACCCCGCGCCCAAAGGCCGCAGCCCCGCTGGAAGCTGCTTCACAGGGGCCGACCGACATGACGCTTGCGATAACGCCAGATCACGGCCGGATCAGCACGACATTCTTTGTCTCTGGCATCTGTCCCCGCCAAGGCGGCGAGATACACATCTACTTCGACGGCAAGGATCTGCTCGCACCTGCCACGTGCCTGGCGGACCACACCTACCGGACCTCGTATAGCCCCAGTCAGGAAGGCGGGCTGACCTGGTTCGACGGGTCTGGGAAACAGCACATCCTGACCTTGTCCAGCGGCTCGACCTACGTGATTTACGCACAAACCACCTATGGAGACTGGGTTTCGCACAGCGTCAAATACCGGGTTGGATAGATGCGAGGCCTCCGAACTCGTCCGGCGCTGACTGCGCCCGGACCGGGTCCGCGCGGGTCGGCTGCTGATCTTGAAGTGCGCCGGCCGGGTCCAGAGGATCCACTGCCAGTCCTGGCCGGTGGGCCCGACCCAGGTTCCGTAATCGGATGCTCGAACGCTCGGTCATGCCGCCGACCGCGCGCGTCAGGTGAGGCACGATCTGACCATCGGCGACCGCGACGTTCGCTCGCATCATCGACGGGCACCTCGGCCCGGCGGACCTCTAAGCCAGTCACGCCGCGCCGAGTCGGCAGCCGACACCGGGCTATGTCGATAGACGGCATTACGCTAAGTGATGAAAAGATCGGGGGATAACGCGCGCAGTGCCGCCGTTATGCGTCGGTCCTGGCCGCTCGTCGTTGCCGTCCATGCCGCGCCGAACAGGTTGATCTGCCAGCGCATTCGCCGTTGATCACCGGGTTGGGCGTCTATGTCAAGGCCCATGTCGTCACCGTCCTCGTTTCGCCGCAGCCTTATCCCCGGTCGGCGGGTCAACGGGCACCCCGGCTGCGCGGGGCGCCGAGCCCGCCAGCCGACTGTTGTCGAGGTACCTGACCTCATAGGTGCGTTCGGTGAACTTCCAGCCATCCGGGGTGCGCTGGTAGCGGTCGTGGTAGATGGCGTAGTTCGGCTCCGAGCGGCCGCCGCGGAGGCGAATGAGCTCTTGGATGTAGGCACGGCCGGACGCGGTGTCGCCCGGCGACGCCACCGAAGTGGTGCCTGGCGGCGAACGGCCGTCACCTGCCGTTGGCGGAGAAGTGCTGGTAATCCTTCGGGGACGCCCAGTCGCCGCCCCAGTGCCAGCCGACCGAGATAAAGGCCCGCCACACCGCGTCGCCGTGCCGGATCATCGCCCGGCTGTGCCGAGACCGGTTGGCCGACGCGGCCGCGGCTGGCGGGTCGACGACGCCGTCGCCTAGGACCTCGGGGTTCTCGAATGGGTTGATGTCGACGGCCAGGCCATAGGCATGCTGGGACCAGATCGGTGTTCCCGGAACCCGGCGGCAGTTGAACGCTGAGGTGTTGTCGGCCAGCATGGACCGCTCGTCGCTGCCGCCGAAGGCGTCGACCCGCCGCATCTGCCGGATCGGGTACCTGGCCGCGAATAGCCGCCCGAAGGCACGGGTCAGGGCCTTGGCCGCGGACTGATTCACGATCAGCTCGCCCTGGTGGACCGCGTGGTCGAACCCCCAGTAGCTGAGCCTCAGCAACCGGAGCTGGCCCAGCCCGACCGGGCAGCCCGGGTGCCAGGACACCCCGATCACCCGCCGCCGCATCCACGCCGGGATGACCGACGTCCTGGCCCGGTAGACCGCCAGCCGGGCCGCGGCCGGGGCGGGAGAGCGCGACACCCGGGCCGGAGCGCGCGACACCCGGGCGGCAGCGCGGGGTGCATCGGGCCGCGTGCCCGGCGCCGCTCCAGACTGCCCGCCGCAGGCAGCAGCCAGGATGCCGACGGCCACCACTGCCCGCACCACCCGGCAATCCACGCTCATGCCCCGGCCTCCCCAGACACCGCCCGCCCTGGCCGGCCGCGTAGCGGCACCCGGCCCTGATGCCAGGCGCACCAGGCGTTACAGCGGCGCGCAAACGGTCACGGCGCCCCTCACCGCCCAGTATTCGGCGCCAGGCACACACTCGGCAACGGCACGTGCCGACGGCACCGGCATGCAGTTGGTTGGCGCTATTCATACCCGCCCAGAGGCGGCCGAGGCGCACTTCCCGCCGCAGGGGCACCTGCTCTACAGCTCCGAGGAGCAGGTCGCCCGATCGCTGGCCGTCGCCGGCTTCGCAGCCATCAGTCACCACGTAAAGGGTCCGCCCGCCTCCCCGCACGGGCAAGTCGCGCTGGCCACGTCCTGGCGACCAGGTTCGCGACCAGGCTGTCGGCCGGGCTCGGGTCACCGGTGGCTGTGGCCCCGTCAAGCCCGGCGTCGATGCGGATGCCCCGCCGGTCGGTTTCCTGACGACGGTCCATGATCGCCGTCCCGGCGATCTCGGCGAGATCGAACCGTGCCCACTGGTCGATGCCGCGCTCGCTGCTGGCCAGCGTGGGCAGTGCCTCGAAGAGCCGTTCTTGCTGATCGCCCAGCACCAGCACCTGCTGGCAGGTCGATCGCAGCGTCCCCGCGGTGGCATCCGGATCGGCGAGCGCGAGCTGCAGCAGGGTCCGTTCCGCGGTGAGCGGGGTGCGCAGCTCGTGTGAGGCGTTGGCGACGAAGTGCCGCTGCCCCTGGAACGAGGCGTCCAGCCGCGCGAACAGGTCGTCGAGCGTTTCGCCGAGCTCGGTGAACTCATCGTCGCGGCCGGTGATGCTGAGGCGGCGGCTCAGGTTGCTGGCATCTTCGCGGCAGGCGACGTCGCGAACGCCTGGCATCCGTTTTACCAGCGGCCGGTCCGCGTTGAGCACTGGGCCAACGCGCTGCATCAAGGGCCCGCCGCGGCGCGGGCGATGCTCGGCCAGCCGGTCCGCCATGACCGCATTCCGTACTTCTTCTCTGACCAGTACGACGTCGGCATGGAATACTCCGGATACGTCCCGCAATGGGATGAGGTCGTCTTCCGCGGCGACAGGGCGCGGGCGGGGAGTTCATCGCGTTCTGGCTGCGCGACGAGCGCGTCGCGGCTGGCATGAACGTCAATGTCTGGGACGTGAACGAGCACATCCAGGCATTGATCCGCTCAGGCCAGCCGGTCGAGGCGGCTGCCCTGGCCGATCCCGGTACGCCCCCTTGACTCGCTGGCCGGCGAGCTCGCGGCGGGAACCTGAGCGGGGACCACCATGGCACTGAACCTCAACCTTCGGCAACTTCATGAAGCAGGCGTATCCATCTGGCTGGACACGCTGTCCCGCGAGGTGCTCGACGGCGGCGAGTTCGCGGAGCTGATCCGCGACTGGAGCGTCACCGGTGCGACGTCCAATCCCACGATGTCGCCAACCAGCTCGGACCTCTACGACGCCCAGCTACGAAAGCTGGTCACGGCCGGGTGCGTGATCCGCGGGAGTTCTTCTTCTCGCTGGGGCTCGACGACGTCCGCGCAGCCGCCCGCCCGCTAATCCCGGCGTATGAGCAGGAGGGGCAGGGACGGGGTTCGTCTCGTTCGAGTGCACCCCCGATCTGGCCGACGACACCGGGGCGGCAATAGCCACCTCCTGTCAAGGCAAACCCAGCAGGACTGCCTGGCGGGTCTGCAGTCGCAGCTGCCGGCCGCCGCGCAGTCGGGACTGCCGATTGGATGGGGTACGGTGGCGGACTGCGCTGCGCGGAAGGCGTCATGCAACTGGCTGGACCAGCGGGGCATCTTTAATCGGCACGGCGGCTCCGACTGGAAGGTCGTGCTCATCCTCATCGGCTTCCTGATCACGATCATCGCGCTCACACCCGGCGCCCGGTTCTGGTTCGACCTCCTGAGCAAGCTCGGCAGCCTCCGTACGACCGGCCCCAAGCCCACCGCACCGGCAAGCTGATCCGGGCGAATTGCAGAACGCTGCATGGCGCGCGCCAGTGCGCCGGGGTCAGAAGCGCGCGCCAGTAACGATGCTGGTGGTTGGCGGTTGGCCGCTCCCGCTGCGGGGCACCATTTGGTCGTGCTGCTTATGGCGCGTTGCGGTACACCTTCCCGCCTGTCGCGGCTGGGGTGAGGGTGATGACGTCATCCGGCCAGCAAGGGTTGCGTGATCGCACAGTCGGGTCTAATGGTGAGTCGAATCATCGTCGCTGGGACCACAGCTGGCCCAGCCTCCGGGGTCTCAGCCCGACCCGGGCGGTGCCCGATGACCACCACGACCTGCTCTGCTGCCCTCATCCCGGTTGCTGCGGTGTCCACCAACACCGAGCGGCTGGCGCTGGCCGGGTTCCTGGCCGGCTATAGCGGGCTGACCCGCGAGGCGTACGAACTGGACCTGCGCCAGTATGCGAGCTGGTGCCACCAGCAGCTGCTGGCGCTCAACGGGCTTCGGGTCTCCGAAGCCACTGGCGCCAACGTTGAAGCGCTGGGCATCGAGCGGGGACATCGGACGCTGGTCATCACTCGCAAGGGCGGCAAGGTCGTCACGATCCCGCTCGCGCCCCCACGGCGCGGGCGATAGACCTGGCCCTGGGCGAGCGCGTGGATGGGCCGATCTTCCTCGGCCCTGATGGACAGCGGCTGGACCGGCACGGCGCCGCGCGGGCCGTCCGCCGGATCGCCCGGCGTGCCGGGATCACCAAATCGGTCGGGCCGCACACGCTGCGGCATGCGTTCATCACCGCCGCGCTCAACGCCGGCGTGCCGCTCCGCGACGTCCGGAGGCCGCCTCTCATGCCGATCCGCGCACGACGATGCGCTACGACCGGGCCCGCGGCAGTCTCGACCGTCACGCCACTTACATCGTCGCGGCCTACCTTGCCCGGAGCTGCCCGGTAAGCACTGACTGCCCACAAGCAGACTCCCCAGGCAGCAGGCGCTCCCGGGGCGTAACCGACCGTGATCAGAACTGCGATCGCGAACGCCGTTCTGCGTGTTGTTGGCGAGGCGGTGCTCTACGCTCGTTGCCGCGCGTAACCGGGGTGTTATGGCGTTGGATCCATGGGGCGCAGAGCCAGCTCCTGGCATGCCTGACGGAGGGGCACGCCCGCCCGGTCGGCGGCGGCGCGTATGTAGGCGACCGTTGCGAACAGGGCGTACTCCCAAAAGTCGTCGGTCTGCCACCAGGCGATCTCGTCCAGCAGGTCGGGCTCGGTTCCGCCATGGAGGGCCGCTGCGGCCAAGACGGCGAACTGGAGCTTCTTGTTCTGCCGACCGCGGAACCTGCGCTCGGGCAGGAACCGTTCCCGGATACCCTCCAAGGCCAGCGGGTCGGCCCGGCTGGCGCCGCACCAGTCCAGCGCGTCGGCAGCCAGTCCGAGGAAGACCTCGCCGGGGAACGTGTTGTTGCGCGGATGCAGCGGCGCCAATTCGCCGAGCAGCCCGGACATCTCGGTACCGCAGGCCAGCCCGTCCAGGAGGACCCGGCGGGCGGTGACCGCATCATCGGGCGTGGGCCGCTTTCTGACAGGCATACCCGGACAGTAGGGCATGGCGAGCTGCGGCCGTGTCCGGATCACACCGCCGCGGCCTCCGAGCGCCCACGGCCTTCGCACCCACGCAGTCGGGATCAGCGTCGCGATTGCCTCGCAGGCCGGCCGGGGACCGCGCGAGCATCAACGCGTGGCAGCCGACACTATCTCCGGTCCGGCCTGCTGAGAACGGCGATCGCCGCTCGCTCGCGCTTCTGCTGGCTGCCATCGGCTGTGTTTGACCCAGGCTCGCTCCACCCCGTGACGGCGGTAGCTGACTCCCACCTGGGCGGGTGTGAGGAGTCGTCGGCTGGCGCCGTGGGTTATCCCCAGAAGATGCAGGTGGGGTCGCGGTCGATCTCGGTGAGGAGGTCTTCGACTCGGTGCGAGGGTGCTAGTAGGCGGTAGGTGTGGAAGCGAAGATTGCGGTCGGGCCAGTACAAGGTCCAGGGCTTGTCGGCGGCGGTGTAACGCAGACGGGCGATCGGGAAGCTGATCCATTCCGGCCCGACGTCCTCGCGCCAGGGGGCGCGCCGCCCGACGATCGTGAGGTGTCGTGGGGCCACATCGCACTCGACGCGGACTTGGTGGCGGGCGTGCTCGGGCACCCGCGCGGCGCACCACCGCTGCACTCGTGCGACGTCCAGCTCCGGCAGAGTCATTGATTACCAGCGGTGCGGGGTCTGGGCTGCGGTGCTGAGCGCGTCGAATGCGGCGTCGAGTCGCTGCCGGCGGCGCCGGCTGGGCTCATGGTTAGCTTCGGCCGCCGCGAACTCGATCAGCTCGTCCAGGTCGTCGTCGGTGGCAGCGAGGACGGCGCCTTCGTCGCCGGCGCGCATGCGGAACACCAGTCGTTCGCAGCCGGTGTCCAGCAGCCGCAGCGCCGCGGCTACCTCGTCGGGGATGCCGATCTCGTTGATGGCGCCGGCGAGGGCGGGCCACCGGCGGCGCAGATCGAACGGCGAGTCCTCCCAGTTGCTGATTACGCCTTCGTCCTCGCAGACCCTGCACTGCCACCGGATCGGCGCCCCCGCCGCGGTCCGTAGCACGATCATCCGGCCCGGGCAGCGGCGGTTGGCCGGCCGGCGCCGACATGGCAGCGCGCTCTCCCAGGCGGTTCCGGCTTCACCAGCTGTCGCCGCCCGGACGATGTTGCTCAGGTGCTCGGCCAGCGGGCGTGCCGGGCCCGGCGTGTCCCGGGGCAGATCGAGGAAGTGGCGCAGGTCGGTGACCAGCATGTCCCAGGACTGTACCGGCACCGATCGCGCGCGATCCCGCCGCCTCCGCGAAGCCATGCGGTCGGCAGCCCGCGGATAGTTACTGAGCGTGACAGCGCAGGCCGCGCACAGCCGCCGATCTGCGCGCCAGCCCACGGTATGCGGGGATAGCGGCAGCGCCGCGCCGGGCAGGGTGATCTGTGCCGGGCGATCCGCTGTCCGAAAGGGCTGGCCGGCTCCCGGTCACTATGTCTCACATCCTCGGCAGGCGGCATCGGGGTTGGCGGCCATCGGGGGTGAGAGCAGGGCCCGCACCAGCACCATGTCCGTGGCCGTGAGCCCCACGGGGACCGGGTGTTCGTGAGCGGCCCAAGCTGGGGCGGCGCGTCGGCAGTATCTCGCGTTTTCCAGCAGGGTCGCTGTCGGCGCTGGTTACCCGGCGCTGGCCGGGACCACGGCGAGCAGCGCGGCACTGGGCTCATGCAGCCGCAGATCGGCCGCCGAGGGGGCGCCGATTCGGTAGGTAGCCAGCGGCACGTTGCTATCGGCCCATGGCTGGATGTTGTAGAAGCTGGAGCCCCCGGTAGCGAAGAAGAACCGCGCAGAGTCAGCACTCCACATAATCGGTGTGCCCATGGCACCAGCCACCGGCGCCCCACGGATGATCGAGGCCGCGCCGGTCCTGGTGTTGACCAGGCCTAGGGCATAGCCAGTGGACGTTGTCCCTCCAGCGGATGTCGTCGCTGAGTAATAGGCGGCAAGCCATTTCCCGTTGGGGGAGAATGCGGCCGTGGGCTGGTCCCCGGAGGAATGGGATGGCCTCTGGGGGGCTGGTGATGACGCGCTCTGCCCCGGTGGCGGTGTCGGTGACGTGCACGCGGACGCGCACTGGGTCTGTTCGGGCGCAGTCTACCCAGGCCAGCAGGCGGCCCTGCGCGGCGATCGTATGAGCGCACCCCGCCGCCAGCGGGCGCAGCTGTTGGCCGCGAAGGGGGTTCCAGAGCCACAGGCCCGCGGGGGTGGCATTCCCGGTTCCCGTCTGGCGGTCCTTCTCAACCACCAGGCCGCCCGATACGGCCAGGCCAGTGACATAGAAATATACCGGGCTACCAGGCAGGTGAGCCAGTGCCCGAACTGGGCCAGCGATTCGCCGGCCTGTGCCGGAGACCAAGACCAGATGACCTGGCCAGCCGCTCCAGATCCACACCGCGCCGGGCCGCCCGGCCGGGAGCAGCTGGCCCGCACCGAGACGCCGGGGGCGACCCGCGAGGGCCGGTTTCACCGCATACACCTCCTCTCCGGCCTGCACCGCCAGGAAACCGGCGCGCCGCAGCACGCGCCCGCCCGGCGCCAGGGAGGGCTCCAGCCCCCGGAGATCGCTGGGTGCCGCAGTGACGCGGCCTGCCCGCAGGTCGATGAGCTGCACTTGGCTGCCATCCGCCACCAGCAAGCGAACCGGAACCCGGTCATCCAGCAGTCGCTGCAGCCGCAGCAGCGTGTTGTCCGCCGCGGTCAGCCGGGCCGGGCGCGGCGAGGCAGGCGCGGGCACCCCGAACCGGCGTTGTCCCGCTGCCAGCAGCGTTTGAACGCGCCCGATGGCCAGCTCAGTGGCCACACTCCACGCGATCAGCGGCGAGCCACGCAAATCGGCGAGCTCGTGGCTCAGCGCCGCCCGCTCCGCCGCAGCCAGGACACCGACCGTGCTGTCACGTGCAAGCCCGGGAGTGACTTTTGAGCGGAGCAGAACCAGCCGGTCCGCTTCCTGACGCTGTACTGCCAGCACGGCGGCGGTCACCCCATCCACATCGCTTGGGGTTGCCTCCCGGGTCAGACGCGCGATGACCTCAATGCGCCCGAGATCCAACCCAACCGCCGCAGACCAGCGCGCCTGCAGAGCCCGGAAATCAGCCGCGGCGGCAAGCGGCCGCACCACGATCAGCACGGCAACAGCGGCGGCCAGCAACACCGCTCCCAGGACCCACGGCCACCGTCGCGGCACCCGCACGCGCATCCACGCCCACCGTCGCGGCACCCGCTCGCCCCACCCCCACCCGAAGGTAATGACCTCAGGTGACTCGCCTGGATGGCTGTCCCGGGTGCCCATGCGCGGATACTAGCCACGCCGCCGAACAGGCGGCAACCGAGCACAACTCCCCAACCCCGGCGGCGCCGACGTGCGCCGACCCCCAGATCAAGAGAGCGCTCCAACGGCCTAACCAGGTAGGCCCCGATGGCAGCGCAGGGCCACCAGGCCACCCGTCCCGGCAGACGTTCTTGCCGACCACCCTGACGGCTCGCACAGCGCTGGCCCGGGCCACCAGCCTTAC
>WNGR01056098.1_pt1 | contig 10352 bp, 12 predicted proteins | sample 5407581 | NCBI WGS metagenome assembly WNGR01 (sample SAMN13153383, study PRJNA577476) | soil metagenome | isolation source: 80 cm soil or saprolite under Garry oak tree replicate 2 | place: USA:California | collected 2016-06-15
GCTACGACGTAGACGCGACCGGGAAAATGACCCCGCGCAAGCGTCAGTTGCATACCGGCGACCGATTGCAATTGATGGCGCAGGCCGCGCTCGAAGGACTGGCGGCGGGATCGCGTGTGCCGCCGCAAAAAAGCAAGATGGCGGGACTTGCTGCGGGAATCGGAGCAGGCGGGGAAGCGGTCATACAACGAGGACAGCAACAGGATTTGCTGAAGCGCCAGCAGGCCCGTGAGGACTACGAGACGCAGCAAAAAGCGCTGACCGACAAAGCGCTGCGGGCAATGCATAACGCCTCGACTTACAGTTTGTGGAACAAGGCCATGCAGGAATCGAACGACCACGACCCCGAGCGCAAGAAGAATATGGACGTGGTGACTGCGGCGCAAGACTATATCGCACGCAATCCGGGCACTACGATGAAAGTGGAGACTATGACGCCCGAGCAGGCGATGGCGGTTCGAGAGGCAGACAATCACTCCATCGCCAAGCACACCTTCTTGCCCGTGGGGATGACGCAGGCGAAGGATGCGAATGGCCAGCCCTTGTTTGAAGCGGACGGAGTAACACCGAAGCAGGCGGGGCAGATTGCTGTCATCAGCGGCGAAGGAAACATACCGCTTCCGCAAAGCTTTGTGGACGACGCAAAGGAGTATGGAAAGCTCGCGGGGATTGCCGGGGCCGATCAACTCAAAGCGGGCACGGAATTGCCTTTAGCCGCGTTTCTGAACGCGGATAAGCGCATGAATGATGTCAAACAGAAAGAAATTGACGGATGGAAGAACGCGGCGGATGCCGTGTTGCCGGATGGCAAGACCCATGTGCAGGTCAACAGCTTTACTGCTAAAACGCGACCGTATCCCGAGGGCGTGACGCCTCTCTCGGTAAAGAAAGAAGAGGCCGAGATTAAATTGAAAGGTGCGGAGGCGGATAAGGCTGAAGCGGAAGCTGCTAAAGCACGAGCGGAAGCAACTGGCGAACTGCCGCAGCTTTTGGGAAAGGACCTGTACCAAGGTAGGCTGGCTCCGCCAGATTTGGCGAAGAGGAAGCCGGAATTTCAAGCCAGGGTACTTAAAGAAGCCGATGACCTCGCAAAAAAGGATGGCAAAGCGGGATACGACTTCGAAAAGGATTCTAGGGATTATTCATACGCGAAGAACACGGGAACGCAGAACACGTTGAAATTCCTAAACTCCCTAGTGGGGCAAGACAACAAAGGCGGCAACTTGGCCGAGCTAATAAAAGCGTCGGATAAAGTTAGACGTACATCTTTTCCAGCGCTGAACAAGGCCGTTGAATGGGCAAAATTCGCAAAAGGCGATACTGACATTATTGCCTATAGGACAACGGCGCTTGAAGTGGCCGACCAAGCAGCCAAAATTTTGCAAGGCGGCACTACGGGCAATGGAACCTCGGACGCAAAATTACAGCAGGCGGCAGATATGCTCGACCTACCTTTTACCAAAGACCAAATGAGAACTGCGGCCATGACATTGCTTCCGCTGCTTGGCAACCGGAAAAAGGGTATGATCGGTGACAACCGCTATCTCCTCAAAGATTATGGGCCTCCAACATTGAAGGTGCAGATTCCGGGGCAGCCACCAGGGCATATCCCGCGCACCCAAGAGTGGCAATTTAAGGAACGTTTTCCCGGTGTACCAGTGAGTGAAGAAAACTAATGGCCGACCAAACAACTCAGCAAAATCCCTACGCGGCGTTTGGTGGAACGGTAGATACGCCAACTCCAGCACCCACCCAAGCTGCGCCGTCCACCGCTCCCGCCTCTCCAACTCCTGCTTCTCCAAATCCTTCTCCAACTCATGGCGCTTCGGCTCCCGACCCGTACGCCGCATTTGGTGGCTCCGTGGATAAGCCTGACACATCTGCTGGCGCAAGCACTTCTGGCGGAGCCGGACCTAAAGACGCCGCTGAGAATACTATTTGGGCGGGATTCACCGACAAGATTGGAAGAGCTGCGAGCGGACTTTGGGAACTTACGAAAGCGCAAGCGGGCCATGTATACGACCAGATGGAGAGACCGATCCACGACGTGGCGCAAGGACATTACAAACAAGGAGTGATGGATGCGCTGCGTGCAACGATTTTGCCGGACCTAGAATCGCCAACGCATCATGTGATTCGCGGGATGGTAGTGGATTCCTTGCACAACCTGAAAGATGCGGGGAGCGAAGAACTGCAGGCGATGCAAGAAGAATATCGTTTTGCGAAGGCTGGTTTTACGCCAAATAAAACTGCGGCACAGCGGGCGGAGCAGCGCGGACATGCCGTGCAAGCGGAGGGACATAGTGCCGGTGCAGTCCTGAGTGGTATTAAAGCCGTGGCACCGGGATTGGTGGAATCCGGTGCGGAGATCGCCAATCCGAAAACAACACAACACGGAATAGGCGGCGCACTTGGCGAAGCCGCGATGATTGTTGGACCAGAAGTTGCGGGCAAGGTCGGTACGGGTCTTACGAAAGCAGTAGGACGTGGACTCGAAAGATTCGGTATGAAAGAAATTGGCGGACTTCTCCGGTCCACAAGCCCGCGCGATTATTTTTACGGAGCCGATCCCCGGCAAGCGATTATTGACGAGAAAATTGCGCCCAAAATGAGTTTGGAAGGCGTGCGGGACCAGCTTGAAGCTGCGCAAGACCGGCTGGAAACTGAAGTGCGCCAAAAGCTTGGAACCTCGAAAACCCAAGACCTGGATGTAGTTCCGGTGATTCAAAACACTACGCAAGGCGTGCTCAAAGAGATTTCACAAACGAGAGGGTTCACCTCGGAACAGAGGATGGACTTGGTAAAGGCCATCCAGGATTACCGGGACAATTTGCTGTCAGGAGGCTTTGACCCGCAAACCGGCAAAAGTCTTGGCAACGTCACCAAAACGCGGCTTGGTCCCGACGACGTGGCGGAACTGAGGCGGGATGTCGGGAAAAGCACCCGTTGGAACCGGGGAAACGTCGATCCAGCCATCTCCACGTGGATGAACAACTACCAGAAGGAAATCTACGCCAAGCTGAACGACATGATCGAGAGCGCGGAGTCCGGGACAAAAACGCTGAACAAGCGAATCCAAAACAGCATTGGAGCAATTCGCTTGATCGACAAACAGATTCCCAGAGAAGAGTTCACCAATATCGGTGTGCAGCGATTTATGCGTAAGGCGGAAATAGGCGCAGGCGCGGAACTGATAGGAACAGGACATCCGGTGGCGGGAACAGCGCTGCTGGCGAACCGGGCGCTGCGTTCCACGCCGGGGCGCGTTGCGGCGGGACGCGGCGCGGTGGCAGCGGGAAACGTTCTGCAAGGCGGCACGCCCGCAGGAGCAGCAGGACAAGTTGCGCAAGGAATTGGCAGCGCGGCAAAGATGGCGGCATCAACGGGAGGTGGAGCGGCTGCGAGCCAGGTAGGACAAGCGGCGGAAAATCAAGGAATCGAAAATTGGATTCCCATCGAGACTTCCGATGGCGCACGGCACTTGATCCATCCCGAGGATTTGGAAGAAGCAAAGAAGAGAGACCCGAAGTGCCCTCTTTTATCGCTTCGTAATAGTCCCGCCAAGGGTCTCCGAAAATATAGCGGCAAGACGCCCACGTCAGCAGCGCTAAGAAGATTGCAGCAGCGATTTTCAAAATAAAAATCATATATCCCTCCAGTTATCTACCTTTCTAACATCAGACTGTACAGTTTGTCAAGGATATAAATGGCGAACGGCCAGCAACAAACACCGCAAGCCCCACAACAAACCGATCTTTCAGACCTGCGTATTCATACCCTCCAGCAAGCTAGAGCCGAACTGCCGGAAGTCAAAGCCACCCCTCCTTGGGAAGAAGAGCCAACGCTTCCTGTACCCTCCACAACAAAATTAGGCAAAGCATACGACGCTGCGAAATCCTGGCTGGGCGAGCACGAGCAACATCTGAGTGAAAAATATCTCACGCCGTTCCGCCAGGGCCTCGACAACATGGCCGAAGACCTCCAACAAGCTGGAGAATCCGGCCACACCAAATCGGGCGGGCAATTGACGACGCCCGCCAGGCTGCTAGTGGAGGGCACGGGCGCGTTACTGAAACAAGTGCCCGTGGGACGGAACGTAAAAGAAACCGTGCAAGCAATGGCGGTTCCCCCGGAGCTGCCTGAAGCAAAAGTATTGAGCAGAGAACTCAAAGCAGGCGAAAGGGCTGCGATTGACCTCTCGGACCTGCGCACAAAACAACTCACTCCCAATGCCAGCGGCGAATCAGAAGCAAGCCTGGAGGCCATCAATCGCGCAAAACAAGAAAAGCTTGCAGGAGTTAGTCGCGTTCGGATTGATACGCGAAGCGGCAAAGAAACTCCGCTCATTGGGCCGGAAGCGGTGGACGCAAAGGCAGGAGCTTACGACCGTATCGTACAACGGCGAGCCGATGGATCGGAGACGACGCTTGCTGAAGGAGGCCAAGCCAGGCCCATTGCGCAAAAAGCCCCCACGGCGAAGACGCCCGCGACTGCTAAACCCGAACAAAAACCAAACGTGTATGACCTAGGAGAGATCGAGGCCAAAGAACGCCGGACTACGCCCGGAACGTCTCCAACCGGAATGGAGCGCCGAACGCTGCCGCTTAAAGGCATCAGTGGTCCGCCACCCGAACAAGTCAGGCTAATCTCCGAGGCCAAAAAGCAAGTTGCTGCGGCCCAAACGGTTCCCGAAATGACGGCAGCGCTCAATCGCCTCAAAAATTTGACAGGTACGGAAGCTGGCCTTGATATCGCGCAATCTGGCGGCGAAAAATTGCCGAGCCAATTGCTCGTTGGAAAAAGAAAGCGCCTTCTGCTACGTCTTTTTCGGAAGCATTGAAGTTGCATGATTTTGAAGGACCAATACCTTCTCCAGAAGCTAGGAGAAAGCCGGATAAGTATAAGGGTTTTAGGTCCGATTTGGGACCACCGAAGCCTTACACAAATCATACGAAAGGTTCAGAGAGGATACGAATTTTTCCTGATGGTGGGTGGGAGCATTCTAAAACGAACGAAGTAAATGAGACATCAGTTAAGGTTGGTTCAGGAAGCGGTTTTGAATCCTTGGATTCCCATCTGCGAATCGGGGGCGCAAAAGGACAGGAACTCCACAGAAACGCTGCCGCAAAGCTGGGGCAGAAGTAAAGTTCAACATCGTCCGTAACATAGTCCTTGACATTTTCCGTGACATGATGTAGAATGTATCCGTACAGTACAAATATGAACTTTTGTATATAAGGGTACAAATGCGGTCTGACGACTTTTTGAAAGCACACCTGGCCACGCTGGCGTGGCGCGACGGTTACTCCGAGGGATTGAATGGCATGCTTGCCTGCGCCTTCGCCATCCGGGACCGCGTGCGGGCAGGATTTTACGGGGGAAGCTGGACGGACGTGCTTTCGCACCACGACGAGTGGTCGAGCACCACGCCAACTTCGTCCGGCCAAGGCGCACTGCCCGATCCAAACAATTACGCGGTGCGCAGTCTGTTGCAACAAATCGACGGAGTATTCTCGGGGTCATTGCCAAACACAGTCACACTCTCTCAAGACCCAATTGCCAACGCTTTTGTGTTCACGGACGGGCAGCGAAGCCTTTCAGCCGCACCGTCCGCGCCGCTGTATTATGGGCGGCTCGACCAAATCACCAACCCGTGGTTCCTCGAAGAAATCTGTCGAAAGCCGGAACAGCACAAACGCGTCGCGCAAGTTGGCATGCTCTTCTTTTTCACGTAATGCTCATCCTCAATATCAAAAACATCGGCGGGTATCCTGGATTAGAAGCGTATGACGTGACCGTGCACGTCAACACGCGGGAAATCTGGCACGGAAAAGTCGGTCCCCATGACCGAAGCCAAGGATGGGAAGCCTTAGTCAAGCAAATCGCAGACACCGCGTTACGAGGTAAAGGAAAATGCACCAATGACGTGCGCCGCGAATGCCCCACATGCAAAACGACGAAGGTGATAAAGGCATGAGCGTCAGTTTGAAGATTATCAACGGAACGCCAAACCACGGGGAGAAGCCACTGTGCTTCCGATGTCGGAATGCACACATCACGAAAGGTCAACAAGTTTCGGATATCCGCATCCGATGCCTGACGAATTACGAACAGCCCATCTGGATTCGCAAACCAGTCATTGAGTGCTCCGAATTTGAGGAAAAAACGGGTCATAAGCGGAGTGAGATGGAAAAGCTTGCTTGGATATTGGAAACCAAAAAAGGGCGGCCTATCGGTTTTTTCAATCCCCTAGAACATAAATGGCGTGCGAAGAGCGGCGAAGCAGACGAGGATGACGACTAATCGCAAGACGACATAGATGTAGACGCTGCCAAAAGCTGAGATCAAAAGACGAATTTGTAAGAGACTGCACACGACCCTACGGAATTTTCCCGTGGTGTAAGGCATGCCACACTACCAAGCAAAAGGAGTACAGGCGCAAAGTTGTACCGTCAGGTGACGGAATAACCTGTCCTGTCTGTCTGCGACAACTCGGTGACACACACCCCAATCGCATCTTTTGCTCCGATAGTTGTAAAAATAAAGCGCAACGATGGAGGGAATTCGGTCTCAGTCCTGATGAGTTTCACACACTTACTGCTTCCGGCAGATGCCCTATTTGCGGACGAAAAGTAAATCGCTGGTGCATAGACCATAACCACCAAACAGGGGAAACATACGGCCCTGTATGCCAGAGGTGCAATATGTACGCTCTTGTGGGTGTCATGCATTCCGTTGAGATCGCAGAGAAGTTAGCTGAGTTCTTATCAAATCCTCCAGTGCGAAAGATGTTGGGCGAGCGTCGTTACGTGGGGCCGCAGAGTTCATCGCAGATACACCGTAGATGGGCCTGGACAGGCCAAGAAGAAAATGAAAAAACTGCTCCCGCTGTTTCTAGCAATGTTGACGTGCCTGCCGAGTTGTTACCTGCTGCAGCGGGAAGCTGTACAGAGGTACTTTCGCAAGAAAGCCTTGGACGCGACGTTTGCGTTATATGAGCAAGACTCCGGTGACGAAGCACGCTTCGTATGCAGCGCGACAATTTTCTGGCGCGAGCGCATCTCCCACGAATTTCGATATCTGCTGATTACTGCCGGACATTGCGTGTCCGACATTTCCGAGGAAAGCCGCTTCACCGTTGCCAAAGAGATCGGCGCGACGCTTCTGCCGGTCGAAGTAATGCGCTGGAAACTGGGCGATGACGAAGACTTTGCGGAACTGGAATTGCGCACGACACAGAAGTTTCCCGCTCTCGTGCTTGCAAAAAAATATGACGGGCAACGCGGCGACGCCATTTTCTGTGCGAACTTTTCAGATGGACTGTCCGAACAAGCTGCCGAGGGACGAATTAGCTCCGAGGTATTCGAAAACTTTAACGAAAGAAAGAAGCGCCTGTTTCTGGCTCATATTTTCGGCGCACCGGGTATAAGCGGCGCGGCAGTGGTATCCGAACGCACGCATGAGATTATTGGGATCGTAACAACGGGCTTTGGCAGAAATCTAGGGTTCGGTGTAGAACCGATGTCACGAAAAGTGATTGACTAAACGCACTAATGATGATAGAATGTGTGTTGGGGATTGAGACATGGATATGTTTTTTGCAGGTGCGTGGGGCGGGGTAACTGCATGCCTTGCGGTCGGGGTAATCATCCTAGCGGGAAAGCTTCGTGAAACCCTCGCGGCCCTCCGTGTGTACGAGTCATTGGGCATGCGCCCGCTGATCGCCACTTTTACCGACCAGCAGATCACCGACTTATCCAATCAACTTATGGGACGCATGGCCAAGAAGGAATGGGTGAATTGACAATCCTCGGCTCGGCTATTCAGGTGTCACCCCCAAAAAAAGTGTTTCAGCTTGATGCGCACCACATCGTCCTCTACGGAGTTCTGGGACTGGTGAGCTTGGGCGGATTGAGCGTAATCCACCAATGGCGAATGGATTTGGAGCGTGCAAAGATCACGCAGGCCGCGCAGCAGGAGGTCATTGCGGCGGCGGATAAGCGCATGGCCGACCGGGAAAAAGAATTCAGCGATGCGGTCAAAGAAATCAACACGCTGAAAAGCACCCCCCAAACAACCACAAAAGAAATTGTCGAGCACCTGCCGCAGCTCATCGCCCTCCCGGAAAAGGTCAATGTGGAACCCGCTCATTCTCCGGTTACGGGTGAGCTGGTTCCCGGCAAACAAGATTTAGTCCTGACGCCCGCAAACCAAAATGCACTTAACGACAAGCTCGTGGAGTGCAAGGTTTGCGAAAACGAGCGCGAAAAGCTGCGCAATGACTTGGTAGAAGGTGCGCGATGCGTCGCGGGAAAGAAATGTCCTTGATAAAGAACACTGAATTTGCAGTGCACATTTTGAATGAAGATGGCATTAAGAAGGCGAAGATGATCGCCGCCGTTTTTGATGACGCCTTGGAAGAGTTGAAAACACTTTGTCTACGGTCATCCAGCGCGGGCGGCATCACCCTCCCGAGTCACTTTTTGAACGGACGCGAGTTTGCAATCGTGAAGACAAAGCTGGAAGAAGCGTCCTTCTTCGCCAAGAAAGCGATGGCGATGCTCCCGGAAAATCAAAAAGAGTAAATGCAGAAAGAATTGCAGACCGCAGTAGCCACGATCCAGAAAACATACGGGAAGACCTCGATCATGTTGCTGGGCAGCGGCGAAAAACTTCCGGTAAAAGTGATTCCTTCGGGATCGCTGGGGCTGGACATTGCTTTGGGCGTCGGCGGCTACCCTCGGGGGCGCGTGATTGAGATTTACGGCCCGGAATCAGGCGGTAAGACCACCATGTCGCTGCATTTGATTGCCGAAGCGCAGAAATTGGGCGGCCAAGCCGCATTCATCGATGCGGAACATGCGCTCGATCCTGGATATGCCGAGAAACTTGGAGTGGACACTGACAATCTATTGGTGTCGCAGCCCGACAATGGCGAACAAGCGCTCGAAATCGCGGAGCATCTGATTCGTTCGAACCAATGCGATGTAATCGTGATTGATTCCGTGGCCGCGCTGGTTCCCCGAGCCGAACTCGAAGGTGAAATGGGTCAGCCGCAGATGGGTTTGCAGGCACGGTTGATGAGCCAGGGCCTCCGCAAGCTCGTGGGTGCGGTCTCGAAGTCGCAAACATGCCTAGTGTTCATCAATCAGATTCGGGAAAAGCTTGGCGTCATGTTCGGCAACCCGGAAGTAACCACCGGGGGCCGAGCGCTGAAGTTCTACGCCAGCGTACGGATCGACGTGCGGCGCATGGGGAAGCCCACCGAGGGTGAAGGCGTAAAAACCGGCAACCCCACAAGGGTCAAGGTCGTAAAAAACAAAATGGCCGCCCCATTCCGCGAGGCCGAGTTCGAAATTGTCTATGGTGAAGGGATTTCCAAGGAATCCGAGCTGGTTACGCTGGGCATAGACAAAGGAGTCCTCGAAAAATCGGGCACATGGATCAGCTTTGGCGGCGAACGGCTCGGCCAGGGCGCAGAGAACGCCCGTGAGTTCTTGAAACTTCATCCTCAAATCGCACAACGAATCGAAACTCTCATTCGCGGCCAGGTCTTTGCCGGAAAGGCTGAGACCGCGAAGTAATGGCCTGAGGTCTTTGCCGGAAAGGCTGAGACCGCGAAGTAATGGCCTGCAAAATCCACGGAATTGTAAATTGCAAGCTCCCATCTTGCGTCAATCAACAAGTCGTCTTATGCGACGCGCATTTGATGGAAAACTGCCATTTGTGCGCCACAATTCAGAACCCCCGTCCCACCAACCCCAACGCAAAGATCGTCACCATAGTTGAAACGCCTCCCAAGTTCCTCCCTCCTCCCCTCACAGATGAACACGCCACAAAAGTCCTCGCTGCGGCAGAAGCCTATGCACAAGCTTGCCAAGACGCAGCCACGATTGCCGAAAACGTGAAGCACCTCCAAGAGAATTTGCACTTTGCGAAAGAAAAACTTGCAGAGGCAAAAAAAGCGCAGGCCGCTGCCAAGAAAATATTGGCGGCGCTGACGCGGGGAAAAGAGAAAGAGGAGAAGGCGTGATTGCAGTCATCGGGGATTTGATTATCGACAAATATGTGATGGGCACGGCGATACGGCTGTGTCCAGAAGCGCCCGTGCCAGTCGTGGTGCCTACGCAAGCGTCATACGAAACGCGAGGCGGGGCCGGGCTGGTGGCGGACCAGATAAGGGAACTGATTGGCCAGGAAAACGTACTGGAATATTTCGGCAGCCAGAGCCGCAAAGAACGCACGTTCGTCGATGGACGGCTGGTTCTGCGCGTGGACTACGACGGGCTGCCCCATGATTCCGCATTGGCACCGGAAAGTTACGCTGACGCCGTAATCACGATATTGCAGCA
>WNGR01009265.1_pt1 | contig 10351 bp, 7 predicted proteins | sample 5407581 | NCBI WGS metagenome assembly WNGR01 (sample SAMN13153383, study PRJNA577476) | soil metagenome | isolation source: 80 cm soil or saprolite under Garry oak tree replicate 2 | place: USA:California | collected 2016-06-15
CCCGCGCTGGCCGCGACGATGTCGACAATCGCATCGACCGCGCCAACTTCGTGGAAATGGATATCGTCGACAGGGACGTTGTGAACCTTGGCCTCGGATTGGCCGAGTAGGTCGAAGACGCGGACTGCAGTCTCTTTCACCGGTGCAGCCAGTCGTGCTGCCTGGATCAGAGCGCGAATCTCGGTGAGTGACCGGCCGTGCTTGTGGGAGTGGCTTTGGTGCTCTTCGCGTGCGTGCTCGTGGTCATGGCTGTGACCGGTCTTGTGTTCGTGCTGTGTTCTAGCCTGTTGGGTGTAAACCGGCTGAACCTGATCCGCGATTTGGCCGCCTTCGAGGACGTGGACTTTGGTGGCGGAGATTCCGCTGCGATCGACTTTTTCGATCCGGAGGCCTGCGTCGAGATTGAGCGCGGCAGTTGCGTCGTGGAGCACTTGCTGCGGCACTCCGGCGTCAATCAGCGCTCCGAGAAACATATCGCCTGCAATCCCTGCGAAGCAGTCAAGATAAGCGATGCGCATCAGGTGATCTTCCCCGGAGATTTTACGTTTGTGACTGGCTCGGGAGCGCTGGCAATCGACGAAGCGGGGAGCACGTCGTTCATCGAACCGGAGCGGTAGCCCTGAGTATCCAGAGTGACATAGATGAAGCCGAGTGGACGCAGCGCCGCGGTGATTCTATCCAGCATGTCCAGAGTCAGCGCGCGGGGGAGATCCTGACGGGCGATCTCAACGCGGGCCAGCTCGCCGTGGTGGCGAACGCGGACCTGCGGGAAGCCGAGGGAGTGCATTGCCTCTTCGGCACGTTCGACCTGGCTCAGGTTTTCGGCGGTGACCGGCCGGCCGTATTCGATACGCGACGAGAGACATGCGCTGGCAGGCTTGTCGGCCAGAGTGAGGCCGGACTCGCGGGCCAGGGTTCGGATTTCGCTCTTCGTCAGACCGGCGGCCGCAAGGGGCGCGAGGGCGTTGTGGAGCACGGCTGCCTTTTGCCCAGGGCGGAATTCGCCGCGGTCGTCGACGTTCATGCCGTAGGCGAGGTGGGCAAAGCCGAGTTGGAGTTTGGCGGCTTCCATCTGAGTGAAGAGCTCATCCTTGCAATGGAAGCAGCGGTTCGCGTCGTTGCGCGCGTAGTTTGGGTCGTCCAGTTCGCGTGTCTGAAGGATGTGGGTTGGGATTCCGTGGTCGGCGGCGAAGGCGAGCGCGGCGGCCAACTCGCGACGCGGCAGGGACGGCGAATCCGCGATGACGGCCAGCATGCGATCGCCAAGCGCGCGATGGGCGACGTAAGCCAGAAAAGCGGAATCCGTTCCGCCGGAATACGCGACGAGCAGCGAATGCAGCGAAGCGAGCGTCTGGCTCAATGCATCGAGTTTTTGCTGCAATTCGCGGTTCAATTCCATTGGTTCCAGTCTCTACTTACGACCAACTCAATTCTAAGGGCCGGGGAGGGTGTTGTGTGTGGTTCCATGGCTAGCCATAGCGGAACAGGGCTTTGAAGCCGTAGTCCATGTGGGCCTGGATGTGGCAGTGAAAGAGGCTGAGGCCGGGCTGGTTGGCGGTGAATTCGACGGCGGCGCGGCCATAGAGCGGGACGACGACGGTGTCCTTGATCAGGCCGGAGGTGGGTTTTCCGTTGAAGTCGACCAGCTCCAACTGGTGGCGGTGGAGGTGCAGCGGGTGGGCGTCGTCGGTACGGTTGCGGAAGGTGAGCCGGTAGCGCTGGCCCTGGTGGAGTACGAACTCATTGTCGTGCGGGTACTGCTTGCCGTTGACGGTGAAGGTGTTGAACTTGCCTGCACCGCCGGGCTGCTTCTCGAAGACCATGTCGATATTCTGAGCTGTGGACGACGCTCCGGCAGGTTTGTTGCCGAAGGTGGTGTAGTCCCACAAGAGCGCGGCGGGCTTGATCCACTGCGGCTGCTTGTGCTGGTTGGCGTATTCGACGAGGACGCCGAGACCGGCGTTGCGGATCAGATCGAGAGGTTCGCCAAGGATCCAGACGCCGGGATTGTTCATCTCGACGACCGCGCAGACGCGCTCGCCGGCGCCGAGGAAGAGGGTTTCGACAGGCGTGGGATTCGGGACGGGATTGCCATCGAGCGCAATGACCTGGAACTTGTGGCCGCCGAGCGAGACTCGGCGGTTCTCGATGGCGGAAGCGTTGAGGAAGTGGAAGAGGACGCGCTGGCCTTGCGTGACGCGGATCGGTTCGCCGGCTCCGAGGGCCTTGTCGTTGATGGAGTAGGTGATGGAGTTGACTTCGAGGCCGTTGGGTGCGGTGTTCAGGACCGCGGGACGTTCCGGCTTGGGAGCGCTGGGGTCGTCGTTCTCGTCCATGTCGACCATTTGGGTGGTGAAGAACGGTTCCCAGTCGCGGAGGCTAAGGAAGAGTTCCTGATCGTAGTTTCCCGGGTTGGAGGCCGGTTCGATGTAGACGAAGCCAAACTGTCCGGTAAAGGTGCCTTTGTGCAGATCGGCCATCGACATGGCGTGAGAGTGATACCAGCGCGAGCCGGATGGCGTGGGCGTGAACTGGTAGCGGCGCTTTCCGTGAGGCGGAACGACGGGCGTTCCTTCCTCCTCGACTCCGTCCACTTCGGACGGGATGAGGAAGCCGTGCCAGTGGACGAGTTCGGGTGTGTCGGTGTCGTTGATGACGTCGATGGAGACTGGCTTGCCTTCCTTCATTCGCAGGATCGGCCCGGGCGAGATGCCGTTGTAGCCGATGGTGGAGAGTATTCGGTCGGGCGCGATCTCGACAGTTACGGGCGCGATGCGGAGCGTGATTTCCGAGGAGGTGGTCGGCGCGGGGTTTGGCTGATCGCTGGGCGCGCCGGGGAGCATCACCATCTGGGCGGCGGCGCGGTGGGCGAGGGTGAGTGGCGCGAGTTTCAGGAGATCACGGCGATTCAAGGGAAGGCTCCTGGTGCGTTGGACGGGTGATGCGTTTAGGTGGGGTACCCTCCCCCCGGTAGGATCTTGGCAGCAAGCTACGTGGAATCAGGCAGTTAGAGACTGTGCCATAGGCCAAATATATGAATCCATTATAGTTATCGCTAAATTCGTCAATCTATTGGGGTTCGTTGATGAAGTTTCTGCGGGACCTCTCACTCTTCTTATTTCACTCTCTATATCTATGATAGCTGGTTGAGCATAACTCCCATGCCAACTATTTTTGGTGTTCTTTCTAGGCTTATGTTGTTGTGATACCTAGAGATAATTTTTTTCGGTGTGAGCGAGGGGTCTTGACATCTTTTTTGACTGAGGACCGCGGTTTGCGCTTCTGGAGGGGCGTTTGGACCCGAGGATACGACAGGGCATTTTGTAAATCAGCTTTCAGCTATCGGCGATCAGCGATCAGCCATGACCGGCTCGTCTCCGGTGCTCCCTTCGCAACGTCAGGGGATGCAACTACTCGGTGCGGGGTTCGTCTATACCGACTAAGAACCTGATAAGGTACGAGGACACAGGCACGAGTTTGGCGCGGCCGGTGGGTGGAAAGGATTTTCGGGCCCCATGTTCCGGCGCAGGGAGGATTCATTCGATGAAGCTCCTTACTCAGTCCGCGATGGTGACCATGCTGGTGCTTGGGTTGACGACGGGCTTGTTTGCGTTTCAGCGGATCGCGGACTGGGGCCAGATCAATCCGCAGGGCAATGAGAAGGCGGAGTTTTCGTGGTCGCGCCTAAGCTATACGACGGCGATGGGCGCCGGTGGGTACGGCGGATTTGGCGGGTATGGCGGGTACGGATATGGGCGCCGCGGCGGGGGAACCTGGTCGCGGGACTATCCCAAGGCTGACCGGCAGTTTCTGATGGCGCTGAACCGGCTGACGCGGATCCAGGGTCGGTCGACCGAGCAGGTGGTGAGCCTGGATAACGACGATATCTATAACTACCCGTTTGTGTATGCCGTGATGGTGCACACGTGGACCTTCTCCGATGACGAGGCGAAGCGAATGCGGGAGTATCTGCTGAAGGGCGGATTCCTGATGGTGGACGACTTCCACGGGACGCAGGACTGGGAGGATTTCATGCGAGGGATGCGGCAGATCTTTCCCGACGCGAACAAGTACCCGGTGGAAGACCTGAACGACAAGGACGAGATATTCCACGTGCTGTACGACATGGACGACCGGTTTCAGGTGCCGGGGGAGCAGTACGTCAACACCGGCAGGACGTATGAGAAAGATGGGTATGTGGCGAAGTGGCGCGGCATCCGGGACGAGCATGGGCGACTGGTCGTGGCGATCTGCCACAACATGCACCTGGGCGACGCATGGGAGTGGGCGGATGACCCGGAGTATCCGGAACAGTTTGCTTCGATGGCGTTTCGCGTGGGTCTGAATTATGTGATGTACAGCATGACGCACTAAAGGCAGGTACTAGGTTCGGGGTCCGAGGTTCGAGGAAATAGCAACAGCAAAGGCTTAACACCGATTGGCACAGATTGGACCGATCCAAGGCGGGAGGGCGAAGGCAAAAGCATAGGCCAATACGGGGATTCTTCGCTGCGCTCAGAATGACAAGCCCGCTTTTGACCTGGAACCTAGTACCCTACCTCGAACCTAGTACCTCGAACCTCCCAGGCATGTTCGAATTTTTCTTTAAGTATCCGATTCCGGTTTTTACCAAGGGCAAGTACATCCTGCTTGGCGCGTGGCCGGGGTGGGTGCTGGCGCTGCTGATTGTGGCGTGTACTGCGGGGCTGGCGTGGCTGATCTGGAGGCAGCTTCCCGAGGCTCTTCCCCGGGTGCGGAACTGGCGGGCGTGGCTGGTGTGGGGGTTGGAGGCGGCGATGGTGGCGCTGTTGTTGCTGGCGCTATGGGAGCCTGCGATTACCGTGGCGGAGTTGAAGTCGCAGCAGAACATTATTGCGGTGCTGGTGGACGACTCGCACAGCATGGCGATTGCGGATGCCGGTGCAGATGGCAAGACGGCGCGGGAGGTTGCGGCGGTGAAGACGCTACAAGAGGGCGTGCTGGCGGGACTGCAGAAGAAATTTCAGACGCGGGTGTACCGGCTGGATGGCGGGCTTACGCGTCTGTCTGCGCAGGAGAAGGATTCCGGGGATGGAGCGTCGCAGCTTGCGCCGTTAGCGACCGCGGCGGGACCGGGTGCGGGGGCCACGCGTATCAACGCGGGGCTAAGGCAGTTGGCCGCGGAGACCAGCGATCTGCCAGTGGGCGCGGTGGTGCTGCTGAGCGATGGTGCGGAGAACGGAAATGGACCGGCAGGAGGCGGGATCGAGCTGGACACGATCAACGCACTGCATAACCGCAGGCTACCGGTTCACACGATCGGCTTCGGCAAGGAGCGGGCCGCGCACGACCTGGAGATGGACGATGCGGTGGTTGCGGCGAAGGCGATGGCCGATTCGCGGATGACGGCGACGGTGAGTTTTCATCAGCGCGGATATGCGGGACAGAAGGCGACTCTCGATGTGAAAGATGGGGACAAGCTGCTGGCCTCGAAAGAAGTGACGCTTGGAGCGGATGGCGCGGGATCGAGCGAGACCGTGTTCTTCAATGCGGGCGACGCGGGCGTGAAGAACATTGGATTTTCGCTGGAGCCTCTGGCGGGAGAGGAAAACACGCTGAACAATGCAGTGACGCGGCTGGTGGACGTGAGTGCGGAGAAGCGGCGCATTCTGTATGTCGAGGGCGAGCCGCGCTGGGAGTACAAGTTTATCCGGAGGGCGGAGGCGGAGGATAAGGGACTGCAGGTCGTCTCCATGCTGCGGACGACGGAGAACAAGATTTACCGGCAGGGAATTGCGGACCCGAGTGAGCTGGCGGATGGGTTTCCAGTGAAGGCGGAGGACCTGTTCAAGTACCAGGCGATCATTATCGGGAGCGTGGAGGCGGGATACTTTTCGCCGGTGCAGCAGGAGCTGCTACGGGAGTTTGTGGACAAGCGCGGCGGCGGGCTGCTGTTTCTTGGCGGACGATTTTCGCTGAGCGATGGCGGGTGGGCGTCGTCGGGCGTGGCGGACTTGTTTCCCACTTTTCTGCCGAATGCGAAGGGGACGTTTCATCGCGAAGCGGCAACAGTGCAATTGACAGCGGCGGGCACGGAGAATCCGATAACGCGGCTGCTGGATGACCGGGTTGCGAATGTAGCGCGATGGAGAAAGCTGCCATATCTGAATGACTATCAGGATCCGGGGACAGCGAAGCCTGGCGCGACGGTGCTGGCGCAGATGACGGCGGGTAAGACGATGCCGCTGCTGGTGACTCAGAACTTTGGCCGAGGCAAGACGGCGGTGCTGGCGACATCGGGCACGTGGCGCTGGCAGATGAGTGCGGCGCTGGATGATCCTGCGCACGATTTGTTTTGGCAGCAGATGTTGCGCTGGCTTGCGGAGGACTCGCCGGGGCAGGTGGTGGCGACGATGCCGCAGCAGACGCTGATGGATGACGGGCATGTAAAGGTTACAGCGGTAGTGCGGGACGGGCAATTTACGCCGGCGCCGGATGCACATGTGTCGGCACACGTGATTGGGCCGCAGGGCTTGTCCGCAGTGGTGGATCTGACGCCGGTGCCGAATACTCCGGGGACATTTGCGATGGACTGGACGGCGGAGAAGCCGGGGAGTTATGTGGCAGAGGTGACGGCAGCAAGTGGCGGGAAAGGCGGTCAGGAGTTGGGGAAGGATGTGCTTTCGTTTCGGCGGGAGGATGGGGTTGCGGAGAACTTCCACACGGAACAGAATCGCGAGCTGCTGGAGAAACTTTCAGAGCAGACGGGCGGACGGTATTGGCAGCAGAGTGATCTGGAGCGGCTGCCGAGCGAGATTTCCTATTCGGAGGCGGGCATCTCGGTGCGGAACACCAAGGAGCTTTGGGATTTGCCGGCGGTGTTCCTGGTGCTGCTGGGGTTGATGGCGACGGATTGGCTGCTGCGGCGGAAGTGGGGGGTGGTATGAAGCCGATTGGTCAGCGGTCAGTGATCAGTGGTCAGTGGGTGTTGGTTGTTGGTTGCTGGTTGTTAATTGGGGCGGGGTGTGTGCAGACGTGGGGTGCGACTTATTACGTGACCGTGGCGGGGTTGGGGGGCGAGCCGGATTATGAGCAGCGGTTTACAGCGAATGCGATGGACCTGGACAAGATTTTCAAAGCGTCGGTGGGGGCGCATGTGGTGACACTGACGGGCAAGCAGGCTACGAAGGCTCGGCTGAATGAGGCGATGGCGGGGGTGGCGCGGGAGGCCAAGGCTGAGGACGATCTGGTGGTGACGCTGATTGGGCATGGGAGTTTCGATGGCGTGGAGTACAAGTTCAACCTGGTGGGACCGGATGTGTCGGGTGCGGAGCTGTCGGAGTTGTGTGATCGCGTGGTGGCGAAGCGGCAGTTGATTGTGGACACGTCGAGCGCGAGTGGAGGTGTAGTGGCGGCGCTGGAACGGCCGGGACGAGCGGTGGTTGCGGCGACGAAGAGCGGCACGGAGAAGAATGCGACGGTGTTCGCGCGGTACTGGGTGGAGGCGTTGCAGGATCCGACGGCGGATACGGATAAGAGCGAGTCGATCAGCGCGGCGGAGGCGTTTGCGTATGCGGACCGGAAGACGGTTGAATTTTACGCGTCGCAGAAGCGGTTGGCGACGGAGCATGCGGAGTTTGAAGATACGGGGAAGGGCGAGCCGGTGCGGTCCGCCGCTGGGACGACTGCGGGGCGTGAGGGCGCGCTTATGGCGACGTTGACAGTGGTGCGAATCGGCACTGCGCAGGCGGCGATGAACGATCCGGCGAAGAGGGACTTGTTGACGAAGAAGGAAGAACTGGAGCAGAAGATCGATGGGCTGAAGTATCAGAAGGCGGCGATGGAGCCGGGAGAATACAAGAAGGAATTGACGGCGGCGCTGGTGGATTTGGCGAAGGTGCAGGCGGAGTTGGATAAGTAAGGTTCAAGGTTCGAGGGGAGAGACAAATACGGAGATTCTGACCTGCGGTCAGAATGACGACGGTATGAGGGTATCGGGCAAACTCGGAACTGTGCTGGCGGTTGTGATTCTGCTTGCGAGGGCGGACTCGGGGTGGGCTGCGCCTGTGGGTGCGGCGGCGACTCCGGAGGGGTGCAGGGAACTGCGGTTGCATGGGAAGAAGGCAGAGGCGACGGCATGTTTCGAGGCGTTGACGCGGAGTGGCGATGCGTACCGGATGGCGGAAGGGTTCTGGGGGCTGGGGGATTGGGAGGATGCGAAGAAGGAGTTTGAGGTTGCGATCAAGCAGCCGAACGTGCCGGCGGCGTGGAAGGTGCGCTACGGGCGGTTGTTTCTGGAGAGGTTTAACAGCAAGGATGCGCTCGACCTGTTTACTGACGCGCTGAAGCAGGAGCCGGGAAATGCAGGGGCGTATCTGGGGATGGCGATCGAGAGCTCGGAGAGCTTTGACGTAGTGGCTCGGGAGTATGCGGCGAAGGCGGTGGCAGCGGATCCGAAGCTGGTAGAGGCGCATGCGTTTCTGGCGGAGCTGGATCTGGAAGACGAGAAGATTGCGGACGCGGAAAAAGAGGCGGACGCTGCGATTGCACTGTCGCCGTACCAGGGAGGGTCGGATGCGTTGGACGCGATGGCGGTGCGGGCGGCTGCGGATCTGCTGCAGGATAAGAACTCGGACGCCGAGGCGTGGCTGGCGAAGATCAAGGCGGTGAATGCAGGGTACGGCGAGGGCTATGCGCGGGTGGCGGAACACATGGTGCTGAACCGCCGGTATCCGGAGGCAGTGGCGTACTACAGAAAGGCGGTGGAGGCGGACCCGCAGGACTGGGCGGCGCACTCGAAGCTGGGGATCAACCTGATGCGGATGGGTGAGGAAGACGAGCCGCGGAAGGAGTTAGAGCTGAGTTACAACAACGGGCAGACGGATGCGGCTACAGCGAATAGTTTGAAGTTACTGGATAGCTATAAGGATTTCGAGACGACTAAGGATGAAACTACGATATTGCGATTGAAGAAGAAGGAAGCGGATTTATTGCGCCCCTATTTTTCGGAGCAGTTACATAAGGCGATTACGACTTATGAGGCGAAGTACAAGATGAAGCTGAGTGGGCCGGTGCAGTTGGAGGTCTATCCGGACCACGAGGACTTTGCTGTGCGGACGATGGGGATGCCGGGCCTGGGAGCGCTGGGCGTGACGTTTGGCAATGTGGTGGCGATGGATTCGCCGTCGGGACGGAAACCGGGAGACTTCAACTGGGGCGCGACAATGTGGCATGAGATGAGCCATGTATATATTTTGTCGGCGACGAAGTTTCGGGTGCCGCGTTGGTTTACGGAAGGCCTGGCGGTGCATGAGGAGGGGCAGGCGAATCCTAAATGGGCGAACCGGCTGACACCGGATGTGGTTGCGGCGATTCGGGATAAAAGACTGCTGCCAGTTACAGAGATGGATCAGGGGTTTATATTTCCGAAATATCCGGACCAGGTGTTGGTGAGTTACTGGCAGGCGGGAACGATTTGCGACTACGTCAGCGAAAAGTGGGGGAGTGATGCGCTGCTGGGGATGGTGCACTCGTTTGCGGAGTTGAAGACTACGCCGGAGGCGATTCAGGCGAATCTAAAGGTGTCGCTGGGGGAATTTGATAAGGAGTACATGGCTTGGCTGGATACGCGGGTGGGGTCCACCGTCGCAAATTTCGACAAGTGGCATGAGCAGTTGAAGGCTCTGGTGAAATTGGCAGAGGCAAAGAACGATGATGCGGTGATTGCGACTGCACCTGCGGTGATCAAGATGTATCCAGAGTATGTAGAAGATGCGAATGCGTATGAGATGCTGGCGAACGCACAATTGATCAAGGGTAACAAGCAGGCGGCGGCGGATGCATTGGCGGAGTACGAGAAGAGAGGCGGCGAGAGCCCCGGCGCATTGAGGAAGCTGGCATCGCTGGAGGAGGATTTGGGGCATCCAAAGGAGGCGGCGGCCACTCTGAACGAACTCAACTTTATTTATCCGGAGGATCAGGATTTGCATCGGAAGCTGGGCGGACTGTTGCTGGCGCAGGGGAATACTGCCGGCGCGATTCGGGAGTACGGGGCTGTGGTGGCGATGAAGCCGCTGGATATGGCGTCGGCGGAGTTCGATGTAGCGAGGGCGTACCTCGCTGCGGGTGATAAGGCGAAGGCGGAGGAGAGTGTGCTGGCTTCGCTGGAGGCGGCTCCGGGGTATAAGCCGGCGCAGAAGTTGTTGTTGGAGATTGAGGGGAAGTAGGGAGCGTAGCAAAGGCTTAACACCGATGAACACCGATTGAATGGATCAGGGACGGGATAGACAGACAAAGGCAACAGCAAAGGCTAATGCGGGGATTCTTCGCTCCGCTCAAAATGACAAGCGAATTCGGTAGGGGAGAGGGTGAC
>WNGR01011185.1_pt1 | contig 10348 bp, 11 predicted proteins | sample 5407581 | NCBI WGS metagenome assembly WNGR01 (sample SAMN13153383, study PRJNA577476) | soil metagenome | isolation source: 80 cm soil or saprolite under Garry oak tree replicate 2 | place: USA:California | collected 2016-06-15
TATTCTCGAGCGACTTCTTGATCGTCTTGCCCAGCTCCTCGCGCAGCTTCGGAGTCACCATCAGACTCGGCGCCTCTTCAATTAGCTTCTGGTGCCGCCGCTGGATCGAGCATTCGCGCTCTCCCAGGCTCATCACATTGCCATGCTCGTCGGCCAGCACCTGAAACTCGATGTGCCGCGGCCGCTCGATGAACTTCTCCATGTAGAGGTCGCCGTTGCCGAACGCGTTGGCCGCCTCGGTCGAGGCCTGGTTGAACAACCCGGGCAGTTCCTCGGCGTTGCGGCAGATGCGCATCCCGCGACCTCCGCCACCAGCGACCGCCTTCAGGATCACCGGATACCCGACGCTTTTGGCCCACTCCAGCGCCTCTTTCTCATCCGCGATCACTCCATCGGACCCCGGCAGAATCGGCACCTTCGCCTTCTTCATCGTCTGCCGCGCAGTGGACTTCTCGCCCATCATCCGCGTCACCTCAGGCGGGGGACCGATGAACTTGATATTCGAGGCACGGCACACCTCGGCGAAGTTCGCATTCTCACTCAACAGCCCGTAGCCCGGATGGATCGCATCCACATCCGCGATCTCCGCAGCAGAGATCACCGCCGGTACGTTCAGATAGCTCTCGCTGCTCTTCGGAGGCCCGATGCAGATCGCCTCATCCGCAAACCGGACATGCAGCGAGTTCCGGTCTGCCTCGCTGTACACCGCAACCGTGCGGATGCCCATCTCCTTGCACGCGCTGATCACGCGCAGCGCAATCTCCCCACGATTTGCAATCAATACCTTACGAAACATAGACGCAGATGCCTTCCGTCGAACCGTTATTCGTGTGCTTGAAAGAGCCTTACCGCGCCCTGATGGCAAACAGCGCCTGCCCGTACTCCACAGGCTGCCCGCTCGAAGCAATCCGCTTCACTACTTCGCCGGCAACATCCGATTCAATCTCATTCATCAGCTTCATCGCCTCGACGATGCAGAGCACCTGGCCCACCTCCACCTGGTCCCCAATCTTCACGAACGCAGGCGCGCCCGGAGACGGCGACTCATAGAACGTCCCGACGATCGGCGACTTCACCTCATGCAAAGCCACTTCAGGCTCCGCAGCGGCAGCACTGGCCGCCGCAGGCGCAGCAGCGGCAACAGCAGCAGGCGCAGTCGCCATCAGCCTGCTCAACTGCGACAGATCTACTCCAGCCGCAGCAGGATCGACCGCAAATTTGATCCGCACCTTCAGATCGGCCTGCTCCATGTCGAATTCGGCAATCTCATTCGCCTTCAAAAATTCGACCAGCTCGCGCAGCTCTTCCAACGTTTTCCCGTCCATCATGTCTCTTCCCGTGCCTGTAGCGACACTGTGTTTCGTCTTACAACTCGATCCAGGCCTTCACACTGGGCGTCAAAACCTCTCTGCCCGCCGCTGTTACCAGGACCATGTCCTCGATTCGCAACCCAAATTTACCCGGCATATAGACCCCGGGCTCAATCGTGATCACCATGCCTTGCTCTAAAACCTGTGTCTGTTTCGCGGCAATCCTCGGTCCTTCGTGAATCTCCAGCCCAATTCCATGCCCGGTGGAGTGGCTGAAATATCCATCCAGACCATCCCTCCGAAGCACGCTTCGCGCCGCCTCGTCCACGTCACCGGCAGTCACTCCCGGCGCCACGGCGGCAACCGCGGCCTCCTGCGCTTCCAGCACAAAATCATACACGTCCCGCTCCTCGGCCGTGGCCTTGCCAAGGTGAACGGTACGTGTCATATCGCTGCAATACCCGTCGAGCATAACACCGAAGTCCAGCGTCACGAACCCCCTCCGCGGCAACTTCGCCGCAGTGGCCCGCCCATGCGGCAGCGCCGATCGCTCCCCGCTCGCGACGATCGTCTCGAACGACATCCCCTCTGCTCCAGCCAGCCTCGCCGCGTGTTCCAGCTCCGCCGCCACCGCGATCTCCTTCAGCCCCGGCTCAAGATAACCAAGCATCGCGTCGAACAGCCCGCACCCCACCAGCGCGGCCTTCCGCATCCGTTGAATCTCATCGACGCCCTTCACCTCGCGCAGCCCCGCCACCAGCGACCCCACAGCCACAAACAACCCGCGCCTCACACCAGACGACACCGCCTTCCGCATCGTCTCCAGCGCCGCCACCGTCGTATGCGTGGCATCAAACCCACACCGCCGCACGCCGGCAACTTCGATCCACTCACAAGCCGCCACCACGGCCGGCTTCTTCGCGATCACCACCCGGGTCCCCAACGCCTCGGCCTTCGCCTGAGCCGTATACCGTCCGTCGGTAAACAGAACAGCCCGGCCGCCCGCCAGCACCAGCGCCGCATGCGATCCCGTAAAGCCACACAGATACCGCACATCCGGCAGATGCGTCACGAGCAGCACCTCTACCCCGGCAGCCCTGGCCGCGACCACTGCCCTCTTCTTCCGCGCACTCAAATTCATCACTCTCTGAATTCTACCCAACTGGGCGATCCGTTAGGCTCCGCCCGCCCCCACCCGTTATCATGGACTATGTCCGGCTTTACCTCCGATCAGCCCTACCAATACACCCGCCGCAAATTTCTGATTGGCACCGGCGCCGCCGCCGCGGGCCTCGCGCTCTACTCAGGAGAGATCTCCCGCCACAGCCTCGACATCATCCACCGCCCCATCTCCATCAACAATCTTCCCGCCCCCTTCCACGGCTATCGCATCGTCCAACTCAGCGACATCCACCTCGACGAGTTCACAGAGCCCTTCTTCCTCGATCGCGTCGTCCGCAAGGTCAACGCCCTGGCCCCGGATCTCGTCCTGCTCACCGGCGACTTCGTCACCCGCGGCTCTCTCACCTTCATCGCCTCCAGACACGCAGCCCATCGCTGCGCCGAAATCCTCGGCACCCTGACCAGCCCCCTCCGCTACGCCATCCTCGGCAACCACGACGTCACCGCCGGCGCCCCACTCGTCATCAGCGCCCTCAGCAGCAACGGCACGCCCGTCCTGCTCAACCAGCACGTCCCCATCGAGCGCAACGGAGCCCGCATCTGGCTATGCGGCACAGAAGATCCCTGCACCAGCCACCCCGACCTCGACCTCGCCATTCCGGCCAAACCCGACGGGCCCGTCATCCTCATGGCACATGCGCCCGACTACGCCGAAATGGTCGTCGAGCACCCCCGCGGACCCCTTGTCGATCTCATGCTCGCCGGACACTCCCACGGCGGCCAGGTTCGCCTACCCGTCGTCGGACCCCTCATCCTTCCGCCCATGGGAGAGAAGTACGTCGAAGGACACTTCCGCTTCAACCAGATGCAGCTCTACGTCAACCGCGGCATCGGCACCGTGGGCCTGCCCATCCGCCTCAACTGCCCACCGGAGATCACGGTCATCACGCTGCAACCGGCCTGAGAGCATCGACCCTTATGCCTCCAGGTGAGCACTTTCGCGAATCTCACTCGCCCGCTTGAGCGCCTCCGTCACGTTGGGGCAGATATTCTCCCGACCCACATGCTGCTCGAACTCCGCCTGCTGCATCAGCCTCGCAGGCTGTTCCCGTGCGCCACACAGAATGAGCGACCGCCCAGAGCGGTGAACCTCATCGCCAAGCCGCTGCAGCGCCTGCAAGCCGGTGGAGTCAATCGCAGTCATATTGCGCAGGCGAAGAATGACGATGTCGGGCAGCGTCGACAGCTGCTCACGAATCTCATTGAGCTTTTCACCGCCTCCGAACAGAAACGGCCCATGAATGCGGAAGATGGCCATATATGCGGGGATCTGCTTGTCCTGAAGCACATGCAACCTCCCATCTTCGAGGTCCTCTTCCGTGATGCGCGAGACGGTAGTCGTCGCTGTGACTCTACGGATGAAGACGAGAGCAGCCAAAACCATCCCTGCCTCAACCGCCACGGTGAGATCCGCAAACACCGTCAACAGCAGCGTCGTCAGCCATACGCCAATCTCCAGCTTCGGTAGCTTCAGGATCTCGGGAATCTCATGCCACTCGCCCATGTTGTAGCAAACTACCATCAGAATCGCGGAGAGTACGGCCAGCGGGATAAACCTGGCCAGCGGCGCCGCAAACAGAAGCACCGCAAGCACTGTCAGCGCATGAACCATGCCGGCCACCGGTGTCTGCGCGCCGGAGCGTATGTTGGTCGCCGTACGGGCGATCGCGCCGGTAGCTGGAAGACCGCCGAACAGCGGTGACGCGATATTTGCGATGCCCTGCGCGACGAGTTCCACGCTCGGATTGTGCTGATCGCCGCTCATTCGATCCGCCACCACGGCGGACATCAGCGATTCGAGGGCTCCAAGCAGCGCAATCGTGATTGCCGGCGACAGCAGCGTGTGAACCATGTGGTACTCGAACACAGGCACATGAAACCGGGGAAAGCCCGACGGAATCCCGCCAAACCGCGAGCCGATCGTCTCAACCGGTAGATGCAGAAGGTAGACCAGGACCGTCCCCGCCAGCAGCGCGACGATATACCCCGGAACCCGGCGAGCATATCGGACCGTCATCACAATCAGCAGAAGGGCCCCAGCCGACAGCAGCGTCGCCCCCAGCGACGCAGTCCGAGCGCTCTCGATCACCACGCGCATCCGCCCGACAAAGTCGCCTGGAACAGGTCCCGTGTGCAGACCGAAGAGATCCTTGATCTGCGTGCTCGCAATCAGGATCGCTATGCCATTGGTGAACCCCACCACGACCGGACGCGGGATGAACTTTACCGCTGTTCCCAAACCCGTCGCGCCCAGGACGATCAGCATTGCCCCGGCCATTATCGTGCAGATCAGCAGCCCATTGAAGCCATAGCGTGCCAGGATGCCAAAGATGATGACGACAAACGCACCAGTTGGCCCGCCGATCTGGTTTCTCGAGCCGCCCAAAGCGGAGATTGCGAACCCGGCAACAACTGCAGTGTACAGGCCGGCTTCGGGTGGCGCTCCAGCCGCGATGGCAAAAGCCATTGCCAGCGGCAAGGCCACTAGTCCCACAGTGACTCCCGCAAGAAGATCGGCGCTGAACTTCTTCGTCGAATAGTCACGCAGCGCGAGGACGGATTTGGGCGTCCATTCCGAAAGACTCAACGGCATCCACCTCAAAGCTGACTCAGCATCTCCCGGACATCGACAAGATGCTTGTTGAATATCGTTCGAGCGACGTCAAGCAGATGAAAGATCTCCGGGTCGCGGATCGAGTACAGAACATTCAGGCCATCCTTCCGCGCGGTGACCAGATTCCGGCTTCGCAGAATCGCAAGCTGCTGCGACAACGTGCTCTGCTCGGAGTCCAGACGTGCGCACAGATCGTTGACCCCGACCTCGCCATTTCGCAACTCATCGACAATGCGTATCCGCAGAGGATGAGCGAGCGCCTTGAAAAACTCCGCCTTGAACTTGGGCAAATCAGACATGACCTATCTCTCTTTACCTGCCGGATGCTCCCTGCGAGCGCAAAGCCTTCAGCTTCTCGACGAACTCTTCCCCAGCCTTAGCCTCAGGGCGTAAGCCATCTCCCTTGCCGGCAAATACAATCCTGTTCTCTCCATCCTCGAACGTCGCCACCAGCACGCGATCGCCAAAACTCCTCCGGATGCGAGCGATATGGACCTCATCCTGCAGGTCGCACAGATTCACGACCATCAGCCCATCCGTATGCAGAGCCCGGTAGCAGTCGTCATAAAAACTCTGGCTGCACAGCTCCGGCGGCTGCCCCTCCGCACCGAAGCCATCGACGATCAGAACATCTGGCCGCACATCCAGACGCCCCGCCGTCTCCGCCACGTACCGGGCCCCATCCCCGCAGAGCACGCGAAACCTCCCATCGTCCTCCGGGATATAAAAATGCTCCCGCAGCTCAATCACCTGCGGGTTGATCTCGACCACGGTGATGTCGGCCTCCGCAAGCTGCCGATAGCACCACTTCGCCATCGAACCCCCACCCAGCCCAATCATGGCGATGCGCCGTGGCGCGCTGTTGAAGAGCAGGAAAGCCATCATCGTCCGCGTATAGGGCAGCACCAGATCGTCTGGCGCTGCCTCCGACATCTGGCTCTGGACGTCCCCTATCCGGAAGAACAGCGATACCGTCCCTCCCTCGGTATCTTCGTAGATGAAGGGCCGTGCCCGGGAAGAGTCGTCTTCCCGCTCCACCAGAACACCATCCTCCAGTAGCTTCGCCAGATCCATTCGCTGCAACAATCCTCGTCAAACAATTAGGTCAAAAGAACGCAACAACCTCGTCTCAGTACGAAGAGGCACTATCGAATCACTCTGGTTTCTTCGAGTCGGGTGGCGTCGCTGTCGGAGCAACTTTCGCCTTGTCTCGCCATGTAACAGAGCTTCCCGAAGCCTTTTCACGGCTGGAGATGCCAAAGGATCGAGCAACGGTAAGAAGGAACTTTCGCAGCAACTCCATGACGACTCCCGAGGGCACATCTCTTACATAGCTATACAACTATATTGCAATTCTCAAATATATTGCAAACGCAAACAGCCGATCCTGCCTCAACTAGCCCGTTACTCCTTTAGAACAGGATCGAGATACAGTCTTCCGGCTTACCTGGCCTTACCTGGCCTTACCTGCCGGCTTCTTCTGCTTGGGCATCACCGTCACGGGAGCCGAAGCCTTCACGCCCGACTTCTCATCCATCCATGCATCCAGCAGGCTCTTCTTGAACCGCCACCGGTTCCCCAGTTTGAATGCGGGAATGAATCCCTCCGAGGCATACCGGTACAGCGTATCCCCGCTGATGCCCAGATACTCCGACGCCTGCCGGATATCCATCACCTCGCGAGCTACCACCTGCGCCATGCCAACCATCGGAGAACGCTCCCAATCCCGGAGACAAACCGGCAAAAAGCCGGACCGAACCAGTCAACCCGGGCACACCTCTTTGTAATCCCTTTTCACCCTCCGCACAACAAAAATCTCTGCTATTAACCACTAACTAACTGATACAGAGCTATCTAGATGACGCCAGTCCCAGTGAAACTTATCGTTTGGCCGCAATCACCCGAGGGTCGGTCCACTCTCGTACCTCGACGGTGGAGCCATAGTGCAGACCCGGATGTATCCGCGCGATATTCACGGCCTGGTCTCTGCTTGGGGAGTCGAAGAAAACGAGGTTGCGGAACGTGGGGTCGCTTGACCCCTCATGGGAGACAACTTTGTCTCCTTCTACAGAGAAGTTCGCTGCCGTCTCTCCGAGAGCTCGCGGATCGAGCGTGATCCCCATGTCCGTGACCTGTTTGGCCCAGGCCGCGATCTCAACCTGGCGCTGCCCCAGCTCTTTGGGAGTGAACGTGTGGTTGGAGTTGGAATGGAAGATCAGGGCATAGTGCTTCATGGGTTTCTCCTGTGGGCTGGCGGTCTGGGCCGCAGTTTGGGAATGGATGGGCTGGCAAAGAACTGCGAAGCAGACGAGCAGCGCGAACGAGAACAGGCTGCCCGTGCTATGCCTGGTGGAGCTGCGGGTTCTACGAAGGTGATCTCTCATGCCTTCAAGGTAGCGAACATGCAGCGGCTGCTACTTGTAAAAAGTCGGCAAATTGCGGGGCGACCCGCTGCGAAAAAACTCCTCCGGAGATGTGCCGGTGAAGAGCCGGAAGTCGCGCACCATGTGCGGTTGATCGCAGTAACCGGCTTGAAAGGCGATCTCCGTAAGGTTTTTTCCGGTGTCCCGCAGCCGGCAGACATGCTGCAAGCGGGCCAGACGGGAGAGCCCCTTGGGCGTCGTGCCTACTGCGGCGCGGAAGTGTCTTTCCAGCGTGCTCTGGCTCATGGCGGAATGACGCGCAATCGCTGCAATGGGAGACCGGCCTTCAGAGTGGCGGATCATCTGTGCCGCCGCCTCGATCTGCGGAGAGATGCCCTGCGGAGAGATTCCGTTCCATGCACGGATCTGACGGGTGAGAAAGCGTTCCACTGCGAGGACCTGCTGCCGTATCTCGCGTGTATCGGCAAGGACGTTCTGGATGTGGTCGATCTCTCGCCGTGGCAGGACGGCGTCGAGCGGTACCGTCCGGTTGTAGAGAAGGTCCACGCGGTCGTGCACTATGGCCGGGGCGCCAACCTCAGTGAACCGAACGATAACCACCGTGGAGCCCGCCGCGTGCTCGACCATCCGGGTTCGTTGTTGCAGGCCGGAGACGATTGCGTTGGGAAGAGTCTCGTTGTCCAGCAATGCCGAGCCAGACTGCCGCAACGCAAGTGTGAGCGTGGTCTCTGGTAGGAGAACCTGTACCCGGGGACGCTCCGAGCGGACCCACAGAATCTCGCGCACGTAGCGGCGAAGGGCGCCTCCTGGCTGGTGGACGAAATGGCGCACCTCACTCATTGGTATCTTGGATGAGCGCCCTCGTAAGAAGATTCGCCGTGGCCCCCCGATCCTTGCGACGCTATGCGTGAGCAGTTTTCACGAAACGCTCAGGTTCGCAGACGAGGCAGTCGACATTACGAAGCGGCGATTGGAGAGGAACGAGGTGCTCGAAGTTGACGGCCCCTCCGGCGGAGCCAAAGTTCGACCACTACCGTGTTGATCGAAAATCCAAGCCAGAACGCCATGCCAAAAAACTGTCTTGGTTCGAGATGCGTTAGTGGACTGGTCGCAAAGAATATGCCCATCACAGGGCGGGTCGTAGCAATACCAAGAAGGATCCCCACCGATCGGATCAGCCACTGCCGCTTCAGCAGCGGCTCGCCAGAACGCTTGTACCGATACGCACGGATGAGTGAGAAGAGGAAGAGGCTATTGAAGAAGAGGACCGCGGAGCGTTCCAGCCACCCTCCAACGGCGTGGCCGCTCATCGCATAGGCGGTAATCCCCACGATGCCGCCGAGTGGAAATAGCAACCGCTCCGGCCATTCGGTGCCGGCGAACCGGCGGAGAAAGACGAACGGAGAGACCAGCACAAAGGCAAGCGCCGGCAGAATGTGAGCCAACGTAAGAGCCGCATGCGATGCAAACACGGCATCGAGCGCCGCCATCTGCGGCGGAAGCGATGGCGAAGGATTCGCCAGAGCAAAGACGCGCCGCAGAACGACGGCCACGGCGATCACAATGCAGAACCCGAACCCCACGCGTAACCAAAGTGGAGAGGCATACATCTCCGGCCCGGCTGCCCTATTCTCTTTGCCCTGAGTGTCCATGCTTGTTCACCTCTTCTTTGTCACGAAAGGTGAAGAACTCGCTGTCCGCCCCGCGCTAAACACTGTCCTTCATCGGTTGCAGTCCTTTCACTACTTCGAGCAGATCCTGCCCAACGGTCCTTGTCTTCGCAATCGCATCGGCCAGCGGGATGTCCGTGATCTCTGTCCCGCGCAGCACCACCAGCCGGCCGAACTTCCCGGCGAATCCCGCTGAGCCGGACATGCCCAAACGAGTCCACTGCCGTCCCCTGGGTCGCCTGCCCGGACTCCGGGAACTTCGCTCCCTCAGCCGCCACCACGATCGAGAACTTCTTCCCATGCTCCCGCCGATGGGTCACCAACCGGCAGACCTCCTCGATGTCGATCGGCACCTCCGGCACCAGAATCACGTCCGCCCCACCGGCAATCCCAGAGGTAATTGCAATCCACCCAGCATCCCGGCCCATCACCTCAACCACCAGCACGCGGTTGTGCGCCTCGGCGGTAGAGTGCAGCCGGTCAACAGCCTCAGTCGCGATCCCCACAGCCGTGTCGAAGCCGAAGCACGCATCCGTCCCGCTCAGATCGTTGTCGATCGTCTTCGGTACGCCAACGCACTTCACCCCGAGCTCGCTCAACGCCAGACTGATCGACTGCGTATCGTCCCCACCCAATGCAATCAGCGCATCCAACTTGTGCTTCCCGATCACCTCGACGCACTTCTCAAACCCACCCGGAATCTTCTTCACATTCGTCCGCGAAGACCGCAGAATCGTTCCGCCCCGGTGCAGAATCCCCGAGGTCGTCTCCAGCGTCAGCGGCATCGTCGCGTCATCCAGAACCCCGCGCCAACCCTCCATGAACCCGACAAACTCATCCCCGTGGTGCAGAATCCCCTTGCGCACCGCTGCCCGAATCACCGCATTCAGCCCAGGACAATCCCCGCCACCAGTCAACATTCCAACCCGCATCCGAAGCTCCTTTAGAACGACAGCGAAATCATACCCCAGCCCGCGGGCCTCAACGCCACCAATCCGATCGGACCTCCACTCCCCTCACCACCTCGGTCGGCTGCCCCGGCTCAGGAGCCCACAACGGAATCCCCCTCTTCCCCGCAATCTCCAGCAGCCGCTCCATCGGCTGCCGCCACGCATGAAGCGCCAGATCGAACAGCCCCCAGTGAATCGGCATCATCAGCCCCTTCCCGCCCAGCGCGGCGAACGCTCG